>Ga0187864_10000835_pt1 | contig 32614 bp, 30 predicted proteins | sample June2016WEW_11_4_FD_132985 | JGI IMG/M metagenome (GOLD analysis project Ga0187864, IMG submission 132985) | Peatland microbial communities from SPRUCE experiment site at the Marcell Experimental Forest, Minnesota, USA - June2016WEW_11_40 | ecosystem: Environmental > Terrestrial > Soil >...
GGGGCCGGCGGGAGGGACGGGGGGGGCGCCCCTCCCCCCCCCGGAGAGCGGGTTCCCCCCCCCCGGGGGAGGGGGGGGGGGGGGGGGGGCCGGCGACCCGTCGCCGACGGGAGCCTCCGCGGGCAGCGCATCCGCCACGGTAAAATAAAACGCGCGGGGCACGGCAGTCAGTGGAAAGGAGTCGAGGCCGTGGGCCCTTGAGGCGCGGCCGCAGTTAAGGACGATCAGCAGCATCCCGGCGTCGGGAAAGAGCCGCAGCAGGTGGGTCCGTGCCGATTCGATGATGGCGGCGTCGCCCAGGTTGGAACCCGTATAGGGGCTGAGGAGCCCGATTCGCGGCCGGCCCTTGGCTTCCCGGGGGCTGCCCTCCGGGCGGACCCCACGGGGGCTCACCGGCAGCGGCTGAAATGTGGGTGCGGGATAGGACATGGAGAACCTCTTAGCTCGCAGATGGATTCAATGAGGCAGGTCTTCCGGAACAGCGCTTCAGTCCGTTCCGCACTTTCCCCGCAAATACGGATATCCGTCCTTTATAGAGGACATATTCGGGGCACACGGTGAACTCCCATTTCTGGCCGGCCTCCGGCGCCCATTTCTCCTTGTAGTCGAAAGAGCCGCCCATGTCAATTTTTGTAAATCCCCTTTCTTTTGCCCAATAGAACGTTAACTCTGCGAGCCGGTTCATCACACTGTACCAGTCGTACTTCGGATTGCGGTAGTTGCAATGCAGCACGACTTCGTTGCGATCTGCCATGAGGGTGCCGCCGGCGACCGGTTCGTCCTTGTCGGAAAGCAGGAGCGTGTGATGCAGTCCCCGTTCTTCCAGGCACCGGGCAACCAGGAGCCTTTCGGCCAGGTCCGGGGACTCTCCCGTCCCGGGTGTGCGCCACTTGGCATCCCAATTCCTGATAGTCCATTCCGCGGCATTCGGTGTGTTAGTCCTCAATTCAAAGCCTTTGCACCTGTTTCTCGCCTTCTGAATAGTTTTCATGTGGCCTGACCGGCGCCAGTAGTGCTCAAAATCCTCGGAACAGGACATGCCCCTGGTAGGCGTCATTTTTATTTGTTTTATGCAATCCATTTTTGGCGGTGGCTCGTTCCATCTCCACCACGCGATTTGAATCTGGAGATCAAGGGCCGGCAGCACCCGGGACATATAGCCTTCTTTTACGGGGAAGAGCACTCCCGGCACAATCCATTGCGTGACGGGCTCCCAATAGCCCCACCTGTTTCTGAGGCCGGCCAAAGCGACGGGCACTCCATGTTCCCTGATCAGACTTATCTGTCTCATTTTCGGGTCCGTCATCTTCATGAGGGAGCGGAACAGATCGTGAGGGAGGAGTTCGTTCTCGGGCAAGCTTTCGAGGGCTTCATCGAGCTCCGGCTGCCAATCGCGAAAGAGCTTCACGCGCAATCCCTGAGCGGCGGCGCATCTCGCCGCAAGCATCTGCTTGCCCATGTTCTTTATCCAAGGCATGCCTGACATACGCACCCTCCCGTCTTATTTCTTTTTAGCCTTTACGTATGGCCCTGTCCTGTGAGTTGTCCGGCAATGATGTGTGATCGGCAACCATGATTATCCCTGAATTAAGAATGAGGCCCTCCGGGTCATAGTCGACCTATTATTGTTGAACTATGCCACGCCGGGTCTCGACCTCATCAATTCGAAGGTGTCGGAGATGTCATCTTGCTCATAGGCGACGGGATACAGGTTCGCTATCCCATGTATAGCCTTCTCGGTGCTGATCATCAGCGTTCCCGCCTGGAGGAACTCGTCGAAAATCATTTGGGCGTCGTACCGGTAGAGAGCTACGTCGAAATAGTAACTGCCCGGACCCAGGTGCAGATCGAGCTCAAACGTGTACCTGACGGTCCGGTCCGGCCCTACCGAGAACGTCCTCTTCCCGAGCCGGCTTGTCGAGGTGTCGAAAAAACTCCAATGATCCTGGGTCTTGAACCCGATTGCCAGGCCAAGGCCGCTGACGTGTTTCGTCGCGCATACCTCGATCTCGATCCACGCTTTCTCCCCTGATTCGAAGTGCACCTGCTCACCTGTCCTCCCGCGGACCGTGACCTTCGATATCCCCACCCCATGTGTAAAGGAGACCGGCCGCTGCAGGATTCGGTTCAAATAGGAATTGATCACCTCGCCGGGAGGCCCCAGCTGCACGCATTCACCCCGTTCGAGAAGAAGCAGCCTGTCGCACAGCTCGGCTACCGCCCTAAGGTTATGAGAGACGAATATTACCGTGGCGCCTGCATCTTCTTTTATCTGCTTCATTTTTTGTCCGCACTTCACCTGGAACAAGTGGTCGCCCACACTCAGGACTTCATCGACGATCAGGATATCGGGGTCTACATGGGCGGCCACGGAGAAACCGAGGCGCGCGTACATGCCGGAGGAGTAACGTTTGACCGGGGTGTCGATGAAATCCGCAAGACCCGAGAATTCTACGATCTCGTCAAATCTCTTCCTGATTTGTTCTTTCTTCATACCGAGAATTGCGCCGTTGAGAAAAATATTCTCACGGCCGGTGAGGTCAGGATGAAAACCGGCGCCCACCTCGATGAGGGCCGACATGGTGCCGTTCACGACTATGCGCCCTTCGGTCGGCTTCATCACCCGGCACAGCAGTTTGAGGATGGTGCTCTTCCCTGCGCCGTTAGGCCCTATGATCCCGAAGGCCTCTCCTCTGGCCACCTGAAATGATACGTCCTTTAAGGCCCAGAACTCGTGTTCGGCCAGGGACCTTTTCTTGCGTGTGAAAACCCTGCCGGACAGCGCGGGTATAAGATCCCGCAGGGAATCAAAGGCTTCCCCTTTCTTGAATTTCTTCGCTACATGATCCATTTCGAGCACGGTCTCAGATGTCTTCATTTCAAATCCTTTCCGCAAACAGCGGTTCCAATTTCGTAAAGAACGCGAATGCACACGCGAATATTGCCAGGGACGCGGCCGCGCTGTACAGGATCCACTCGATCTGAGGCATCCGGTGATGCACCACGCAGGCAGCGATCCCTTCAAGGATCGGGGCCAGGGGATTAAGCAGGAAGATGTACGCCCATTTTCCAAACATGGACACATCATAGAATACCGGGGTAAAGAAGATGGCAAAGGTGACAACCACCTCCACCAGGTATTTCACGTCCCGGTAAAAGAGATTGGCCGCGGATAAGAGTATTCCCATACCTGTCGCACACAGCACGAGCAGGGCGAGCAGGATGGGGACCCACAGCAGGTGGACGCTCAATCCGATGCGCATGAAAGCCAGCACTAGCGCCAGGAGGCCCGAGGCAATTGCAAGATCGAACATCTGCGAAAACATCGAGGAAATCGGAAAAATGATCTTCGGGAAGTATATCTTGGTCACGAGGTTGGGGTTCCCCACAAGACTGCCGGTCGAGAAACGGATAGTGGAGACAAAAAATGCCCAGGGTACCGCTTTCACGGATACCGCGGCCAGATCATTGAAATCGACAGGCGCGTGTGAAGCCAGCGCAAAACCGTATCTTACCAATATGCCCGTCCCGACGATGACCATCGGCATGAACACGGCCCACATGATCCCGATTACCGACTGCTTGTACTTTATCCGTATATCCCTCCAGACCATCATATAGAGGAGGTCGCCGTATTTGATAATTTCTCCTATCGATTCCATCATATAGCCCCCATCTCCTTATGAATTCGCTCTAGGAAACGAAAGTTTCGCTGCGGGCCGCCTTTTGCGGCAGGACTCAGGCTACCGGCCGGGGATTATGGAAAGGTCGACCGCCTGGTGGGGGTCGGTACTCCGGACGGCTGCTCTGTAGCGAGCTGCGACCCGCGCGAGAACGGGGCCGTCCGGCGGCAGCGGAAACTCGTCGATGCGGCGGACGGGAGTTATCTCTGCAAGGGTGCCCGCGAGATACACCTCGTCGGCGATGTAAAGCTCCGTCCGGTCGATCGGCCTTACGATGAACTCGATGCCCATCGATGCACAGATGTCCCTGATAATCCAGGTCGTGATGCTCTCGAGCGCCCCCTCTGAAGGCGGCGGGGTAATAACCTTACCGTTTTTCACTATGAGCGCACCCGCACCGGTTGCCTCAGCCACGCGGCCCCATTGGTTAAGGAGGATCATTTCGGAGTAGCCCCGGCTACGCCCCTCTATCCGTGCAAGGCGCGCCACTTGATAGTTGGTGCTGGTTTTTATGCTCGGAGGCAGCACGTTATCGGCAGCTCGCTGCCAGGTGCTCACGCCGATGTCAATCGGCGCGGGCGGCGCTTTGTCCTGATGGTATGCGGTCAGAACGAGGTCGGCCACCGTGCCCTCGCCCCAATGGCCTTCGATTACATACAAAGTGGCCCGAATCCACATATCCCTCTCCGGCTCATAGAGCGCCCGGACAAGTTCGTGGCATGCCCGCTCGAAATCCTCATAGCCCATTACACAGGGGATGTGTAACAACCGGGCCGAGCGCTGCAACCGGGCGAAGTGCCTCGGCATGGCGACTATTCCGAATTTAACCCCATCTTCCTGCCAGTAGCCTTTGAGACCCTCGTAGACATTCAGGCCGCGGGTTACCGCCTCGCTTGAGATATGCAGGACGGCCTCATGCCATGGTCTCATCTTTCCACCCAGGTAGACCCACGCGGGTTGTTGCAGGTGTATCATGGTCGTGCCCCTTTTTATTTGCGATAGCAGTTTTTTTGGCTTTCTGTTTTCATCCCTGGAAAACCATTTTTCGGCAATAATAGCCCTCGGCATACTCGCCCGGCACATTCGATTCAACGCCCCGGAGCTTCAGGATCGACAAGAACGTCTCCTCCGAGAACCATTTCCTTGCGGCCTGTGTCTTGAAGCAGGTCAGGAGGGCATTAATTTTCCTTTGGCAGGTCTCCGTATCCAGACCGATAAAAAAATTGGGATTTCCCAGATCACCGTCGTATTTGACCACCTCGTACTCCAGGATAAGGTGGTCCCGGAATGTGTTCCATGTAACTTCCGAGATGAAGCGATGGTCCTGGTGAAGGTCGCCTCTGTAGTGAGTGAAAATCAGGTCGGGAGAAAACGACGCTTTCAGGTCTTCACAATACTCCTTTATCCGGGCGCCTTGAAAGGGGAAAAAGCTATCTTTGAAATGTTTTATGGTGACGGTCTTTCGGTATGCCTTTTCGAGAAAGAGGGAGGCGCTCAGCCGCGCTTCCGCTGCCCTCGGTCCGGAAGCGGCGAATACGACCCAGCGGACTTCTATACCATCGCGTTCTTCGCAGAGCCGCAATAGGGTGCCGCCGCACCCGATTTCAATATCGTCCGCATGCGCGCCGAGGCACAGGAGCTTTCGGGGTGATCCGTCACCTTTTTCGAAGTTCAGCCTAAGCACGCGCAATCTCCCTGCGCCCGTTTTCGTCGTTGAGCTTCCACACCTCCCAGGGCGCGTGCCCGCTATGGTACATGTCGGTCAGCTCCTGGTGCTCTTTGAAGGTATCCATGCACCAGTACCCGTTATATTTGTATCCGAGGAGCTGTTCCCTCTCGATCAGCCTTCTGAACGGCTCTTCGACCAGCTCTTCGTTGTTCCTGATATACTGGAATATTTCTCTTCTGAACACGAAATAGCCGCCGTTGATCGTGATATCCGTATTGGCAACGTATTGTATGTCCTCTATGAGATTGCTCTTGTTCATTGAGACTACGTGAAAGCTCTGCGAAGGTTTTACGCAGAGGAAGGAGGCTAGCTTGCCGCTTTGCACAAAGAAATCTATCATGTCGGGCAGATAGAGGTTTGTGAGTCCATCCGAGTAATTGGCGAGAAAGAGCTCGTCCCCGTCCAGATATTTTTCGACCGCCTTGAGACGCTGGCCGATGTTCGACCGCAACCCCGTGTCCGCAAAAGTGATCTTCCAGTCCGCGATATCACAGTTCTCCAAATGGAGGTCTTTTCCCCCGTTTAACATGGTGAAGTCGTTCGAAAGACATTCGTTGTAGTTGAGAAAGTAGTCCTTTATCTTGTCGGCCTTGTAGCCGAGACAAAGAATAAACTCGTTGTGGCCGTAATAGGCATAATACTTCATGAGGTGCCACAGTATGGGCCGGTACCCGATCTTCACCATCGGCTTCGGAACGTCCTCTGTCAATTCTCCCAATCTTGTGCCAAGACCGCCGCAAAAGAGCACCACTTTCATTGAGCACCTCCTTCTTTATTCAAGCACCTCACAATTTTTGCAAGGAGCGGGGTTTGTGTTGCCATCGGTACTGCCCGCGGAGGCCAGAGCAATCTCGGTTCTTTCCGGCTTCCTCTCCCGCAGCAGCCCCTTTGACGACAGGGCGTCGGCTGCGGCTGAGATGAGGCTGAAGTCCAGGTCTGCCTTCTCTGCTATATCGAGGAGCGAAGGCGTACCGTCCGATTGGTTCAAGACCCAGAGCAGGCTGAGCCGTTCTTTCTCTCCGGTTGTGTCCCCATAAAGCCCCCGTGAGCCCAGGTTGGGCTCGCACTTTGGTGTTGTGTTGACGTAGGTGTTATTCTCTTCCAGGACCTCCAGTAGTGACAGGTAGACCGCAAAGGAATCGCTTAAGGCTTCGGGCCGGACCAGGTCGAGGTTGTCGGCTGACGTATGGTACTCGGGAAAGCGGCCGTAGGGGGTCCGGGTCAGGGAACCGACAGGAAGGTTGAAGCCGGGCGAGCAGAATTGCCGCTCGTCATATCCATAGGGAGAGAAGTCGACGATCTTGTATTCGCGGCCGGAATGCGCCAGCACGTGCGTTGCCGCCCTGTCGATCTCGGCATTTCCCCGGCGGCTTTTCTTGTAGGTGAATGGGCCGGAATCGCCTACGCAGGCGACCACGAGGCCGTGCCTGATCCGTTCGATCTGCGGTTCGTTCAGGCAAAGCCAGGTAATGGCCCCGATCGTGCCGGGCATGAAAAGGAACCGGTAGGAATACCTGGGGCCGGAAAGTGTCCGGAGATGCTTTGCGAGAAAGGTGGCCAACGCGACGCCGGACAGGTTGTCGTTGCAGAGCGACGGGTGGCAGGTGTGGCAGGAAATGAGTATCTCCTCGTCGCTCATCCCCTGGAGATAATACTCTCCGTAAGAGAGGCGCCCCTGTTCGAGGGTGGCGTCTATATAGACCTCGTACTCTTCGTCTTTCAGACTCCTCAAACGGTTGTGGCTCAGGCAGAACCCCCAGCTCTCATGATAATAGGCGGTCCTGTAAGGGATCCAGTCAGGAAATTCGGGTATGGTGAAAAGGTGTTCCCGCAGCTCCGGAAGCGAAACTTTTTTATGTACGGGCACGCTGTAATTGACCACGTGCAGGTTCGAGGCGCTGAAGTCGATCACTTTCTCCCCCTGAGCGTTCTTCACCCACCCATCCCTGATGTTCCATTCCCTGGGCACGGTCCAGTCGAATACGTGTGTGCCGCTTGGGACTTCGTGGATTGTCAACGGGATGTGGGTCTGTATGCGGCGCAGCGTCTCCCGCAGACCGTTGCCCGTGATGCTCCTGCAGAGGGGATAAAGGTCGGCTATAAACGTATGCATGTCACGGCCGGGGGCATCTTTCGCGAATGGCGCCCGGATTCGGCGGCCGGTCATACGGGCCCTCCCGGTGCGGTAAAGTCGGGGTACTCCCCGTCGCGGTCCGAGATGACACGGGGCGCCTCCGGCCACTCAATACCGAAGGATGGGTCGTTCCACCTGAATCCCCGTGCGGCCCCAGGGGCATAGAACTCCGACATCTGATAAAGGACCTCGGTATGCTCTTCAAGGGTAAGGAACCCGTGGGCGAACCCTTCGGGGACGTATATCGTGTTCCTCTTGTCCCGGCTCTCCAGCACCGCTCCGAAATATTCCATAAATGTCGGTGATTCCGGGCGGAGGTCGACGACCACATCATAGAGAGAGCCTGATGTGCAGCGGACCAGCTTTGCCTCCCGGTACGGAGCAGACTGATAGTGCATGCCTCGCAGGGTGCATTTACTCGTGTTGAAGGAAACACTACACTGTACAAGCTGGGGGTTCAGGCCGTGAGCCTCGAATTCCCTTCGGCACCAGGTGCGGCCAAAGAAGCCGCGCCGGTCTTCCAGCTTTTCGATTTCCACCACGAAGGCCCCTCCGAGTTTTATTTCGGTAAAAATCACGGATAGACCCTCACCTCAGGTATGGGAACAACGAACTTACCGCCCCAGCTCCGGATGTGGGCCATCTGTTTTATGACCTCGTCCCTAAAGTTCCAGGGGAGGATCAACAGATAGTCAGGCTTCGTCTCGTCGATCTTTGCCGGATCGAAAATGGGGATGTGCGTGCCGGGCAGGAACTTGTTCTGTTTGTACGGGCTCCTGTCAACCGTATAGTCGAGAAAATCCGACCTGACGCCGCAGTAATTCAAAAGGGTGTTCCCTTTTCCGGGGGCGCCGTACCCGGCAATCGATTTCCCTTGCTCTTTTGTGGAGATGAGAAACTCAAGCAGCTTTCGCTTCGTCTCTCTCACCTTCTCGGAAAAGGAAATATAGTAACCGAGGGTTTTCACACCCGCCTTTTCTTCGTGAGCCCTGAGCGCCTCCACGCGGCTGTTCACCTGCTTCGATCCGTCCTCCGCGTGGCAGGCGTAAATGCGCAGAGAACCGCCGTGGGTGGGAATTTTTTCCACGTCGAAGAGTTTCAGGTTATGAGCGGCAAAGATTTTTTCGACCGTGGTAAATGAAAAGTATGAGAAATGTTCGTGGTAGATGGTATCGAACTGGTTTTTTTTGATGAGTTCCATAAGATAGGGGAATTCCATGGTGATTGCCCCCTTCGGTGTGAGCACGATCTGCATGCCTTTCACAAAGTCATGGAGGTCAGGGACCTGAGCGAGCACATTGTTCCCGATGAGGAGATCTGCCTGCTGGCCGAGAGAGGCCATTTCTTTCGCCAGCTCGACGCCGAAGAACCTTGTGAGGGTGGGGATGCCTTTCTTCAAGGCCGCATCCGCCACGTTCAAGGCCGGCTCAACCCCGAGGACGCGAATGCCCGCTTTCGCAAAATATTGCAGTAAATAGCCGTCGTTGCTCGCAAGCTCGACGACGAGACTGGTGTCGTCGATGCCAAAACGTTCCGTAGCCATTCTCGAATAAGAGCGGGCATGCTCCAGCCAGGATGCCGAATACGAAGAGAAATAGGCGTATTCGGTGAATATCTTTTTCGGAGACACGTATTCCTCGAGCTGAACGAGGAAGCAGTTGTCACAGACGTACACGTGGAGCGGATAAAAGGCTTCCATCTCGTTCAACTGGTCCTGTCGCAGATAGCTCTCACAAAGGGGGGACATACCGAGATCCACGACAGTCTGATAGAGGGGCGTGCCGCAGAAACGGCAACTGGCATGGACGTTATCTGTCAATTGTTGCCCGTCGGTTGCGGGACCGGTCCCGTAACTGACGGACGCATCCTTATCTTTCTGCATGGAGGGTCTCCCTTGGGACATGGTCTTTTGCCCGGGGCCCGGCCCATCTGAGGGTGCTGTCCAGGCGCCCGGTGTTCAGAAGCTTCTTTATGTGCTCAATGCGCTTGAAACGGGGCCCCTCGAAGTCATCGAGATCCAGCCCTGTCTTCCGGTATGCCGCATAAAGCTCGCCGGCCCCCAGCCGGGCCGTCCATTGTGGCCTATAGTCGGGAAATGTGTCGGCAAACCTGGTGAAATCCACCCGGTAACAGCGCTTGTCCGGGCCCGCGTCGCTCGCAAATTCAATACGGCAGTCGGGCACGGTCTCTTTCACGATGTCTGCCAATTCGCTGATCCGGTAGTTTTCACTGTTACTCCCCACATTGAACGCCCGGTTATGGACGGTCTCACGCGGTGCCTTCAGGACTGCCAGGAAGGCGCGCGACACGTCTTCAACATGGACGATGGGCCGCCAGGGGGTTCCATCGCTCTTGAGGTATACCAGACTGCGGGTGACTGCCCAGGCAACCAGGTTGTTCAATACCAGATCGAAGCGCATTCTACAGGAGACGCCATAGACGGTCGCATTTCGCAGAAAGGTGGGGCTGAATGTCGAATCCGCAAGGGCCGCTATATCCCTTTCCACGAAGACCTTCGATTCACCGTAGGGGGTTACCGGGTGGAAGTGAGCTGTTTCTGTCAGCATCTCATCCCCTGATGCCCCGTAGGTGCTGCACGACGAAGAGAAAATAAAGCGGCTTATCCCTGATTGCTTTGCGAGCCGCGCCAGACGGACCGACGCCTTGTAATTGATCTCAAAGGTGAGCTCAGGGTTGAGATCGCCCAATGGGTCATTTGACAGGGCGGCGAGGTGAATTACCGCATCGACTCCCCGCAGATCCGAAGGCCCGACATCACGGACGTCCTTCTTCAGACCGGGCATGTCGGGTCTCGCGTCCCCGAATACGCACTCTTCATAGAGATTGCTGTCCAATCCCAGAACTTCATACCCCTCTCTCAAGAGCATGGGGACCAGAATTGATCCTATGTACCCGTGTGAACCCGTTACCAGCACTTTCATTTGTCACCCCTCGCGGGTGTGGATTCATTTCTTGAAAAAGGCGTCATGCGGGCAGGCTACCGCCATTGGAAAAGGTTTGTGCGGTATGAACTTGCGTCTTCCATGTTCCCCTAAAGGTACGGCAGCGCATCTCGCGGGATGAATCTCGCCCGTACGCATGTGGACGAACCAGCAACTCGCCCTGCCGGACTTCTTTCGCCTGCATTGGTTCTGACAGCGCGTAAGATGAACACCTTGGATTCAGGTCTCTTTGCGCTTGATATGCGTGGTTACAATAAATGTGCCAGGCGCCGGCTGTCAAAGATGCCGCCTGCTGTGTTTCTAAGTATCCGATATCACATGAGGTGAGCGGTCCTGCCGGAAGTCCGACCGTAAAAAAAGATGCGACGGTTTCTTTTACAGTGTCCGATTCCTTTACGACGCCATGGGATCGAAGAGAGCGAACGAATTCGCTCCTTTTTGCCGGTATATGCACCCGAGGTTGCGCGCGTCTCCTGCGCTTCCCCCAGACCTTCTTGTCTATCCATTTTCAATGAAGGAGGTACATGAAATGAACCGGCAATGTTTGAACGCAGAGAAAAACAGATTGATGCGATGAAATGTGTTGACAAGATTTACGCGGTGGCGAAACCTTTTTGTGATGCCGATATTTTTGATCTTTGGCTGAACAGAGTCGAGCTCCCAGGGGTGAAAGTAAAAGAGGTAACTGCCCTGGGTGCTCAGGATACGCTTGACCCCCCACTTAAAAAGGGGGAAAGGCCAGAACCTGAAGTAACCCCCGCCGCCCCAGGGCAAGGCAAGCCTGTCGATATTCAGGTTGCTGACGGGCAGCTCTAAAATTCCGTTCCGCGCCATCAGGTGGCCTGTCGACGATGCGTGCCATTGCCCCTCGATTTTCCCGTAGCGTTTGTTGACGGCCGCATTGTTGTAGCTGGAGTCGTAGACGTAGTCGAGTTCTCTCAGGACTTCAAGGACCCTGTCGGTGATCGAGAAGCTGGGGGCGCGGTAGCCAAGAACGCGCATGCCCGTGATGTCTTCGAGGAGACTCTTGCTTCTATAGAGGTCTTCCCGGAGTTTTTCCCTCGACAGCTCATACGTAAGCTGGTGACCATATCCATGGGATGCCAGCTCATGGCCCCTGGCCTGGATATCCAGGACGACGCCCTTGCATCTTTCGGCCAGCCAGCCAAGGACAAAAAAGGTGCAGTGGATATTGTAATAGTCAAAGATATCGAGGAGGATTTTTGTATAAAGATTTACACGGAGGTCACAAGAGTCCCATGTGGCGACCGGATAAGCGGACCTCGCGTTTTCGACCTGGAACCAGTCCTCAAGGTCGACGGTCATCACGATGGGGCTTGTAGTGTTTTTCACGAGGCGAACCACGGGGCTTTCATGCTCCGACATGGGCACTACACTTTCCGGCTTAACGTGACCCTTGTGCAAGGAAGACCACCCCTATAGTTTTTAGCAGGATCTTGAGGTCGAGGAGAAGTGACATGTTCTTTATGTAGTAGACGTCCGCCTCAAGCTTGTTCAGCGCGTCCTCTACCGATGATGCGTATCTGAAGCTCACTTGCGCCCAACCCGTGATCCCCGGTGTGACATAATGCCGAAGGCTATAGTAGGGGATCCTCTGCTCCAGGAAGTGCACGAACTCAGGTCGTTCCGGCCTAGGGCCTACCACGCTCATGTCGCCCCTGACCACGTTCCACAACTGCGGCAGCTCGTCTATGCGGTAGAGGCGCAGCCATTTCCCTACGCGGGTGACCCTGGGATCGTCACCGGCGGCCCATTGGGCGCCCTGGCTCTCGGCGTCCACTCTCATGGAGCGAAACTTGAAAACCTTAAATACCTTTCCGTTTTTTCCCACACGCTCCTGGGTATAAAAGACGGGACCCGTCGAATCTACATGGACCAGGAGGCCGGCAACCAGGATCACCGGGAAGGTAAGGAGAAGCAGGAAGCCCGATATCACCAGGTCCAAAAAACGCTTGACATGACGGAGGCAGGCTTTATGGAGGATGTCGAACCCTTCAGCGGACATGAGCCACTCGTCCTGGATGTGCTCCACGGGGACCCTGCCGGTAAGTCGCTCATACACGTCTGCCATCTCTTCAATTACTGTCCCCTGCAGCCGTGCCTGAAGGATGCGCCGGGTGAGCCGGGCTGAGCGGTCTCCGGGAATGGCAAGTATCACGGAAGCGGCCCCGACGTTGCCGGCAAGCTCTGTCACACGGTCGGTGGTGCCTACTATTTTGGGGTAGGCCCAGGCTGCTGACGCTCCGTCGTCATCCACGAACCCTTTCACGGTATAAGGCGAGGCCGGGGAGCGGAGGATATTATAGATGGCCAGGCCGGTATCGCCCGCGCCTACGATCAGCACAGGTTTTTTTACGAGGGTGGTTTGCGAAAGCGTTGAGTAGGCGTAGCGGCAACCGGCGAAGAGGGCCAACAACATGGCCATATGGAGAGGCTGGCCCCTGGCGATGGCGTGTTCTCCGACCACCGCGCTAAAGAGGACTGAAACGGCGCCGCCCAGGAGTATCGCGCAGAGGCATCGCTTTACCATGTCTCCGCGGTGGAAAGAACGTTCCGCGTTATACATGTCAAAGACATAGAGGGCAGCCGGATAACAGATGACCGAGACCACCAGAATTGTCAGCAGCGACGATATGGCCGGCACGGACCCCGCGGCGCTCAGGGACGTCACGAGGCCTGCCGCCAGGATCGAGCCCATATCACCCGCGAGAAGAAACAACTTCTGCCTGGGAAAACCCTGCAGTGCGAGTTCGTTCTCGCTGCGGTTCCCCTGATTTACCGCCAAACTTGAAGATTCCGCCTGCATAGTAGGCTCCATATGCTAAGTCCTTAAGGAGACGACGTACTACGGATAGGCTACCGCCATCGGATGAATGCCCGTGGTGCGTGGTTCACGCGTTTCAGATATGTCATCTGCATGCCCCGGTCCTCCCGCTGAAGCACTGACTTCCTCCGCGGATGTCTTCATTGGCGCCAGTTACCGCGCCTCAACTGCCTTCGCTTACAGGACCTAAAAAGAGGGAGCACGATGAATGACCTTGACAGACTGCCTTTGCGCTCGAATCCGATGTTTACAATAAGCATGCCACATGGCAGGTTCTCGCACACATGAGGCGCCCACTCGTCCAAGTGGTTGAAATCACGGAGAGCGGCGGCCCGGTGCGGGAAACAGGTTCCGGAAAAGGCCCGGCAACTTCGTGCGCAGTGTCCCGGTCCTTTACATACATCACCCTCTGAAATGAGGCGGGCCGCGCTACTCCACTCAAGGTGAGTCCGAGCAAGGGGGCCGGACAGCAGTTCTTTTATGATGGGAGCGCAGGATAGTGATAGACATGTCGACGCAGTTTACACTTACAGCGGGAGCGGGTGTGATAGCCTGAACGCAATACCGGGGGTTTCCGTGATTACTACCTCAACGATTTCATGGAAGAAATTCCAGGCCGCCACAGTTCCTGGCGGCATCGTTGACTCTGTAAAACATGTTGACGCGGCATAAAGACAACGTTGAATTTTCGGGGTACACGCTTGCGGGTCGGGCCCCGCACCCGTTGGGCGTGGGTGGCAGCGAAGGATATGGCATCGGCTTGTCGATTTTCAGAAGATGGAGCGAAATTAAGGGAAGAATTCCGTGCGCCGGGGAGTCTATATGAAAGGGAGGCAAAATCTTGTTCGGCCGGGACAAAGTGCGGGAGGTCAGAAGGGGGTTGGAGGGACACAAGGAGGACGTCGTAAAAGCCCTTCACTAGATGTCCGAATTGTGATAGCGTTGTTGAAAGGCTATCAGCCTGATGCCTGTTTGCAAAGACCCTGGGAATGTTGAAAGACACACGATGCGGCTGGAAATCAGTCTTAGAGTGACCATAGGGGGGAGGCAATGGCAAACGAGAATAACGAAATTATGCTGGATGATATGCCAAGGAAAAGATTGTTGAAGGCTGCGGAGGTGGCCGCCTATCTAGGCGTGTCAGCCAAGACTGTCTATCGTTGGTGTGACATGGGACTGATGGAAAGCGTCAAGTTAAACAGGTCCGTCAGGGTGTTGCGCACCTCCGTCGTCGACTTTTTGTCTTGTGGAAAGAACGTGGGACTCGGATAAGAGAAGGCGGCGGGTCGGTCCGTGGCTTCTTTAATCATGCATCTCCGTGCTGTAGCCATCTAAAGAAGAGGCAGACACTCGAAGTTTCCCCTGCGAGAAATCAACGAAAACGAAGTGATGTGGGGATGCCTGGATCGTCCCTCATCGGTTTTTCGCGCCGGGTGAGCCTTTCGCAATTGCTCTATTGTGACCGGGGTGATGACTACTGCGCATAGAATCTCTTTATAGGCTGTCTCGTACCCATCGCGGATTTTTGTAAACTTTTCAGACAGTAGCGACATTGCCGCCATGCGTCTTAGACACGGTTTTTCGCCGGATGGTATCATTCCCTATATCGGTGAATAATATGCTCGGTTCAGAGGAAAAAGACAGCGTGAAAGAGCTGAACGTGAAAGCAGAATTGCCGCCGAGAACCATGTTAAGGCCCAGCGAAGTGGCGTCGTTTTTGCGTGTCTCCGAGAGGACTGTTTACCGTTGGTTTGAGCTTGGTTTGATCGAGGGGGTCAGGATCAACAAGTCCCTTCGAATAACCCGTGGCTCGATCCTGACTCTATTGCAAAGGTCCGGTGCCGAAAGATAGCAACTGTGGCAGCCCTGGCGTTTATGGACCGTTGATAAGCTATCCCAGGCGGTAGTTTGCCCACCATCCGGACTCATGTCATTGCCTCCGGTATCACCTGTCTAAAAGCCGGTTGGCCGATGTGCCTTGCATGGCTATGGTATCCGCGGCACTTCCGAACCAGTGGCAACAGCGTCCCGTTTCCGGGACTTCATCGAAGAAGAGAGTGGCCTCGATTTGCGATGGGTGGAAAATACGCCGTTCAAGACGGCATCCGGGGGAGATATTGTGGGGGAGAACAACGAGTCACTAATATTGCTGGTAGACGACGACAATCTGGTTGCTGACCTGCTTTCTTCCTGGCTGACAGCCGCCGGCCTCAAATCAGTAGTGGCATCGAACGGCCGGGAAGCGATCGACAAATTCCGGCTGATGGCGTTCAGTGCGGTGGTGTTGGATGTGGACTTGGGCGTGGCTCCTGACGGGTTTGGAGTACTCGAAGACATCAGGAGAGAGAACCTGGATATCCCTGTAATCATGATGAGTGGTACAGCAAACGTTCATGTGAGAGAGGATGCGATTCAGAGGGGCGCTTGCGCCTTTCTTTTCAAGCCTTTTGATCCCGAAAGTCTGCTGCATCTCATTGCCGCCTCGACATGTGGAGCGAAGGTCGCGGAACAAGCGAGCCCACTTGCCGCCGCAGGAAGTGACGAGCGATGACTGACGAGTTTAACACAATGGCTTCGGAGGTGTCGTGGATAACGTGAAGTATCGGGATCTACCCGATAAAACTCTTTTGAGACCAAATGACGTCGCCTCATTCCTCAGCGTTTCTCTCAAGACGGTATATCGTTGGCATCGACTGGGGACAATTAAAGGCATCAAGGTCAAGGGGTCTTTGCGGATATACCGGGATTCGATCGTGAAACTGGTCTACGGGAACTAGGCTCTTTCCGGCCGATAAACGTGTGGAGCCCGCTATCCAGGACAATCGGGAGCCATTACCTGTTGGCAAGGGCGGGCATGTCGCCTCAGGCTGTGAGGGAAGTTCCGGTTTGACCGGTCAGCATGGCCGGCTTCATTCCCGGATGGTGTTTTTTGGCGCGATATTCCCTACGAGGAGGGTAGGTACCGTGAAAAAACTATCATTCGCACTTTTTTTTCTTATCTTCCTTGTCTCGATCCATGCACACGCGAGAGCTGATGTCAGAAGCGATATGGCGACGGGCATGCCCCTGTCCCAGGTAATACGTAACGCCCTGACGGCCAACGTGACCATAGAGGATATCGTTACCCAATGCATAGCCGCCGGCGCTGATTGTATCCCGGTAATCCGTGAAGCGATAGCCGTGAAAGCAACGTCGGCGTACAGCATCGTCCATGCGGCCGTGAAGGCAAAGCCGGACCGGGCGATCGACGTCCTCAAAGCCGCCCTGGGCATTCCGGGGGTCAACCCCGGTTCCGTAATCACCGGTGCCGCGACTGCGGTCAGCGGTAATGTGGGTCTCCTCAATAACCTGCGAACAGCTGCCCTGAATGATGGCATCTCCCGGTCTACCGTGGATATGGCAATTCTGGTCGCCACTACGGCTCCGGCAGGACCGGCCCCCGGCGGAGTGGGTCCGGGTGGAACAACGTTCGGCACCGCAGGCATCGGAGCAACCGGCGGCGGTGGCGTGGCAAGTCCCTCCAGGTAAAGTTCAGTGAGTTTTATAAAGGAGCATAACATGGGCCGGCTGAAAAGAATCCTTGCTTTGGGGCTGCTCATCTGCGCGTTATCGATTTCGCTCCTGAGGCCGGCCGGCGCCGCAATAGAATACGGACACTTTACCCTTCTGCCCGAGCTTGACCTCCAGGAAATGTTCAGGAGCAATCTCTTTCTGACGCAATCGGACAAGAAGTCGGACTACGTCACCACGGTCACCCCCGGTATGGGCCTCAAGTACCTCTTCGGGCAGAGCTCGTTCGACCTCGGCTACAAGGTGGGGTTCGTCGACTTCGCCAAGTACTCGGCGAACAATTACCAGGATCACCGGGCCAACGGGCTTCTCCATCTCGTTGCGCCGGGCGGCCTGGAGTTTACCCTGGGAGACAACTTTACAAAAAGCACCATCGAACGTATCCAGCTAATGACGCACCAGATGCCTTTCCATGATAATTTCCTTAACGCCGCTGCCGCTTACAGCTTTGCGGACAGGTGGAAGATCGAGGCGAAGTATAACCGCGAGGATCTGGCCTTCGACGAGTATCGCGACCGGTACGCGGAATATACGAATAATCTCGTCGGTGCAAGCCTCTATTATCGTTTCCTCCCACGCATGTCGGGATTGGTCGAGTACGACTACGCCGCCAAGGACTTCGTCTCCGACCGTCTTGCAGATCACAAGGACCGGTTGGCCTATCTGGGTGTTGCCTTTGACCCTGCGGGAAAGCTGAAGGGGAATTTCAAGGTAGGCTACGGCTGGAAGGAGTTTGACACGACCGTGGCGGGCAGGGATAACAGTCCCCGCAACTGGATCATGGCCGGCCAGCTCGTTGACGACCTTGACGCGAGGACAAGCCTGACCCTTGACGCCCTTCGCGCCCTTGCGGATGATACCATGCTGCTCAACGCTTCCTATGTCAACACGTTGATGACCCTTACCCTTCAGCATTTCTTCACGGGCAAGATAGGCGCCACGGCAGCAATCTCCTATCAGGAACGCGCCTATATCGACAACCTGACAGAGCCTGTCACAGGTGCGCTGAAAAAGCGCAGCGACGAGATATGGAGCGGCGGAGCCGCAGCCTTTTACAACATACAAAAATGGCTTCAGGCCAGGCTCGAATACCAGTACAGGGATGCACATTCCACCTTTGATCAGTACTCCTATACCGACCACCGCATAATGTTCAAGATTATCCTTACTCCCTAAGGCAAAGACCGGCACCCGGCCTTTCGGGCCCTGGCTCACATACCACAACAGGTGAATAAGTGCATGAATAGCAAGAACCCGTTATGCGTCGTTCGTCATTCGTTATCTGTCTTCGTGCTTCGCGCCTCCTGCGTCGCCCTCGCGGCTCTCCTTCTCTGTTCTCTCCTCCCCTCCGCCGTGTTCGCCGATGCCGATTATGTGCTAGGCCCCGAAGACGAGATTTCGATCACGGTCTGGGATCATCCCGATCTGACAAGGAAAGCGCGGATCAACATAGAGGGAAAAATAAGTTTTCCCCTTATCGGAGAGCTTCGGGTCACGGGCCTCAGTCAGCTTCAGGTAGAAAAGAAGCTGAGGGAGATGCTCGCGGACGGGTACATCGTGGACCCCCAGGTAAGCGTGCAAGTGACCGAGTACAGGAGCCAGAAGATCTTTGTCATAGGAGAGGTTAACTCCCCCGGGGCATATCCTTTGACAAGAAAGACCCTCCTTGTGGAGGCCATAGCCATGGCGGGTGGGGTAAAGCCGGAAGCGGACCAGGAGATCATGATCGTCAGGCCCAAGGAAAAAGTCGGAGTGCAAACCCCGCTTCTGCCTGATCAGGCCGATCCCTCCGAGCTTATCAAAGTCAGGCTCAGGGACGTCCTCGAAGGTGAGAGGAGCCAGAACATCCAGGTGCTTAACCTCGATACCATTTTTGTACCGAAGATCAAGGTATTCTACGTGACGGGAGAAGTGAAGCGGCCGGGCCAGTACACCTTGATGAAGGGGATGACCGTCCTGCACGCCATCAGCACGGCGGGTGGTTTTACAGAAAAGGCTGCCAAAAGAAAGGCAAAGACGGTAAGGGAGAAGGACGGTAAGAAGGTGGACCTCTACCTCACTATGGAAAACCTCATCGAACCGGGCGACACGATCGTCGTACCCGAAAGCTTCTGGTGACAGACGGCTCCATGTGACCCTGAGCCTTGAGCAGTGAACGCGCACCCGGAGGGATTATTTAAATGAACATTCCCGGCCAAACCAACGAAACACACATCTATGACTATCTCCGCACCCTCTACAAGTGGCGTCGCCCTGCCCTGGTCTGTTTTGCAATCATTGTCGGTACGGTTGCCATCGCTTCCTTTGTCATGACGCCCGTATACAAGGCAACGACAAGGATACTGATTGAAAGGGAAGCGCCAAAAGTACTCAACATGCAGGATCTTCTGCCGGTTGATGTGAACAGCACGGAGTTCTACCAGACCCAGTACAAGGTCCTCCAGAGCCGCTCTTTGGCCCTGCGCGTGATCCAGGCGCTCAACTTGTCAGAGAACCCCGTGTTCAATCCACCGAAATCGCAGCACGGCTCGACGTTGGACAAAAAGGCCAAAGAAACCTTACTCGCAGATAAGTTATCAAAGCGCCTGAAAATTGACCCGATCAGGAACAGCCGCCTTGTCGATATCAGTTACGAAAGCACGGACAGGCACCTCGCCTCAGACATCGTCAATATGACGGCAAAGGGGTTCATCGAGCAAAACATTGCATGGGCGAGTGAAACGTCCGGTGAGGCCAAGGACTTCCTCACGAAGCAGATAGAGGAGCAGAAGAAGACCCTCGAGGAATCGGAACAGGCGCTGCAAGCATATAAAGAACGGTACGGCATCGTGCAGATCACTCCCTTTCAGGGGGACAAGGAGAAAGAAAACATTGCCATGCAGAAGCTGGGCGGCCTGACCGGCAGGCTCGTCGACGAACAGACGAGGAGGGTTGAGGTCGAAGCGCGCTACAAGGAGGTGCAGGACCTTCTCTCAAAAGGGGTACCCATCGAGTCCATGCCCCAGGTGATGGACAATTACCTGATCCAGAGGCTCAAAGAGAACGAGGCGAGGCTCGTCACACAGATGTCGGAGCTATCCCAGAAGTATGGTAAAAAGCACCCGAAAATGACCCAGCTCAAATCGGAGATCGAGGCCAACCGGCAGAAGATCAAGTCGGAATCACAGAACGTGCTGGCCTCCATCAAGAACGAGCTGGCTATCGCGAGGGCGAGGGAAGCCAATGCGCGCATCGCCGTGGAAGGCCAAAAGGCGGAGACCCAGAAGCTGAGTGAAAGATCGATAGAGTACAGCGTGCTCGCCAGGGAGGCGGATAAGAATAGGGAGCTTTACGAGAACCTCCTGAAGAGGCTGAAAGAGACGAGCGTGGCGGGCGAGCTGGGGACTACCAACGTAAGGATCGTGGACAGGGCCGAAGTGCCGATATTGCCCGCCCGGCCCAAGCCCCTGCAGTATATACTACTCTCGGTTGTAGTCGGTCTTTTCATGGGCTGCGGCATGGCCTTTTTCTTCGAGTACCTCGACAACACCCTCAAGACCCCCGATGACATCGAGAAGTATCTGGAGACCCCGTGCCTGGCCCTCATCCCCAGGATAAACTTTATGGAAGAGATAGGGCAAAAAGTGTCGAGCCCGGAGATCATCGTGCACCATAAGCCAAAGTCCACGGTCGCGGAAGGGTTTCGCAGCCTGCGCACGGCCGTGCTCTTTTCGTCACCCGACGCCCCCCTCAAAACGATCCTGATCGGGAGTTTTATCCCGAAGGAGGGCAAAACGTTCATCACTGCCAACCTCGCCCTCGTGATCGCCTATTCCGGGGAATCCGTCCTCCTCGTCGACGCAGACATGAGGAAGCCTCAGATCCACAAGGTCTTCGGCCTGGAGAACCGTCGAGGGTTGAGCAACGTCATTGTAGGTGAGGAGCCGGACATTTATCGATCGGTCCTGCACGAAAAGCTCGATGTCATGACCTGCGGCCCCGTGCCTCCCAACCCGGCGGATCTCCTCGGCTCGAAGAAGATGGCGGAATTTATCGATCAGATGAAGGGCGCCTACGACAAGATCATCCTCGATTCCCCCCCGATAAGCTCGGTCACGGACGCGGTGGTGTTGAGCAAGCTTATGGACGGTGTGGTCTATGTGGTCCATGGAGGCGCTACCACAAGGGAAACGGCCCAACACGGGTCCAGGGTCATGAGAGATAGCGGCGCGAAGGTGATAGGCGCTGTCCTGAACAACATAGATATCGGCCGGGAAAGCTATTACTACTCCCACTACTATCACTACTACTACCATTACTATGATTACTACGGCCACGACGGCGAGGGCAAGAAAACGCGCAAGCGTCACGAGTGGGACCAGCCCAAAAAAGGTTTTTTTTCCAGGAAATCCCCCTCCGGAAACAAGGGGAGCAAACAGCCCGACCAGCAGGCATAGGTAGTGAAATCGATCCGGTGACGCCACACGCATGATCGACCTCCACGCCCATATTCTCCCCGGTCTTGACGACGGCGCTAAGGACCTCGACGAGGCAGTCCGGATGTGCCTGGTCGCAGCCCGTGATGGGATCACGACTATCGTTGCCACGCCGCACGTACCCAACGGGACGTACAATACCACCCCCGATGTTATTTTCGACGGGGTCCGCACACTGAATGCAGAGATCGAGCGGGGCAAAATCCCTCTAGAGGTATTGCCCGGCGCAGATATACACGTGCACGAGCATCTCGATTCACTGGTAAAGAACCGGGAAGTGTTGACCGTAAACGACAACATGCGGTACGTGATGGTGGAATTCCCCCGGCATGTGATACCGCCCAGGTACATCGAATGGATGTTCCATCTCACCCTTGCCGGCTTCACCCCGATTCTCACGCACCCGGAGCGGAACACCGCCGTGCACGGGAAGACGGACATCGTGCGGAACTGGGTCGAGAAAGGCGGACTCGTCCAGTTGACGGCCATGAGCCTCACCGGAGACTTCGGTCCCGAGATCCGGAAGTGCTCCGAGGAGCTGCTCAAATATCAGCTAGTCCATGTGATTGCGTCGGATGCACATTCAGCCAAGAGGCGACCGCCTGTGCTCTCGAAGGCCTTCAAGCTCGCTTCATCTCTCATCGGCGCTGAATATGCGCACAAACTCGTGAAAGAGTATCCCGCCGCCATCATCGCCGGCAAACACATCGACGCTCCGGAAGCCCTGCCTAAGAAGCCGGGGCTATTTTCGCGTCTTCTTAGGCAGGGCTTCCGGAGCGTCGAGTTTTGAGTTCTAAGTGAACGGCTCTTAATGTTCTCTTCCCCTATCATTCTCATCGGCTTAATCATGCTCATCATTTGCGCTCCTGCCGCCGTTGGTTCGGTCTACATCGTTACCTACTCAGCGATGGAGCTTCTGATCTTTTCATTACTTCTTCTGCACCTCTGGACAACCGACTTTTCCCGCCTCGACGCGGAAATGTCGCGTTCTTCCGATAACTCAAAACTCAAAACTCAAAACTCAACACATTCTTCCTATTTGCACCGCACCCTGTGGCTCATGTTTCCCCTCTTCCTCTTCCTTCTCTTTTGTCTTTTTCAGATGGCGCCTTTGCCTTTCTCATTTCTCCAGAAAATGTCTCCCAACGCCGCCGGCCTCTACCAGCGCCTGGGTCTCGCTCCAACCTTCGGTCCCGGCTCTATGCCCTCTGCTCTATGCCCTCTGCTCCCTTTGAGTCTCAGCCTCTCCGCCACGAGCGCCGCTCTCCTGAAATGGCTGGCCTATGCATCTATTTTCTTTGTCGTCGCCACGTTCACGCCTCAGGATTCGCCATTCCGTCCCTCGCCAGCCTATTGGTTTCAAAACTCAAAACTCAACACTCAACACTCAACACTTCCTCACCCACTTCTTCATTCTTCGATTACGCGGCTGCTTGTCGCCGTCTTCATCATTGGGTTTGCCGACGCGATATACGGCCTCTATGTCTATCTTAATCACTCCGGCTCTCTTCTATGGTTCACGAAAAAGTACTGCATAGACTGTGTAACCGGAACCTATATCAACCGCAACCATTTCGCCGGGCTTATGAACATGTGTATACCTGTTTCGATCGGCCTCTTTGTCTCCGGTATCACTTCACGCGTCAAGGCCCGTCGTTTCCTTTTTCTCTATTTCCTGTTTGCGGGGATCATCGTCATGGTCCTCGGACTCATCTTTTCCATGTCGCGCATGGCCCACTTGAGCCTGGCTGCGGCCGTGCTCTTCGTCCTGTTGCTGATGGCCGCGACAAAAACGCGCCACGCGGCCCTGCCGATTGTCCTGGCGCTCGTGCTCGGTCTGGGGTGCCTTTGGGGCATGTGGAAAGGCCTGGCCCCGGTTGAGGAGCGTTGGCAGACGATTGAAACCAGCTACGAGGACCGCTTTCTCGTCTGGCAAACCACCTTTACGTTGATCAAGCACTTTCCCCTCACCGGGACCGGGCTCGGTACCTATGAGCTTGCGTACCCCCCTTATAAGCCGCAGAAATTTGGCGCAATGATCATGGACCACGCCCACAACGACTACCTGGAGTTTCTTTCGGAAGTGGGGCTGATCGGCTTCATTCCGTGGCTGGCATTCTTTCTTCTGTTCCTCGCCTCTTCCGTTCGCGCCTTGCTTACACGCCGCAGCCGGTACTCGATATTCCTCGGGGCTAGCGGCCTGGCTGCCATCGTGGCCCTGCTCGTCCATTCCCTGGCCGACTTCAACCTCCAGATCCCGGCCAACGCCATGCTGCTTTTTTTGATCATGGGCCTTACGTGGCGGGTAGTACATACGTCTTTCTCGTGGAGCAGAGAGGATGGAGCGTAAGGACATGGCGCCGATGCGTTCGGAGAGGATGAAAAGATGCGCACTATGCGCCCCGCTGATCGTCTTTCTCTTTTCCACCTTGAGTATGGCAGGTGAAATGCGTCTTCCGGTCCTGCCCAATCTGCCTGTATTCGAGAATACGGCGGATACGTGCGGAAAGACCGCCGATGCACCTGAGAATATGCTGGATGTCGACAGACTCGACTCGGCGGCAAGTCCGGCCGATGCCCAGGGTACGCCCGGACCGGGCACAGAGGGGGTCAAAGCCAACAAACGTAAGATCGACTACGGCGCAAAAACAAAGAGCATCAGTAGCAGAATCTCTGACAAAGACAGGGGAGCGGAAGGCGGCGACCAGGAAACCGGGCTGCAACCTGTGGAGGGACAGGCCGTGGCCGCACCACCTCCCGCCGATCTCACGTTGGGATTTGATCATCGAGCCTCTGGGCCTGGCAGGATCGGGTTTGAGCGTAATTACCCGGGGGAAATTCACGCGGATATAAGAGAGTGAGCAGTGGCCAGGATTCTCCTCACCTTCCTTTTGTCCATCCTGGTCTACCTATCCGGCGTGAGATGCTTCAGCGAGCTGGTCATTGCCATTGATTCGAGTTCTCTCTGGACTTGCCCGTCTCCCGCCGCCCATTACACACCTGAGACTCTGCTTTTGATCCTGCAACGGTTATCGATGCTCGACCCTCTCTCCTCCGCTTACAAGACCTTTCTCGCCCGGTCACTGATGGCGATCAATGATCCGAATGCCGATAGATCGGTGCGCGGGGCCGTATGCGTCGATGCAATTAACCCCGAAGCCTGGGTGCTGTGGGGCGAGGTTGAAGGGAAACATGGCCGGATCGATGAAGGTCTTGCGCGGTGCGAAAAGGCCCTGTCTTTGAACCCCAGCCGGCCTGAAACGTACCTTCGAACAGGTCTTTACCTGTCCGATGCCCTTCCTGAGATCCCGGAAGAAAAAAGGTTCCTTTACAGGAATCTGGCGGAGCTGAATCTGAACCTCAGCCTTGCCCTTGACCACGCGCTTGTGTCCGACCCGCATCTGTGTCTCGCCCTCGGTTCAATCTCCGCCGAGAAAGGTGACACAAATCGAGCCGTCTTCTGGTTGAAACGAACTGTTATACAGCCCCCTGTCGATTGGCCCTTTGCCATCAAAAAGCTTGCGCTCTGCTTCGCGCTGGGCGAGAGGGTCGAGGCAATCTCCACATGGAAGAAGATACTCGCCGATGAAAGCCTTTCTCCCCCTGAAATGGGGGTGATCGAGGTGGAAGCAAAGAAAAGCGTCCTCCAGGATTTCAACTACCTCCTTGCCGATCTCCATGTTCGTCAAGGCCGGCTCGATCTGGCGCGGGAGGAACTGTCGTCCTTGGTCGTCGCCAGACCCCGCGTTGCCGATTACAGGTTGGCCCTCGGCGAGGTGTATGAAAAGCAAGGCCTGCGCCGGGAAGCGAGGCTCTGCTATGAAAAGGCCTTGGAATTATCCCCCGCAAACCAGGAGGCAAAGAAGAAGGTGTTGGAGTATTATAGCACGTGGCGTTGACTGCTTCCCGATGCCCGGGGTTTAGGATTTCAGTATCAGCCTCCTTCCCTCGGTGGAATAGGGTTTGACGCGGATGCCGGCCAGTCGAACAAGCAAGCGGAAGACTAAAATACGTCCGGTCTCAACACCCTACAACTCAAATCGTGTTTTTACTTCCATTGACTCCAACGTTCTGTTGTTCTCAGCAGTGAAAACAAACACAAGACTACTCGAGTCAAACCAGTACTGTGGCGAAGTACAGGATCGCTCTCAGGGATGTCCTTGAGATGCTGGTCCGCCGCCAGGAAGCAGGGCTTAGCTACAAGAAAGCGCTGGAATTATCGCCCGCCAACGAAGAAGCAAAAAAGAAGGTAATCGCCTATTATGACAACAGATAAAGGTCTAGCCTTCGGGAGAGAACAGTTTTTATTCACGCCTTTATCCCGGAAGGTCCGAGGAATTCTTTTGATTAAAATTGCCGTGCTTATTCTTGGTTTCTTTAGTGTTTTGATTTTCTCACTTTCAGCAACAAGCGAGCCCCTGCAAGGGAGCAAACCGAATGATTTACAAAGCGTTAGCAGCAAAGCAAGTCGTGATCGCCAGACGTTAGTGTTATCTTCCCGCAACTGGACAATTACGACAGATCTTGAAGTTCCGGAGTACATTACGCTTAAATTGGAAGAGGGCGCCTGCCTTACCATCCCGGCACCGCATAGATTAACCATCAATGGCAAGTTTTTAGCGCCCATTGCACGTATTTGTTTTGGTGATGGAGCCATCGTCTTCAACAATACCAGTCAGACTGTTTATCCTCAATGGTGGGGAGCAAAAGGAGACGGGTATACTGATGATACCTATGCAATTCAAAAAGCCATAGACGCTGGCGCTAACATTTATGTACCTGAAGGTGTTTACATATTAGGAAAAATAACCACTAAAACCTATTATCTCGAAAATTGTATTCTGACATTGCATTCAAATTTATCTATAGCTGGAAGCGGCGAGCAATCGATACTTAAACTTGCGAATCACATGCTAGATAATCGAAACGATAATCAAAGCAACGCTCACATGATGGGAGGCGGCAATCTATCCGATGTATCGATTAGGAAAATTAAGTTCGATATGAATGGGTCAAATAACCTAACTCCTGCCGGTAAAATACGTAATGCAATGGCCTTAAGAATAGCCGGTGGGGAAAATGTAAATATTGAACACTGTCTTTTTTATAATTGTGCCGGACATAATGTTTTGGCGCTGGGAGTAGGCCCCAACGCCAAAAACAGAGGGGCTCGTATTATCGGCAATATATTCAAGAATGGGGGCCGTTATGTGGGTACGCCAAAGGAAGACATAAACAACCCTGACTTTTCCTTTGTGTACGTCGAGTGGGAACACGCTGTCATTCAGGACAATACCATCGAACAGGAAGACATAAATATTGCTCTGCACAACTATACCCGAGGCGTTGAAATACATGGAAGCCATGCAAAACTATTGAATAATAAAATCATAGGGTGTGATCCTGCAGTATATATAGCAACTGCACCTGCACCCATTGAAAACGTGGAGGTCCGTAACAATAGTATGCATAATTGTGCTCGGGGTATTTCTTTCTTTTTGACAAAGACACCCCTCAAAAACGTTATTATCAGTTCCAATGTAATACTTTTGAACCAGTCAACTCTAAGAACCACGGCCGGCGAATGTGTCGGCATTCAGGTTGCAAATGGTGCACAGCGTACGTTTAGTAGTGCTTATGCTAATGCAGGACCTATAATAGGCCTAAAAATTACCAATAATGATATTGCGAGTAATTTACGGCGCAATGATAAATATCGCGGTATTGGCATGGTCATTCACTCGGTACACGATACAGAAATTACCCAAAACAGAATAGTAGGGATGACAGGAGGCGGAATAAAATTTGTCGGCTCCCCTTGGGGAAGCATTAATGTAGATATCACAGAAAACACTATATTCGATTGCGGAGAAGGCGTCCAAAGTGGGGAATATGGCACGGGCATTTTCTTTGCGCACGACGGATATTCAATTCTGCCGCCGCAAAGGTATTATGCCAAAAATATAAGGATTACCGATAATTCTATAGGCAATACGAAGGAAAATGGACCGGAGTATAGCGGGGCAGTCTTCCGAAACCTACCCACTACGAAGATAGAAAATCTGTATGTGGGTTCCAATAAATTTGTGAATGTGACGAGTGGGTTGTCTGGTGGCAATAAGACCCTCACAAACCTTGAATCACTCAACCCGAAAGCCCATTATGTGCCTTAGCTATAGGTTAAGGATGTTCACCAGGAACTCACAACTTCTTCCTTTCTCGTGACGAAGAGGCACTCATGTGGTACAATCAAGACATCGGTATGAGAAGTGAAAGCGGGTAGTCGAGCTGTTTTGAGTTTTGAGTTCTAAGTTTTGAGTTATCAAACGTGCGGTAAGAGTAAACGAAGATGAGTGAGAATGACATTGTGACAAAGAATCTTGTCTTGGATCGTCAACGCAAAACTCAAAACGCAAAACTCAACACTTTCTTCAACAGTGGAGATTCAGATGCAGTTCTTCAGCTTTGAGATAATTATCGAAAAGGAAGAGGATGATGAAGGCTATTTTGCCTACAGCCCATCTCTTCCGGGCTGCTTCACCAACGGCAAAACAATCGAGGAAACGAGACAGAACATCCGCGAGGCCCTTCAGCAGCATGTGCTTTCATTGCGCGAACACTCTCTCCCAATACCACAGAAAGAGCGCATCGTGCATGTCGAGGAACTCTCAATCGGCGTAGCCTAATGGGTCGCTTGCCCCAGATAAAGGCAATAGAACTCATCAGGACCGATTACCGTTCCCGTTCATACCGGATGTGACATTGGACGTGGTTTAGCAATAAGGATTCTCAAGGATGCCGGTTTCTCCCCAGAAGACTACTTGCGGTTGCGATAGGAGGTTCGCTGTCGCTCCCTGTTCTTTGCTCCATCGCCCTTTGCCTTTTGCCATTAGTCGAGCGTTGGTCGCCCTTCGCCGAGCGTTCATTGTCCCTCGGGCTCCTCTCGGGGTCTTCTGATCCAGGGATAGAAAAACCAGCGCTCATGTAGTACAATGATGACATGGGCATGAGAAGTGGTGTTACCATGAGGGGTAAGCAAGGAGGAAACAGATGAATCTTGAAACATTGAGTGAAAACAAATTCAAGAAAATCGTGAAGGACGCTGTCAAGGATGCCATGAAAGAAGAAATGGCGAAACTTCACCTACTTATAGCTCCATATATTTCGGATGAAGAACAGCAAGAAATAGAGAGAACGTATCAGAAACCATCAAAGCAAATAGGAAAAACGGCGCTGCTACAGGAGTGATATCGTGTGGCAGATTAAGTTCAGCAAACAGGCGACCAGCTTCGCCGAGCAAGAACGGATAACAGACGACAAAGTTCTTGCACTGGTAAAGAAAACTATCAATTATGCTTATGGACAGACTGAAAACCTTGATATCAAAAAAATGAAAGGGGCATGGAAGGGATATCACAGAGTCAGAATAGGCAAGATCAGAATGGTCCTAAAAATGGATTTTGACAAACATACAATTTTCATCGATAGGATAGACTTTAGGGGCAACGTATACAAATAGGACTGCAAAAGGGAACAGTATGAGAGCAGTTTTGAGTTTTAGGTTTTAAGTTTTGAGTTATCAAACGAGCAGTAAGTGAGTTAGCGAAGATGAGTGGACATGACATTGTGACAAAGAATCTTGTTTTTCCCTTCAACTCAAAACTCAGAACTCAAAACTCAACACTTTCCTCAGCCTTTTCCTCAGCCGTAGGTTAAAAATGAACTCAAAACTCAAAAGTCAAAACTCAAAACTGTTCTTCTCTCTTCTCTTCCTGCTCGTTTTCTGTCTGTTAAGTACTCCTTGTTTCGCCCAGGGCACTCTTTGGAATCCATTATTTCGTCTTCCCTCCCTCCCGAACCTTCCCTCAGGTGAAAGGACCTATGACGCGGGGGGGGCATCGCCGGATCAACCAGACGAGCTGGACTCTGTCAACCGTCCGATTGATGTCCAGGGAGAGCTTAAGACGGACGCAGACGGCGTCAAGGCTAACAAGTATAGAATTCAGTACAACGGAAATACAAAGAGAATCGAGGGCAGCATCGAGAAGAGCAGAGGGACGAGGCGGGAGGATTCCAAAATCGAGAATGGCAAAGGGACCAGCCAGGAGGATTTGGAGGCGGGTGAGTCTCCAGGCCAAACCCCTGGCTTACCTGATATGCGGAAATTCGGATTTCAGTATCAAACTCCTTCCCTCGGTGGAATAGGGTTTGAAGCCGGTGCCGGGAAGGCGAACAACCAAGCGGAAGACTAAATGAGGGTATTGCACCGGATTGACAGGTAACAGCGTGCCTGCGCAAAAAACAAAACCCGACCCAAGAGGTATTTGTGAAGATATGCTTCTCTGCCTGCTCTGGGGCATAATGTTCGCTACACTGATCGCATTCGAGGGTTCGAGCAAGGCCGCGCAGGAAGCACTACCATCCGCGCCTGTTCTGCAGAACATTGCGTTGGGAAAAGCGTACACATTAGACCCGCAGCCCAACTACCCCTACTGCACGGATCCCGATGATAGGATGCAATTAACCGACGGCCGGTACACCTCCGGCCACTTCTGGACACAGAAGAGCACCGTTGGTTGGACGGGAAAATACGCCACAATTACGATAGACCTGGGAGCCGTTCACGCAATTAAAGGCGTGTCATACAATACGGCAGCCGGTGTTGCAGGAGTTCGGTGGCCCTCCGGCATCTACATTCTTGTCAGCGACGATGGTAAACATTTCTACGAGGTGGGCGAGCTTATCGCCATGAGCCGTAAAGGTAATCCCAAACTTAATGGCGCATATCAGATTCATCGCTACCGGACGGATGCATTATGCACCCATGGCCGTTACCTGTAGCTGCTTGTCTTTGGGGAGCCCTTTATTATGAGACCTTTTATAACTCAAAATTCACCACTTCACCCTTTGGCGTGTCATCATTTAGGTGTAATATTTCAGGTTCATCCGGTTTTTGCGTGCTTCCTGTAATCAGTAAAATGTCGCCCTTGAAGAAACTGCTTGGTTTCAAAAGAAATAAATGATCAATTATGATAAGGTTATCATCGCGCTGGTTTTTTATTTACAACAGAGGGTAAGATGAAAATGAGAAACCTTGTACGTTCTATTCGGCCAGCCGTCGGCATCACGAATGAGAGTGCACGCGAACGCTGGTTAGAAGTGACTCTCGGTTCCATCCATAGGGGAAGCAGAATACTTGACGCAGGTGCAGGAACCCAGCGCTATAGGAAATTCTGTAATCACTTGAACTATGTCTCGCAAGACTTTGGAGAATACGACGGGAAAGGTGACTCTGCGGGACTTCAAACAGGAGAATTCAACTATGGGAAATTAGATATAGTCAGTGATATAAACTCGATTCCAGAATCCGATTCATCTTTTGAGGCAATAATGTGCATAGAGGTTTTAGAACACTTACCAGATCCTATCCGGGCAGTAAAGGAATTTGCCCGTCTGCTTAAACCTAACGGATACTTAATTCTTACAGCACCATTTTGCTCTCTGACGCATTTTGCTCCATATCACTTCAGCACGGGCTTCAATAAGTATTGGTACGAGAAACACCTGAATGACAACAATTTCAGCATCACTGAGATAACCGCAAACGGCAACTTTTTCGAATACCTCGCTCAAGAAATATCCAGAGTTCCATCTATTTCAGATCGGTATTCAAAAGGTAAACCGCATTTATTTGAATTATTAAGCATAGATATTATTCTGCGAATGCTTTTGCGTTTCAGTAATCGCGATAGCAATTCATCCGAGTTCTTATGCTTTGGTTACCATGTACTTGCCCGGAAGCGCTGATTAACACCGCTCAGCAAGGCGCTGTATCGGACGCAATTTCGCTGCGATCCATTGCCAGCGGGTTATACTGAGCGTTGCGGATCAATCATCACTCCAGTTGTAATCTTCAAAATATTTCGCTCCCCATCTTTACCACTTTGGTAGGTGAAAGAGAGAGTCATCATGTGCCTATAGAAACTTCTTCTTGCCAGTTACACCCTTATTCTGTTGCTCTTATGCAATGCTCCGAATATCAGGAGTCACATGAATTACAGGTTATTTTCCCAATGTGACGTTATGGCCGTAAATATGTTCGAATATCTGGGAAGAGACGTTCTTGTAAAGAACAAAAAAGTGGACGTCTACGAGAAAATGCTGAAGACAATCGAAAACGCGCCAGGCATTGCCGTAATCCGGTACCATCCACCCAAACGGTTTTCGGATGGTACGCGGGACATATTAAGGAAGCTGCCCAAAATAATTATGAGACTGTTAATAACTCAAAACTCAACACTTCCTCCTCTGTCTTCTCTCCCTGCTGTCTTTCTGCCTCTTCTGCTCCCCCTGTTTCGCCTAGGGCGTCCCTGCGGACCCATTTTGGCGGCTTCCCTCTCTCCCGAACCTCCCCTCAGGCGAAAAGGAGTACGAGGCAGTCGGAACGATTTCAGACTCTCCCAAGGGAGAGTTGGATTTGAATACCTTGGACTCTGTCAGCCGTGCAATGGATGCCCAGGGAGAGCTTAAGCCGGCTCCAGACGGCGTGAAGGTCAACAAATATAAAATTGAGTACAACGGAAATACAAAGAGAATCCAGGGGAAGAACGGAGGCACAGAGCAGGCCGATTTGGAGGCGGGTGCGTTTTCAGGACAAACCCTCCGCTTACCTGATCCGCGGAAATTCGGATTTCAGTATCGGTCTCCTCGCCTTGGTGGAATAGGGTTTGATACTTTTGTCCGCAAACCTAACGAACAGACGCAAGAATGGATAGCTTGGCGTTCCGAGGTCCGCGCTCTGTAGCTCAACACTCGGCTCATGTTTTCCGTTTCGCGATTCGCGTTCCGAGTTTCACGTTTCCTCGCTCAATGCCTCCTCTCCTTGGTCGAATAGGCTTTGAGGGCTTTGTCGTCAAGGCGAATAACCAAGCGGAAGAGTAAACGAGGGTATTGCACCTGATTGACAGGTAGCACCGCGCTTGTGCCAACAACAAGACCTTAGAGACATCTGGTTGGGCTGCTCATCGGCCGGGTCATAGTCTATTACATATTTTCAAGCCGGGAGATAACGGGGCCGCCGCAGATCAGCCAGGCTGATCTTTAACAGTTGCCAAAAAATAGTTTAGCTATTTCAGGCAGATAGGTACGTTGAAAAAGTTCTTGGCACCACAAAGCGTTCTTTGTACCCCTTATCAGCATCATGATGCCTCCCTTA
>Ga0187864_10000836_pt1 | contig 32610 bp, 20 predicted proteins | sample June2016WEW_11_4_FD_132985 | JGI IMG/M metagenome (GOLD analysis project Ga0187864, IMG submission 132985) | Peatland microbial communities from SPRUCE experiment site at the Marcell Experimental Forest, Minnesota, USA - June2016WEW_11_40 | ecosystem: Environmental > Terrestrial > Soil >...
CCTCATCGAATCTTGGTGCCCTCATTCTGAAAAAGTTCGGGGTCGGGTGCTGAGTGCGTTGCAGTGGCGCGGGGAATAACGGTTCTGGAACCGTCCCTCTTGGAACCGTTCCTCCTGTGCGCAGTTTGCCGAACTGAAAACCAACTGCGGAGATCCTTCGCTTCGCTCAGGATGACAGGTTTCCAGCCCTCTCACGCGATCTTGCGGCCTGGGCTATGAGACACTCCCGCTGCCCCGGACTCAGACGCCCGGTGTTATACTTGCCCTATCGGCAGCCCATACATCTCTGGGAGGTACGGCGTCGTGACTCGCTCGTTACGTCTGGTCCAAATCGTGTTCTCCGTCCTGGTCTGCGCCATGGTTCCGGGCGGCTTCACGCCCCTTCGAGTTTACGCGCAGCAGTATGATCCCAGCCTCTTCGCGGGCCTACGCTGGCGGATGATCGGGCCCTTTCGCGGCGGCCGTGCCGTTACCGTCTCAGGCGTCGTAGGCCAGCCCAATGTATTCTATTTCGGCGCGGTCTGCGGGGGAGTCTGGAAGACCACCAACGCCGGTCGCACTTGGGCGCCGATCTTCGACTCCCAGCCCGTCGCCTCGATTGGCGCCGTGGCCGTAGCTCCGTCTGATCCCAACGTGATCTACGTGGGCTCCGGGGAAGCTGACTTCCGCTCCGATATCTGCTCCGGAAACGGCGCCTACAAGTCGACGGACGCGGGCCGGACATGGACGCGCATTGGCCTCGACGACACCCGCCACATCGGGCGCGTGCTGGTGGACCCGCATGATCCCCGCGTTGTTTTTGTGGCCGCGCTGGGCCACGCTTACGGACCTAACGCCGAGCGCGGCGTGTTCCGCTCGAAAGACGGCGGCGAGAGTTGGCAGAAGGTGCTTTTCAAAGATGACAACACCGGCGCAATCGACATCGCCTTCGACCCTCGCAACTCGCGCGTCATTTACGCGGCCCTCTTCCAAACGCGCCGTCCCCCGTGGAACGTCTACCCGCCGTCGTACGGGCCGGGCAGCGGCCTGTATAAATCCACGGACGGCGGTGACACCTGGCGCCCGGTGACTGGGCACGGGCTGCCCTCCGAGAAGCTTGGGCGCATCGGCATCGCCGTCGCTCCCACGGCCCCGGACCGCGTCTACCTGATCGTGGATGCAAAGGAAGGCGGCGTCTACCGCTCCGACGACGCGGGCGAAAACTGGCAGCGCACTGATCCTGACCCGCGCCTCTGGCAGCGAGGCTGGTACTTCGGCGGCATCAATGTGGATCCTAGGAATCCGGAGGTGGTCTATGTTTGCAACACCTCCTTCTATCGTTCGACCAATGGCGGGAAGAGCTTTGACATCATCAAGGGAGCGCCGGGCGGCGACGACTATCAACACCTCTGGATTGACCCTGACGATCCCGAGCGCATGATCCTTTCGAGCGACCAGGGCGTCGTAGTCAGCGTCGACGGAGCCAAGACCTGGACTTCGTGGTACAACCAGCCCACCGCGCAGTTCTATCACGTCGTCACCGATAGCCGGTTCCCATACTGGGTGTGCGGCGCGCAGCAGGATTCGGGTTCCGCCTGCACACTCAGCCGCGGCCACTCCGGCGCCATCACCTTCCGTGACTGGCGCCCGGTGGGCGCCGGCGGCGAGAGTGGTTATATCGCAACCGACCCGCTCGATCCCAACATTCTCTATGGCGGGTCGTTCGGCGCTGATGTTGTCAGGTACAACCTCGCCACCGGAGAAGGCCAGAACATTGCTCCGTCACTGACCCATCCGGGCAGCTATCGCCGCACCTGGACGCTGCCGCTGGTGATTTCGCCACGCGATCCCCACGAACTCTACTTCAGTAATCAGATTCTCTTCCGCACCAAGGATGGCGGCCAGACCTGGCAGGTCTTGAGTCCCGATCTTACGCGTGAAGATCCCGGCGTCCCGCCCAACCTTGACGCATCGGCAGCAGGGAATGTCGATCCAGGCGTCGGAAAACGTCGTGGCGTAATCTATTCGATATCGCCTTCGCCACGGGTGGCGGGCGAGATATGGGTGGGGACCGATGACGGCCTCATCCAAGTGACCCGCGACGATGGCAAGACCTGGCAGAACGTCACGCCTTCCGGCCTCACACCGTGGTCCAAAGTGGGCATCCTCGAGGCGTCGCGCTACGACCGTGACACTGTCTACGCGGCCATTGACCGGCATCGCTTGGACGACCTCAGGCCTCACATCGAGCGTACCCACGACGGCGGCAAGACGTGGAAGGAAATCGTTAACGGCATTCCGGAAGGAGGCTTTGTTAACGCCGTGCGCGAAGATCCCGTGCGGCAGGGGCTACTCTACGCCGGCACGGAAACCGGCGTCTTTGTTTCGTTCAACGACGGTGACGAGTGGCAGCCGCTGCAACTGAACCTGCCTGACTGTTCGGTGCGCGACCTGGTGATCCACGACGACGACCTCGTCATCGCCACCCACGGGCGCTCCTTCTGGATTTTGGATGACGTGACACCGCTACGCCAGCTCAGCGCGCAGGTCGCCAACGCCGAGGCTGTTCTCTTTCGGCCTGAAACCGCTTACCGTGTTCGCCCCTCCTCCTTCGAGGGTACACCGATGCCGGCGGACACAGCGCAGGCCGAGAATCCTCCGGAGGGCGCAGTGATTGATTATTACCTCAAGTCGGCGCCCAGCGGGGTTGTCACCCTGGAAGTGTGGGATTCCGCCGGAAAGCTGGTGCGGCGCTATTCGAGCAGTGACAAGCCACCCCAAATCGATCCCAAGCGTGTTGATTTTCCAACTTCCTGGATTCATTTCCCCAAACCTCTCTCAGCCGAACCCGGAATGCATCGGTTTGTATGGGACCTGCACTATCAGGGTCCGCCCGGCAGCAATCCCATGGCTGCTATCTTCCGTGGAGGTGGAGGTCCGTGGGCGCTGCCCGGCGAGTACACGGTGAAGTTGACCGTCAACGGTCAAAGCTATACGCAGCAACTCTCCGTGACGATGGACCCGCGTGTCACGACGCCGCTTTCCGATTTGGCGCTACAGTTCAAAACAGCCATGCAGATCAACGCTGCACAGGCGCAGGTCGCCGCGGCTTTTGGCGAGGCCAATCGCCTGCATGAACAGCTTCAGGCGCTCAATTCCATGCTGGCGAAAGCGAACGGCCGAAAGGCGCTGGCCGGAGAAGTTGCCGCCCTCGATAAGAAAACGCTCGCTCTCTCAGGCGGGACCTCGGGCCCGGGTTTCTACGAGACGGACGCTCCAACCACCGACAGCTTGCGCGCTTTGACCATTGCCTTCGGCCAAGTCGAAAGAGCCGTGGGAAGCGCCGACTTGGCCCCGACGGCTGACGCGGTGACTGCCTTCCAACGCGATCAGCAGGCGGTGCAAGAGGCCCTCGCGGCGTGGGACAAAATCAAGAGCCAAGACGTACCCCACTTGAATTCATCCCTGAGGCAGGCCGGCTTGCCACCGATTTCGCTCGAGGAGGCGAAAAAGAGTACCGCCGCGCTGGGAGAAAGCATGGCGCTCGACGATGCCGAAGACGAGTGACGGCTCAACTGCCCGCTGCTGCTCGTTCCAGTCGTTCCAGTTCGGCCCGCTGAGGTGAATCGAGATAGTGCTTGGGTTCCTGCGCCAGGATATCTCGAACCCTCTGCTCCGCCGACTCCTCAAAGGTAAGTGAACCCTTTGCTTCCCAGTCGCCGCGCCGCGCCCGCACCGCCAATTGCGCTCGGCTAAGGACTTCGCGAAAATGCTTTAGAGTGTGCGGCGAATTCAGAAAATCCCCGGACTTCCCTGCTTGTCGAATATCGTCGAGCGCCAGCGCCTCATCATCTATGGGAAATCCCTTCTGGTATCGCAGGAAATAGCCTGCGATTTCGTTGTCAGTCACCAACGACTCGCACGACATCGCCAAGGTAGATTCCAGGTTGCCTGCACCCCAGATGAAGTTGACTCCCGCGGCAGCGTGGGCCAGACCGCCGATCATCTTCTCGAAGGCGGCTTGCGAGTCGGCGCAAAGGGATTCCGTGGACATCCATGCTGCGCTTGGGAGACCGTGGAATCGCGCCATCTCCGCCCCGGCCGCTTGCAGGAGGGCGTTCTCAGGCGCGCCCGTCAGTGCAAGGCCCGCTGACATCTCGAAGACGTGCGCAAACCCTACGTTGTAAAAGCAAGGCCGGCCCGGCTCCAGCAACTGATTGATGACCAGGCCGCTCAGCGTGTCGGCGTCGCCAATCACCAGGCAACCAGCCAAGGTCACGGGCGCAGTTGCTCCCGCCAGTGGCTCGGAATTGATCATGACAGGCACGCCTACGCCCGCTGTCTCCTTAAAGACACCCAGTGCCAGGGCCGTCCAGTGCAAGGGACTGATGATGCTGAAACCCGTGCTGACGATGGGGCGCTCGCGCAAGGTTGCGCCGTCCAGGAGAACCCTGGCCATCTCTATCACCGTGCGCGCACCCGCCGGAGTGTAGATGCACGGCCGGAGATGTTTGCCCGTAAACGCCGCCATGATGCGAAAGCCCACGAAATCGCGGCTGGCAGGCGGAGAGTCGGCGAGGGAGGTTCCGACCATGCCGTGAATGTTTGGGCAGGCATCGGCGACCCGCGCCAACTCAGCCAGATCGGAGGCCTGCAAATCGCTGCGCATGCGGCCGCGCGTAATGTACAGCGCATTCCCGGTTAAAACCAGGGTCCCGCCCTCCGGACCCAGTTGCCAGATATGACCAACGCGGTCCGCGATCTTCACCTGATGCGGCGCCTGCTGAAGAGCCCATTCCACGAGGTGGGCGGGGATATGGACGCGCTTCTCACTGTCAACGGCTGCGCCAGCCTCTTGCATCAGGAGGATAATCTCCGGATCGTCGACTCGAACCCCCAGATCAGTCAGGACATCGAGAGCTGCATCATGGATTCTCTTACACTCTGCGGTTGTCAGTACCAATGGCCAGTTCCCTCCAGAACCAGTGTCGATTCGGCGCCTTCAGATTTCGAGCGGGTGATTCTACATCGGCAGGCCATGGATGGGAAGGTGCAATCTGACTGTCCCGGAGGGCACGCCTACGTCGTTGACACACTGGGGGAAAGCGGCCGAAGCAGCTTATTGCAACGGCGGCTGGCGTCATGAGCCAGAAGTTCGTTGAAGAACTGAGCCCGCGGAGCGGGCGGCAGCCAGTAGCCCACGGCGCAAGAAGCTGTGAAAGAATTGGCAACCTGTCATCCTGAGCGCAGCGAAGGATCCCTGCAGTTGCTTGTAAATCGTTGAAGTAAAAACAACTGCGGAGATCCTTCGCTGCGCTCAGGATGACAGTCCTTTCGATTCTTTCACACGTTCCAAGCCGTGGGTCGCTGAACCCAACCCTCACCCCCCGTCCCCTCTCCCGCCCAGCGGGAGAGGGGTGCCGAAGGCAGGGTGAGGGCCGTCGAACCCAGGGCTTGCGCCCTGAGCTACTCTATGCCGCCCCTGACGGGGCTCAGAATAACGGCCGCACAGGAGAAAGACTGGATAGTAGATGGGGTTTTCGAAAGAATCGTTATACGCCCTTCGGGGCCATGGGCAAGGCGCGCAGGCGCTTGCCGGTGGCGGCAAAGATCGCGTTGCCGATGGCTGGTGCGATGCCCACGATGGGGGTTTCTCCTGCCCCTGCTGATGGCACGTCCTTTCGATCGATCAGAACGACTTCCATTGCCGGAGCGTCGCTGAAGCGCGGAACACGATATTGCGCAAAGTGGGGGTTCAGGATGCGCCCATTTGCGAACTGGATGGCTTCAAACAAGGCCCCCCCGATGCCCATAGTATTTGCGCCTTCGATCTGGTTGCGAAGGCCGTCGGGATTCACCACGGCGCCGCAGTCAAACGCCGTCACGACGCGCAGCACGCGCACCTGCCGCGTGGTTGAGTCGACTGCCACCTCCGCACACGTTGCCACGTATCCGCCTTTATCGAAGCCTCCAGCAATGCCATGTCCACGCAAGGTACGATCCTCGGTGGTGCTCCGCCCCGGGTGAGACTTCATTTGCCCCCAGCCGAATTTCTCCGCCGCCGCTTCGAGCGCCGCCCGGAAGCGCTCATCGGTGAGGTTCTTGAGCCGGAATTCGAGTGGGTCCATTTTGGCCAGTTGTGCGAGTTCATCCATGAAGGATTCGCGCGCGAAATGGTTCGCGGTTGCGGCGAGGGATCGGTACGAGCCCTGGCGCAGAGGTGAATCGACGGAGTGAAACTGAATGCGCTGATTGGGAATGTTGTAGAGTGTGCCGATGGCTGCCGCACCGGAATTGTAATTGTGGAATTCCCAGGTGGTGATGGAGCCGCCACTCGAGAGGCCGGCAGAAACTTCGATGACACCGGCAGGGCGAAAGTAAGCCCAGGTGAATTCCTCCTCGCGCGTCCACGCCAGTTTCACAGGTCGTTGCACAGCTTGGGCCAAACGCGCCGCCTCCACGGCTGCATCGCCCGTGTGCTTGCCACCATAGCCGGAACCCATGTCCGGCATGATCACTCGCACATGGTCCTCAGGAAGGCGAAAGGCCTCGGCCAATTCGCTGCGTACACCAAAGGGCCGTTGGGTTCCGGTCCACACGGTCAGCTTGCCGTCCTTCCATTCGGCCACGGCGGCGCGTGGCTCCAGCGGCGCGTGGGCGATGTAGGCGACCGTATAGGTTCGCTTAAGGCGGAGGCTCGCGTCGGACAGGCCCTTCTCGACGGAACCGACGGCGTGCCCGTTGCGCTCATCGCCGGTCCCCGCGTGGTTCTTCAAGTATTCAAAGAGGCCGTCGCTCGAGGTTGGCGCAGGCATGGACTTCCACTGGGCACTGAGCGCCGCCAGCGCGTCCTGTGCCACCTGCGGGTTGGGGGCGGCGACGCCCACAAAGTTGTCGTCGTGTACGACTGTGACGCCCGGCATCTGCTGCGCCTTGCTTGCGTCGAGTGTACTCAGCGAGGCGCCGAAGGAGGGTGGCCGCAGGACTTTGCCGTAAAGCATCTCGCGCAACCTGATGTCGGAAGGATAGCGATGCCTGCCGGTAACGATTTCACGGCCGGTCACCTTGCCCAGCGGCTTGTCCATGACCTTCCACTGGGCTGCCGGGGTAAGAGGTTCTTCGGCGGGAATGACTTTGGCAAGCTCGCGTCCCTTGGCCAGTTCTGCGTAGCTTGCGGTGCGCTGTGAGTCCGGGTCCGTAATGGCGCCGTTGGCCGCCGTCAGTTTGGCAGGGTCCACTTTCCAGGCATCGGCAGCAAGGCCGATAAGGACTTCGCGAGCTGCCGCAGCCGCGCGTCGAAGCTGCGGGTTCATGGTGGGAGTGGTGCGGCTGCCGAAAGTCCCCATGTCGAAGGGAACGCGGTCGGTATCACCCATAAGCAGGGAGATGGAGCCGGGCGTAACGCGCAACTCCTCGGCCACAGCTTGAGTCAGCGATGTGCGAATGTTCTGCCCTACTTCCACTTTGCCAGTGAAAACCGTGACTTCGCCGTTTTCGTTGACGTGCAGCCAGGCAGAGACATCCTGAGGCAGGGAAGTGCCAGGCCAGTGGCCGGTGCGTCCGGCTTCCTGGCCGGCAAGTGGCCGATCAAGGAGAAAGAAGACCGCGATGCCGCCTCCCAAGACTTTGAAAAAATCCCGCCGCGGCATCCCAAAGTGATACGTGGGCCGGGCATTCAATTCGTATCGCTCTGGTTCCAGCGTGGCCGGAACCACCTCGCCCTGCGGGCGGTCCTGCTTACCAGGGACGGCGTTCAGTGTTCCGGTCTTGTCCAAGGAAGGAGTCAGGAACCGGTTGGGCAATAGAGACTGCGAGGTTCTCATGAGCGCACCTCCCGCATGGACTTTGCCGCACGCCGAACGGCAGCAATAATGCGCGAATAAGTCCCGCATCGGCAGATGTGGCCCTGCAAGTGGTGGGCGATCTCTTCGTCAGTCGGCTCGGGGCGGACCGTCAGCAAGCCCACAGTGGTCATGATCATCCCCGAAGTGCAGTAACCGCATTGCATGACGTTTTCATCGAGGAACGCCTGCTGAACCGGGTGAAGTTGGCCATCCTTTTCCAGCCCCTCAATGGTAGTGATCGGCTTTCGGGCCGCCTCGACCACCGGCGTAATGCAAGAGCGACGCGGCGCCCCTGCAATCAGGACCGTACAGGCGCCACACTGGCCCTCGCCGCATCCGTACTTGCTCCCCGTGAGGTCGAGAGCGTCGCGCAAGACACTCAGCAGACTCGCGCCGGCGTCGACATCAACGGAATGCTTCACGCCATTAATAAGGAGTTCCGTAACTCTCGACATGTAATACCTCCGCGGGGCGGAAATGCTACCCCGGAGATGATCGATATGAGCCCTAACCCCAGTCCCCATTATACGCCGATCAATTCAAGACGGCAGAGACAGACTGATACTGTGGCGTCTCCCCAAGAATCCAGTACGTAGCGTGGCTTAAACCCGCGAGAACGCTCAGCCAACCCGGGCACGACGCGACGTTTTGTCCCCTTGCCCGCCGCGCCCTGTCGTAATTGACTTCCGCCTTTGGCTCGCCCTAGAATGTGAGCCTATGAGCAGAGACTGGGTCGGTAGAATGTTTGGCGAACGTGAAACGGAAAAGAGCCTCGCGGCGAAAAGGCTTGAAGAGCAGACGCTAATACAGAAGAGAATTGCCGAGCTGGCTCCCACTATTTGGCGTCAAATCGAGAGGGTCCTGAAAGAGTCTATCGCAGCCTTCAATGAAAGATCGTCCATACCGATAAACATAGATCCTTATTCAAAAGAGTACACGATTGAAGTTAACGCGGCGAATTACCAGTACGGCTGGATCGTGAAGTTCGACGTCTCGACCGGAACTCTATCTTTTGGCAATCCTCTTACAGAGTTCATCCACGCCAATCTGCACATCAGCCTCGACGACGAATCGCATTACTCTTTCCATGACCGCAGGAACTCCAAAGAAAAGATTTCGATTGAAAATATTGACGAAGTGCTGCTTAAGGGTTTTGTGAGGCTAATCCTGAAAGACCCCGGCTACAGTGTGAAGGGTGGGCCGGAAAACGGGTCACCAGGATAGAAGGAGGGGGGCGCACCCGAGGGGGGAGGCCCAACCCGGATGCGCCCCGAGGCAGGAGGAATAAGAGCCTAAGGTCCAATATATCGTGCCGAGATAAAAGTGCGCCACCGCACAAAGCTGGGATTGGTAGGAGCGACTGAAAGACTTGCGTTATCAGGATCAGGGCTTCTGTTTATAGGCAGGTCGAGTGGTGATGAGAGCTTTGTAGCGGTGGCGGAACAGGGAATGCAGCGTACGTTGCATCCTTTTGTCAATTCCCAAATAATGCGTCCCGGTTTGTAGTCGGCGGTTTTCATCCACGTTCCAGGAACTGAATAAGGCGACTTCACAACCCTCAAGCCATCGGACTTCAGGGGTGCTACGCGTTAACCAACTACTGCAAAACCAGATTCAGCCTTAAGATCGCCTGCTACACAACAACTCTAGCTTTCAAGCTATTGATAACCGAAGCCCACTCCCGCCGCAATAGTACGAGAGTACCCCCGCAGACCTCAGGCGGGCCCCGCAGGGGAGACAGGGGCACCGTGAGGATTCCTGGCTCCGAGGCACCAGAAAAAACGGTTGGAAAGAACTCGGCCGGATGTATAATCACACGCGATCCAGCATCCGCAAAGGAGGTTCGAAATGATTCCCAAAGCCAATATTAACCGTCGCGAATTCCTGGCTCCTGCGGCGGCAGGACTCGCGTTGACTTTCGTTCCGAGACATGTGCTGGGCGGGCCCGGATATGTCGCACCCAGCGATAAAATAACGCTGGCCTATATCGGCTGCGGCACTCAGGGAACAAGAGAGATGCTGCGCCTGATAGCCACGCCGGGCGTGCAGATCACGGCAGTGTGCGATCCCGTCAAAGACGGCACGAACTACATTGACTGGGACAAGACCGGCATTCGTGACAGCGTGCGGAAGGTCCTGGATAATCCCGATTGGGGAGCCGGCGTCGAAGGCATCCGCGCCGGCCGGGATATGGCCAAAGAAATCATCGAAACCTACTACGCGAAGAAACGAGCAGCGGAGAACTTCAAGGGCGTGGCTTCGTACGCGGATTTCCGCGAATTGCTGGAACAGGAAAAGGACCTTGACTCCGTCAAAATCATGACGCCCGACCACCTGCACGCGACAATTTCGATCGCCGCCATGAAGAAAGGCAAACACGTGCTGGTGCACAAACCCCTCGCCAATCGAGTGGCGGAGGTCCGGATGGTGGTGGAGAGCGCTCGGAAGACGGGAGTCGCCACGCACCTGTTGGCCTGGCACAGGCCGATCAACGCCGTGCGAGACATGATCCTGGACGGCGCCATTGGCACGCTGAGGGAGGTGCACAATTGGACGGACCGCCCGTTCTGGCCGCAGTACTCGAGCCTTCCCACCGATACACCGCCGGTTCCGGCAGGCTTCGACTGGGATCTCTGGCTGGGGCCATCGCTTGAACGGACATATCATCCCAACTACACTCATGCGGTGTTTCGCGGCTGGTACGAATTTGGCGCAGGCAGCATCGCTGACATGGGGAACTATAGCCTCTGGCCGATCTTCATGGCGCTCGACCTGCCGGTCCCGTACAGCATCGAAGCTCAAACCAGCCACAGTTGCGAAATCAACGACCAGGTGAGCACAATAAAGTCGAATGACTTCTCGTTTCCGTACGCCAACCGCGTGTGCTTCAAGTTCGCAGCCCATGGCCAGTGGCCGGCGCTCAAGTTGTATTGGTACGACGGCGGAATGCGGCCGTACACTCCCGACGAATTACTGGAAGACGGGAAGTCGATCTCCGCAACCGGGAGTCTGTTCGTCGGCGATAAAGGAATAATCCTGAACGACGAAATCATTCCAGCGAAGAAGATGCAGGCCTATCGCACCCGCAAAGGACTTCCGACGCCGCCGGCGGATCGCGGCCGGCGCGGCGGTTATGGGATGGACAACGAGTGGCTGACGGCGTTCAAGGGCGGCGCGGCCTCGCAAGGCAACTTCCTCAACGCGGCGAACTGCTCGGAAGCCATTGCTCTGGCTGGGGCGGCAATTCGATACAGCGGAAAGATCTTCAATGAGGACCATTGTGCGCCGGCGCTCCTCTGGGACAAGGAGAGCATGAAGTTCACTAACATCGCCGATGCCAACCAGTACCTGACGCGCGAGTATCGCCAGGGCTGGGAGCTGACGAGCGCGTAGGCGGGGCGGCGGAGCCCCGCTCAACACTTACGTGGGCTGCTAACGTGCACACATCCGGCACCGACGCCGCTCTTACTAATGGAGGTTTACATGACGGCAATCACAAGAAGAGATTTTCTCAAGCAATCTGCGACGACCGTTGCTGTGGGCGGTATTCTATGTGCGGGCGTCCAGGAGATGCGCGCCAATCCACTGGGCTTGCCGATCGGGAGCCAAACGTATCCCCACCGGCAGCGGATTAAGGATGGCGACTTTGCAGGACTGTGTAAGGATATGGTGACCCTGGGAGTCGGCAGCCTGGAGCTCTGCTCGCCGGGATACGAGGAGTTCAAGAGCCTGGCGGACGCGAAGCAGACCAAGAAGGTCCTCGACGATCACGGGCTGATCTGCCCCAGCTCCCACTTCACGCTCGAGGAACTCCGAAACAAGCAGCAGGAGATGATTGCCTGGGCCAAAGACATTGGCATGACGCAGATGGGAACGGCGAGCCTGGACGGGCCCGTGCAGCACGGCGTCACCACCATGGACGCCGTGAAGAAGGCGGCGGACGAGTATAACAAGATCGGCGAAGCGGCGGCTGCGGCTGGCATTCAGCAATTTCTGCACGACGAAAGATTCGAGATGTCCAAGGTCGACGGCCGGCTCACTTACGAACTCCTGCTCGAGTTCCTCGATCCGAAGCTGGTGAAGATGCAATTCCAGATGTCCGCCATGAGAGTTGTCGGAGACCCCGTGATGTACTTCACAAAAAACCCCGGCCGTTTCATCTCGATGCATCTACAGGGCGTGGACTTGAAGGCGCCGGCGGGTGCTGGGGGCATGCGTGCGCCCGGCGTGGCGGTGGGAAAAGACAGCCTCGATTGGCCCAAGATCTTCGCCGCTGCCAAGACCGGCGGTGTGAAGAACTATTTCCTCGAGCAAAGCTGGGATCTCACGGTGCAGGGTGCCGCTTACTTGAAAACCCTGAACGTCTAGCGTCCGGTCAGTTTACGACAAGTTGAAGCGTGACGCTGTGAGTCAGCGTCGTGGAATTGTACGCCGAACTGCCTGTCACGGTCACTGTGTAAGTGCCCGTTGGCGTTCCCGGATTGGTCACGCGCGCACTCGTTCCTCCGCCGCAACCGGCCCACCAGGCGACCGCGAGCACAACGGTTCCCAGCACGACGAGAGATCGGCAACGACCCCAAAACCCCCTCCTTAACCAAGGAGAAGGTAGCGCGGCAGACCTGCTTTTCAGGGCCTGCGACCAATGCGTTAGAAGGTGTGAAAAAATCGGCAACCTGTCATGCTGAGCGCAGCGAAGCATCCCCGCAGTTCTTCCAGGTCGTTGGATTAAAGGCAACTGCAGAGATCCTTCGCTTCGCTCAGGATGACAGCGCTTGATTCTTTCACGTCTTCTTAGCAGTTGAGCCAGAGCCCCGAGCGCAACCAATAGCGCGACAGCCGCAAGCGGCATCCCCGGCCATCGAAGGCTTCCTGTTTGCGATGCTGCGGTGGTTGCGACGCTCACCAGCAGCGCCGTCGGGGAATTCCCCGGGGTGGCAGAAGAAGGGGAAACCGAGCAGCTTGCTTCCGCCGGGGCACCGGCGCACGTGAACGATACGGACTGGTTAAACCCTCCTGAGCCCATCAAGCTAAGCGGGTATTGCGCGGTCTGGCCGGGGGAAACGGTGGCGGAGGCCGATCCACTTGAACTGACGCCTAAGCTGAAGTCTCCCCCTGGGCCGGAGAGCAATCCGAAAGCGCCCACTCCGTTCGTTGTTCCCACATACACCTTTCCATTCGCGATGGTCGGCGTGATGAACTTGTTGCCTGCTCCGAATTGGTCGCGCGTACCCGCCTGGTTGCTGTTGTAAAGTTCTTTGGACAGATCGGATGCGTCGTAGGCATGGAGCACAGCAGGATTTGTGTTTTCCGTTGCCCAGACAATGGCATCGGTGCTGCCATTTGCCGAGATGCCGGGCGTCGCTCCCGGGTAAGCAAACGTGGTGCTCGTAGAAGAAACGGGAGTCGTCTGAAGCTTGGCATTCGAGAACTGGAAAGCTATAAGGGAGTAGCCCACGGGGCCATAATAAAGCCGGCCATTAAAGTAGGCCGGCATGCCAAAGATTCCTCCGGGTAGCGCCGAACTGATCTCCTGGTAAATACTGTCAGCCTGGGGATTGAACTTCCCCATGTTATCGCGGTCCGCCAGGTAGAGTGTTTGGTCCTTGCCCGCCCCGACCACCAGGTGGCGTGTGACGCCGTTCGCATCGGTCATGTCAGGCAGCACCAGTGCGCCGCCTGAGCCCAGATCCTCGTCGGCGTTGGATTCCGCGACCGTATTCGACATCGTGAAATAGTCGGCCACTGCAAGACCCCCGCCGGCAGTGGAAAGCCTAACGAAGGCATTGCCGTAATCGCTCTGGGAAGGAAAGCCGTTGTTGTCGAGCGTCGTGTCAAACGTTCCGTTTGCCAGTAAAGGATAGATGTTCCCGCCCGAGTCGGCCGCCAATCCCGCTCCGCTCATCCACACGGATCCTTCATTCCCGTTCGGGGTCAAATTGAGCACGTTGACTTGATTCAATGTGGATTCGTTGTAAGCGATGATCCAAGCCGTGTAAGGCGGATGGTCACAGTGCGACGACCAGGATGTGTAAATGACATGATTCAGCAGCAAGAGTCCCGGTCGTTCTTTATATTGCGCCGGATCGAAGATAACGTCGGTGCCGTTGCTGTTATCGCCGGTGCCGGGGAAAGTGGCCTGCACTTCTTTGGGACCGCCGAATTCTTCCGCGCCCGAGGTCATATCGAGGGCATGCAATCGCTGATGGTAGGCAGAAGAAGTATCCTTGGACATGGCAACGACGTAGATGGTTCCGTTCGACCCGCTCGACCGATCGATAACAGGAGTAGCAGTAACGCCGATTTCCGGCGACACTTGATAACATCCACGGTCATCCGAGGTAGTCTCGCCCGCCGGCAAGAGTGAAACTTTCCAGAGTTGGGTCCCGGTGTCAGCGTCAAAGGCGTAGACGCTGTCGTGTTCCGTAGCCACGAAAAGCACGTTGTGCGTCCCCTGGCTGGGAATCGTCACCGCAGAGGCATAGAGCGGCTGAGCGTCGACCTTGCCGTCCACATTCACTTGAAAGAGCTTGCTGAACTGCGTCGAGTTTACGTTGCTGGGTGTAAGAATGGTCTCGGACAGCGCCTGGCCGGTGCGCGCATTGTCATTATGGTAGGTCAAGACGTCTTGAGCGCGGAGAGCGGACACGCATACCAGAGCGAGGAGAAACAGCATGAACGCTGGGTGCCGGGAACGTGATTCTCCCGTATCGGTTCCGAAGACACAATCGCGCCGCCGCATGAAGTGGCCCCCGCGTAATTCCGAAACTCAAATGTTCAGCATGGCCCTCAACAGTTACAAGTTTAGACCATTTCGTCGAATATTGAAAACTCTCTCGTTCGCCTGAAGAACAGTCGGGGGCATGGCTCCGCCGTCCCTTCCGGGTTGCCATGCAAGACCAGCGGGAATAAAGTGAGTGGCGCAGCCCTGTTCCGCCGGTCTAGGCTTTTGGCCAGATGATATGCGGCTCGGCAGCGTTATTTTCCGAAAGGTTTCGCTTATGAAAAGCTGTTTATGGGCACTTCGATGCTTGTTTTCCGTGTTGCCATGGGCATGTTTCCTGGCTCAGGGCCAAACGGCGCCGGCTTCTAAGATCTTTCCGGAACCACGTGAGATTGAAGCACGGAGCGGCCGTTTCACGCTCGATCCTTCCGTACCCCTGCTGGTGCCCGATAAGGCCGCTCGAAATGACGTGGAGTTGGGCCAATTCCTGGTGGCGGAGCTTGTCGACAAGCACGGACTGGCGCTCAAAACGCTTCAGGTATCGAAATTGCCCGGCACTGGACCCTTCATTCTCATGGGGACGATGAAGAACCCTCTGGTCCGTGAATACTTGCAAAACCACGTCGCGGCGTCGGTGGTGCGCGAACCCGAAGGCTACCTTTTGGAAGCGGATCCCCAAGCGGTCATCGTCATCGGTGCCGACGAGGCGGGCGCCTTCTATGGACTTCAGACCCTGCGCCAAATGATTCAGGATGACGCTGCGCACTCATACGTGCAGGGAGTCCACGTGCGCGATTGGCCTGCGAAGCCGTTTCGTGGCCTCAAGCTCTACTTACCCGGCCATGAGAACATTGCCTACTTCAAACGATTTGTGCGCGACTTCATGGCGCTTTACAAATACAACCGCGTCATCGTGGAGTTGAACGCCGCGATGCGGCTGGATCGTCACCCGGAACTGAACGCCGGCTGGTGGGAGTTGCACCGCGACCTCAATGCAACGCGCCGCGACCGTTCGCCGGGCCCTGGCGGCCAATTCCAGGACTCTGCCAACGCCGACACCGCGGACGGCGAAGTCCTGGAAAAATCCGAAGTCGCCGACTTGTTCGCCTATGCGCGCCTGCACCACGTCGAAGTGATTCCGGAAGTTCCTTCCCTCACCCACAGCTACTACCTGCTGACTCGGCACCGGGAACTGGCGGAGATTCCCGACGCGGAATGGCCCGACACCTACTGCCCATCAAAGCCCGCTGTGTATGACCTATTATTTGATGTCCTGGATGAATATATCGAAGTTATGAAACCCACGATGGTGCATGTGGGACATGATGAGTGGAGGATCCCGTGGGGAGTCTGTCCGCTTTGCAGGGACAAAGACCCGCGCCGACTCTATGCGCAGGACATCAACAAGATCCACGACCACCTGGCCCAGCGGGGAATTAAGATGTCGAGCTATGGCGATCATCTCATCGAACCCTTGCGCGGGGTGCGCCTCCGGAAGGCGTCGACTTCTACGGGCCAGCCCTACCAAACCCCGGGCGCCTTGTCCCCTGAGCAAGTCCGAAGCCTGATCCCGAAGGATATCCTTGTCTACAATTGGTTCTGGGACGATAAGAACACAGCGCAAGGCGAGGGCGAGGCAAACGAAATCGCGCTGGACATCTGGGGCTTTCAGCAAATCTTCGACAACATGGAGCCGGATATCAAGGACTATGAACGGCGGGCCTCACGGCCCGGAATCATCGGAGGCGTGCCGTCTTCCTGGGCGGCAACCAACGAATTGAATTTCGGCAAAGATCTCATGTTCGATTTCCTTGGCTGCGAGCAGTTGCTCTGGTCCGGTCGCAAACCTCCGCTCGATGAGCTTTCCGTCACGATTCAACATTTACTGCCCCGGGTGCGACGAAACCTAAGCGCCGGGCCGTTTCCCAGCGACTTTGACCCGGTGGTACCGCTCGACATGGAATCCGCCTTGCGGGTAACCGCTGTGCCGGGAGTCGAATTACCGGGCATGAAGAGCGGCCGGGTCGGAACGGGGCGGCTGGTCTTTGAGCTCGGGCGCCGCGAGGGCAAGCCGGCAGTCGCCCTCGCGACCGGCGGCGCTGCGTCTGCCTCCATCCGCATCGGCGAGGACGTCAGCAGTATTATCTTTCTGCATGCCAGCGCCAAGCCGGCCCGCAACGTCAATGCGGACGACTACACCTGGAATTATGCCGACACCGCCGATCTCCTCGGTTGGTACGAGGTGACCTACGAAGACGGGCATGTCGACAACGTCCCGCTGAGGTACGGTGTGAACATCCTGGAGGCCGGATGGGGAAGGCGCCACGACCCGAACCACCTTGCGTACCAAGCTGAAGTCATCGACTGTGGCGACTCGGGCAAAGGGCCTCTGACCTTTTTTGCCTACGAATGGATCAACCCTCGCCGCGGCATTCGGGTGAAGGAAATCAGGTTGAAGGCTTCGACGGGTTTCAGGAATGTCGACGGCCACGCCGCGCCGGAGAACCCTCTGCTCTTGGCTGGCGTGAGCGTGGTAAAGAAACGCACTCCGCCCGCGCCGAAACTCCTCGTCCGTAATGGCTTGTAATGCGGAAGAAAACTCTGCTCTGCCCAACTCAAGCAGAGGTGCTGAGTTGGCGTCGAAGAAGATCGCTGGCTAGATGGCTGAGAGTAACGCCCGCTTTCCGGGCCCGAGCTTCCAAAGTCTTGACGACGTCCGCCTCGATGGGGATCTCGTAGTGCCGGTTGCGCAGCTGCGCCACCACCCGGACGGTGCGAAACGCGCTTCGGTACTGCGTCGTGTCGTGGGTGTCCCAGAACTCAGCCGCTTGTTCGGGGCTGGCGAACTCGTCCGGGATGGGATCAATCTGCTTCTTTTTGCCCATGGTAATATCTCCGTTCGGCGCGTGTCATTTCTCTGGCCGATATCAGGAGAGCTGCGAACCGCCGCTTGCGGATGAAGAATACCACCAGATTTCTGCCCGCAGCCGTATGGCCTTAAGCGACATAAAGGTGCTCATTTTTCACTCTTCCCTTCTCCGCCCGGCGAACGTGGGGGAACGAGAAGAGGACTTCCTCTACTTCTTCTGCGGTGACGCCGTGCTTCTCTTCGATCTTGGAAAGAAACTTGTAATTCCAAACGACATCGTGAAGGCGCAAGTGAAGCACTCCTCGCCACGCGTCCACTCGTTATTTTATCATCCTTGTTCTCCCAAGGAGTAGCAGATTGGCAGCCTTTGTGGCCGCTCTCGTGCCGTGGAGCCAACATTCCTGTTTACGACTTCGTCTCCTGCTCCATGCAATCCAGGCAAGAGTCGGTCCAGGGAACGGCCTTCAAGCGGGCCCTGCTGATGGGTTTGCCGCAGGCAGCGCAGATTCCATAGTTGCCCTTCTTAAGACGGTCCAGCGCCCACTCGATCGCTCGCCGCATGCTGCTCCTGTCCTGGCTCAAGCGGGCGTCAACGCGCGCCTCGGTCTCGGCAAAGGCCTGGTCCATCAAGTCGGCTCCGACCAGTCCCCCCGCGGCGCCCAGGACCAGCCTGCCGCCATTGGCGGCCAGCAGTTCCTGTTGCTTGGCCAGCAGCGAGCGTCGGTATTGATTCAAATACGTTGGATTGTTCACGGCACAATCTCCTCGGCCCCCGGTAAAGCAGAGCTCACGGTTTCACGTACCGCAATTCTCGCGTACCGTCTCGAGAGGCTCAAGGGCACGCGAGTACTGTTACGGCAGTACTTGGAGGAGCGTAACGTCGGCGTCCCGCCGGCCGTCGTGCGAGCATCCTGCCCGCGCTCGGCCCGCCATCGACAGACACGCCTGACCCGCCCTATACTGGGGCGCCATGCGAATTCCGCTCCGTGCGGTTTGGGAGTACGGCATCCCTGCAGGCCTGCGCTGCCTGGATGACCAGTTGAACGAACCTTGAGGGAGGAGGAAGAATGCGAGGGTTGCGGGCAATAATACACAGCTTCACCATTCTGATCCTCTGTGTATCGATAGGGCTGTGTGCTTCTGAACGCGCAAATGTTAACCAGACGGCTCAGTCCGAAGAATCTCAATCCGCTTACTCAATCCCCGGTGACCGCTGGCTGGAAATTGATCTCTACTGGTTCGAGCAAAAGGACATCGCTGGATCGGTGAAGGCTTTCTGGGATCGCTTCCAGCCGTTATTTGCCGGCGTTCAAGGGTATCGTGGTCTCATCCTGAATGTGGGCTGGACGGTCGGATGCGTGATGGAATGGTCCGGCGATCTCGGCCAGAGGATCAGCCTGCCCCAGGGATCAGGGCAGCAGCATTGGGTTGAGATGCGAGGTCCGCTGCGGGGCACAACCGAAGCGCGCAAGCTCGCAGCGCGAGCGCGGTTTGCGAAACCGCTTTTGGTTCCTCACCACGGCTACGATCCGTGGACCTACGGCGACCTAAAGAATGTGGCTGCCGAGCTGCGGGAGGAAGCGGCGAGGCGTGGTATCCCCAGCTTCAAAGTGGGAATGCTGAATTATGCCTGGACGCACGCTTACGGAGAAGAGGCGCCGTGGGTGCGGCGTCACCGGGAAGCGTTTACACGCTTTCGGCCGGAGTCGTCCGGCGGATCTGACTTCTCTCCCTACTTCGATCCCAATGCCAAGCTCCATGCTGACCCTGCAAACTTAGGCGGATTGCCGAAAGGGATTCCCAGCGGCATGCCAGTGCATGAAGCTTATGCCGCGCAATGGGGGAGCCTGTCGAAGACCGTGGGACTCGACGCCCTCATGCTGCGCGATTCTTTCGGCATGCCGGTGCCTTACCGGCGTGGAGGGCCCTGGGGGCCTGTCGCTCCCTCGCCCGAAGCGATTCGCCAGGCCACGGCCGGTGTAGCCGCCCTGGTGCGCGAGCTCAAGACGGCGAACCGCCAGGCCCTCATCATGATGTACTCGAACGCGGCGAGCGCCGTCGCGGATTGGCGCGCCAACGGCCTGGATCTCGAAGCGGTTGCCAAAGAAGGTTACCTCGATATCTTTGTCGATCAGACCTGGGCCGGGGCCTGGAACGAGGTGGGCTTGCGTGAGACCGATTTCTGGAATAACCCCCTCCTGGGCTGGACGTATCAGCTTGGCTACACTCTTCTCCACGCCGCCATGCTTGCAGACACCAAGGTCCGCCATTATCCCCTCATCGAAACGTTCGACGCTTGGGAAGATTGGGATGTGATTCACACCGCGCCGCAGCGCCTGCGCTGGGGCATCTGGGCGTATTCCCACGCCGCTGTGAAGACCCCAAGGGGATTGAAGCTGCCTGCCGGGTCGTACATCTCCTGGGCGAACCAGGGCAAGCGACTGCTGGACAGTGACGATGTAAACTTCCTGGCCGGCAACCTGAACGCTACCATTGCGGACGCCCGCAGGACGCGGGAAGTCTTTGGCCCCACGCTCGTCTATTCGCGGGAGTCCATGCAATGGCAAATCGACCACGCTGCTCCTCAACGCGACATCAAGGAATGGATCGATGAGCAGGCAGCCTCGATGATGAAATGGCCTCTGCCGATCCTTTCGGTGACCCGCCTCGAATGGCTGCCGCAAGTGAAGTCCAACCTCTTCGTTCTCCAAACACCTTCGCACCTGGCGCCCCAACACACGGCTTACGTCGCCAAACTGATCAACACCGGACATCCTGTCGCGATCCTTGGCTCGCCTGCCGGCGGTGTTGACCCTGAACTCGCCCGCCTGGGCGGCCTTACGTCGATGACGGGTCCCGCCACGAATCAGGTCATTCCCGCGCAAGCGAGAATCCATTTGGCGAAGCTGACGGACGCCACTCAGCCGCTGGCGCAGCACGTCCCGGCGAGCTTTCCAACGTGTTACCGGATCGAGAAAAATAAGGCCGCACCGGACGCGCGGGTGGTTTATGACGTCGACGGCAACCCGGTCCTGACCCTGAACACTGCGGAGGGAAGACGCGTGGTCATGTGGGATCCCGCGGACGTCATGTTCAAGGAGAACGCTTCCCTGGCGGAGGACTGGGGCGGCAGTGGCGCCGCCTACGCCCTTGTAGCAGGTGCGCTCAATTCGCTGCTCGCCGGAACCGGCGCCTTGCACTTCGAACAGATCGATCTGGACCAGACCCTGAATGTCACTGCCTGGCGAGAGTCGGATGGCGCGGTACGAATCCTGGCCGGGAATCTCGAGGAGGGCTTGCGCGACGACGCCGACATGACTCGCCACACAATTCTCGTTCTACCCGATGAGTGGCAAGCTGCAAAGTGGCAAGACGCCTGGAGCTCTGCGACTTTCGAGGCTAATCACCATCGGCTGAAAGTCGCCCTGGACCAAGCCTGTTCGTCCCTGCTGCAATCGACAAGGTAGCGTGGACCTGCTTTCCTGAGTCTGCGGCGTTTGGCCCTCGGTTGCCTTGAAAATGACTCCCCTCCTCCAGTTGAGGAGGGGGTAGGGTGGGTGGCGCTTCGGTCAACCACCCTTTATCGAGGATGAGAAGCGGCGCATCGACATGGTTCCTGGGTACCCGTCGGTGGGCATGGGAAGGCAAAAGCGACTTATTGTCCTTGACACCGCTCCTCCTCCAGCAGTCTAATCTAATCAGCCGCCTCGCCTTGTTCCGAGCTGGCGGCGGTGGGTCGTTCGGGATTCCTTATCCGCGAGCCAAGATGACGAGCGCCTCCGGGCTCGACAAGGGTTTGGCAACAAAAGCGACAATTTCGGTTAGAGGAGAACTACATGGCTAACTACTCCCGGCGCGATTTCCTGAAGACCGGACTTGCCGCAGCGGCGTATGCCGGCGCGGGAAGCTTTCCGCTGCTGGCGGCCCGCCAAACCGCCGCGGATTGGGTAACGCTGGGTCAATCCGACGTCAAGGTGACGCGCTTGGCGCTTGGCACAGGCAGTATGAGCGGACAGGTACAGCGCGGATTGGGGCAGGACCAGTTTACGCGGCTGGTCCGCTACGCCTATGACCGCGGCATTCGCTTTTTTGAGACTGCTGAGGGTTACCACGAGATGCACCGCATGCTCGGCGTGGCGCTCGACGGCATTTCGCGCGACAGTTATCGGCTGATGTCGAAGGTGACGACTCGGGAAGGCGTGGATCCGATGCAAAAGATCGACGAATTGCGCAAACTCGCCCGCACCGAATACTTCGACGTAATGCTGCTCCATTGGCAGCACACGGCGACGTGGCCCAAAGATAGCATGCGCTGGCAGGACGGCATCATGGAGGCCCAGGCGAAGCACGCCGTGGTGGCGCACGGCGCCTCGGTGCATGGCCTCCCGGCCCTCCGCCAAGTTCCGGGCTACAAGTGGCTCCAGGTCGCGATGATCCGGATGAACCACAAAGGCACCCGGATGGACGCGGAGGATTACGACACCGAGGGCCTGGGGAATGTGAGCGAGGTTGTCGCTCATGTGAAACAGGCCCGCAAAGCTGATATGGGCGTGATCAGCATGAAGCTCGTGGGCGAGGGCACATTCACCACCCGTGAGGACCGCCAAGCCGCGATGCGGTATGCGTTCCGGACCGCCGGCGTTGACAGTGTGACGGTGGGCTACAAGAACACCGCGGAGATTGACGAAGCCATCGAGAATGTGAATCTTGCCCTGGCGTAAGGGTCTGTGTGAGAATCTGTTTCGGGCTGTCATTCCGAGCGCAGCGAGGAATCTCGCTCTGAGTAATTTCAAGGCACTGCGAGATTCGTCGTCGCCCGCGGCTCCCTCGAAAGTCACTGTCATTCCCGCGCAAGCGGGAATCCATTGCACTGACAATGGGTCCCCGCTTTCGCGGGGACGACAGCACAATTTCTCATTCCCTCGGGTGGGCCGTAGGGCCATGGAAATTCCTTCGAATGAAAGCAAAAACGAGTTCTCACACATAATCATAAGACCTCACTTCGGCAAAAGGCCCCGCTAACCACACCCTATTGCCTAAACAATCCGCATCCGTTTTCTGGTTGCGTTTTTGGGTTGACATCTGACCCGAAGTATGAATACTTGGGTTATATGTCTACCCAAGAGCAGGGAGGCCTGAGACATGCATTGGCGAAAGCGCAAGCCGAGTGACTTTAAAGCGGAAATCGCAGCTCACCTCGAGATCGAAGCGGAACGGCTGCAAGAGCAGGGTTTGAGCGAAGCAAAAGCGCGCGCGGCGGCGCGGCGCGCTTTCGGCAACGTCACCCTGGCGCAGGAGCGCTTCTACGAAGCCGGCCGCTGGCTCTGGTGGGACCACTTCTTGCAAGACCTCCGCTTCGGCCTGCGCACGTTGCGCAAGAACCCGGGATTTTCTGCCATCGCGGTGCTGACCCTGGCCCTCGGAATTGGGGCCAACACCGCGATCTTCAGCCTGCTGAATGCCGTGCTGCTGCGGCCGTTACCGGTCGAAAAGCCGGGAGAACTGGTGCTGCTGGGCAGAGGGAGAGCCGGTGGAAGCACAGACGATTTCGCCAGCACCGAACTCTATTCGTACACCTTCTATCGCCAGGTGCAGCAGAAGAACCAGGTATTCTCTGACCTGAGCGCCATCCTGAGTCTTCCATTAGGGATGCATGGCCTGGTGGCGGGAAGGACCGAACTGGAGTTGCTGCACGTCCAGTTAGTCTCGGGAACGTATTTCCGCATGCTGGGCGTGAAGCCTTGGCTGGGACGCTCGCTGACGGGGGCTGAAGATGAACCTGCCGGCGGGCACCCGGTGGCCATGGTTAGCTACTCCTGGTGGGATCAGCGGTTTGCCCACGATCCAACGATTGTCGGCAAGACCGTGACTTTGGGATCGACGGTTTACACCATCGTCGGCGTCACCCCTCCAGGTTTCTTCGGAACAGCCGTCGGCCAATCGCCCGACCTATGGATTCCCCTCTCGATGGAAAAGCAGGTGTCGCCCGGCTGGAACGGCCTGGACGATAAATGGTTCGAGTCACTTTATATTCTGGGCCGGCTGAAGCCAGGCGTCACGATCGGACAGGCCCGAGCCCGAGTCAATCTCTTGGCCAATCAGATCTGGCGCGATTATGCCGGTGCGACCCTCACAAAGCAGCAAGAGGATGACCTTCGGCACGCTCAGATCGAACTGACTTCGATAGAACATGGACTCCCGCACATTCGCTACGGGGCCGAAACTCCCTTGCAAATCCTGATGGCCGTCGTGGGGCTGGTCTTGCTGATCGTCTGCGCCAACCTTGCCAACCTCCTGCTGGCCCGCGCCACGACGCGCGAGCGCGAGATCGCGGTGCGCATGTCGCTCGGAGCCGGCAGGGGGCGGTTGGTCCGCCAACTGCTTACCGAGAGCTTGGTGCTCGCCCTGGCAGGCGCGATCTTGGGAATCGTGTTTGCCGGATGGGCCGGCAAAGTGATCGTTACCATGGTTCCCCACGGTGACGAACCTTTGCTGCTGAATGTGGCCCCGGACGCGCGCGTGCTGGGCTTTACTCTCCTCGTCTCATTGGCCACGGCACTCCTTTGCGGGCTTGCTCCGGCCCTGCGCGCCACGCGCATCGCCTTGGGATCTTCGCTCAAGGAAGCAAGAGGCTCAGTGGCTTCGACCAGCCGCACAAGGTTGGCAAAGGCGTTGATCGTTTCGCAGGTGGCGCTCTCCCTTGTGCTTTTGATCGGCGCCGGCCTGTTCCTTCGTACGCTGGTGAACCTCTCGAACGTCGAGATGGGATTCAACAAGGAAAACGTCCTGCTGTTTGGGATCGATCCCCCCGCGGTCGGCTACAAAGAGGATTTGCGCCTGGTAGGTTTATACCAGCAAATCGAGCAGCGGGTCGGCGCCCTTCCCGGGGTCCGCGCCGACAGCATTTCGTTCTTCACTTTTGACCAGGGCGAGTGGACCGATCCGGTTTGCGTGATTGGGCGCACTCCGACGCCCCAGGATGACATGATGGTCACCCATAACGTTGTCGGCCCAGGCTACTTCGCGACCATGGGAATTCCCCTCTTGCTCGGTCGCGCGTTTGGGCCACGGGATACCGGCGCCTCGCCCAAAGTTGCCGTCATCAACGAGACTTTTGCGAAGTGGTACCTCCCTGGCGGTTCGCCGGTTGGGCGACACTTCGGTCTAGGGACTGATCCTAAACACAGCAACGACATTGAAGTGGTCGGGGTCGTGAAAAACGCGAAGTACCAGAATTTGGGCGAACGACCGTTTCCGTCGGCGTACTACCCCTACACACAGCACGTTCAATATCTGAACGATTTCGAGGTCCGTTATTCGGGAAACCCCGAGGTGACCATCGCAGAAGTTCGACAGGCCGTCTCCCAAATCGACCATAGCCTGCCGCTCGCTTATACGGGGACTTTGGTCGAGCAGGTCAACCGCTCCCTGGCAGGTCAAAGCTTGATCGCGCGGCTTTCCACTTTCTTTGGCATGCTCGCGGCTTTCTTGGCCTGCATCGGCATCTACGGACTCGCCGCGTACGCCGTGACGCGGCGGACGAATGAAATCGGCATCCGTATGGCGCTCGGAGCGGAATCTTCCCGAGTGCTTTGGATGGTCATGCGCGAGAGTCTGACGTTGGCCGCGCTGGGCGTGGCGATAGGGATTCCTGTCTCGCTCGCCGCTGCCCGCCTGATTGAAAGTGTGCTCTATGGCCTCAAGACTACCGATCCGGCCACCATTGCTTTGGCCGCGTTGGTGATGATTGCCGTCGCCGCACTGGCCGCATACCTGCCTGCCCGGCGCGCGGCCAAGGTCGATCCCATGGTGGCGCTAAGGTATGAGTGAAACATGGCGAACGGGTAGTGCGTTGTTACAGATGAGCGGGAAACAGTTAATGCTCGGTCATCCTGAGCGAAGCGAAGGATCTCTGTTGTTGCTAACTCGCCTCGCTGCCGGCCGACTCCAGAGATCCTTCGCCTCGCTCAGGATGACAAGCTAAGCCTTGCCGGTTTGAACTATTTGCGTATCACGAAAATGGTGCGACGGGAGGTTCGACACGATGTTCTGGCGAAAACGCAAGTCGAGTGATTTCGCGGCGGAAATCAACGCGCATTTGGAGCTCGAGACGGAGCGGCTGAAAGAGCAGGGTCTGAGCGAGGCAGAAGCGCGCACGGCGGCGCGGCGCGCCTTCGGCAACGTCACCCGCGCCGAGGAGCGCTTTTACGAATCAGGCCGCTGGCTGGCGTGGGACCATCTCGTCCAGGACATCCGCTTCGGCCTGCGCAGTTTGCGCAAATGCCCTGGCTTCACGGCCGTGGCGGTGCTTTCCCTCGCGCTCGGAATTGGGGCTAACACCACCATCTTCAGTTACGTGAACGCTCTGCTCTTGCGTCCTCCGTCTGTTGTCGCCGCTCCGAATAAATTGTGCGCACTATGGAACCGCCTTCCCGATGGCCAATATCTTCAATTCAGTTATCCCGATTACGTCTACTATCGCGATCACAGTCAAGCCTTCTCGGGGCTTGTGGCGTACAGCAGCGATCCGGAGCGTGTGAGCTGGAAAACCGGCGGCGAGACGGGGTTGGTCATGGGGCAACTGGTTTCCGGGAATTTCTTCTCGGTTCTGGGGGTCAAGCCGATTCTGGGGCGAACGTTTCTGCCGGAAGAGGATCAGGTTCCGCTGAGAAACCCCGTTGTCGTGCTCAATCACAGATTCTGGCAGCAACGCCTGGGATCTGACCTCGGGGTCATCGGGAAAACCCTCATCTTCAACGGGAGCAGCTTCAGCGTGGTGGGAGTGGCGCCGGCCCATTTCAGCGGCATCGAAGCGTTATCCGAGCCGGACTTCTGGACTCCCATCATGATGCAACGTCAAATCTCGCCTGGCATGGATCTGCTGACCACTCGCACCGGTTACTGGCTTTTCGTGACCGGACGCCCGAAGCCCGGCATCGCGCCGCAGCAGGCACAGGCGGACCTGAGTGTGCTCGAGAAACAGCTCGCGCAGGCCTTTCCGCAAAGCAACAAGGGATGGGATGCGGCGGTGATGCCGCTAAGCGGGCTGCCGCCGGAATTCAACGGAGTTGCTGCTCCGGTTACGGGGTTACTCATGGCGGTAGTGGGTTTGGTCCTGCTCATCGCCTGCGCCAATCTGGCCAACTTGCTGCTGGCGCGGGCGTCGCGCCGCACGCGGGAGATGGCCATCCGCTCTGCTCTGGGGGCGGGCCGGGGCCGAATCATCCGGCAAATGCTGACGGAGAGCGCAATGCTCTCACTCGCCGCGGGCGTGGTGGCGCTGGGCCTTTCCGTCTTCTCGGGACCTCTTTTGTTCAAGCTCAAGCCGCCCATGCTCTCCTTCGTCAACATTCAACTTCCGCTGGATTGGCGGGTGCTGGCATTCACGTTGTTGGTGTCGCTGCTCGCCGGCTTCGCGTTCGGCGTAGCGCCTGCATTGCGCAGCTCGAAAGTGGATGTGGTATCGAGATTGAAGGAAGAGGCGACCGGCAGCCCTGCCAGGAACCGTCTGCGCAACGTATTAGTGGCAGGACAGGTTGCGGTCTGCACGATTCTGCTGATTGGCGCGGGCCTGTGTTTGCGCAGTCTCGCGAGCGCAAGCTCCATCGATCCGGGATTTCGAATCAGCAACCGCCTTGTGGTCACGCTCGATCTCGATATCCTAGGCTACTCCGAGAATCGCGGCCGGGAGTTTTACAGCCAGGTGATTGACAAGGTGGGGGGATTGCCGGGCGTCGAATCGGCAAGCGTCGCGAACCATCTGCCTCTGGGATTCGCGAGAATGGCAACAGTCGTTGCGATCGACGGTTATCAGCCGCCTCCGGGCCTGCCAGGGATTCCCATTGATTTTATGGGCGTGGGGCCTGGATACTTCCACACCCTGGGCGTCTCCCTGCTGAGTGGACGAGACTTCACCCGGCAGGACAATCAGGCTTCTCCCGGCGTCGTTATCATTAACGAGGCGATGGCACAACGCTACTGGCCGGGCCAGAACCCCGTCGGAAAGCAAATGAGCCTGGCCTTTGGCAAGCGGTCGCCGCTGGAGATCGTGGGGGTGGTCGCCACGGGCAAGTACCGGAGCTTGCAGGAAGAGAATCAGCCTTTCTTGTTCCGGCCATTCGCCCAGGCTTACGAGGCGCAGGCAGCCCTGGTGGTGCAAACCACAGGCGACCCGAAGACGATGCTGGCCACCGTCGAGCGCGCAATTCAGGCGGTCGATCCGAACCTCCCCGTGCTGGACGCGGAGACCTTGGCACAATACATGTCAATTCCGCTCTTCCTTCCTCGCTTCACCGGCACCCTCCTGGGAGTTTTCGGCGTTCTGGCGCTTTTGCTGGCGGCGCTGGGTCTCGCGGGCGTGGTGGCCTACTACGTGGGGCTGCGCACGCGAGAGTTCGGCGTACACATGGCGCTCGGAGCCGAACCCCGGGACGTGCTCGCACTGGTGGTGAAACAGGGCATGCGGCTGAGTCTTGCGGGAGTGGTAATCGGACTGGTGGCAGCGCTTGGCCTCAGCCGCGTACTCTCAGGCCTGCTCTTTGGAGTACGCCCCACAGATCCGATCACCTATATCGGGGTGGCGCTCGTCCTGACCGCAACTATGCTGCTCGCTTGCTACCTGCCCGCCCGGCGGGCCACGAAAGTCGATCCTATGGTAGCATTGCGATATGAGTAGAGTTGTGAGTGGAGACTGAGGAAAAGCGCCGTGCTCTACAGGTCATCCGAGAGAGCTGACATCCCCGGCATGGCTCGAATCCGGGCTTCCGAATGGGGACGCTTCGAGTTTTGGACTAACCGCATAACCGGTTACCTGAATGGTGAACACAATCCGCAACGCGCGTTGCCGCCTAGAAGTTGTTATGTTGCCGTGGGGGAGAGTTCCGTAGTTGCGTTCGTGGCCGGCCACCTTACCCGGCGCCACGGGTGCGACGGTGAGTTGCAGTGGATCAACGTCATTCCGGAGCGGCGCGGCTCAGGTATCGCCTCCGAGCTGCTTCGCCTGCAGGCGGGTTGGTTCGTTGAACAAAAGGCGTTCCGAATATGTGTGAATGTGGACCCTTCGAACGCCGTGGCGCGCGCCTTCTACATCCGGCATGGAGCAGAGAAGCTGAACGATCACTGGCTGGTCTGGAACGATATCAGGAAGGTTACTTCTTCAGGGCGTTTACAAGATCTCCGCTGAGTGTGGTTGGGCACCAATACTTCTCAATATACTCGATGACCAACTCGGTTCCCTCCGCGTGAGTAACGTGAGGCCGCGAGCGGGGGTTGTACATGGCATCGGTGAGATCGCGGACCAGCACGCAGGAGATCCCCCAGTTGGTCATCTGCTTGATGGCGAACGTGCGATTCAGAATGCACATGTTGGCATGCACGCCCATGACGAAAAGATTCTTGATGCCCTTCTGTTCGAGGAGGCTGTAAATCTCTCCGCCGTTATCCGAGATCACATCATCTGCCTTAATGAATAACAGTGGATTCTCACGCGTCCAGGCTTGATGCTCCGTGTCGCCCGGAGTGTCGCAACCGCCGTCGGCATCGTCAATGGGCAATGCCGGCGAAGTCAAACCCAGGCTCGCGGGAGGAGTCACGGGTGTAAGGAGCTGCATCACGCGGCGCTGGGGATAGTCTTTGTAGAAATCCATCGTATCCGAAGGCGCATGAACGACCAGAATTCCGGCGGCCCGGCACATCTCGAGAACGGGGTCCATTTTGTGCGCCAACTCATTAACTCGCCGGGTCGCGCCCGCGCACCAATGGTTGTCCCACATGTCGCAGATGACGACGGCGGTCTCTCGCTTTGAGAACACGCTCTCAAAGCGTGCAGCTTCCCAGACGTTGCTGCCCTTGAAAGGCTGCACTTGGGTCCTGAGCGGCAAGCGAAAGCGCTCGCCTTGGGATGCGGAATCGCTCGCCCGGACCATTTGGTCGGGACACATGCATAACGCCGCAATCATGACAACCCAGCCTCCTATGTCAGCGCTCCGCTTTATGCCCATCTCAGAATTGAACATGGCGTGCCTCCTGCCGGGACTCCGGTTCGTGCGGAGAGCCGGCCTGCAAGACGGAAGGTACTCGGCGCGAAGCTGAAGGCCGGTCGCCTCAGTGGCGCCGGCAGCTTCGATCACACCTCAATTCTAATGCTGTTCGAGTGGCGCTGGGGACTTCCGCGCCTGACCGCCGGCAAGCCGAGGTTTCGGGCTGAAAGGCACGCTCTACTCTGACTGGCAGGGCAGTTGGTTTTCCTACCCACTGATGGTGTGAGTGGCAAGTTCGACGGTCACAGTATCGTCCGGCGTCTTGGTGGTTCCGCCGTCCGACTGCGGATGAAATTCTATGGTCATCGTCTGCGTGTTCACCACGATGCGCAGGTAACCGTAATCGGTATCATCGTAGCTCTCGAGCGTCAGGGTGCTGTCAACCGGATACGGCGTGCGATAAGTTGAACTCATCTTGACCAGCGGCGCATGTCCCCCGCAGCCAGCCACCACGTAAGGAATCTGGTAATTACTCACGACCCGTGTGAAGCGCTGGTAATTATGCACATGGCCGGAAAGCACCGCATGCGGCCAGACTCCTGCCGCCGTGCACGCGCTGTCGAGATCCTGGAGCATCAGCGGACTTCCGCCGTGCTCCGACCCGCCCGTGAAGGGCGGGTGGTGCGTGGCGATGATCACGGCGCCCGTGAAGTTGTCGCTCTTCACGCGCTCCAGCGCTGTTGTCAGGAACGTGATCTGCCGCTCGCCCAACTTAGGGTAGGTCCCATTCTGGTCGGAAATAACGCCGGGATCCTCCAGAACGTTCGTGTAGACCCCCAGAATTCGCGCAAACGGCGCCTCGAACGTGTAGTAAACACCCGGTTGCGTCATCGTGGTGCGCACCAGGCCGCCGGCGTCAGGCGCAGGAACCGGCGCCGCGGTACAGAAATTCGCAAGGAAGGCAGCCAGGCTGGCCGCCGGATCGCCAGGGTACACAATGCCGTCGTGGTTTCCGGGAATTCCGATGATCGGCGCCGGGTACAACCGGTAGGGCTCGTAGAACTGGTCGTAATAGTAGGTGGCCTCGCCGAAGTAATAGACCAAATCACCCAGATGATAGAAGAAAGACGGTACGTCCGCGGGATTCGTCTCCGTGAAGTCGGAAACCATCTTATCGGCAACCAGAGACTGCGTGGCCGGTCCTTCCGCACTTCCCGTGTCGCCCACCGCGTGAAAGACGATCTGGCCTGACTGTTGAATCGTCTGTGTAATGGTCGCCCCTTGGCTTCCGTAGATGGTGGCCAGCGTCAGGATCGGCTCCGCCCCGGAAGTGGAGGGCTGTGGAACAGGCTGCACGCCTGCCACGTCCGGCTCTTTCTGGTCGGTGACTGGATCTTTGAATCCGGTCGGATCGGGCGAATGCGTCGGCTGCGCGAACACGGGTTGCCCGCTCCCCGGAGCTGATGATGCCCTTCCGCCCGGTCTACCAGTTCCGGAGCGGCCTGTGCCGGGCTTACCCGCACGCGCTCCCGGTTTGCGATGCGACGGGGGACCGATGCGTTTAGCCATTGTCTGCTTCCTCCAGCGACGAAAGCGCCCGCGGTTAATTGTGAAATTGTCGACCTATGCCCTGAAACAGGTATGATAGCACACACCAACGCTGTCTTCCCCCAGGACGCCGAGGTGAGAAGTGTGAGGAAATCTGCAGAGTGTCATCCTGAGCGGAGCGAAGGATCTCAGCAGTTGTTCGTAAATCGCTCTGTCATACGAAACTGCGGAGATCCTCCGCTTCGCTCAGGATGACAGGCGGCTGGTTTCTCACACCTTCTAACTTAAGGTTGGCGCAGTCGTTCCGACGCTTCCTGGCGGAACCTACGTGAGGGAAATCCGGGCTCAGCGAATTCTATCTTTTGACACGGACAACGTTGGGATAGGCTGATTCGCCCGCATCGTTGAGGGCTCGAACTCGGTAGGACGCACCCTCGCCTCCCGGCAGGTGGTTGTCCTGGTACTCCTTCGCAGCCGCGGGCAGCTTTGCGATGCTTTCCCAAGGCCCCTGGTCGCCCACGCGCCGTTCCACGGCAACGGCGGTCGCGTCTCCACCGTGGGTGTCCCAGGCAAGCTTCACGGACGCGCCCTCCACCTTGACCATCAGCGAGTTCGGGCTCTCGGGCAGAACCGGCCAGTCGAATTTGTGAAGAGCGCTTGGGAGGAATGCGCTCCGGCACGCTTCCTTTTCTCTCCTCGGCCAGCGCGCCTGTTGCCATGACACCCAGCAGAATCATTGCCGCTGGGATTTACATCCAACGGCCCTTCGCCGGCGTCGCAGCCCCCGGGGCTTCCTTTGGCCTGCTCTTCCCAAGGTTTTCTGCCGCGCGCAAGGATCTCTGGTCTGGAATTTTGAATCTGGAATTTTGGATGCGGCCGACAGGAAGTGCTGTGCTTATGTGTTGAACCTCCGGGGACTCCGGCTCCAGCGGCCCTCCGCGGATAGTTCTGCCACCCTTTACGGCGAGTTCGTTTTCAGTCCTTCCTCACCTCGTCGAATGCCCGATCTTGAGATCGATTTGCCTCGATGAGTTTACATCGGACGATTCGACGATGAAAACCGAATTGTCTCACTCCCAGCCCACGCACACGGATGCTTGCCGAGGGCCCCCGCCGGCCGGCGCAGACACCTGCACTGGGGTGTCTGCGATTTCCCGAGCCGACGCATTCGGGTCGCGCGAGTGGCGTATTCACAAAGGGCGATGCATGCGCCACGCGCGTGACTACTTCCTCTCCGCGCGCTGCTTCGCCCGCTCCTGGATGTGCTTCCACCCCTCGCCGAGTCCTTTCCGAAAGTCGTCCGAAATCACTCCCAGCCCGAAATGATGAAACTTGATCAACGTGCCGCCCGGCTCCTCGCTCAACCGGTACTGCACATTCGACACGACGGCGTACGACATCATCAGGGGCCCGTAAAACTCCAGCAGCGTCGGCCGCTTGATCGCCTGTACGTGCGCCCACAGGTGCCCATTCCCGTCACCCAGGTCGCGGTACCACCGCCCGCCCGGCCAAGCCTCGATCTTCAACTGCAGGGGCTTGTTCTCCGCTCCCGTCATGCCTGAGCTCAACTCCTCGAGCAGCGCCTCGAAAGTCACCTCCGGCGTCGCCTTCACATGAATTTCATCGGTAATGCTCAGCGTCAAATCCTCGACCTTCGGTACCGTCATTGCC
>Ga0187864_10000837_pt1 | contig 32595 bp, 24 predicted proteins | sample June2016WEW_11_4_FD_132985 | JGI IMG/M metagenome (GOLD analysis project Ga0187864, IMG submission 132985) | Peatland microbial communities from SPRUCE experiment site at the Marcell Experimental Forest, Minnesota, USA - June2016WEW_11_40 | ecosystem: Environmental > Terrestrial > Soil >...
GCTCAATTACGGCCCCAGCGGCGCGAGTGAGTTCAACGACGTCGAGGGCGCCGGCCTTTATTTGAGGCAGCGAGCCGACGTGGATCCAAGTCGAATCGGACTATGGGGTGGCTCTTACGGCGGCTATCTGACGGCGCTGGGTTTGGCTCGAGCCTCGGATCTATTCGCTTGCGGCGTTGATCTGCACGGCGTGCACGACTGGAACCTCGAAATCGAGAACTGGCCGCATTCGCCCGCGCGCGAGGAAGCTTCGAGGCTGGCGTGGGAGTCGTCGCCGCTGGCGTCGGTCGAGACGTGGCGCTCGCCGGTGTTGCTGGTGCAGGGGGATGACGACCGGAACGTGCCCTTCTCGGAGATGGTCCGCCTGGTCGAGGCGCTGAGGAAACAGAAGGTGGAATTCCAGCAGCTCGTTTTCCCCAACGAGATTCACGATTTCCTGCGGCACAGCACCTGGCTCTCCGCCTATCACGCCGCCTCGGATTTCTTCGACCAGCACCTCAGGAAATAATGCACTGTGGTGTAAAATGACGGTGAGGGGGCAGGAATATGCTCGATTGGTCGAAGTGCCACATGGTCGAGAGCGTTCCAGGCAAACGCAGCGGTGCATGGGTATTCCGGGATACTCGCACACCGGTTTCAGTTGTGTTTGACAATCTGGAAGCAGGAGCCACGATCAGCGAAATCATGGAGTGGTTTCACTTGTCCCACGAACAGGTGACCGCCGTCATTGAGTTCGCGGCTCGAAGCCTCGATGCGCCGCCCGCTCAGCCCTCCGCCCCAAGGCTCGATGCGCATACTCTTTGATAACGGTGTTCCGACGCCGCTCCGGCATGCGCTCAAAGGCCATGTAGTAGTCGAAGCGTTCGAGCGCGGATGGGACCGGTTTCTTAACGGCGAACTGATAGCGGCCGCCGAGGTAGCGGGCTTCGAGGTCTTGTTGACCACCGACAAGAACATCCGTTACCAGCAAAACCTCAGGGCACGGAAAATCGCCTTCGTGGTTCTCGGCAATCAGCAATGGCCCACTTTGCGCCGCTACGTCGAAAAGGTCGTAGCCGCTGTCAATGACGCGACTCCCGGCAGTTACGTCGAGGTGGAGATACCGCTGAAGTGACAGCCTGGCTCCCGCGCCGGGCTGACACGCCGGAAACAGGAACCCGCTCACATAGGAGATAGGGGTTGCGCAGAAGTACGGCCCCTGCAGGTCCGCGGCTCTTCTCGTGTTCCGAGCAGAAAAGCCGCAGACCTCGAAAGGCACGAGGTCTGCGCTACCCGCTCGAGAACGACAGATTTTCTGTTTGGGTGTAGAGTGGAACGGTTTTCAAATGGAAGGTGGCAGTCCGGCGACAATTCAACCCATCGGGTGTCCACGTGAAACTCACCGACTTGCGCGGTATTCTTCAATACGTTCCGCAATTCCGGGACAAGACCTTCGTAATTGCCGTGGACGGCGACATCGTCACGGACGAAAACTTCCCGAACATCCTTTTGGACGTCGCGGTGTTGCGCTCCCTCAACATCCGCGTGGTGCTCGCGCATGGGGTGGCAGCACAAATTAAGGCTGCCGCTGAGAAACAAGGCATACAGGCCTCCGACCTCGATGGCACGGGCGTGACGGATGCTCCGACACTGCAGATGGCCCTGAACGCCGCCAACCGTCTCACGCACGAGATTCTGGAAGGCCTTGCAGCCCATGACCTGCGCGCCGCCTCCACCAATGCGATCATTGCCCACCCTATGGGAATCATCCAGGGCATCGACCACCAATTCACAGGTAAGGTGCAACGTATCGACACAGAGCTTCTCCAAACATTGTTGGATCGGGGAATCATTCCTGTCCTTCCGCCCCTGGGCTTTGATGGTGACGGCAAGACTTACAGGACGAACTCCGACAGCGTCGCCGTTGCTGTGGCTGAGAGTTTAAAGGCAATAAAGCTGATTTATTTCACGGCGCAGGATGGGCTGCGGCACAACGGTCAACTGATTCGCACAATGCCGGTGAGGGACCTGCAAGAACTCATACAAGTCGCCCCCGGCGGATTCGCACCGGGAATGCTTTCGAAGGCTCAGCATGCGGCTGCCGCGTGCTTGGCGGGAGTGGAGCGCGTCCACATCGCCAGCGGCCGGGAGGATGAAGGACTGCTGGCCGAAGTGTTCTCCAACGAGGGCATTGGCACGCTCATTTACGCAAACGAATACGAGCAGATCCGGCCTGCCAAGAAGAAAGACATCCGGGCCATCCAGAGGCTGACGAAGAAGGCGGTGGAAGCGGAAGAACTGATGCGGCGAACCCGCGTCGAAATGGAGAAGAACTTGGGGGACTACTTTATCTTTGAAATCGACAAGAACCCCGTGGGCTGCGTGGCTCTGCACATATATCCCGAGCAAAAACAAGGCGAACTTGCCAGCCTTTTTGTGAGTCCCGCACACGAAAACCAGGGCATCGGACGAAAGCTGATTCAATTCATCGAAAACAAAGCGCGCGAAGCTGGGTTGAATGAACTGATCGTACTCTCGACGCAGGCCTTTACCTACTTCCAGTCGAAAGGCGGCTTCTCGGAAGGCGCTGCGGATAACCTCCCGCCTGCCCGCCGGGCAAAATACGATCAAAGCGGGAGGAATTCGAAGGTGCTGGTGAAGCCGTTGAAAGTTGATGGTTAGGCGCAGTTTTGCCGAGCGGGTGTCCCGGAACAGGCCTATTGTAGGTAAATGGCGTTCAGTATCGGCTTATCTGGTGGATGTGAGGGGAGTCATACAATTCTGGGCTGTCGCTTTCCACTTGGCCGACAAGTACTTTTATAGCGAGCTCGAGACCTTTCTGTCTTCCCGAGATCGGCACCTTCCCGTTTGATGGCGTGCCGCAACTCATACCATGGCGACGGGGTGTGCCTAGGTCGGTCAAACGTTCCGAACTCACCACGCCGCTACGGCCTTCCCTTACGACCCAGGTATCGAGCGCCGCAAGGGCATGGTAGCTGGAGCCGTTGCGTCTCCACAGCAGTTCGTTGCCTGGGTTTTCGTTTGGAGATTACCTTTTCTGAACCCCGTTTTCGCATTACGATTTGGGAATTGTTGCGAGAGGCAGATTCACAGTCGGTCTGTTGAGCGTACGAACGAACAGCAAGCGGGTTACTCCTGGAATGTTGTGGCGTGGAGTCCTGACGACAATGGCTGAATGCGAAGGCTCAAACTCAGCGTTGGCAGCCACTGCCTGCTGGACCGCCGCGGTACGCGCCAGGGAGAGCCGTCGGGAGAATCGTTTGTTCCACGATCCATGGGCGGAAGCACTGGCGGGCAAGGAGGGAGCGTCTTGGATAGCACAGCGTCCCGAAGACAGCACAATTACAATGGCACTGCGCACCCGCTACTTTGATGATTTCCTGGAACAAATCTCCAGCCTTGATAAAATCCGCCAGTTTGTATTCCTCGCTGCCGGACTTGACACACGGGCGTTCCGGCTCAAATGGCCGGCTGGGGTTTGCGTTTTCGAGATGGATCAGCCTTCGGTTGTGGATTACAAAGAGACTGTCCTGCAGTCGCTTGGCGCAACGGCAGTCTGCGAACGCCGGATCATTCGAAAGGACCTCACGGGAAGCTGGAAAGAAGCCCTCGTGGAAACTGGGTTCGACCCAGCCCGGCCGTCGTGCTTTCTGCTGGAAGGTTTTCTGTTCTACGTCTCAAACGAAACGGCGAGGGAGATTATCGATTCGGTCACGCGGCTTTCCGCGCCCGGGACCCGGTTGGGATTCGACGTCATGAACAGCGAAATGCTGACTTCACCCTACACAAAGGCGTGGGTGGAAATGCAGGCGCAATCGGGAGCTCCCTGGATCGGGACCATGGACGACCCCGAGTCTTTCCTATCTTCGCGCGGCTGGACAGCCGCACTGACGCAAGCCGGTCAGCCTGAAGCCAACCACGGACGCTGGAAACTCCCTGTATTTCCGACTAAGACTCCCAACTTTCCTCACAACTGGTGGGTGACTGCCGTGAAAAAACTGTGACGCTGGGAGTACTCCAATCAAACTGATTATGATTCCACGAAGATCCGACCCTGGCCGGCTATTTCACGCAGCCGACCCCAGCCTGCTGCCGTCTAGGAGAATAACCTATGCTTAAATCCGTTGCTCGCCTGGCTGTTCTTGTTCTCCTTCTTACCCCGCTCGCTCCGGCTCAGACCGCCGAGGAGCGGAAAATCTGGCAGGACTTCGTCGCGGCCTGCCAGTCCGACCCGTCTCAGCTCATCAACGACGCCAACCGCCGCCAACGCCTGATTCAGGGCGGAATGACCGAAGCCCAGGCCGACGAGCGCTTGGCCTTGCTGCACAAGCTCTACGACACCTACCCGGCTTTCCAGCAGCAGATCCAGGCCATCGGCTTTAATCACCTCTACCTCGATCCCAACCAGACCCGCTTTACCACGGACCCCAGCGCCTTCCTGGTCGCCATGACCAAAGACCTCAAGCCCGGCAGGGCCCTCGACGTGGCCATGGGGCAGGGCCGCAACGTGCTCTACCTGGCCTCCAAAGGCTGGGATGTCACCGGCTTCGATATCGCCGAGGAAGGTTTGAAAGCCGCCCAGGCGAACGCCGCCAAAGCCGGCCTCGCCATCAAGACGGTGCAGGCGGGCTGGGACGATTTCGACTTCGGTCACGAACAGTGGGACCTCATCTGCTTCATCTACACCGATGCCCCGGTGATGGATCCACACTTCGTCGCCCGGGTGCGCGACGGCCTCAAGACCGGCGGCCTGCTGCTCATGGACCGGCCTTATCGCTCGCTGGATCATCCCGAGCCCCAATGGCCCGACACCGAGGCCGACAAAGCCAACGCCTGGCTAAAGGCTTGGTCAGACCTCCAGATCGTCCACTACGAAGACACCCCCGGCGTGGGCGACTGGCAGCAGACCGCCGTCCCCCGCCAGGAGTACCGGCAGCTTCGGCTTGTCCGCATGCTCGCTCGCAAGCGCTAGCCCAAGTGATGCAGCCTGTGAGGCCGCATCCTTGGCAGAAATCACCACCGGAACGTCATCAGCTTGGGCGCGATCACGTACGCGCGTTACGGGGGCAAGACACGGCACGCCGAGACGGGTCCGCGACGGCGTCGAGGGCAACAGCACAGGCGGGCGGCTATCCGGAAAGCGATCCCCATGAATGCATAGTCGCCATAGCGCTCCGTAGCTTTGGGAAGCATCGTTGCCGAGCCAAAAGGGCTAGTTCGCCGTTTATCGTCAGACTGGTCGGCGTGTTGTGCCTCTTGCGATTGGTAAACAGTAGCCGACTAGCGAGGAGTAATCCGCGAAAGGGTCGACCAAGTTCCGAGTCGCCATCCTGGAGTTATGGCGTGGAGGCTTCGATCGGAATGCCGAGTATGGTAAGAATCTTTGAAGGGCCGACGGCTGCGTCTGATAATGCCGCTTTTCGGGTCGTCAAAGAGGGACTTCGGAATACAAGGCCGTCTTTATTGCAGTATAATACGGCTCAACGGCGCGGACGGGCAATAAGAGTGGGAGGTTTCGTGAAAGAGCTTCTCGACCAAATTCTGAAAATTCTTCAGGAGCGGATAGGCTGGCGGCCCACCCTGGAAATTCTCTCAGTCTTGCTCGGTGCTAGCGTCACCACATTCTTGATTTCTCGTACCACCAGCTACCCGGAAATTTTGGCCGTCGGTATTTGGATTTGTGCCGCATCTTGGTATTTCTGGCTTGTCTATCGGACGCGTCTTGTTCGGCCAATTGTGATTGTGCTTCCGGCATTCGCTTTCGCGGGTTCTGCGGCCTGGACTGTTGGACTTGTTCGCTATCTGGGCGCGCCACAACGTGAGGTTTCACGGCTTGCTGCGTTGGCGGGACAGTACGTGCAAAGAGGATTGTATGCCGAGGCGGTTCAAAAACAAGCGGAGGCCGTTTCTGTGGCCCAAAGAGCCGGTGATCGAAATGCCGAACTGGAACCCCTGTGTCGCCTGGCCCATTACGAATCCCTCGCGAGCCAGCGGGGCGCCGCAGACGTGTCCTGGCACTCCTGTTTGTCGCTCACGGTTGAACTGCGAGACCGAAGGATGGAGGGATTCGCTCGTGACGGCCTCGCACAATCAGCTTCCTTTCGAGGACAGATCGATCTTGCTCGCAAATATTATGCGGACGCCATCTCAATTTTTGAAGAACAACACGACTTCACAGGCGAAGCGGAAGCTCAGCTTGGCCTTGGCATATTAGAAAATCGACAGGGGAACACTGCCATTGCGCGCCAATATTACTCCGCTGCTCGTGATTTCTTTCGGCAACACGGGAACTTAGAAGGCGAAGCAAGCGTTCTCGTATTTCTCTCGGAATCGGAGCGGCTCGCGAACGAGACCGACGACGCCCGAAAGGATATTGTCCACGCCAGCGAGCTCTATCGTAATGTCGGGAATCTAGTGGGCCAAGCGCACGCACTTTATGAATTGGCTGAATTGGAGTCCAGAGTTGGCCATGCGACGCCGGCCCTCGAAGCGTATGGCGAGGCTCGCGGTCTTTACCAGCAAGTTCCCAACCGCGTGGGCGAGGCCAACGTTTTGCGCGGCATGGGTGATCTGGAGCTCGCGCGAAATAACATTGACCTGGCTCGCGGACACTATCTTGAGGCCCAGCAGCTCTTTGAACATGAGAATGATCCCTTGGGAAAAGGAGCTACCAACCTCGGCCTTGGCCGCATCGAAATTGACCAGATGCACTTCGACGCAGCTCACGATTATTTATCCAAAGCTCGTTTTCTTTTTGAACAAGTCAACGACCTGCCGGGTAAGGCTCAAACGGATTACTTCGACGGCTATACTCTCGCAGTCCTTGGCCAGCGGGACGCGGCCGTGGCCATGCTTGGGCGCGCTGCTTCGGAGTACACCGCGGCTCGTATGAACCGCGAGGCCGAGAGTGCCACGCAATGGCAAGATAAGGTCTCTCGGGGAGAAATTCAAACACAGCAGTAAGGCAGCGCATGGTCGCCTGCCATTCATTTTAGACCAGCGATTCAGAGCACAAGTGACCGATGGCAGCCGAAATGCCTGACGAACATCATGCCTGTCGCTCAATTCGATCTAGGCCACTGTCTAGAACATTGGCTAACCGGAGACATTGCAGCCACGTCACCTTGGCGATTGTGCCCGGATCACTGGTACTCGGAAGTTTGTCCCGGAACCGGCTCGCAGCGACGACTCTCCGGCGCACCCAAGGCTTTCGGTCCCGCCTAACGGCGTAGTGTAGACCTGCCACAATTCAATTTGGCCGGTTATGTCGGTTTATCGTACACCTGACCGCCAGTCAACTCTTGGATGACGCCCCATTCGGAAGCTGGGCCGGGGCAGCGACACTGACGGTAGGCGGCCTGCGGTTCGCGCACGCGGTGCGGTCCGGACGACGCGCTGCTATTTCACAGTTTCCAGCCTTCCGCCCCTGGCCCCTGGCAACGGCTGAGCGGGAAGCCAAGATCCTGCGTGAGCTGCGGCAGCATCTCGGAGAGCCCCGCGGCGGCCATCAACGGAGATGGTTCCACTCCGGGAATTGGCCTGAATTCGTTTTACGGTCCGTGGCTCGAGAGAGTCGATCTAGGACTGGCCCGCAGTTTTTCGATCGGGGAAGGGAAGGAACTGCAATTTCGAGCCGAGGCGTTCAACTTATTCAATCACGCTAACTACTATGTCCAGAACGGTGACGGCATCAACCAACTGCAATACAACCCGATTGGTACCGACTGCGGTGACGGCGCAACCTTGAACCAGATGTGCTATCTGGTGCCCAACTCAGGTCCCGGCAATTTCGGAACGCTACAGGAGATTAGCCCCAACGGACTTCCACGCGTGTTGCAGTTCTCGGCTCGATTCACATTCTAATGCGCCGAAGCAAGATGCGTCTCTGCTGAAAACCCGCCTAGTCAATCCCACTAAGCTTGTCCTTCGCAGAACAGCAACAATAATTTAACGGCTTCGTAACCGACAATGGATCCCCGCTTGCGACGAGGTGAGGACGAGAGTTTTTCTTACACTGGAGTCGATCGCACGCCGATGGTTTTCCGCATGAGACGAACATTATGACGTCCGAATTCAAATTCACGCAGTCTTGAACAGACCTTAACATCCCGTTTACGCAAGCAGAGTAGAACGATTATGGACACGGGGCAGTATCAGGAATCGCACCGCGTGTCTTGCTCTGGGACTTCGCCGAACCACAACAATCGGGCGCTGAAGGGCCTCGCTCGAGGGATGCCGTGAGCGTTGGCGTGAAGCGCATCTTTAGAAAACTTAAACGACAGGAGGAACAATTATGCACAGAAGAGAATTGCCGAAGGCCATCTGCGCCTTGGTAATGATTGCTGGACTGATACTCCAGCCACTCGCCGTTTTGGCCCAATCCGCAAACAACAACAACAACAACAACCAGGGTGGCCAGCAAGGGCCCCTGAATCTCCTCACGCAAGATCTGAAAATCGCCCTTCTGCGCAGCAGAGTGAAGTATGTGTTCGTGATTTTTCACGAGAACGAATCGTTCGACCACTATTTCGGCACCTTCCCGGGCGCCAATGGCCTCTACAGCGCGCCGAGTGGCGTCACACCCGCCAACCAGACGCCCAGCTTCACGCAAAAGTACCTCGATACCTCGCTCAATGCTGTGACAATCTCCCCCTTCCTGATGCCGCAAGCCGTCCAGACGGGGGGCTATGGGTCGGGAGGGACTATTGTGCCGATCTATCCCGCCGACGAGATTTCGGTCGATCACAGCCACCAGGGCATGGATAACGGCATGGATGTCAACCCGACGACCCACATCGCGGCGAATGACCGTTACGCGATGAATCAAGAGGGCCTGACCACCGACGCGTCCGGCAACATCGTAACCAAGTTGGACGTGGCGCCGACCTCAATCACACTGGCGCAAAAGCAGAAAGCAATGACCGATATCGGCCACATCGATTGCGACACCATCCCCTTCATGTGGAATTGGGCGAAGAACTTCGTGCTGTTTGATAACTTCCATCAGACCATCGTCGGACCGTCGACCCCGAATGCGATCGCGCTGATCGCCGGCCAGTCCGGTGAGACGCAATGGGCACTTCACCCCGATCAAGGCGCGACCGTGACTTATGCGGACCCAAGCTTCCCGAACGTGATTGGTGCGAGCTACAGCTCCTCGCTGTCCCCGCTGCCGGGCCCGGGCGACACCAATGCGTTCGTGCCGATTGTTGCTGATCCGGGTCCGTTTCCAGGCTCAAACCTTGACCTTAATGCCGTCAAGCCCCCGTATAACCCCGACGAGAGTGCAACCAACCCGGCCCTGAACCTGACCTTCGCCAGCCAGCCGCTATCGTTCATGGGTCGCAACCTCGAGAACATCATTAAGAACGACCAAAATCCCACCGCGGACCTACTGGACGTCCAAGACGACATTAAAATCATTACGTCCCGCGATCCGGCGGTCAACTGGGGTTGGTATCAGCAGGGCTTCAATGGCAACGATGCGTGTGACCCGTACGAGTTCGCCACGGTCAGCGGTTTCAATTCGTGTCCAGGCGACCTGTACACCGGTTATGTATTGCATCACAACGCCCCGCAGTATTTCGGCTATCTCGCCGACAATACGGAGGTGCTGAACAACAACCTGCACGGCGCCGCTGACTTCTTCGCCGCGGTTGAAGGCAGAACGCTGCCCCGCGACGGCGGCGTGTTCTATCTGCGCGGCGGCTACGACAACAATGATGGCCTGGTGCCGGTCGATCCAACGGCCGCCATCCAGCATGCGTTTATCGGCAACGATGATCATCCTGCCTACTCGGATCAACAGATCTCCGAGGCGTTTGCCGCGAGAGCAATCGACGACATTGTTAACAGTCCTTACTGGCCGGAAAGCGTGATCATCATCACCTACGACGAGACGGACGGGTACTACGACCATGTTTCACCGGAGTGGCGCAGCACGTTTGCCGACGGCTCGCAGCTTGCGGCCGGCCCGCGTATTCCCACCATCCTGATCTCGCCCTATGCCGCGTCCGGCAACATCTCACATCGCTACAGCGAGCACGGCTCGGTGATCAAATTTATCAACGAGCTATTCGGCCTCGTGCCGCTCGCCTCGCTTCCGGATGAGAGGCTTGCGCGTAAGTTAGGCCTCGAGGAACTGGGACAGCCAAACCTCGGCCCCTCCGATGATCCGGACAACAACGTCGGCGACCTGACGGAAGCATTCGATTGGGAAATCTTGCTGGGGTTTAAGCCGCCAGTCCCCGCTTCGCGGGCAGCGATCCCGACGGACGTGTGGCAATCGCTGCCTCATTTGGCGACGGCAGACTTTTCGCCAAACGGCTATACTAATGGTGCATGCCAGGCAATCGGCATTTTGCCGACCGACTTCACCTCTTGGGAAACCTACAAAGCGGGTGAGCCGATCGACCCGTATCCGGTTGACGTGAATCCGCGTCCGACGCAATCGCTCGGCACGCCTACTTCCGGAAGCTGGACACCTTAGTCCGTTCTCTCGGCTTGAGGCATAGCCTGCCGGCTGGAGAGCGTCCGCGAGGGGGATGGAGGTCTCGACCTCCATCCCCTTCTATTTCCGCTTAGGTCGGGTTTATAGATGCCACGCTTACTTTTGAGCCTCCTCCTCGGCAGTTTGTTGGCGCACGCCAGTGTTGTGCGCGCTCAGACTTTAGACTCCGTCCGCGCTGCTCACCACATGGAATGCGGGACGGTCCTAAGCATGGACGACTGGAATGGAGAGGACGTCCACGGCAATCTCTCAGCCCTGGAAGCCGAGGTTTGCCGTGCCGTCGCCGTCGCTATCTTCGGTGACGCAGGCAGCCTAACGATCCGCGCGTTTCCAGCCGAGCCGGAAGTGTTGAGTGCGCTGAAGGCGGACAGGATCCAGCTTGCGACCGGCATCTCGCCTTCGGCATCGACCGCAACGCATTTCGGCATTGGGTTCGGACCGCCTATCTTTTACGACTCCCAGCGTTTGATGGTCTCGAAACGAAGCGGCATCACCGAACTGGCGGGCCTGCGCGGCAAGCTGATCTGCGCGCTTGACATGAGCCCGCCCGAGCGAGTGCTGCGCGACGAAATGACCGCGCGAGGCATTCCTTACGCACTAATGTCTCACTCCGAACAGGGCGAAATGGACGCGGCCGTAGCGGTTCGCCGATGTGAGGCGGGCACCGCCATGGAGTCGCGGCTCGCCCAGTCGCGCGCTAACTTTCATGCGAGGACCAGCGATTTCGTATTCCTGCCGGTGCGGTTCGGGCTCTACCCGGTTGTCCCCGCGTATCGCTACGGCGATCAGAAGTTTGGGCTGGTGATCGACTGGGTGGTCAGCGCGCTGATCGAGGCAGAAGCTTTGGGGATCACGCAGGGCAACGTGACAGCGGCGGCGAGACGCGAAGACATGCGGGCCGAGCAGTTGCTCGGGCACGACTTCGCGACTGCTCAGGCGCTGGGTTTGGCGCATGATTGGGCCGCCAAGGTTATCGCTGCGACTGGCAATTATGGCGAGATCTTCGAGCGTACGACGGGTGGACCGTACCATCTGGATCGGGGCTTGAATGCGCTTTGGACCGAAGGCGGGCTCATGTACGCGCTGCCCATGCGCTGACACCGAAGTCCAGGTTCGTTGACTAAGACCGTCGATTGGAGCTGCCTCCTCAGTGGCATTGCCAGGCGGGTCATTCAACGTTGGACTTCGCTCGGCTTCGAACCTTTCGACCATCCGCCTGGCGAGTTCCACGCTCTCCCAGCCGATGAGGATTGCTGCGCCCGCGCTCATGGGGTACGCCGTGCTGGTGCATGCGGCGGTGCAATTCCGCGCGGGCGTCGGCATAGACCTTGCGAATTCGTGCAAGATCCTCAGTCTCCGGCCGCTCCCTTCTTGGCCCTGCGTGTGGCCAATCTACTTCCCAGTAATTGTTAAATACCTTGCTTGCCATGGACCCGGCCACCGGCTCGCTGGACGGACTGCCAAAAGAAGTGTCGGCTGCGGCGGCGTGGGAGTAAGATAGGTCCTCTCGATCGCCGGCCTGCGGTTGAAATGGCCGAGGATGGCCTTCATGAAAACCTCTGCTCTCGAACCTCTTCGATATCTCCGTCAGGATGAAATGAACGCGATCCATCAGGCTGCGCTGCAAATCCTCGAGCGCACCGGAATGTGGATCGACCACATCCAGGCCTTGGAATACCTTCGCGCGGCCGGTTGCCGGGTCGACATGGATTCCCGGATCGTGAAGTTTCCTCCTGAACAGGTGGAAGCCGCCCTGGCCCGCATGCGCCGCAATTTTCAGGATCCCGGCCGGTGGCCCAAACGCCTCTCGGTTCGCTATTCTCAAGTGCGTTTTGATGCTCAGCCTTTCCAGATTCACGAAGACTTCACCGTGAGCGGAGGCGGCTTCTGCTGTTTCATCTGGGATATGGCGGGCGAGCGGCGTTACGCCACGCTCGAGGATGTTCGCCTATCGTTGAAGCTTGCCGACCAACTGGACCAGATTGCCTATACCGGGCTTCCCTGCTCCGCCCAGGATGTTCCCGTGGAGATCCGGCCCGTGGTGATGGCGGCCGAATTGGTGAAGGCCACACGCAAGTACGGTGGGATCGAGACCTTCCAGCGCAAGGACGTGGGTTATGTCACCCGCATCGGCGAGATTGTCGCCGGGGGCCGCGAGGCGCATTGGCGAAATCCGATCCTGGTGGGTTATGCCGAGGCGCGCACGCCCCTGTGCATCGACGCCGTGATGGCCGACGTGATGCTGGCGCACTTGGAACTTGGCTTGCCCCAGAGTCTCGACACCATGCCCAACGGCGGGGCCACCGCGCCCGTGAGTCCGCCGGCAGTACTGGCACTGGGGGTTGCGGAAACTCTCGGCGGGTTGGTGTTAGGGTACGCCGTCGACCCCAATGCTACGATGACCGTGGATGTGACCCCCGGTTACTGCGACATGCGCGCCATGCAATTCCGCTGCGCGGGCGGGGAGCGCATGCCGCTGCTGGCGGCGCGGGTGCAGCTTATCTCCGAGTATTACGGCTGTCCCTCCGGCGCGCATGCCGGGAAGTCCGACGCGTGCGTGCCGGGCATCCAAGCGGCGGTGGAGAAATCCATTTCGATGTATGTGGCCGTGATGGCAGGGGCCATTGGCTTCGGCACGGTGGGCCAACTGGAGAATATGATCACCTTCTCACCGCTGCAACTCGCGATCGACAATGAGATGGCCCGCTACGTGCGCTACTCCATACGGGGCTTCGAGGTCAATGAGGAAACGCTCGCGCTCGAGGTGATCCAGGAGTTAGGCCACGGCGGCCAGGCGTTTGACCACCCACACACGGTTCGCAATTTCCGCAAGCTACAGATGCTCTCACCCTTCTTTGACCTTTGCCCATGGGGCATGGGAGACAGTCTGGATCGGGAGCGGTTCGAGAAGCGCGCCGCCGCGAAAGTGCAGCAGGCACTGGCCGCAGAACGCGCTCCCGTTTTAACGCCTGATCAGGAAGCGGCCATTGACGAGGTAGTGCAAGAGGCGGCCATGGAGTACAAGGTGCGATGCCCAATTTACTGAAGGTTACATAATATCGTGACGGACCAACCCCCTCACCTGGCGCTGCGCGCCACCCTCTCCCCCAAGGGGGAGAGGGCATAAACTCGGGTTATTTCTCCCCTCGCCCCCTTGGGGGAGAGGGGTCGGGGGGTGAGGGGGTGATCTCACTTAATTCTGCAATCCTCAGTAAGTGTCTTCAAAAACTACCCGGAGGTTTTTCATGCGTTCTCTTGAGAGAGTCCGAGGGCTCATCGCGGGCCAGCCCGTTGATCATCTTCCTGTCCAGCCGGTCATTATGATGTTCGCAGCGCAGCACATGGGCATTCCCTTCATCGATTACACTCGCGACGGGCGGCAAATGGCCGCCGCGCAGAGCAAGCTCGTTCATGACTTTGGCATCGATTGCCTGCTGACCTGCTCCGACCCGGCACGCGAGGTGATCGACATCGCCGGGGAGGGCAGCATCAACTGGTACCAGGATCAGGGCCCGGCGATTTGCGAAGCACGGGCCGCGCTGCTGGAAAAGTCGAGGTTAAGAAGCTTTCGCATTCCCGACCCGCTGGGCGGGGGCCGGATGCACGATCGGATCAAGGCCATTGAGATCATGCACCAGGAGTTCGGCGGCGACGTCTCGATCGTGGGCTGGGTAGAAGGTCCGCTGGCGCTCGCCGCGGAGTTGCGCGGCTTGACTCGTGCCATGTTGGATTTCCTGGACGACCCCGCTTTCATGAAGGACTTGCTCGATTTCACGGCGGAAGTGGCCGTGCATTATGCGGAGGCGCAGATTCAGGCCGGCGCTGACACGATCGGTATGAGTGACGCCGCGGCCAGCATGATGGGGCCGCGGCACTACCGCGAGTTTCTGTTTCCGCGCCAACTGCGCGTCGTGGAATCCATTCGCCGGGCCCATCCGGAGGTCATCGTTCGGCTGCACATGTGTGGAAACACCGATCCTTTGATTCCCCGGATGAAGCAACTCCCGGTGCAAATCTTCGAACTCGATTCGCCCACGAACCTGGCTGCGGCACGCTCCTGCTTGGGACCGGAGGCTGTAATTCTGGGCAACGTCTCAACCATCACGGATATGTTGGAAGGAAGTCCCGATCAAGTTTATCAGGCATCCCGCCGATGCCATGAAATCGCCGGGAAGGCGCACATTGTCGGTACGGGCTGCGAGGTGCCGCCTGCGACCCCGCCCGAGAATTTGCACGCGATGGTCCGATATTCGCGAGAGCATTCGCCCGAACAATTCGCCGTCAGGGCCGCCCCTGCCGGCGTGGAGCGACTGCTGTGAAGACTGAGAAACCGAACAAGGCGCTCCTGGCCGCTGCCGGCGTGATCACCTGCGTGACTACATCCTGTGCCAGCATTGTGCCCACGCTTGCCCAGCGGGGGCGCTAGGTGTCACCGCGGGCTGGGGCATGGCTCGCGAGATCCCTTTCATTCTCCATTCCTGAGGAGCACGTTGACTTGCAACAGGGCGGACTGCTGCGGAGTGAAGAGCTGACGCCCCATCAGGGCCAGGCGCAGGTAGTCCCTGTCCCACTGGCCGCACATGATGCCGGTGGGCGAATGGGAGCCTGATCCTAGCAGCAGGTGGCCCAATTCGTGCGTCATGGCATCTCCAAGGATCAGCGGAATTTCCCAGTCCTGCCCATCCACACCGTAAGCGAAGTCGGTGATGCGCCCATAGAAGACGCTGGCCACAGCGGTGCCCTCGGCAAAGCCAAAGACGGTGTCGTGGAAAGCAGCCTTGGCCAGGGTAGTGCCGGGTAGAATCCGTACCGCAAGGACCCTCCCACCCAATAGCCCGGCACAACCCTCGTTGGCCTCTGACCGGAATTGACCGCGAGGTCCGAAGCAATCCAGCCAGAGCGAGTCGACGCCCGCAGCGGTGAGGATCCGCCGAGCTTCGGTTTCGGCGCCAGCCAGCGCCCCGCTAGGGACGTGCGCGTAGTTGTACACTCTCACCGTGATCTTCGCATCTGGTTGCGCCCCCGCAAAAGCGAGAGTGAACGGGAACATCGCCAGAGCCAGACAAAAACCGAGACCCACCCCGGCACGGCGGCCTGCTTTTCCCTTCCTTTTGCTTGCTACCTTCATGTCGTCCTCCTCTACGGGCTGCGTGGTGAGGGCGACTGTGAATCAGTTCAGAAGGCCTATAAATGCACTGCGGGTGAACCCTGCGGAAACCCTCGGTGAACTGTCATGTAATGGAGGACAGGGGACTTATGCGAGGGGGTGAACCGGCGGTAGCTGAAAACCCGGAAGCTGATTCACGATGAACGTTGGCCGGGCGGCGGACTTCCGCACTGGACAAACACCGATACCTCCGAGCACATGCTTTCCGGGTCCCTAAATATCAGGTCTGATTTCGTTTGCTGCTTGAATTATTACCGGGGTGTCTTAGAATGGAGGAGGTACCGCGCGACTATCTCGCTTAACAGCTTCCACAAGCATAGGGGGCACACACGCCAGCGGATGAACCCACTCCAAAGCGGCAGGCGGTGCGATTCGGGGTCTTTGAACTGGATCTCAAGGCGGGAGACCTGCGCCGCAGCGGCGTCCGGATCAAGTTGCAGGAGCAGCCTTTCCAGATTCTGCGACTTCTGCTGGAGCGTCCCGGCGACGTGGTCACGCATGATGAGATTATCCACCGGCTATGGCCCCATGGCACGATTGTTGAGTACGAACACAGCGTCAAGACTGCAGTCAAAAAGCTTCGCCAGGCCCTGGGCGACGACGCCGACGTGCCTCGCTTCGTCGAGACGCTGCCCCGACGCGGCTACCGGTTTATTGCCCCGGTGGAGGTTGTAGCGCCGCCCCCGGTGGCTGCCCCCGTAGTCGAGCCGGTCAAGCCGGAAGCGCAAGCCGCTCCCGAGGCCGCCGCCGACTTCACCCGTTCCGATCTGATTGGCCGGACCGTATCCCACTACCGCATTCTGGAGCGGCTGGGTGGGGGCGGCATGGGAATCGTGTACAAGGCGGAGGACATCCGCTTGGGCCGCAAGGTGGCGCTGAAATTCCTGCCGACGGGGCTGGCCAATAATGCCGCCGCGCTGGCGCGATTCCAGCGGGAGGCACGTGCCGCCTCGGCGCTCAATCATCCCCACATCTGCACGGTCTATGAGGTCGATGAGGTGGCGGGGCAACCCTTCCTGGCGATGGAGTTGATGGAGGGCAAGACCCTCAAGCACCTCATCAATGGCAAGCCTCTGCCGGTGGGAAACCTTCTCGAGCTGGGCATGGAGATCGCCGAGGCGCTCGAGGCCGCGCACGCTGAGGGCATCGTCCATCGCGATATCAAGCCGGCGAACATCTTCGTGACGAAGCGTGGGGAAGCCAAGGTCCTGGACTTCGGGCTGGCGAAGTGGCAGGGGTCGGGAAAGCATCCATCCGCAGAGAGCAGCCCTCGCCCCCCCGAGGGAGAGTGTATCGAGCCTAACGAGGCGGGTGAAGGGGTACCCCCTCACGACACTCCTACTGTTTCACTCGACCGCGAAGATCCGACGATCCCCGGATCAACGGTGGGGACGGCGGCCTACATGTCGCCGGAGCAGGCGCGAGGCGAAGAACTCGACGCACGGACGGACCTGTTCAGCTTCGGCGCGGTGCTGTACGAGATGGCGACGGGCCGTATGCCCTTTCCCGGCAATACTTCGGCGGCCGTTTTTGGTGCCATTCTGCACGAAGCCCCGACCTCGCCGGTGCGGTTGAATCCCGAATGTCCGGCGGAGTTAGAACGCATCATTGACAAGGCGCTCGAAAAAGACCGTGATGTCCGCTACCAAGTGGCGTCCGAAATTCGTGCCGACCTCAAGCGGCTGAAGCGCGACGCGGATTCGGGACGGTCCGCCGCCAGAATATCTGCGGGGAGTGCTGAACTTTCATCAGCGGCGGGGACAGGCGGCCTTGCGGCTGCGGCGGTCGTCTCCAAACCCGGGCGGCCTGGATGGAAAGGGTGGGCAGTGGCTGTCGGCGGCTTGGGTCTTGTCGTCATCGCGTTGCTAATCTATTTTCAATCGCGTCCCCTCCCCCCACCGAAAGTATCGGGCTACGTCCCGATCACTCACGACGCTAATCCCAAAGACCTCGTCGGGACGGATGGGGCACGACTTTACTTTAATGAATCCCTTTCTGCGAATTCGGGCCTCTGGCAGGTGTCTAGCTCTGGTGGAGAGGCGGCGCGCATCCCGGTTCCCGCCCCGAGCATGTCCCTGCTCGCCGTTTCCCCCGACGGGGCAAGACTGCTCATTGCGGACCCGGTGGTTTTGGACGAGGTGGGTAATGCACAGCTTTGGACAGTGCCTGTGCTCGGCGGATCACGTCGCAAACTGGGAGAAGCCGTTGGAGGGGCGGCCGCCTGGTCTCCCGACGGCCAATTGATCGTTTACGCCAACGGCGACGACTTATTCCTGGCGAAGCGCGATGGCGTCGAACCCCACAAGCTTGTCTCCGCGCCCGACGTCGCTTCGCATCCCGCTTGGTCGCCGGACGGCACGCTGATTCGATTCAGCGTCGGAGCTAGTGCGCATACTCAAGGCTCGCTTTGGCAGGTTTCGATCAATGGGACGGGTCTGCATCGCCTGTTTCCCGCTTGGCACACTCCTCCCGACGAATGTTGCGGCAAATGGACTCCCGACGGGAGGTATTTCGTTTTCCAGTCACAAGGTAATATTTGGGCCCTTGCTGAAAAGGGGGGGTTACTTGGAAAAGCCAACGCTCAACCCGTGCAATTGACCTCCGGGCCGATGACTTTCTCTTCGCCTCTGCCCAGCAAGGATGGCAAGAAGCTGTTCGTGGTGGGAGCACTGGACCGCGGGGAGTTCTCTCGCTATGATGCGAAGTCCGCAGACTTCGTTCCATTCCTTCCCGGAATTTCGGCGGAGGGCGTCAGCTTTTCCAAAGATGGGCAGTGGGTGGTCTATGTCAGCTTCCCGGAGGGAACGCTCTGGACAAGCAAATTGGATGGCAGCCAGCGACTCCAGCTCAGCTACCCGCCGCTCTATGCCGTGTTGCCTCGCTGGTCGCCCGATGGCAAGCAGATCGTTTTCTACGCCTTCTCGCCCAGCCAGAAGCCGAAGTTGTATATGGTATCGGCCGATGGGGGAACGCCGCACGAAATCATACCCGAAGACGTCCAGGGCGAATGGGACCCCTACTGGTCGCCCGACGGAACAAGAATTGTCTTCAGTGGCACTCCATCTGATCCCAACAGCACCATCCGGATCCTCGACGTTAAGACTCATCAAATTTCGACTCTGCCTGGCTCAAAAGGCCTTTTCTCCCCCCGCTGGTCGCCGGATGGGCGCTATGTCGTCGCCATGCCTTTCGATGCCCGTGGCCTTATGCTATTCGATTTCGCGGCCCAAAGGTGGGAGGAACTTGCCAAGGTAACAGTGGATTTCCCCAATTGGTCGAGAACCGGGGAGTATGTTTACTTCTTGCATGGCGAGGACCAGCCGTCCGTGATGCGAGTGCGCATTCGCGACCGGAAGCTCGAGCGAGTGGCCGATCTGAAAAACTTCCGGCAAACCGGCCGTTGGAGTTTCTGGCTCGGCATGGCTCCCGACGATGCACCTCTTCTGCTTCGCGACACGGGCACCCAGGAGATTTACGCCCTAAACTGGGAAGCCCCGTAGCCGCCTGCTTTCATTCGGGCCCGCGCACGATGAGCTCTGCCGTCAGAGCGGTTGCTTGCGAGCGCTGACGGTCAGAACGGAGTCCGCCACTTCCGGCTGGAAGTCCTCAAATCCTGAAACGGTCGGGTCCTGCTTCATTTCAGAAAGTTCGAATACATGAAGACCTTGCTCGCGGCGGCTCCATTCACGCAAGCGCCGATACTTAAGTATGCCTCCGCGGCCCGCAGTGAGAGTGAAGACCGCAAGTGTTGCTCCTGGTTTCATGACGCGAGCCATCTCGCGCAGAGCAGTCACCGTATCTGTAAAGAGATGAAGTGAGCCACAACAGAGGGTGGCGTCGAGAAGGCCGTCTTGGAATGGAAGCGCCTCCACTCTTGCACGGGCGAAATGCACGTTGGGAATGCCTTCCTTTGCAATATAAGCGGCGCCTTGCGTGGGCGACTGGAAGAACTCCGGTCACATCGAGACGAACCGGTGGTCGATGGCTCGCTCGATTGCCTTGTTCAACGTGTCCCAAGGGCGGCCGGAGGCCAAAGTCGCAGATTCGCAACCCGGAATCGACAGGTCTTCCTCCGCCGGCGCGGCAGACAGGCGGAGCGGAGTGAAGGAACGCCCCCGACAGCGGGCGAGGCGCCTGCACCACGCCTCATCTGCGCACCCCTTCTGCGGCCGGTTCTTTGTTTTCATAGACATTCTCGCTTTGTTCCGGCGATTTTGATGTTTCGCCGCCGTCTTCCGCCGCCGCGCTTTCGCCGGGAGGGTTGGCTGCCTGCTTGAGCAGTTGGGCGTGTTCTTTGCGCATGGTCAGGATAATCTTGACCTTGCGGTCGATCGAGCGGTCGAGCGCCCCCGCCAGGGCCGGCAATACGAAGGAGAAAACGAAGCAGACGGCGGAGTGGAGCCCAAAACAGATGCCCGCCCACTCCACGCCCCGGGCATAAACGGGCGAAGCCTGGTCGGCAGCGCCAAAGACGTTGTGGGCCACCGCAACGGGGAAATAGAGCCACATGCAGAAGAGTCCCAGCCAGGTGAAGAGTTGAACCCACGCCAGTTGCTTCATAGTCGGCGGCATGTTTCCAATCGACCTGGAGATTTCTCTGGCGTTATCCAACACGCCCGACTTCTGCCGCTTCATTTTGGCAAAAGCCTCGAGATCGTCAGGCGGATACTCCTTGGTGCTCACGATCGTCCAGATCACCGCGCTGAGGAAGGCAACTGCTCCTACGTAGAAAGAAAATCGTACGGTGAGCGGAATAGCATGGCCCGTTGCAAGGGCGTTTTGAACGTGGAAAAAATTCGTCATCATCCAAGGGAGCGCCGAAGCGACGACGGCGCCGAGCCCGATAAACAGGCTCTGCATGGCGAAACCCCGCGTACGCTGCTCCTCGGGCAGGAGGTCCGCCACAAAGGCGCGAAAGGACTCCATACTGACGTTGAGAGGCGTCCATAATCCACAGCAGTCCAGCCGCCCTCCAAAGCGTGGAGGATTTCGGCATGAGGACCAGTGCCGCCGAAGCCAGCAAAGCGCCCGTCAGAAAGTAGGGGCGCCTCCGGCCCAGCCGGTTCCAGGTGCGGTCGCTCATATGGCCGATGATGGGCTGCACGATCAAGCCAGTCAGAGGCGCGGCCAGCCAAAGGATGGGTATCTGGTCCGCGCGAGCGCCAAGATATTCGTAGATGGCACTCATGTTCGCCATTTGCAGCCCCCAGCCAAACTGAATGCCGAGGAATCCGAAGCTCATGTTCCAAATCTGCCAGAAACTTAGACGAGGTTATTCCATAGAAATTACCTGCGAAAGGCAGTGGCCAGTGGCTAGTGCCTGGTAGTCGAATCAGTGATCGGTGGTTAGTGGAGAAAGATGCGGGGACCCAACCACCAATAATGACCACCCTCCACCAGCCACTAACCACTAGCCACTAGTCACTGCTTCCGGGCCCGGTCATAGATCGCGGTCAATTCGCGCAAGCGCTCCCCAGTTTCGGGTGTTAGTTGGTCTGCTGTAAACCGCCAACGCCAATTGCCGCTCGAGGTGCCTGGCAGGTTCATCCGTGCCCGGCCGTCCAAGCCCAGGAGATCCTGGAGAGGAATGATCGCCACATCGGCCACTGAAGCCAGGAGAGTGCGGATGAACACCCAGTTCATTTCCCGGCCGTCCGTGCCCAGGTAGTTGAGCGCGAACTCTCTTTCTGCCCGGATGTTCTCCGCCGTCCGAGTACTGTCGCCGACGCCGCTCGATGTCCACCAGCCGATCGTCGTGTCATTATCATGCGTGCCGGTGTAGACCACAAAGTGAGGGCGGAAGTTGTGCGGTCTGAACTCGGGCGCCTGAGGATCCGAGCCGAAAGCGAACTGGAGAATTCCCATGCCCGGAAAACCGAATTGGTCGCGCAAGGCTTCGACCTCAGGCGTGATGACGCCCAGGGTCTCGGCAACGATGGGCAACTCGCCCAGGGTTTTCTTCACGGCCTCGAGCATCTCGCCGCCCGGCGCCTTCACCCACCGTCCGTTGATCGCGGTCTTCTCGTTGCCGGGAACTTCCCAGTAGGCTTCAAATCCTCGGAAGTGGTCGAGCCGCACGATGTCGACCAACCTCAGCATTGATCGAAAGCGCTCGATCCACCACGCATAGCCCGCCTCGGCTATCGCCTCCCAGCGATAAAGCGGGTTGCCCCACAGTTGTCCGGTGGCGCTGAAGTAGTCGGGCGGAACCCCGGCCTGTACCGTAGGGTTTCCGTCCCCGTCAAGGTGGAAAAGTTCCGGGTGGGCCCACACATCCGCACTGTCGTGGGCGGCGAAGATCGGGATGTCGCCCATCATCTGAATTCCTCGCTCGTGACAGTAGGCCTTGAGCTCCGACCACTGCTTGAAGAACTGGTATTGGACGTACTTCTGGGTGTCGATCGGTTCCGACAGTCTTGCTCCCCAACGCGCCAGCGCCTCCGGCCGGCGCGCCGCGATGTCGCGCGCCCATTTGTTCCACACCGCTTCCCCGCCGTACGCTTCTTTCAAGGCCATGAACAGTGCGAAGCTGTCGAGCCACGGGGCGTTTTGCCGGCAGAAATCCTGGAAGTCCTCGCGCCGCGTTGCGGTTGCGACGGCAAGAAAATTCCGTGCCGCCTTGCGGAGGAGCGGGAGTCTGTGGCGCACCACCCCGCCGAAGTCCACTTGGTGATTCGAAAATGCCGGGAGATCGTCGGCCAGGTCGTCCGGCGAGAGGTCGCCCTCTGCGACCAGTTTCTCAAGGCTTACCAACAGCGGGTTCCCGGCAAACGCCGAGAAACACTGGTAAGGGGAATCACCGTAACCTGTGGGCCCCAGCGGGAGCACTTGCCAGATCTGCTGGCCCGCCCCGGCCAGGAAATCCGCGAACCAATAAGCACCAAGGCCGAGGTCGCCAATGCCGAATCTGCCCGGCAGCGAGGTTGGATGGAGGAGTATGCCGCTAGAACGGGGAAATTCCATGCCGGGATTCTACGCTGTTTCGTGAATTCGGGCCAAGCGGAATCTATTCCCCGCGCAGACGAAGGCTGTGTCACCTCTCAGCGTGCCCGCGGAAATCGCCTGGGATTTGAACCTGGCCGAGGAAGGCCATCAGCCACCCCATCCAGAAAGCCAGCAGGCAGCAGAGTCGCGCTCGGGGCCATTCAGTTGAGGGTGCTGAGTCCCTCCATATCGAAATCACTGAGTGGCACCAGAGAATTGGCCGGCAACTTCACCTCCAGACGAAGCGGTTCGGGGGATTCCAGCCCGGCGGCGGAAACCCGCACCGTGATGGGCAGCGTGCGGCCCTCCCGGGTTTGCACGTAAAAGGCGATGCGCCCCGCTTCCAGGTGAATGGGATTCTCGCCCACAAACTCCCCGTTCGCCACGTCGATAAACACCCGGCGGTCTTCGCGTGGGACCACCGTTCCATGCTCGTCCACTGCGCTCACCACCACCCTCGTCATATCGGCTCCGTCGGCAATCAGTGGGTTGTCGTCAGCCTGAAGTTGCAGCTTCCTGGCCCGCCCGGGTGTACGCACTGTGTCTCGCGCTACTTCCTTCTCCCCGATCCATGCCCGAGCCTCGATGATCCCCCCTTCAAATGCATCGAGCTTAAAATGAAACAAAGGGTGAGGGGCATGGGGAAATTCGGTGGGCTTGGCGCGCCCCAGGGAATTGCCGTTCACCCAGAGCTCCACTTCCTGGGCGTTGCTGGCCACCCACACCTCCCTGGTGTTCGGAGACGCCCGGCTCATGATTTTCACCATCGGCCCGTAAAGAGCCGGATCAGCCTGGCTGGCCAGAGCATAGGATTCGAATCCCTTAGGAAGCCGGAAGATGTCATCGACGCAGTGATGCGCGGTAACCGCGACGGGGTTATTGAATTCGGGAGTATTGTAGTCAAAAGCCGCCCAGCCGATCCCCCCAGCGATTTCCGGGTGTGAGTACAGACCATCGAGATATTTCATCCAGTGGAAGGTAAAGCGGAGCAAATCCCCTTGCCCAACCCAAATCGGGAATTGTTCCGGATCGCCGTATTCCGTGATGAGCCATGGCTTGGTGGTAACCGGCTGCGGCCAGTGCGAGGGATCCGTATAATCGTTGACCGTCTCGACTTCTTCCGGCACAAATTTGCCGTGCCAGGCGTCGCTCAGGCGCGCTCCCCCGGGCGGGCGCGAGGGGTCCAGTTCCCGCGCCAGGTTGTAAGTCCGCTGGTAGAGCCCGCGATCGTCTTCTTCCCGCGGTGAGGCTTCATTCCCCCTCACGCCCCACACGATGATCGACGGATGATTGCGGTCCCGCAGGATCATCTCTCGCACGGCCTGGACGGCGTTATCCTGCCATTCCCGGCTCTGCCCGATGAATTGCCACGAGGGAAGTTCATCCATCACCAGCAAACCAATCCGATCGCACTCGTCCAGAAATTCCGGATCGGGCGGGTAATGGGAGCTGCGCATCATGTTCAGCCCCATCTGATACTTGAGGATGCGCGCGTCGCGGCGCTGCAAACGATTGGGGGCCGCTCCCCCTACATAGGCAAAGGTCTGATGCCGGCTCATCCCGCGCAGCTTCAGCGGCCGACCATTTAGGCTGAACTCGCCCGTCTCCGCGTCCCAGTGAATCCTGCGTATCCCGATCCAGGTGCGATGGCGGTCCACTAAGGCCGTCCCCTGCCGCACTTCCGCCATCACCACGTAGCGCTGAGGGTGATCGACGTCCCACAATTGCACCCCCCGCAATGGACCCAGACGCACGACCAACTCTTGCTTCCCTCCTGCCGCCATCCTGAACGAGGCCTGGGCGGAGCTCATCTCTTTGCCGTCGGGAGCCAGCAGGCGGACCAGCAGCTCACCGCTTGCTTCCTGCGCTCGCCCATTACTCAAACTAACCTGAGCCTTCACCTGCGGCTGGGGCTGGATCCCTAGGGTAGTGTAGTACGCCCATTCGATGTGCAGGCGATCGACCACCCGAAGTTCCACATCCCTCTGGATGCCCCCGAACAAGTAGTACCCGAACATCTTCTCGGCTCCCTCCGGGGGCACCTGTTTCTGTTCCCGCGAGTCCACGCGTACCGCCAGCACATTCTCCTCACCCCACTTCAGCGCCGGCGTCAGCTCCACTGAAAAGCGGGTGTAGCCACCACTGTGCCGGCCCAGGAGTTGCCCATTCAGGTAAACCTCGGCCACCGTCATCACACCTTGAAAGTCCGCGAACACTTGCTTGCCCCGCAGGCTTGTCTCCGCCTGGAAGTGCTTGCGATACCAGGAAACAAAACGGAACATGTCCGGATCGAAGGTTTCATGCGGGGTGAGCACGTTGGCGTGGGGCACGCTCACCACCGGAAACGCGTGATCATCGAAGTCCCGCTGGCTCGCCCCCGCCGCGTCGTGGTCAAGGAAGACCCAACCGGTGGAGAAATTGAGCTCCCCGCGAGGCGCAATATCGAAAGGGGCTTGGGCCAAACCCAATTCTCCCAAGCTGAGGAATGTACAGACAATTAGCCCCGTACGAATGCGATCCAACATGATTTCTCCTGTCCCTCCCGTCCTGGCTGGTGTTTATCGATAACAGTTGGTAACACATCAGGGCCGTTTGGCGCCACAGGTTTTAGTGGAGCGAACAGCGCAATCGTTACCCGTATGGTTCGGGTTGAAGTTCCCGCTTGAGACGCACCTGATGGCGGTCAAGACGGTTCCCGGGCGCTGCCCTTCTCCCTTGCGGGAGAAAGTTGTAATATAACCGCCACCAGAACAATGAGTCTGCGCGGCAGCCGAGGAGATACGCCTTGGTGTTCTCCTCGTTCTGAGCCGCGGGGAAGAGCGCTTGGTTTCAGTTGGTCAAAGCTCAGTGCGTCATGTGGCAAACCAGGGCTGCTCCAATGCCAAGGGGGCCACCTGTCAGCCGTGAGACCGGGTTTTCCTAAGAGGAGGTTACAAACATGAGAAGTCCAGGGTTGATGCGCAAGGCCTCATTCCTGCTGGTGATCGCCGTGGTGGCCGGCTGTGCTTTTGTTGGGACGCTCTATGCCCAGGAGACGTCCGGAGGAGCGCCGCCAGCCTATCTCAATCCATCCCTGCCGGTCGAGCAGCGGGCGGCGGACCTGGTCCACCGTATGACGCTTGAAGAGAAGGCCTCGCAGTTGGTGAATCAGGCGCGTGCGATTCCGCGGTTGAACGTCCCGGCTTACGACTGGTGGAGCGAGGCCCTGCATGGGGTTTCCGTGGACGGGACCACCGAGTATCCCGAACCGATAGGCCTGGCCGCTACTTTTGACGTTCCGGGGATCCACGCGATGGCGGTGGCCATCGGTATCGAGGGGCGGATTAAGCACGCCCAGGACGTGCGCGCCGGCCATAGCAACATCTTCGAGGGATTAGACTTCTGGGCGCCCAACATCAACATCTTTCGCGATCCCCGTTGGGGACGGGGGCAGGAGACGTACGGCGAAGACCCGTTCCTGACCGCGCGCATGGGCGTGGCCTTTGTAACGGGCATGCAGGGCGATGACCCGAAGTACTACCGCGTGATCTCGACGCCCAAGCACTACGCCGTGCACAGCGGCCCGGAGCCGACGCGACACTTTGCCGACGTGGATGTGAGCAAGCACGACATGCTCGACACCTTCGAGCCGGCGTTCCGTGCCACCGTCGTAGAGGGCCATGCGGGCTCCGTGATGTGCGCTTACAACGCCATCAACGGACAGCCGGCCTGCGCCAACGAGTTCCTGCTGCAAGATCAGCTACGGGAAAAGTGGGGCTTCCAGGGCTATGTGGTCTCGGATTGCGGCGCCGTTCACGATGTCTTCGACGGCCACCGCTACCGCCCCTCGCAGCCACAGGCAACGGCGATCTCTCTGGAACGGGGCATGGACAATGAATGCATCGACTTCTTCGCGAAAGTCAAGGACGACCATGATTACAGGCCGTACATCGAAGCCGTCCGGCAGGGCTACCTCAGCGAGAATGCGATGGACACGGCGCTTATTCGCCTCTTCACGGCGCGAATCAGGCTGGGCATGTTTGATCCGCCGGAAATGGTTCCGTATGCGAAGATCGATGAGAAGGAACTCGACAGCCCCGAACACCGCGCGCTGGCCCGCAAGCTTGCCAATGAGTCCATGGTGCTGCTGAAGAACGATGGCACGCTGCCCCTCAAATCAGGAATCACCAAGATCGCTGTGGTCAGCCCGCTCGCCGATCAGACCAAGGTCCTGTTGGGGAATTACAACGGAACGCCTACGCATAGCGTCTCCATGCTGGATGGACTCAAAGCGGAGTTCCCGCAAGCCAAGATCACGTTCGTTCCGGGAACCCAGTTCCTGCGCAACGATGGCAATCCGGTGCCGGGCAATCTGCTGACCACCGCCGAGGGCAAACCGGGTCTCAAAGCGGAGTATGGCAACTGGGAGGGAATAGATTTCGATTCGGGAGCGAAGCCGGTACCGCTCACGAGCCGGGTCGAGCCGAACGTCGACCTCAGCGAAAGCAATCTGCCGGCGGAGGCGGCGGGCAAGAAATCCCTGGGCGTGCAATGGACGGGTTTTCTGACGCCGCCGGATTCCGGCGACTACCTCATCGGTATACGCGCCTCCGGCTTTGCCAACGTCACGGTTGATGGCAAGGCAGTCGCGGACGAGTTCACAACCCAGGAAGTCGAAGCAAAACTAGGGCGGGTACACCTGGACAAGGGCCGAAAGGTCGCGCTGACCGTCAACTGCGGGAGTGTGGGTGGAGGCCAGCCTCGCGCGCAACTGATCTGGGCGAAGGCGAACAACGCCCCTTCGCCCCAGGCCGTTGCGGCGGCGAGAAACGCCGATGTGGTGATTGCCGCCGTCGGGATCACCAGCGAACTCGAAGGCGAAGAGATGCCGGTGAACGAGCCCGGTTTTCTGGGCGGAGATCGCACCAGCATCGATCTGCCCGAGCCGGAAGAAGCTCTCATCGAAGCCGTCGCGGCGAGCGGCAAACCCCTCGTGATTGTGCTGATGAATGGCAGCGCGCTGGCCGTCAACTGGGCCAGTGAACATGCCAATGCGATTCTCGAGGCGTGGTATTCCGGCGAGGAAGGCGGCGCGGCGATCGCCGAAACGCTCAGCGGGAAGAACAATCCTGCGGGCCGTCTGCCGGTTACCTTCTACAAAAACCTCAGCCAACTGCCCAATTTTGAAGACTACTCCATGGAAGGCCGCACCTACCGGTACTTCCGGGAAGAGCCGCTCTATCCCTTCGGCTATGGCCTGAGTTACACGAACTTCCGTTACAGCGATCTGAGCCTCCCGCAAACAAAGGTGAATGCGGGCGATCCGGTTGGTGCTGAGGTAACGGTGACCAATACAGGAAAGGCGGCGGGGGATGAGGCAGTGCAACTCTATCTGAGATTCCCCTCAGTGAAAGGGGCGCCGCGAATCGCTCTGCGTGGGTTCCAGCGCGTTCACCTCGACGCCGGCGCAAGTCAGAAGGTGCATTTTGAGCTGAAGAACCGGGACCTCGGCATGGTGACCGAGGACGGCCGTCCGATCATCGCCGGCGGTGATTACACTATCAGCATCGGCGGCGGCCAGCCTGATACCGCAGCGCCGGGCGTCACCGGGCACTTTCGCGTTGAGGGCCAGATCGACTTGCCGGAATAGCGTATGTACGGATCTGCCGTAGGCGCACACCGGGTTTTCTGGTTTAGCCCAGCCTCTGGGAAGGGTTGTTTGGGGGCCACTAATCTGCTGGTTGCCGTTCAGGAGGAGCCGGCCTCACCGCCTGGTGCGGCGCCAGCATTCCACGCCTTCGCGGATCCTGGGCCGGCCCTGCGCTGCGCCGCTCTGTTGTGCGCCAGCGGTCGAACTCCTGGCAGTATTTAGCCAATGCCTTGGCAGCAATCTTATGAGCCTTCGAGTACTCGGGGGATAAATCAGGATAAGAATTAAACTCCATATCAACCTCCACGGGGAATAACCATTATACCACTTTGGCCGCTGGACAAACGCCTTAGAAGGTGGGTACGCCGGAAGACGACCTGCCTGCTCATCGGCTGGGTTCTGATGCCCGAGCGTTTCCATTGGCTGCTGAAACCGCAGTAGCGGTCCAATTTGATGTAGGGGCGGCTCACGAACCGCCCGTACGGGCACGCCATGGCGTGCCCCTACCCAGGAGGCCAGCCCTCCCGGCAATGAGCGGGACGACCGCGCGGCCGAGGAACTGAGTAAGGACGTGGGGCTCGACGCTGGGACAGAAAGTCCGACAGAGGAGAACGCCGGCGAAACACCAAAATCGCCGGAACAAAGCGAGAATGTCATAGAAAACAAAGGACCGGCGGCAGAGGGTGTGCGCGAATGAGGCGCGAATTCCGCCGGAGGCAGGATGAGCCGCTCGCCGACAAGCCATCCGCTACGTAGGCTGCAACTTCTCGGCAACGCCGCTCGCCCAATCACGGATTGCCTCCCAGTCACGAATGTCGCTGACCGGCAATCGTTTGAGGGCAGGCACGAGATTATAGGGGAAGCGGAGCTTCGCAGGATCAAACTTCCCTCCGAAGACTTGTTTAGCGACGGGCGCAAGCCAGGGGAACTTCGCCAGCTCCTTATCCAACTGCGCGCGCACACCCTGCCATTCCTTCTCTTCATTATTAAATGGCCCGAGTGCAAAAATCGCCACCGGCCGCACCGCGAGGGTTTCCCGGTGTAGCGCCAAGAAGCGGCGGGCGTCCTTGTGGAAGCGAAACATATAGATTGCCGTGCCCAGCACGATGGCTTGGTATCGTTCGAGGCTGTGAACTTCACGCGCAGGCTGAAGCTCGACCTCCAACCCGCGTTCGCGCAGCGTCGCTGCGACTGCCTCAGCAACTTCCTGCGTCGAGCCATGGCGTGTGGCATACGCGACTAGAACCAAGGTCGACATAGTTCCCCTTTCCTCCAGCCGAGTTGGCAGGAACTGCGAGGTGGCCAAGCATACGCGTTGAATGTTAAAGAGATGTTACAGATTACCTTTTGCATTTACAGCCGGGGCCAAGTCGGCATACTGTTCCTCACGTATGTCCGACACCATGTGCAGGCTCGGCAGCAGTACTCGCCGGCTCCGTTGGCCGCTCTGGGTCGGCGTCAGGCGGTTTACACACACTGAGTAATAGCATCAAGCGAGGACCGTAATATGAACTTAAATGTCAGAACCCGGCGTTCCAAGCAGGTGGTGGCTTGGATCGTAGTGTGCATCTTCCTGCTGGGTTTCTTTTATTCGCCTGTCGGCACGTGGACGGGCCCAATCCTCGGCGCGTGGTTCGTCGGTACGCAGCGCCTTCGCCGCGGTTTTCTGTGGATGCTGGGATTTGCAGTGCTTTTTGGGTTACCGCACCTGTGGCGTCACTTGCCGCATACCGGTCCCGGTTCGCTGGCCGTCTATGCGTGCTGGGCGCTTCTTGCCCTCGTGCTCAGCGTTCTGCCTTTTACTTTTTATCGTATGACCAGCCCACACCTGCCGGGATTCCTTTCGACCCTTTCACTCCCGCTCTACGGCGTCGCCTTCATGATCATAGAAACTGCGTGCTTGCCGGCCGGCACCGCGGGATCCCATACCCAGGGACTCAACCGTGCACTTCTCCAATTCGCCGCAGTCTTTGGAGCAAGCGCAGTGGTCTTTCTCATCGACTGGTGCGCGGCGATGATGGTCTGGATGTGGAATCATGAGTTTCGCGCCGCCTCCATCCGCACGGGGGCGAGTGTCTTCCTCGCCGCCGCCGCTCTGGCGGCCGGTTTCGGATGGCTTCGTCAGCTCAGGGGCGACGCGCTGCCTCTCGCGCTACCTGTCGGCGCAGCATTTGCCTGGGTCTGCGTTGTGGGAGCAGTAGCGCTGAGCGGTTGGGCGCTTTTCCGGTCCGGGAAGGATCGCGGCTGGAAATGTTCGCCTGAGGCTTTGAGCATCCTGCGAAGTCCAACCACCAGCGAGCCATTGCATCTTGTTCGCCAGAGCGATGGAGAAGTACTGGTCAGTTCCTCAGGCGAGCGTTTCCCGATCCGTGCCGGCATTGCCGATCTGCGCTGTCCCGAAGACCTTACCGGATTCAATCAGAAATACAATCACCTCTACGAAACCATTGGTGGCTTCTACGACGACACGCAGCGGGTCGGATGCGCCTTGACCGGAATTGACAGGGATGCGTATGTGATGAGCTACCTGGGCTTGCTCGAAGTCAAGCCAGGCGATTCGGTGCTGGAGACTTCGGTGGGAACGGGCCTTAACTTCAAATATCTGCCGCCGGGCGTCAGGCTTTGCGGCATTGATCTGGCTCGAGAGATGCTCGCCAACTGCCAGTCTAACCTGCGCCGCTGGCATCTCCAAGCCGACCTTTTTCTGAGCAACGCCGAGAGCCTGCCCTTCGCCGATTCCAGCTTCGATGTGGTCTTTCACGTCGGCGGGATCAACTTTTTCAACGATCGCGCTAAAGCGATTCGCGAGATGATTCGGGTGGCCAGGCCGGGCAGCCGAATTCTCATTGCCGACGAGACCGAAGAGCACGTGAAAGCCTCGTTCGAGCGCGCCCCCATTACCGGTGGCTATTTCAAGAACCGCAAGGAGCCGGTGGCCGCCCCCGTTGACCTCGTCCCGCCGGAGATGCTCGAGACACACCTCGAGATTCTGAACGTCGTCGGGAAGAACCGATTCTACGCACTCACATTCCGCAAGCCTGCGACCTACAGTTCCCGTGCCAAGGCCGAAACGCTGAAGGCGGGCTAGAATCCCGACATAGGCCGTTGCTTTGCTGAAGAGAATGGTCTGGACAGGAATAGACGCCACGACAATCAGGGCTGCCGTTGCGCCCGGCCCTCGCCCCCTGTCATTCTGAGCGCAGCGAAGTCCGAATTCTGGACTCCGATGGAGTCCGTCGGACTCCGGAAATCGGAGAATCTCGCCCTGCCGCGCTGGCTGACCGCTACCCCCTCGTTTCCGTGGTGCGATAAACGAAGACGATGTTGCCGGGTCCGCAGGGCAAGCCGTGGGCGGGGTGCAGGCCGAAGGCGCTGACCAGGTAATCGACCGCCTCGGCGGCGGCGTAGGTGGTGAAGGCCTCGCGACAAGCCAGGTCTGGCAGGTTCGTTTCCCTTGAATTCTGAATCGGCAATTTGGCATTAGGGGCAGCCGCGCCCACCTGCCATTCGCCCGGCTCTCCCCCCAATTTCCGCGTGTGCGCCGTGAGTTCCTCGATGATCTCGTTCCGCCCTATTCGCATGATGCCCCCTCCCGCATAATCGGCAGTCCGCGCTACCTGATGAATCCCGACTCCTGAATCCCAGTCTCACCAACTCTTGTAGGGGGTGCCTTCGAGGGAAGTCTCCTCCGAGCCGCTGTGTACGTCCACAATCCCCAGCGTCTTTTGGCTGGACGAAAGCGGCGCGTCTTCCTTGGTCTCCACCCAGTTCTCGTTCGAGCCGGTGAAGGGGTCGGTGCGCAGCAGCTACAGGTAGCCTTTTTCCACGATCTCGTCGAGGCTCAAGGGAGCGCGGCCGTTGTCGCCGGTGAACTCGTTCATAAGGTTGCGCAGGGTGAAAAGGTGCTCGTGCAGCACGGCCTCCCGCGCCCGGATTATCGCGGTTCTGTAAAACGGCGTAGAGATGGCCGCCAAGATCAAAATCACCGTCACTACCATCATCATCTCGAGGAGCGAGAATCCCCCGCGGGTGGCGCATACGTCCTGACGTACTTTGTCGGGATGTATGCGCCCCTCGCGCCGCTAAGGCCCCCGCCCCCTTCTCACGGCACGCTGTCCATCGCCAGCAGCAGGTAGCGCAGAGGTACGCGCCGTTTGCGTTCCTCTGCGGCTCTTCCCTGATGGTCATCGAGGCCTCAAATCCGGGTGTGTTCATCGGCAGGCAACAACACCCGGTCGATTTCGAGCCCGCTCGGCGTAGCTACGGGGCGCTCGACGCTGCCCGTGTAGTCCTGCACGCTTGACC
>Ga0187864_10000839_pt1 | contig 32563 bp, 27 predicted proteins | sample June2016WEW_11_4_FD_132985 | JGI IMG/M metagenome (GOLD analysis project Ga0187864, IMG submission 132985) | Peatland microbial communities from SPRUCE experiment site at the Marcell Experimental Forest, Minnesota, USA - June2016WEW_11_40 | ecosystem: Environmental > Terrestrial > Soil >...
CTTATGATGCGACCCAGCATCTCATCGACCTCGGCCACCGGCAGATTGCCATCGTCACCGGTCCACTGAACCTGCTGAACGCTGCCGAACGCTTCAAGGGTTACAAGCGCGCATTGCGTGCGCACGGCATTCCGATGGACCGCAGACTGGTCCGCACGGGGAACAACACGGAGGATTCGGGTTACCGGCGTGGCTTGGAACTCTTGCACAAACCAGACCGACCGACCGCCATACTGGTGTGCAACAACCTGATGACGATGGGAGTTGTGGCCGCGATCCAGAAGCTGGGAATCGCCTGTCCCCGAGACGTATCCTTGGTTGGATTCGACGATTTCAATTGGTGCTCGTTGCTCACCCCTTCACTGACCATGGTCCGACAGCCGGAATCGGACCTGGGGACTGCCGCGGCCAAGGCGGTCTTGGACCGACTGCACGCGCCCAACTATGGCCTGTTCGACAAGGTCGTGTTGCCCACACAGTTGATTGTGCGGGAATCCACCGCCGCGCCAAGCCAAAGGGACCAGACTCATAAATGAGGCTGCGACCACAACGAAGGCTCGAGCGGGTCCTGTGGGTCCGAAAGCGAGGAAACGTCACGCCCGGAACCGCGCTCTCCTTGTCCTGAAGACCCGATGGGTTGCCAGGGCAGGCGCCGACCTGGGCTGAGCAATAGCCGCTGCCCCATCCGTCTACTAATACATGCGGCCCTTCAATGCGGTGCTGTGAGGGAGTGGCGCTGGTTACGCCATCAATCCCGAGTTTCGGCCCTGCGCAGGTATCTGGCGACTTGGCAAGCGACACGGCGGCCGTTGAAGTAACACCATTCCGCGCCGTGATAATCACCGAGGATATTCCCGGCCGCAAACCAGCCAGTTTCTGAAAGCTGATAACCCGAGCCGACTGCAACCCGGCGCGACGCCAGGTCAACCCGCAGATTCCCCATTAGCGCCAACTCGGTGTTGGGAACCAAGTCGCCACAGATCACAAGCAGGTCGCACCGTACTTGGGCGCCTTTCGCCGGCGTTACAGCCGAGACGGATCGCCCACCCACCACCGTCACCGCATGGACGCCGCCCTGATAATGAGGCTTTGCCCAGCGCCCAAAATAGAATCTGGCAGGAAGACTGCAATCGGGCCTTGGGGACCGATCCACCATGACTGCGTCAGAAGCTCCCGCGGATTTCAACTTTGCCGCGGCGGCGTGAGCGATCAGATCCGACCCCAAAATGACCGGCGTGCAGGCCACATGGACTTCGTGTTGATCCACCAAATCCAGCATGTTCTTGGTGAACAAAAGGCCGCTCGGACGGGAGCCGTTTATCCAGCCTCGTTCGGCGGGCGTCCTCTCCCGTGCCCCGCATGCCAGCACCACGGCTTCAGCCGCTACCTGGCACCTGCCGCGGCTGGGGTTCACCAACGTCGCTTTCTTTTCCCCCGGGAAAACTTCGATCACCTGGGTCTCGAGCCAGACATCCACCTCGCTAGCACGCAGTTTATCGGCAAGGCGCTCGGCCATTTGCTCGCCAAAGACCAGCCGTCCCTTGGTCCAGAGCACAAAAGTGGGGACTCCGCCTGGTTTCTTTTTGTAAAGCGACGGCACACCCCCGACCCTCTCGTGCCGGTCAATCAAGATGACGGGCTTGATCCCACGCCGGGCCAAGCCGATCGCGACGCCTGCACCCGCGGGTCCGGCGCCAATCACCAGAACTTTGACTTTCCCGATCGAGTTCATAGTCGTTGATGCTCCACAAGCCCACAGCTAAGTGTTCAACAGTTCGCTCCCGGGACCGTTCTTCGTAACCCTCTCCAGCGGGATGCGGCAGTGACTCGATATAATCTCGGCTACAGGCACCAGGCATTCAAACGCTTGGCACCTTCCCATCAGCACCCTGGTCCGTCGCTTGACCGCGTCCAGAGTGCGCGGCTTCAGCGGTGATTCCAGGGCATCGATAACTTCCCCGCGCGACACATTCTCGCAAGTGCAGATGATGCGACCGTAGTCTTGCTGTCGTTTTAACAGTTCGGTATTCTCAAATGGCCTGCGCCACCACCCAGGCCATGCGCGCTCGGGTCGGCTGTCGGCTGCGTCTGGTTTTTCTTCCAGCTTCAACTCACAGTTGTCTGCCAAACCCTGAATCAGGTAATCAGCGAGCGCGGGTGAGGATGTGAATCCCGTCGAACGGATGCCAGTGACGGTAAGAACTCCCGGATGGTGATCGTGGTATCGGATCAAATAACTCCCTTGCGCGCAATTGCAGCGGGCGCCTGCATAGGTGCCGACGACAGGCTGTCCTTTCAAACGAGGGAACAGTCGCGCCGCTCCCTCGAACACCGCTTGCAGGCCGTCGCTCGTGGTACAAGTCGCGTCCGGCGAGTCAAGCGGCAGATCTTCGGCTGTCGGCCCGGCAATCAGGTTGCCGAAAATGGTCGGGATCACCAACACTCCCTTGGTTTGGGGTGTTGGCACTGGCAAAAGAATCCGTCCGATTAAGGGGCGGCTGAATTTATCGAAGATGAGGAACTGACCACGGCGGGGGTTGATATCGAACGGTTGGCCTGCATAGCAATCAGCGAGGGCACGGCTCCCCAGGCCCGCTGCGTTTACAAGGATGCGCGTGGTGACCCGCTTCTCCGAGGAGGTCACAAGGGTTTTGACTGTGGCATTGGGGTTCTCGACCGCAACGATTGAAGCACCCATGAGAAGATCGACACCGTTGGCCAGCGCGACCTCAGCGAATGCGATGGAGGCGCCAAAGGGGTCTGCGATCGATTCCCTCGGTACCAGGAGGCCGCCCCGGACATATTCGGGAGCGTTGGGTTCGAGTTCCCTCACTTCGCTCGGTACGAGCAGTCTGACATCGTCGACACCGTTAACCAGAGCCTTCTTGTGGATGTTGCGTAGCTGCGCCTCCTGCTCATCGTCAATGGCCAGCAGCACGGCGCCGCACGAGTCATAGGGGATCTTGAGCTTCTCCGCCAGAAACGGCCATTGCCTGGAAGCCTGGGTAACCAGTTTCGACTCCAGGCTGCCGGGCGTCGCATCAAAACCCGTGTGTACGATGGCGCTGTTGCCCTTGCTGGAGCCTTCGCCCACATCAAAGTTCTTGTCGATCAGCAGCACTCGCAATTGGAACTGGGAGAGCCTGTAGGCAAGGGCACAGCCGACAACCCCAGCTCCAACGATCGCAATGTCGTAAGGCTGGGGTCCCAGTTGCGCGGAATCCAGGAACTTCAGTGAGAATTCACAACCCTCGCCTGGCCAGTCATACAGGATCTTGCCTTGCTGGGATGATGTCTGATCCATTTGCGATTCCACTCTGCCATCCATCTTTCATCGGCCCCCAAGGGGCGCCTATTGCAGTTACGCAGCCATCCTTTGTCACTTTGCATCTTCACCTCCGCCGTCCGGAATTCCGAACGCGAAGGTGAAGACTTGCCAGCATGGCAGCTCTTCCTCGCCAGCAATCTGCAATTCAGCCTTGGCTCTCCCTTGCGCCCCCACCCAGGGCGGGGAAATATGCAGGCCAATCGCGTGTCGCAAAGCGATCCAAAGCGAGCGGCCCTGCCATTGTAACATTCGACGCAGTTCACCGCCCGCACGACCATGCCGCCTCTCTCCTATCTGCAACACTTCCGATAGGCGCCTACTCTCCCGCTCGAATGGGTGTCACGCGGCCATCCGTGAAGGCATACACGGCGATGCCGTTTCCTGTATCACCCGCGAGCTTGCCCTCAGGATCGGTCAAGGAGGCGAAGAAAGCATAGAGCCGCTTGCCGTCACCGCTGAAGGCGAGCCCTAGGAAAAACGTTTGTCGCGCGTTTACGTGGAGGCGGGAGTCGGGATAGTCGGAAAGTTGGTTAGTCTGCAAGTCCAGGATGGAGATGGATTGTTTATAGCCCGACTCCTTCGTCCCCCGGCCATTATTGAGCAGCGCAAGATAACGACCATCCGGGCTGAGCGGCATGGCGGTGGGAAAACTGTTGGTTTGCTGCGGGCGGCCCGGAAGGGGATTGAGAAGGACTTTGCTCGACGGAAGGTGAACGGTCCTGTTCAGCCGTGTTTCCTGCCCGCTGGCAAATTGCACAGCGCTCGCCACGGCTAGACCAACGAGGGCTGAACGGAGCGCCAAGGAGCGCACCAAGAACGCTCTACCGTGTCGCGTTGACTTGCTGGTGCTTCGTTGCATAATTCCTCCGCAAGCGAGTTAACGTCGCATTGTGCCTGCCTGAAACTTCGCGCGCATTGATATCATTCTCAATAAGGCTTGAATATCGAGCAGCGATCCGTCCCACACTTAGAATAAAGGAATAAGTCAATTCCCTCCTAACCCGGCGTAGCGGGAACCAAACAGGTTCGGGATGCCGGGTGCTATGATCCCTCCGAGGAGGTCAAATCTCGGATAGGATTACAACTGTTGACCGAACGCCGGAGCGACCAGATCACTGGCGTGCTGTCCTGTTACGACCGCATGTTGATTCAAGGCACCTTGCCCGGCCTGTGTTTCGCCGAAGGGATGACGGGGTATCTCTACGCTCATCACATTCGCGTCTTTGATTACGCCCAGTGGGCGCAAACGCTGCGGGAGAACGCTGAGCGCCTGGCCGCCGAGAACGGGGGGGAGATGGGCAACCGGCTCAACCTTCGCATCGAAGGGACCCGCATCAAACACACCATGGGACCGGTCTCGATCAAGATGTATGACAAGTTCGGGCTGATCCTGAGAATTGAGACCACGGTGAACAACGTTTCCTTTTTCCAACACTACCGCAAGGTAGAACAGCGCGACGGGAGAACCGCCACCCAGTGGGCGCCCATGAAAAAGAGTATCTACAGCCTGCCCGCTCTGCGGGAGGTCTTGCAGGCCGCCAACCGGCGCTACCTAGAATTCCTCTCCACCCTGGACGACCCCACGGCCGGGATCGACCGCCTGCAAAAGATCACCGAGCCGGTGCGGGAGAACGAACGCTCCTATCCGGGCTTGAACTTCTTCTCCGCCCAAGATCAAACCCTGATCGAGACCCAGGCGCGGGGAGAGTTCAACCTGCGCGGATTCCAGAACAAGAGGTTGCGCGCTCATCTCAGCGAAAAAACCAGCGGGTAGGTGCCGCCTCTCTTGAAGCGGCTGCGCCGCATGGTGTGGTCAAGAAAGTCGGACATACCTGTCCCTGCTACCTTACGCTCTTGGGTAAGATCATCGCCAGCGGATTGAAACTGAAAAATATAGTTCTCATTCCTCAACTGGCGCTTGCCCCTGCGCGCTGATTCAAAATCTTCTGCCTGATTTGGTCACAATCCGTCATTATAGGTCCTAAGGCAACACAATTCGATGGGCTTCACTCGAAAGGACGGTTTCATGCGCTCCCAAACCCGATGGCTCCCAATCGTCTGCCTGCTGGCCTGCGGTTTAAACCTCCGCGCGGCTTCCACTACCATCTGGCAGATCGGCAGCTTTGATAAATCGTCAAGAGAGTTTGCCAGGCACGTCAGTCCCACGCGTGGTGGCGCGCTGGACTACAGCAACCGGGCAGACGATCCTGTGTATGTCATCGGCAAGAGCCAGCCAGGCAAAAACTGGCTGGCGTTTCAGCCGGGCACATCCAATGGAAAGGCTGGCCACCGGGCGCACCCGTTCACGATTAAATTTTCCATTTCCAGCCCGCCGCGCGGCGTCTACACTTTCATAGCAGCGCTCCTTGCCTACACTCCGCGGGTCCCGGCGCTCGACCTTAGCATTTATGGGCGCCATGGCTGGTTCTACCAACATCCCACGCTGAATTACGCTGCAGGGGATTCGGGCAGCGTGTTTGCGCCACGTTATTCTGCGGCCACCATCGTGTTCGATCTTCCCGCGAGCTACCTGAAACTCGGTGATAACGAACTGGTGCTCACGGCCTCGGACCAGCCGGATGCGAGTGACGACTCCGAGGGGGCCGCCATGTGGTTGGCAACTCCGGAATTCACTACGACGCGCTTAAGCTGGAACAGGATCCCACAGGCCGAATCCAGCCCGCTCAAATCACCGCGAACGTTACCCCGACCATTTTCTACAAGTCGAAGGATGGCAAGCAGACGGAAGTCATTGAGGTTGACATACGCCTCAACGAGTCGCCGAAGCGCGGTCGCGTAACCCTTTTGTTGGGGAATCAGAAGTTCACTGCCCCGCTCGCCCACGACCGCGATTTCGGCGAGCAGCGCTTCGACTTTGAGGTTCCGGAGTTCACCTCGGAGTTGCCGGCGGAGGTCAAGGTGGAGTGGAACAGGCGCTCCCGTGATTTCCCACAGAAACTGGTTCCCGGGAAAAAGTGGAACATCTTTGTGATCCCGCACGAGCATCTCGACGTCGGCTACTCGGACTATCAGGGCAAGGTCGCCGAGGTGCAAAGCCGGGCGATTGACGAAGCCACGGCGATTGCACACAGGGAGCCGGATTTCCGTTTCAGCCTTGACGGATATTGGAGCGCAGAGGAATTCCTCGCCAACCGCAGCGAGCAGGCCCGCCCAGAGTTTCTGGAACTCGTCCGCCAGGGGCGAATCATCGTTCCGCCCCAATATGCCAGCCTCCTCACGGGCCTGCCCACCGTGGAAACCCTCATCCGCTCGCTTTATGGCGGGTATCGTTTCAACCGTGAACATGGCGGGGCAATTTCTTATATCAATATCTCGGACGTGCCTTCGCACACGGGATCTTACCCCTCCATTCTTGCAGCGGCAGGATTGAAGTACTTCCTTCATGCGAGCAATGGCTATCGGGGCCCCTTCATCATGCTCGGCCGCTTAAATGAGAAATCACCCTGGTATTGGGAAGGGGCTGACGGCAAGAGGATTCTTACCTGGTCGGCGCTCAGCTATCACCAATCACGGATCATGTTCGGGCTTCCGCCCAAGCTTCCCGCTCTTCGTGATTCGCTCCCCATTTTTCTTCAGAGTTATACACGGCCTGATTATAAATCAGATGGGGTTATCGTATTCGGTACACAGTGGGAAAACACCGACCTGAACCCCGATCAGATGGGCGACTTTCCGGAATGGAACAAGCTTTATGCCTACCCGAAGATTCACATTTCCGGGGTAGGGGAAGCCATGGACTATGTGGCCCGGCAGATGGGCGACGCCGTGCCGGTGATGCATGGCGATGGCGGCCCCTATTGGGAGGACGGCGTCGGCACGGATGCGCTGCACACGGCTATGGCACGTCAGAATGAGTACCGCGCGCTTTCTGCCGAGAAATTTTCCAGCATCAGCGCGCTCGCGAATCCTCACCTCCAAACCGAGCAGACCGCCCTCAACGCGCTTTGGCGCAATCTGGTGCTTTCCATTGAGCACACCTGGGAAGCTGACCGGGGGATCACCGACCCGCAGAGCGAGGAAAGCGTCAAGCAGCGGGATGTGAAGGATGCGCGCGCCACGGATGCCCGGAGGCTCGTGAACCACGTCTTGGAGCGAACCATGTCGGCTTTGGCGGATCTTGTCCCGGATGGTTCAGGGACCCTCATCGTTTTCAATTCTCTGAATTGGCGGCGCACGAGCTTGGTGGAGACCGACCTCGACAAAGGGTTGGAGATTGTCGATCTTTCTAATCGCCAGGTGATCCCATTTGAGGTGCTCAATACGGGCAAATCCCTCCAACACGTCCGCTTCCTGGCGTCGGACGTCCCCGCCGTCGGTTATAGATGCTACCAATTACGCGCGGCAAAATCTGAACCTCCGGCGCCTGCCGGGAGCGGGGCTTCCATCCTTGAGAACCGCTACTATCGTGTGGAACTGGATGCATCGAGCGGGGCGATTCGCAGCATCTTTGATAAGGAATTGAACCGTGAGTTGGTGGACAGCGGCAGTCCGTACCGATTCAACCAATATGTGTACATCACGGGGGCCGACGAGGTGCCGAACCGCCTCATCGACTACAGTAACGCCACCCCGGTTCCGAAGCTGACCGCCCACAACGCGAGCGGCGGAAAGATCCGGTCCGTGGTGCGTCTGCCGTTCGAGAACGTCGCCTGGCTGGAAAGCTCCGGCGTAAACACTCCGCGGATCGAATCTGAGATCATTCTTCCCAAGGACCAGAAGCGAATCGAGATCGTCAACCACGTGCGAAAGGACAAGGTATACACGAAAGAAGGGATCTACTTCGCTTTTCCTTTCGCTATGGAGCATCCCCAATTCAAATATGCCATCCAGAATGGATATATCGACGCCGCAAAGGACATCCTGCCGGGTGGCGGGCGCGAGTGGTTTTCGGTCCAGCAGTGGGTGGCCCTGCAACAAGGTGGCTTTGCCGCGGCGATTGTGCCTATAGATGCTCCGCTGGTTGCACTGGGCGACATCGTCCGGGGAACCTGGCCCATAGAGTTCGGCGACCGCAAGGGGACCATCTTCTCTTATGTCATGAACAACTACTGGGACACAAACTACGTCGCCGGCCAAGGCGGTGACTTCACCTTCCGCTACGTGCTCACCAGCGCTTCTGCCCTCGACCCCCCTGCCCTCACACGGATGGGCTGGGAAGCTCTGACCCCGCTCGAAACCGACGAAATTAAGTATCAAGACAAGTCCGTAAACCGGCCAGGGCCACTCGATCCCGTTCAGGGCGGATTCCTGAATGTGGATGACCCAGGTGTAGTGCTACTGACTTGGAAGCAAGCCGAGGATCACAACGGTTATATCCTGCGGTTCCTGGAGATCGCTGGGCGACCAACGACGGTTAGCGTAAGTTCACCGGTCCTGGACATTCAATCAGCTTGGCTCTGCAATGCGATGGAGGAGAATCAACAATCCCTCGCGGTCTCGGAGAAAGGTGCCAGGTTTAGCGTCAAGCCTTATGAAATCGTGACCGTGCGTGTGCAGGGGAGGCCGGCGCTTGCCGCGGTTCACTAATCGTCCCGGTTTCACCCGATGCTGAGAGAATACCGCAAGCTAAGTCGAGGGCACGAGTTCCGCGGTAGAGCGAAGGCTTCCGGATCAAAGAAGAGAACCTTACTCGGCTATGGTCTTTGGTGTTTGAGCACATCAACCTGGTGGGCCGTTATAGGTTCTCCATCCCCGACCCGGTTCAGCACGGTGAATTGTGGCCCCTGAGGAACCCAGCGGACCGCTTGGAGGATATCCTCTGAAGCTCTTAAGCGAGATTTCTGTCCAGTTGCACCCCAACACCGAAGTCCATTAAAGTTACCCCTGCGATTTCCGGTGTCAGGTATAGGATGACGTGCTTTTGATTATGGGAATTCTTTCAGTTAGCGAGGGGGAGATCGTATGGACCGACGGGCTTTCTTGAAGGACAGCAGTCTGGCGGCGTTCTCGGTCGCGGCCGGCAACTGCTTCCGGCGTGGTCTCGGCGGATTACGCCTTATGGCGGCGGAGGCACCTACCGGAACTCCAAATCCCAATTGGGTCGATCCCGAGTTCAAAGCGAAAGTCAAGGCCTCAAGCTTCTATGGTGACCCGCCCGGCGGCTATGCCGCCGAGAACGTCAGCGGTGACAATCTGTTTACCGGCTGGGAAGCTGACCAGCAGTCCACCGGCGCCTGGCTGCAGATTGACTTTCCCGAGCCTCGGCAGGTAAGCGAGCTGTCCATTCTTGCGCAGCCGTTGCCGCGCGACATTATTGGACAAGACGTATATTCGATGACTTACTCACGGCTCGCGCTGCTTGAGCCGCCGCGGAAGCTCACCTGCTCGTTCTCGGACCACACGAGCATACCCATCGAATTGGGGCAGCACGGATATTTCGAAATCATCACACTGCCTAAGCCCGTCGAGACCGCGTATGTCCGCCTCAACGTGGATGAGGTCTGGACGAAACCTGGCGGAAAGGAAACAGGGCTGGGCAAGCTGCGGATTTACCCCCATGCCCACCGCTGCACGTTCGAGATCGACGTCTACGAACAGTACGACGTGCATGAGGGGATTCCGGTACAATCCGCTGCGCTGCATCTGATCAATCCCGGCAACGAGATTCGCGACGCACAACTTGTCATTTCGCAGACGGGCAAAGAGGTCATGCGCTTTCCGCTGCAGCCGATCCCGGCGCGCTCGCTTACTCTCCAGGACGTCTGGATTTCCGCGCCGTTCGAGCCGACTACAATGGATTTCGAGTTGGTTGCAGGAAACACATCGCTGGGCCCGAAGCGCTCCTTGAGAGTCGAGCCTTACCAGTCCTACTTCGATAACGGTGTGTTCGCTCTTCACTGCACGTGTCATAACGATCTCGGATGGCTCAATACCCAGGCCAAAACGGCGGACTTTCGTTCGTCCGACATCATTTTGCCGGCATTAAAGCTGCTCAAGCAATATCCCGAGTTCGTCTACACGATGGAATCCACAACTTACCTGATGGAGTTTCTGGAACGCCATCCCGAACTGCGGGATGAAATGGCCGAGCGCATGCGCGAGCGGCGCTTCCGCTGGGGAGGCAGTTACGTTCAGTGCCAGGAGGTCCACGTCGGTCCCGAGAAGCTGGTTCGCCAGTTCTACCTAGGCCGCCTCTGGCTTAAGAAGAATTTTCCGGGCGTCGATACACGCTTCTACTTCAAGACTGATCCCCCTTCAATGACCCTGCAGATGCCGCAGATCCTCGCCAAAGCCGGCATTAAGTTTGTTATTCAGGGCCGGATGCCATTCGGTTACTACAATTGGGAGGCACCCGACGGATCCGAGGTCTTAGTCTACGCACAGCATTACGTTGATCCAATGCGTCTGCTGGACCCTTTGGATAACAGAGGCTGGTTGCGTTACGCCGATCAGCGCCAGGCCTACTACCAGGCCCATCAACTTCCCCCGCAGTTCATGTGCGATTACACCAGCGATTACCTGCCGCCGCAACCCGCACTTCCGCCGTACGCACGCGAGCAGAACCAGGCTATGAAGAGGTTCGCAACTGCCTGGAATGATCACTTCCAGTCGCGACCGGAACGCCAGATTCACCCACCTGAAATCACCTTTGTCGCGGCGGAAGGCTTTCTGGACAACTTTACCAAGCGCCCGCTCGACATCACCACGTTGCGGGGCGACTGGCCCTTTGCCTGGACTTACTATGATGAGCCCGGTAACCGCGAGGCTTTGCTTGCGGGCCGCATCGCCCACAATCAACTGCTCGCGGCCGAGCGGCTCTACACCGGTCTGGGTCTGGCCGCCGGTCTTGCCAATTACCCCGTTAGTGCTATTGCAGAAGGCTGGCAGGCTAATTGTTGGCCGGACCACGGCTGGGGCGGGAACCAAGGACTGCTAACTGATGCGGTCTACACCAAGTCCTATTTCAAATCAAAAGAGCTTTCCCAGAAGCTACTTTCGGATGCAGGTGCCGCGCTTTCGGCAGGAGTGAAACGAAGCACGCCTTCGCAGATTCCCGTGGTGGTGTTTAATCCCCTTTCCTGGCGGCGCACCGATCTCGTGCAATGCGAAGTCAAGTTACCTGCCAGCGGGAGCGGATGGGCGCTGCGCGACGAAGCCGGACACCACATCAACCTTGAAATAATTCCGCCTAAGTTAACGGGATCATCTGTAACATTGGTATTCTTGGCGCAAGATGTCCCGTCGACGGGATACCGCACCTACTACCTGGAGCAGGCCGCCGCCGCCCCCTCAACTCCGATTGCCGGCAACACCATCGAGAACAGTTTCTTCCGGGTTGCTCTTGGAAAAGCCGGGCTCAAGAGTGTTTACGACAAGCAACAAAAGTGGGAAGTGCTACGGACTGACAAGTTCGAGGGCGGTGAAGTGCTGCAGTTCACAGCTCCAGGCGTCGCCTGGGAGGATCCCGAAATCGTCACTATGGCGGATTTCGACCGGACTGGTAACCATCCTTTCCCCGTGCGCAGTTTTACCCGCACTGCCGTTCGCAGCACAGCCGTGCGCGAGGCTGCATTTAAGAACTTCAAGTTGCGGGAGAGCTTTCATCTATACCACGGTCTCGCCCGGCTGGATATCGAGACCGAGCTTCTGGGCTGGGATGGACAAAAGGATCGCGAGTTGCGCGTGGTTTTCCCTATTAACCTAGCGGACACCCGTCTCAGCTACGAAGTTCCTTTCGGGACGGTAGAAATCGGCAAGGATGAACTCGATTTCACCCTCCTCCCTCCCGACGTTGACACCCAGTTCGATCCCAAGATCTACGGCGGGGAAGATCCTCTTCGCTTCCGCGAAGCCGTCAACTGGATCGACGCATCCTCCCGCGGCTATCAAAGAACCGGCTGCCTGGCGGCGGCGGACTGCACGGTCCATCTGTTCCGGGACGAAACCCCCGACCCCGTCTCCTATCCCGTTTTGCAGCACGTTCTGCTCTCGACACGGAAGAGTCTCGCTTGGAACCCTGAATACTGGTTCAGCCAAGCAGGCGACCATCGTTATCGTGCAGCCTTGATGCCGCATCAAGGTGACTGGAGACAACGCTACCGCGATGCGATCGCCTTTAATTACCCGCTCGTCGCATTCGTCGGTGAGCAACAGCAAGCGCAGACCGGCGAGGTTATGCCGGTTCAACAGAGCTTCTTACGGCTCGAACCATCAAACCTGATCCTAACCGCGATGAAGAAGAGCGAAGATGGCAACCAAGTGGTGCTCCGGTTCTACGAAGCGGAGGGGAATCAGACCGACGCGCGAATTCAGTTGCCGCGCGCCATTCGCAGTGCCTGGAGGACAAGCCTGATCGAGGAGAATCAGGGGTCGCTCACGCCTAACGATGACGGCTCCCTGAGCTTGAAGATACAGCCTTGGGAGATCGCAATCCTGAAGCTGGCGGTGTGAGCTTCGAGCCACAGAGCGTGAATGACATCCGCGCAGATCTGAAGCAAAAGCATGAGGTTTCTGATAAACCGAAAACTTGTTGTCGCTACGATCCTCCTGATTCTGGTCTGCGCCCGCTCCGCCCCAAGATCCGCCCGCCGCTGAGGCGGTGGGAAGCTCGCCTCTAAAGATCGCGATGCGACTCACGCTGGAACCCCTGGTGCTCACGGTGATCCCCCAACAGAGTGTTCCGGCGCTGGCCCGTTATCTGGTGATCCCGCTGAACTCGCTACCCCATTATCCGCCTTACAACGGCGGGATGGAATGTTCAGAACAAAAAAGTGTTACCCGTTTTCCTCGAACAATTCGCTGATGATTCGCTGATGATTAGACTGTCCCCACAACACATAACGTATAATGCCGGCGTATGGTTGTGGCGGAGAAGCCTGGACCCTTGTTTTTTGTCGCCTGTTGAATAGACACCAGGATATGTCAAGAGAAGCCGAAGTATGTTCAGGTTTCACACGATGCAGGTCACGACTGCCGAGTGGATCTTCCCTCGAGAATATCCACCTTGTATGGTCTGGGCGAGGCGCACAGAAACCCTGGAAATGCCCTTACGGCAGCCATCTACTGGTCGATTCGGGGGATTGATGGCAAATCAGGTAATGCCATTTTCTCAAGCGTAAGAGCATCGGGAGAGAGAAAACATGGATAGACGTCACTTTATAACCAAGGGTGCCAGCGCGGTTATGACCACGTCCCTGGCAAAAAAGCTCAAGCTGTTTCCGAACGGTGCAACCTCAGCCGAGTCGATTGATGCGGCTCCGAGCCAAGCTAGGAGTGAACGAAATGCAGTGGGCCGTCATCGCATCGGCGTCAATTACACCCCTTCGAACAACTGGTGGTTCTGTTGGAACGAGTGGAATGTCAACCCGATCAAGCGGGACCTGGATGCCATCGCGGCTCTTGGAGCGGACCATCTGCGGATTATGCTGATATGGCCGTATTTTCAGCCCAACCTGACCTGGGTGAGTGTAGCGCACCTGGAGCGATTGAGCGAACTGCTTGCATTGATGGGAGAGCGCGGTTTGGATGCCCTGGTAACTGTATTTACCGGCCAGTTGAGCGGCTGGCTCTTTCTGCCGCCCTTCAACAAGCCGGATGCTGCACTGTACACCGACCCTGGAATCTGGGCGGCACAGGAGCTCTTGATTGAAGAGCTGGCGCGCACGATGAAGGCTCACGACAACATCATCGGTTTCGACTTCGGCAACGAGATGAACACATGCTGGAGTGCGGACCCAGCGGTAGGCGATGCCTGGATGGTGAAGATGTTCGCGCTGATGAAATCTGCCTATCCGGAGGGCGTCCACGTGAACGGGACGGATCACAAGCCTTGGTTTCAGCCGACAACCTTTTCTCCGCGTGCTCTGGCTGCCAACCCCTTTCCGGTCGTGCACGCCTATCCCTACTGGACGAATGCGCTGAACTACGGAGGTCCCATGGACCCACCAAGTACACGGTTGCTCGTCGCCTTCGCAGCTCTGGTCCGCTCTTATGCCGGCTATCCTCAGAAGCCAGTTTGGGCTGGAGAGTTCAACACTTGTATTGAGTCCATGCCTGAAAAGCAACAGGCGGAATGGTTGGAAACGGCCGTCACGGCTGCCATCCAATCGGGAGTAAGCTGGTTCACCTACTGGGATAGCCACGATGTGAATCGAAAGTTCGCGTTCAACTCACTAGAATACAGTCTTGGGCTCCTTACGAATGATGGAAGGGTGAAAGAGCAAGGCAGGGTGTTCAAACAACTCGCTGCTTCCTATCGTGGCAAGCCTGTAGCATTTCCAACTGCGGCTCCTCCCCCTCCACCGGTGGAGCACAACTTCGATGCAACCTGGAAATGGATGCTGGATTTCCTAGAGTGGAAGCCAAAGTCTACTGGGATTTGAAGCGAGTAGAGGAGGCCTCTAAGATCGACGACCGATTGTGATACCTGAAAGGAAACCTCGATGATGACGCCAAGATACCTGACGCCCCGATTCTTAGCTCACGGGCGGCATGCATCGCGCTTTTGCCTGTCATAGCAATGGCCGCGAGTGATTCAGGCACAACCATCTACATTGCGCCTCAGGGTGATGATCGGGCTTCGGGAACCGCAAGCCATCCCGTCAGGACTCTGCAACGGGCACAGAGGGCTGTGCGTGAGAACAACAAGACCTAAGATATAACGGTCATTGTCGAAGATGGCGTCTACGAGCTGAAAGAACCCCTGAATTTCATCGCCGCTGATGGGGGGCAGGGGAAATATCATGCCCTCTGGCAGCAAAGGGGGTGCACCTCCTTACCTCTGGCGCTCACCGCCGCACGCCGCATCGAGGTACTCAGGAGCTTTGCACGCCATTGTCTGGCGTTCGATCCGAAAGCCGAAATCCCGTCGGTGCGGCTGTTTGGCCCAGGACATCGGCGATTGACGCCACACATTTATACCGAGCAGGAGATCGGCACGCTTCTAGCCGCCTCAGCTCACCTGTATCCCGCTAAGGGCTTGTGCCCCAGCACGTGCGCAATGATCTTCGGGCTGCTGTCCGCTACGGGACTGCGAATCTCGGAAGCCACCTCACTGCGGCGCCAGGACGTCGATCTCAAGCGCGGCCTACTGCATATCCAGCAGGCCAAGTTCGGCAAGTCCCGCCTCGTGCCCCTGCACCCCAGCACAAGGCACGCCTTGCAACGCTATGCGCGCCGGCGCGACCAGGATCCTTCGAGCGCTGCAACGGACGCCTTTTTCGTCTTCGATCAGGGCCAGCCTGCGCTCACCCGCTGGCTGCAGTACGCCTTCCGGCTTGTGTGCCACCAGCTTCGCTGGCGCGCCCGCGGCGGACATCGCGCCCCGCGTATCCATGACATACGACATTCGTTCGTGTGTCGCCGTCTGCGACGCTGGCACGAAGAGGGTGTAGATATCGATTGCAACATTCTCGTGCTGTCCACCTACCTCGGGCACGCCAAGGCCACCGACACCTACTGGTACGTCACGGCAACCCCCGAGGCGATGGCCATCGCCGCGCGGCGCCTTGAGCCGCTTGCGCCGACAGGAGGTGGACTATGAAGCTCCATCCCTCGATCACCCTAGCCCGCATTTCTCAGAGGGTTTCACTAAACTGTAAGTGCTTTCCTTAAAAGCGGTTACAAGCCTCGCCAGCACAAGAATCCTAACCACCCTAAATGATTGATGCGTCAGCACTTAGATCCCTCCTGGCCCACCTCTTGCCGAATTGGGGGCCATTTGAGACCCTCACAAAATGCTTGGTTAGGAAAGCCGGAGTTTCGTGAATCCCCCGTTCTGATCGTTGCCAACTCCCGCTGCTGTTTGCTCTTGCTCTTCCTAACCATCCTCAAAATCGGTCATGCTAACCCCGTTCGAAAACGCAGCTTTCACAAAACCCAGAGGCGAGGATGGAACAACCAAGACTCTTTCATGCCCAGCATCTGCCCATTCGCTAGCCTATCGACCTTTGTTCGCTCATCTGCCTACCCTCCAACCGCTTTGCCCACCACCTTCGCCGCAAGGGGGGCGGCCACCCATCGATCGCAATGCCTTGCTCCGTGCTCTGATCTACCGTGCCCTTCGCCGGCTCACCTCTCTGAGTGATCTGGTTCAAGCTCTCCGCCAAAATCCCGCCTTACTGGAGGCCACAGACCTGGACCCGCTCGGCGCCATTCCCTCGGTGGAGCGCTTCTCGGACTGGCTGCGCTCCACCCCCAACGAGTCCTTGCAAGATATCCGGATTCGGCTTCTGCATGCTCTCTTCGCAGAGCGTGCCGTCACCGGTCGCATCTTGGCGCTCGATAGTTGCCCCATCCCCTCTCCGGTCCGGGAGAACAATTTAAAAACCGCAGTGGGCGATCGTTTCAACAAACTGCGCTTGCCCAAAGGCGATCCCTCCGCTCGTCTCGGTGTGCTCACCAGCTTCGCCCGCGGCGACGGCCGAAAAGTCGTCTACTTTTGGGGCTACCGCAATCATGTGGTCGTCGACACCGAAACCGAACTCCCTCTCTGGGAGCGCACCGAGCCAGCCGACCGTAAAGAAAGCCCGCTCGCGGTGCCTTTACTTCGCGCCTTGCTGGGCAGTCTCGCCTTGCCGGTCGAGGCTGTTTGTGCCGACTCGGCTTACGACGCCGACGCCCTGCTCAAGTTCACCGTCGAGCAGCTGCATGCTCAACCGGTGGTCGCACCTCATCCTCGACGCCGCGCCAATCCCGACTTCCGCGTACAGGGCTCTGCGGTCGTCTGTCCTGCCAACCTTGAAATGTTCCGCCGCGGCAAAATGACACCCCGCCGTACGGGCATCAGCTACATCCAGTTTTCTTGCCCCCTTCACTACGACCATAGCCTACAGCAACGTTTCTTGGTGTGTCCCGTTGCCCACCCCAAATTCTTCCAGCAGAAGGGTTGCAATTACCTGCTCCGGATTAGCCCCAATATCCGCTTGCAAATTCCCTACGGCTCAGGAGCGTTCCAACAACTGTACCGGGAGCGTACCGCTGTGGAACGGGCCTTCTCTCGTCTGCTGACCATCGCCATGCAAGACCTGCCGACGCGCGGACTGGACTCGGCCCGCAACCTCTGCACCATTGAGCACATTACGGTTCTGCTGGTGGCCCTGGCCGCCCACCGAAGCGGCTGCTCCGACCAATTGGCCTTTGTTCGAAGCTTCGTCCCCCACCTCATAGACACGGTTCCAGAGAAACCGGTTTTGTGAAACCCTACTTAGTTCACTACCCGGTCGGCAACGGCAGGGCGGCGATCCGCCACACCATGCTTCCCAACATCTGCCTTTTGGCATGGCCCGTTGCCAGCAGCGGCCGGAAATGTTGGGCGTGCTTGATGTGCCTCACGGCGGTCTTCCATCCAGTTGGACACATGGATCCCACATTCACTGGAAACCTTTTGTAAGCGTTTGGTGTCTAAGTAGCCATAGACCGAGCGTGGTTGGTGTGGCAGCGGGTGCTCCTGTGACGGACGAGCTCTCTGACTTCCGTGCAATGTGTTCGGTCATTGACTTTCGGCGCCAGCGCGCATGCCGTTTAGCTTGCAGCCGGATTTTTGTCCTGACAACGTTGCTTGCCTGTGCACTCACGCCCGTTGTTGCTGCGCCCGTTTTGCTGCAAGGAGACAATAATTCCGGCCAGGCCGTGGCCAGCGTCGCCGAGCATACCTTCGCAATCCGATTTAAGGATGGGCAGACCCGATTCCAGCTAGGAGAGACAGTCACGGTCGAACTGGGCTACGGGGCGGAACCAGGCGCGCCCATCAGCTCGTACCCGGAGCGTCAAGACCGGCCCGGCCTGGCAATTGACGAACTGCGTCTTGAGCCTCGGATCGGCGTAGTGGATCCGCTCCAGGACTTCCTGGCTTCAGTGGGCGGATGGTCAGGATCGCCTCCACGCTCCGTGCCTTTCATAGAAACAGGGAGTTCTTGGAGGGCGGTTGAGATCAACGAATGGTTTCAATTTGGGAAGCCAGGAAAGTATCGCCTCACTGCCCTCGCCCACGCAGTTCCGAGCGGCTTCGCGGCTTTTGGAAGTCGTCCGTCCGGAGCCCCCCTGGTCACTTCCAATACCGTCGAGTTCTCAATCGTGGCGGCTGATCCGGCCTGGCAAGAGGAGACGCTTCAGAAGGCGCTTGGACTTGTCGAAACAAAATTCAGCAACGAGCGCCAGGAGGAAGGCTGCAGGATCTTACGCTTCCTCACCACGCGTGCGGCTGTAAACGAGATGATCAAGCACTATGCCGACGAGGGCATGTGTTGGGCGGATTTTCGTTATGGCCTCTTCGCCTTTCCGGACCGCGAATTCGTCGTGAGGCAGATGGAGAACGGGGTTCTTGAGCCGACCGTGGCCATCTCACCGGACTATCTGCGCACCTTGGCCACCCTTTCTGCCTACTACGAGCATCCGGAATTCTTGCCCACCCAGGGCGCCCGCGACCTGGGCAAGACGGGCTGGGGCTTGGGCGGTCCTCTGGCTGCCCACTGGAGTTTGATCGAAGCGGAGGAAGACCGCTACGTCCGGGAACTGCTCGGTGCGCTTGGCGACAAGATCGGACTGGCACGCGCCCGATGTCTGAAAGCGATCTTCGATTCGCCTATGCTCGGTCGGCCCACGCTTCTTCAATCGACTGACAAGGTGCTTCTCGCTGAGTTGCGAAAGCGGATGGCCGGCGAATTCCTGAACCTTCCTGCTTCTGACCAGTTCGAATTGCTTGGAGATCGTTGGCCCCACATCGCGAGCCCCGCGATGCTTCCCGTCTTGCGGCAACTTTATAACAACCCTCCGCCCGGGCCGAACGAGCAGTTTGTTGCCCTGGTGCTCAAGCGTATTGCGGAACTCGCGCCTCCCGAAGGCCGCGCGCTTGTATTGAAGGAAATGCAGCGGCAACACCCCCGGCTCGATCTGCGCTTTGTTCATCTGCTGCCGGACAAAGAGATTCCGGAGCTCGATGAGCCGCTGGCTGCTAACCTGGAAGCCTCGAACGGGGAGGACATGACCATCGTCGAGCTGATCGGCCGTTATGCGACGACGGCTATCTTCCCGCGCGTTCTGGCGATGGAGGAGGATCGCGTGGGGAAGATGCCGTGCGAGGCGCAGGCGGCGTTTCTTGCTTATGCCTTCAAGGCAGACGCAGTGACCGGCGCGCAGATGCTCGAGAAGGCGCTCGCCGCGCGAAAGGCGACAGGCTGTTACACACTCATGCTCGGTGAGGTATCCCTACGCCGAAACGCACCCGAGGTAGAGCAATCGGCCATCACAGACCTTGACGATCCGGACCCGGAGGTCGCAGCCAGTGCGGCGGTTGCGCTGGGCCGCTACGGTTCGCCCTCGGCCGAGCAGCCACTGTGGGACCGCCTGCGGAAGTGGCACCTGGCCTGGGCCGGTCGCGCCGCCGAGCTTCCAAATGGGACTGGTAGCGCGTTAACTAACGGCTTGCAGACCGCCCTGGAGACGGCCCTGGTCAACGCTCTGGCCACTGCCCAGTCATGGTATGCGGGGCCGGAGAAGCTCCAAAGGGTCAGAGCCCTTTGTGTATCGCAGTGGGCTCGGGGCCAGGTTGACAACATGCTCAACACTCTTTCCTCTACACCACTCATTGGCGTTAACGCGTTCGGCGATGGAAGGTTCGGGGGCACGGTGTACCAATATCAAATGGATTCCATCAACGCGCTCGAGGAGAAGCTGGCCCAGCTCCCGCGCGGTACAATGTTCTCCGTGGAACTGAACGGCTCGGACCCTCAAGAATTGAAGAAAATCCTGGTTGAGTTGAAATCCGTCACTGAAGAACATGGTTCGAAGATCGACAAATGTCGCTTCTGGGCAGGAACACCTCCCGAGGATGAGATCCCTAACTCCAACCCGCAGTCTCCATGCTACCTGTTCCCTTTAGGGAGGCTCGCCAGGCCGTTCTTGCGGAAGAGTTCGCCGCCGTCGGCTTGGGTGATCTTGTCAGCCCGGATCTCGTAGGCGCGGAGTTCTTCAACGCGGACTTTTATGCTCTGGCCAAGGATACGACCAAGTTGCGAACGTATCTCGACCAGTACTGGTCGTCACGCTCTCGTCGGTAGGGGGCCATCCTTTCCGTCGGTGGTGGCTGTGTGGTGATGGGCGAACGGGAAACGGCTATCACTGAACCCCGATCAGTCGCAGACTTATCTAATGCCACTGTTTTCGCCTTATCCTACCCGCCGGGTCCTGCGCCAATATCCACTATGCCGAACGCTTCCACAGGCTTGTCTCCTCGAGTTTTTTCTGATGGCATTCAGAAATCGGGCGGCCAAAGCACCGTCGATGATCCGGTGGTCCGACGACAGCGTCATCTTCATGATGGAGCGGATCGCGACTTGGTCGTCTTTGACCACAGGCTGTTTCATGACGCTCGACACTGCGAGAATGGCGCTTTCACCGGGATTGATGATGGCGGTGAAGTTCTCGACGTCCAGCATGCCCATGTTGGAAATCGTGAACGTACTTCCCGTTATCTCTGCCGGTGTCAGCTTGCCGGCGCGGGCCTTGGCTGTCAGCTCGGTGGCACGCTCGTGGATTCCCGCAAGGGTTGCTTGTCCGCATCGCGGATGACAGGAACCACGAGTCCCTGCTCCAGGGCCACGGCCAGGCCAAGATGAATTCGGCTGTGCCACCGGGTGCGCTCCCCGTCCGTAGTGCTGCTCACGGTTGGGAATTCCGCGAGAGCGAGCGCGGCGGCCTTCAAGATGAAATCCGTGATCGTGTACGACATGCCCTGGGACTTCAGCTCCGAACGAAAGGAGTCAAGTTCCGTCACGTCGGCGGGCACGGTGACAAAAAAATGCGGCGTGCTGACGTAACTTTGGGTCAGCCGCTGTGCGATCACTTGTCGCATCCGGGTAATGGGCCTCGGCCGTTCAGTGATCGCCGTTTCAATATCCCCCATTGTGACACGGCCTGAATCGTCTCTAGCCTGGAGACTGAGAATATCGATTCCCTCCCTGACCGCCAGTTTCTTGGCGGTGGGCGTGATCCGAAGGCGACCGTACCCTTTGGCTTCCAGGTAGGCGGTCACATCCCGCTCGACGATCCGGCCGCCGGGACCGGTCCCGGCGATGGGCGTGGGATTAACCGCGCTTTCTTTGACCAATCTGGCTGCGCGGGGACTGATCTTGAATAATTCCGGCTTTACAGGCTCGGGCGGGGGGGACTGATATTTTGCGCGAGCGAGTGTCACGCCCGCGCAGCCGCGGCTTCTCCATTCGCCCCTTGGCCAGTTCGCCTGCGGGCGCCGGTAAGGACTGCCGCGGCGCTTCTGCCAGCGCGTGGGCTGCTTCTGTCTTTTGGGGGAGCGCCGGGGGAGCCACAATCTCCGGGATGGGGTCTCCCGGATCACCGATGAAGCCGACCACGGACTGGATGGGCACCGCCTGCCCTTCCGGCACTGAAATCTTGAGCAGCGTGCCGTCGAAGAAGCTTTCCACTTCCAGGAGAGCTTTGTCCGTCTCGATTTCGAAAAGGACGTCTCCCTGGGCGATCACATCGCCCTCATTCTTAACCCACCGGACAATCGTAGCCTGTTCTTCAGTCTGCCCCAGCTTCGGCACCACAATGGTCCGAACCATCCCGTGTTTTCTCCTTACAGAATCGCCTTGGCGGCCGCCAGGATGTCTTCCACTCGGGGGTAGAAAACCGCTTCCAAAACGTGCGACTGCGGGGCAATGCCGTTCTTGGCCCCCACCCGGATCACCGGCGAATCCAGAAAGTCAAAGGCCTCCTGCTGAATGGTCGACGCGACCTCGCCCGTGAAGCTGCCCAGGTGCACTGCCTGGCTGATCACTACGCAGCGCCCAGTCTTCTCGACCGACCTCAGCACCGTTTCGATATCGAGTGGCACAAGGCTGCGGAGGTCCACAACTTCCGCGCTCAGGCCGGATTCGACCTTGAGCCGCTCAGCGGCTTTCAAGGCATCATGCACTGCCGGCCCGTAGGCCACGAGCGTGATATCACACCCCGGGCGCTTGATGTCCGCCACCCCCAAGGGGACAAGGTATTCTTCCTCCGGCACAACGCCTTTTTCGCCGTAGGGCAACTGAGACTCTACAAACATCACGGGATTGTTGTCGCGAATGGCAGACTTAATCATGCCTTTGGCATCGTAGGGCGTGGCCGGGTAAACCACGTACATTCCCGGGATATGAGCAATTATTGATTCTAGGGTCTGAGAATGTTGCCCTCCATACCCTTTTCCGCCGCCGACTGACGCGCGGATGACCAAAGGCACTTCGACTTGCGCGCCGGACATGTAGTGCCACTTTCCCGCCTGATTGCTGACCTGATCGCCCGCCATCAGCAGAAAATCCATGTACATGAGTTCCACGATGGGCCGCAAGCCGATCATGGCAGCACCCACAGCGGTCCCGCAGATCGCGGCCTCGGAAATCGGAGTGTTGAAGATCCGGTCGCGACCGAAAACCTCCAGTAGCCCTTTGGTCGGTTTGAAAGCGCCGCCATACTCCGCCACATCTTCGCCGTAAGAGATGACCCGCGCATCGCGCTTCATCTCCTCGATCAGAGCCTCTTTGATCGCATCACGATAGGTGATGGCGCCGTCGGTCCGCTTGATCGCGGGCGGCGGTTGAAGCAGCGCTATTTTCTGAAATGCCGGCGGAACCTTCTCCGCCACGGTGTCGGCGTACATGTATTTGATGACCTCGGCGGGGTCAGGATCAGGTGAGCCGGCCGCGCGAATCGCCGCACGCGCGTTGCGCTCCCGGACCTCCGCCTGCAAAGAGGCAATCCCCCGCTCATCCAAGATCCCGCATTCCAGGATTTGCTTTTCGAGCCGGAGAACCGGATCGACAGCCTTCCAGGCGGCTTCTTCTTCTCGGGTTCGATATTCGTTTCGAGGGTCGCTCAAGGAGTGGCCATAGCAGCGGTAGGTGTCCACGTCGAGAAAATATGGGCCTTGGCCCTCGCGGCAGCCTCGGCTGGCCCCCCCGTCACTTCGTCGTCCGTGCGACCCGTCATGGCGTAGTGATTGTTGAGAACGAAGAAGATGATGGGAACTCCGACGCGGTGATCTCCGGCAATCTCATTGGTGAACTGGGCCTGCGCTGCCCAATTCATGGATTCCAGAACCACACCGTTGCAGTAGGCCCCATCACCCGCAAAGCAACACACCACACCTCCGGTGCGCAGATACCGCAGCCCCATGGCCGCCCCGGTCGCAATCGGCACGCTGCCTCCGACAATGGCATTCGCGCCGAGGTGGCCCACGGCGAAGTCCGCGATGTGTATGCTCCCTCCACGACCGCGGCAGTGTCCGTCCTCCTTGCCGAAAAGCTCCGCGACCGTGCGATAGACATGTTCCTCGAGGGCTTCTTCAAGTAGTTCCAGGCAAGAGGCCGCCTTGGAATGAGGAATTCGCTTCCGCAATTGTTCGTCGCTCATGGCGCGAAGGGCAAGGCAACCGCGAGCCAAGCTGTCTCCGTGCCCCCGATGCGTGCTGGTGATGTAATCCATCAGCGTCAAGGCGCTGCAAGCCCCGACGGAAGCACCTTCCTGCCCGATCGAAACGTGCGTCGGCCCGCGGTAGTTGAACCCCGCGATCGGCTCGTAAGCGCCAGCGCGCAGCTTCACGATCATCTCTTCCATCTCGCGAACCATGAGCATGTCTTCGAGGAGATCGACTGCGGTTGCGGCGTCGATTCGCCCGGCCGCCAGTTCGCTTTGAAGGTTGCCATGGAAGCGAAAGGCGCAAATCTTGCCGCAATCGATTTCAAAGGGAGTGAAATCAGGCCTCGTATCGCTGAGATGAGCTGGCGTCATTTCCGTTCTCTCCATGGACTACCATTCCGGTTACGCGCGCACAACCTCTACATCGCGTTTGCGCAGTTCTTTTGAGAATTTTCGATCCATCAGGCTGTCGGTGACGAGGATGCGAACTTTCTCGAGCCGCCCCGAACGCACGAAAGAAATCTTGCGGACCTTGCTGCTGTCGGCGACCAGAACCACTTCACGGGCACGCTCCATGACCAGTTCCTTGGTGTAGGCCTCGCTCGGGTCGGTCGTCGTGAGGCCTCCTTCAAGACTGAGGCCCATCGTCCCCATGAAGGCTTTGTCCACGTGCAATTCGTGGATCGTAAACCGAGTGAGCGGTCCAACCATGGTTTGACCGAGGCGGCGAAGTTCGCCCCCGATCATAATAAGCCGAGGTCCGCGTCCGGATAGTTCGACCGCCGCGCGAAGGGAGTTGGTCACAACGGTCACATTCGACCGGTCCTTCAGCAAGCGCGCCAGCTCCAAGACGGTACTGCCACCGTCCAGAAAAACCGTGTCGTTGGGCTGGACGTATTTCAAAGCCGCCTCTGCGATGCGACGCTTCTCCCTGGCCGCCACGGAGGTTTTGTCGTCAAACAGGGGCTCCTCGAGGCGGCTGCCGGTGCTGATGGCTCCACCATGCACTCGCCGAATCTCACCGAGACTCTCCAGCTCGTCCAGGTCGCGGCGGATCGTTGCCGGAGAAACCTTGAGCTGATGGGCGAGTTCCTCGACGCGAACCACTTGATCCTGGCTGAGGATACGTCGCCGCCGCTCCCATCGTTTGGGCGCCAGGTCCTTTTGATTGGGCACTGCCATGGAACCTCGCAACGTGCTTGGGTCTGATTTCATGCAAAAGGCTTACGAAATCAATCAGATCCCTTCATGCCCGTTCGCTCGCTATGATTGCATCGATGATTCACCGCGGCCCGAGTAGGAGGGGGCTGGATTCGTTGTAGAGTGCGGCGCTGAGGCCCGCGGGTTTGGTCCGCATGCCTCGAATATGAGTGTCCCTGGTGAGAAAATGTCCACGGGAAACGGACCACAGAAGTTTCAGCCTGCCGATTCGTTTCCCCTCATGACCTACAAAACGTAACGTCCTACCCCAGCTTGCGCTAACGTCGCGCCAGTCGCAGTGTTTTGATCTCCCACGGCTTCATGTGGAAGCGAATGGTTTGCCCCTCTCCGATCGATCCCAGGACCGTGTCTTCCAGCAGATTTGTTTCTACCACGCGAACCGAACGCGGAAGCTGAATCGTGGCATCTCCCTCGCGGCCCTCACATTCGAAAAACCGCAGGATCGCGTCCGTGTCATAGAAACCTTCCATTTGCTTCATAGCGTACAGAACTACGTGGTCGCTCTCGGTCTTGATGAAGGAGTATGCGTTTGGCAAGCCGCCTTTCTTGCCGGCCCACTGCTCTTGTGGGCTTGCATGGAATGGTTCCTGTAGAGCAAATAATGGCGAGTTGAACGCCAAGGCTTTGAACACCACCTTGCCGTCCCGCCACCCTCCCCGGTGAGGATAGATCGAGTAGCCAACGCTGTGTTGTCCCTCATCCGCCCGGGGGTCGGGGCCCCAAGGGCCGCGAATCAGAGAAAGGCGGACAAGGTTATCCTTGGCATCGAAGCCATTGCGGCCATTGTTCAGGATCGCTACCCCGTAATCCGCGTCGGATATGTCGACCCACTTACCCATCACCATTTCACTTCCGGCCTGGTCGCGCTCGATGGCGCCATAAGGAATCTCGGCCGTCACTTTGGCAGATGAAACGCTTACCGGGAAGCCTGCCTTCAGGAAGGTACTGCGCTCGTGCCATTCCGTTGAAAATTCCACATCCACGTGAGGCGCGCCCGCGATCAGACTGACATCTTGAGTAAACTCCGAGTCCCGGAACCGATGGACAACTCGGACTTTGGCACGCGCGGGCCCTTGCTCGATGACCTCGATTCTTGCCGCTTTCTCGATATTCCATTTCTTCCCGGTCAGCCCAATGTCCCAGGCAGGTCCGGCGTACTCGGCGGAGGTTTCCTTGGCTCGCTCTGCAGTGTCCTCCAGCGCCACCAGGAAATTGCCTTCGCCGTGGAACGCTTCGCGCTTATTCTGCTTGTCGTAAAGCCGGGCGATGTAGCCGGTCTCGGGATTAAGTTCGACACGCAGGAATTCGTTTTCGAGGTATGGCTGAGGCTTCGTGCCCGCCTGGAGTGTCGACGCGGCGGCTTTGTGACTGCTGGCCTCTGCCACGATTCGATAGAGTTTCAACCCCATCTGCGGAACCTGGCGCGCGACGAAAGCGACAGTTGAGGTCTCCCGATTGCCCACTTTGTCCGCGGGTTTCAGCACTTGTACGGGAACCGTTTCCTCACTGTGAACGGCTACCATTTGTGAAGGCAGCGAGAAGGCTGAGACCTCGGCGATGACCAAGTCACTACGGTCCCAAGACTGAGGATTGTAGACGACCACGGGTATCCCCTCACCTCGGGTGTCCAATTGGAGGCCAAGGTTTTGGAGCGTGAAGTCCAAGGCTCGATGGCCGCGCTCAAAGACCTCCTGATACTGGTGGGCCGCGTCGGCATAAATGGGACCGATGCCGGAGCCTGCCGCCAGGTCATGGGCCTGGTTCAAGAGTGCCAATTTCCAGGCTTCTGTGATGTCGCGATTGGGATAATAGTCCCGATAGTCAAAGAACACCGCCAGCTCCGACATTTTCTCGGCATTCAGCAGAAGTTGCTCGGCCTGGCGATTGTGGCGCTTCATATCCACTTGAGTTGTGTAGCAGCCGGGAAAGACAGGATTCAGCTCCTTATCGACAACCGGAAAGTCTTTCTTCTCGGTCAGGAGAAGATCAACATAATCGCCGACGTTCGTAGTTTTCACGCGCACATCATCAGGCGAGGCATTCAGCTTCGCGATTCCTGAAACGTCAACGGGGTTGGGACCGCCGCCATGATCACCCATACCGTAGAGCACCAGGATGTTCTTGACTCCTGCCCGATCCGCGTTCTTCATCCCCAACACGGTGGTGTGCTCATGATCCATGGGCTGGGTGTACTCGCCGGGGGTGGTGTAACCCAACACGCGGCCCCCGTCCAAGCCCTGCCACCAGATGATGGGTGGCCGGGACGGGTCATGCGGCCGGTTGAAAACATAGAACTCGATACCGGCTTTCCGCGCAATCTGCGGCATGGAACTAGCGTGGCCAAAGACGTCGGGTTGCCATGCAACGCGGATATAATGGCCGAACTTGTCCTTACTGTATTTCTGGCCATAGAGGAACTGGCGAACGAGCGACTCGCCATCGGGCATGTTCTCATCCATCTGAACCCAACTGGAACTGACGGGGATGAAATTGCCGGTTCTGGCCCTCTGGACAATTCCCTTGAAAATGTCAGGATAGTAGTGCTCCATCATGTCGAACACCACCGCCTGATCCTGCACGTAGGTGTAATCTGGGAACTGGTCCATCAGCTCAAGTTGATTGCGGAAGGTGTTGTACATGATGTCGTGGATGGATTCTTCCCAACGCCAAAGCCAAGCCATATCCATGTGAGCGTAACCAACCACATGGGCCGTATATTTCTTGGGCTGCGGTGGCGCCTGCGCTCGGGCTAGGGGAATGAACGCTGCCAGGATGAGAACGGGCAGTAAGAACTTGCGCATAAATCCTCCTCTGAGCAGGGGCTTGTTGTTTCCTTTCGACCGCGTTTCGAAAGACTTCAACGGCGGAGAAATTAGATATCAAACTCACCTGAATTGCAAGGCGCTCTGGCCTCTACGGATCTTGGCGGACGTTTTCGCCCTCACCATAGGACGGCCCATCAGAACCAAGGCCAACGTGGCGGCCGAGTTCCCGTTACGTCAGATCTTTGCTGCGGGCTCTTGGCATGCAAAGCACGACGGACGCGCGTCGATCCATTTGTACAGCTATCGGACTGGCTCGTCTTTCCCCTGTGTGCTAAGCTGCGTCCTTCGCCGAAGCTCATGCGGCCGCTGTGTATGTAAGTTAGGAAATATCGATGAAAGCTATTAAGAACCTTAATCTGAAACCATTCCGAGGCATTTCGGGAGCGAAATCCGATTTTGGCGAAGGACAAGCATTGCCCCGACGCAACGCGCCCGGGAGGGGTCCATGACCAGTCGCGAGCGTGTGCTCATGATGCTGGAGGGGGGTCAGGTGGGTCACCTTCCCTGCATGCTGATTCTGATGTAGGTTGTCGCCGAACGCATCGGGGCGAAGTACAAAGACTACGCGACCAACTTCCGTATCCTGGCCGAAGGACAGATCCGCGCCGCCGAAGAGTTCGGAATCGTCCACGTCAACACCATGTCGGACCCGACCGGCGAGGCTGCCGACTGCGGTGCTGCTCATGACCGAAAAGAATTTTCGAAGGATTATGGGTTACCGGGATCTTTGCATGCTGAAGGCAGCCTTGGATGAAAATCAAACTTCGTTGAAGAAGCAGGTGGCGTAAAGTGAATTCAACCGCTGCTCACCTCCAACGACGAGCTAGACACCTTCAGTCGCACCGTTCTACCGTGGTGACTCGGACGAACGGGGCCGCTTTCAAAGGGCGTACTCACTTATTTAGCGCTCTTCTCGATTTCAAGCAACGTGCGACCATGCGGTGGGACGGTCACGACGATTTGCGCGGGGTTGGTGACAACCAGGTGCCGGGCCTCGGGGGGCGGAGGTTTTCCGGCAGCGAGCAAGAGGTGCCGCTCATCGCGGGTGGGAAAGTCGGGAGAACCCATGGCCCCCCGGGCTGCCAGAACCGAGCCGCCGTCGTGGTCCACCCGGCTGATCCAAACCTCTTGCGGCCCTTGCAGCCCTGCAGGCCTTCTCCCAATCCTCCGATAGCCGCTTCACCATGCGGCCCAGAATGTGGGAGGCCAAGTGTTCGACCTGAATCCAGGGCAGAATCAGAAAGCGGGTGTTGTAGGCGAGGAATCGGATATTGCGTCGCCGGGCTTCGGCCGACCAGCCGATAAAGCAGACGCGGCTCCCCAGGTGCCGCGGCGCGGAACTCCAGGCCAGACAGGCCAGGGGTCGCCCTTGGGCCCAGGCCAGATATTTTAGGTGCTCCCCGCCTGGTCGGGTGTAGCCCAGGTAATGGTGGCGTTCCAGCAGGCTGTGGATGAGCGGCTCTTCCGGGGTGCGTCGCACGTAGTGGAACTCCAGCGGCCGGAGGGTGCTCAGCGGGGCGTCGAGCGGTGTCGTATCCAGGTACGTCGGAACCCCTGAGCCGCTTTCCGACCCGCGCCGGGCCGGCGGGTTGCGGTGAACATGATGCACCGGCGGTAACTCAATCTGTCCGGCCCGTTGCAGCCCCAGCAGCAGCTCTCGACAGACCATGTCGCGCGGCGCCCCGTTGGTCTGTTTCCACTGCCAAGCCGCACACAGCCTCAGCGAAAGCTGCCGACGGCTGGCGCCCGGATGCGCCGCGATCAACCACGGATAAACTCCACCTCCGTAGCGGTGATCACCTGGCCCCGGTAGCGAAACTTACCCTCCATGCTCCGGAGGGTCGCAGAGACGGGATTAGAACGTAAGCCCCTGCGCCCTTTTTTCTCAGCCGGGGACGCCTACCTGCCGCCAGACGGGCGCCTCCTGCGCCGAGGTTGTATCCCCGCCTGCCAGCAGCACGTAGAGTTCGTGCGCCTCCAGAGCTTTCGTCACCCCTGTTGGGCTCACCGGCCAGAAGCCGAATCGTCCGCGCGAGAGCCGCTTCTGGCACAACCAGAACCCCCTGCCGTCATAGGCCAATATCTTCAGCGCCGTGCGCCGACGGTTGCGGAACACGAACAGCCGGCCCGAAAAAGGGTCCGCCTGCAACTGCTCCTGGCACACCCGCGCCAGGCCATCAATCCCGTTGCGGAAATCGACCGCCTCCACCGCCACCAGGATGCGGGTCTGCGGGGTGACCTGGGGCATGCCTCGCCGTCCCACAACGCCTGGCTCAACGCCACCAGCTCCGCCGTGGCCATTCCCTTGAACTGCATCCGCATCCGGCCGCGCCGTCCCTCCAGTTCCACCAGGCATTCGGGGAAACTGCCGGGCCGCGAGGCGATCAGCTCCACAAACGCCGGCGGTGCGGGCCGTGCGCGGCGCCGCTGCTGGGGCCTTCGCCACCCGCCTCTTCGCCGCAGGACTCGCCGCTTCCACCCACTGCTTCAGCTTGCCATACTCCAGACGCAGAGCCTTCGCGGCGCGGAAAACCCTCTGCTCCCGAGCTACTTCGGCCGCCGCCGCCCACAAAGGCTCCGGAATCGGTGAGCGGTCGGCGTGCGAACTCCGCCACCGCTGGAAACGCCGATAAACCCTCCGGAGGTAGCTGTCGCGGTCTTCCCATATCCTCGCAAAGCTGTGATGGCTGGCAACGAGCACAGTCAGGGTGAGGCCTTCGCCCGGCAACTCGATGAGTTCAACCAGCGATTTGAGCAGAGGTCTGGATGCTACAAGCTCTTCTTTGGGCATTTTGGAGTGGCGGGCGCCAGGGTGAGCAGTGGGCGGCCCCTGGTGGGCCGATGCGCCGAGTATCCGCTTGATCCGCTGCGTGGCTTGCAGGCCCAGTACGTGGGGCTCAGTCACATCCACCTCCGGCAGCAACTGGCCCCCCGAGTCTGGTATGCTGGATCGTTGTCCCGGTGCGACTACAGTGAGCAAGAGGACAAAGGGTATCACTTGGTCACATTGAAGGAGCCGGTTCTTAGGCCTGACCTATCGGACGTTGATGTCCAGTTCCGATTGTCGCCAACGCGCAACATGGTGGAACTACGGGCAGTCTATGAGAACGGTGAATTCCACTTCAAGAATCCTCCGGACCCCGCGCGTCTCAATGATGCTCGCGTGAAGCTGGTGGTTACGGTGGCCAAAGGGCTCCATGAATCGCTGAGTCGCGAGGAACAAGCGAGGCTGCGGGAGCAATTACTCAAAGCCAAGCCCGCCGAATTGAAAGTTAAGATCGAGCACGAGCCGGAAGGCCCCACCGAGAATGCGCCGCTCAGTCTGGCCAAGACAGCAGAAGACAAGCTGCGGGCATTCTGGGCACTCAAGGGCCAGCCTCCTATAGAGCGGCAGGAACGGCTGCTCGCTAAGCTTGCGCAGATTGAGTCATCTGTACTCACTCAATAGCGGCAAATCTTCCCGTTTCGGTTACCGCACTCACAACCCCACCGCCAAGATCAGAGGGCTTCGGCCCTCTCCCAACGCCAAATGCGAGCCAGCCTTGCGGCTACCTGGCCAGGCTGTCACAGCCCGGCTAGAAAACCCCATCCATCGGGCAGAGCAGGGACCGGGCGGCTTCGCTTGTGAGTCGGGGTTTCGTTCGGTGGTGAATTGGGCTTAACCGGCGTCGTTCAATTACGAGGAGTAAAAGCATGAAAATCATGCAGCTTAGTCTGTGCGGTATTACGGAAGCTTTTCCCGGCCCGGTGAGCGTGGATTTCGGGGCGCTGGGCCCCGGCCTCGTTGCGCTTGTGGGGCAGAACGGCGCCGGGAAGTCCACTCCGATCGGTTCGATCTTCTCAGCGTTGTTTCGCCAGCTCCCTGGCCAAAAGCGTTCGCTGTATGACTTTGCCACCCATCCGCAGCCCGAAATCGACGTCACGTTCAGCGTCAACGGTGCCCGCTACCGGTCGCTTCTCAAGATCGATCCCAAGTCCCGCCAGATGGAGAGCTATCTCTTCAACGGGGAGGGGAAGCCGCTTACCAACGGCAAAAAGGAGCCCTTTGAGGAGCTTGTTCGCAAATGCGCTGGCACGCCCGACTTCTTCCTCAGCAGCATCTTCTCCAGCCAGAAGCGTACGGGCAACCGGGATGAATCGTAATAGTGTCCGCCGCCGCCGCAACATAGTCCGCCACCTTATTCAGCGGTTCATCGATCATCAGGTGGACGTCCTTGAGCAGGGGAGTCTTGAGGGCCTTAATCAGCGGTGGGCCCACGGTCATCATGGGGCAGAAGCAGCCATCCATGACGTCCACGTGGGCCACTTGGACGCCGCTACGTTCAAGGAGGGCCAACTCCGATCCTAGCGAAAGGAGGTCAGCCGTCAGGATGCCCACACTCACTACAGGAGACGATTCACGGAGAATCTCGAATGCGGTTAAAGAGCTCATAAAATCTCCGAAATGGGAAAGGCGTGTCACGCAAAGGCGCAAAGGCCGCAAAGCAAGTCTGGAGTGCGGCAGCTTGCTGCCGCTTTGGTCCCGCGAGCTTGCTCGCGCCGTCGCTGGCCCACACGCCGCGCCGCCGTGCACGGCCAGCAAGCTGGCCTGAGGAAAAGCGGCAGCAAGCTGCCGCACTCCAAAGTCGAGTGGTAGCGCAGTGGGGCGGGAACAGGCCTCCCTCTAGCTTGCCAACACCCCTTTCTTTTCGTACTTCAAGGTTTCGTACAGCTCGAAGGCTTGCTGGGGCTTCATCAGCTCGTGGACCACTTTTCCCACCGCCTGGATCATGGCGGTGGGAGCGTCGGCTTGGAAGATGTTGCGACCCATGTCCAC
>Ga0187864_10000843_pt1 | contig 32461 bp, 28 predicted proteins | sample June2016WEW_11_4_FD_132985 | JGI IMG/M metagenome (GOLD analysis project Ga0187864, IMG submission 132985) | Peatland microbial communities from SPRUCE experiment site at the Marcell Experimental Forest, Minnesota, USA - June2016WEW_11_40 | ecosystem: Environmental > Terrestrial > Soil >...
GCTCTGCCGGTGGACTCCCAAAAGTTTGACATTTGCGGGAGTCGTCATTCCGGCAGTGTTTTTGAGCCGGAATCCAGAGTCTTGAAGCACGCCAAGACCGTCAGGCTGCTTCCCTTGGCTATTTGAACTAACTGGGTCATGCGTGATAACTTCCGAAAATCCGCTGGATTCCGGCTCAGAAGCGCCGCCGGAATGACGGGGGTGCGGTCGTCATCTCCTTTGCGGATAGTGTCGGAAGCGAACAAATACCAACAGCCGCTTTGAGCGGCCCACATTTTCAAGCCTCCGGCTTTGCCGGAGGTATCTGACTGGCAAGCCGAGCCGAACATGATAAAGACCGCTTCTGTGAACGAAGTCGCGTGCCGAACACAACACGATGTTTAATTTTGCGGGACAAGTCTATCCCCTTGCCTTGTCCACATCCAGTGGCAATGTACCGATTTCTTAACCAAGGTGGGTCCCTTTGCCTCGTCCGCTGGTCGTTCCCTGTTGCATTTCCGCTCACACAACTCGGCAAAAAGAACAGAATAGATCAAAGTGAAACTTATGATTTAATATCCGTACTTGCCTGATTCGATTTTGATCAGCTTTGCATTCTCGAATGTCAATATTTGTATGAATTTACCGGACCCAAAATTGTATGTCCACCTGTCGATGGTAACGAGGACGGTTCTTGTTCCGCCCAATTGCCCGTTATCACGAATATACGCGCTAACCAACCTTTCTTCCTGCCACGTATCGCTCGTTGATGGAGGACCACACCGTTCCAGAACCTCATCTCTAAAACTGCCTACCGAAATGAACTTGTTATCACACTGAAATGCAGCGATTCCTGCAGCACAGCAGAATAGAAAAGTCAACACGAAAGCCGGTACCAAAAAGATATGTTTTTTCGTCATATGCGCCCTCCTGCCATATACAATTATCTTAACCTGAAATGCCTCAACCTGAGCACCAACGGATCTCTATGGGCATTTTGGATTCGTCTACCGCTCTAAAACCCCAATGGGCAACTTGTAGCCCCCTGTAACCTTTCCATATACGAATCAAAAACGCAAGAGAAATGCGCAGATCTGCTAAAGGGATTTTCCCCGACTACAGCAAATCAAACCGCCGCCTTTTTCCGCAGTCTCGTCCGGTTCTGTTTGCTGGCTGCGCTAGTCTCGTGTCCATCCGGAAACTCCGGATAAGAGATTAGAAGTTTCCGATTCGAAAAGGAGGGATAATCTGGTCATTCCTTTTACCGGCTTAGCCGGAACGTTTTCGTCCTGGCAAGGAAATCGAAAGGTTGCGCGGAGGCGTACATAAGTACGCCGCACAAGAAACCCCTAAGATTGACACCGCCAGGGCGGAAAAGAACCCTCTCCGGACGGAAACTACACTTGTCCAGGTTATTATAGAGGTGGGTGTTTGAATAACGCAATGTAATGAAGCTGTAACTCCGAAACCTTATTCATTTTCTAAAACCTTGTCTCTCGTTCGAAGTGGATGTGATGAAAATACCGGTGATCCAAATGACCGCAGGCCAACCCGAAGCACATGGGCATCTAAAATACTCAGATGATGCGAGATTTGTTCCTATTCCGGCTCATATAGTTCAATTATTGAATGAGTTTGGATGGTGATCGGGTATTTATATATGTGGAGGGCATTCTTTAAAGCGGAGTCTGTCCTGTGTGGGATTGTGACCGAGTTACAAGGGTTAGATCACAATTTCAAAAGGGCCGACTATTCTTAAGAATGCTTTTCCCTGAAACTTTTGGAGACTTCACAAGTCGGCAAGGAGAGTGGACTCGCGTTAAGCCTGGAGAAACAATCATGATAATGCATCTATCACGTGCAGTAAACAAGATATAGTAAGAGGTTTTGAGCCCGTTTATACAGACTGCATAAACCGTGATGCCACCGAGAGGAAAGGGCTCCATGTAACGCGGGCGGATCATTTTCATTGCAGTTTAAGCTCTCGGAGTGCTATTAGGCCTATATCCACTTCTGGTACGGAACCCGCTCTGCGCTCGAATCTCCAGCTGGAGCTTGCCTTGATGAATACATCACTGTCGAGAGATTAGGAGGGTGAGTGTGCGATACGCAGTCCTTTTCAGGTATGTGTTATCCGGGCGCCGGGGCTTCTTTTGCCGACGATTTTTTTTCGCCTCAATTTTATTTGCTCTAACGCTTGCCGCTTCTGACTGTGAAAAACACGAAACAACTCCCGCGGGGGGAAAATCTCCGGCGGAGGTCACGGTTGTCAGCGTTACGCCAAGGGACGTGCCGGTGTCTTTCGAGTACGTCGCTCAGGTACAGAGTTCCCGGCAGGTGAACATCCAGGCGCGGGTGAACGGGTTCCTCGACAGGCGCGTCTACACGGAGGGTGCGATCGTAAAGTCGGGGGAAACGCTCTTCCTGATGGACCAGAAACCGTTTCAGGCGCAGCTCGACCAATCCAAGGCAGCACTTGCAATGCAGGAAGCAGCCCTGGAGGTTGCACGCAAGAACCTGGCCCGGGTCAAGCCACTCGCCGCAGCCAATGCGCTCTCGCAAAGAGAGCTGGACGATGCGACCGGCCAGTTCCAGTCCGCTTCTGCCGCTGTTGCTCAGGCTAAGGCATCGGTTCAGGAGGCATCGCTCAACCTCGCCTACACAATTATCAAATCGCCCGTAGACGGGATTACCAGTTATGCACAGCAGGCGGACGGGACCTACCTCAACCCGGCAAACAGCCTGCTCACCACCGTTGCTGTCACCTCGCCCATCTATGTCAACTTCAGCATTTCCGAGAATGACAGGCTGAAGCTTCATGATCAGGTTGCGAAGGGGCTGCTCCGCGCGCCCAAGGACCAAAACTACAGTGCCGAGATTGTTCTGGCCGATGGCAATATCTTCCCGCACACCGGGCTGGTGACTTTCGCCAACCCGATGTTCAACCCTCAGACAGGAACGTTTCTGGTCCGAGTTACTGTCGAAAATCCCGAGAACTGGTTGCGCCCGAACGAGTATGTTCGCGTCCGCATAAAGGGTGCCGTTCGGCCGAATGCGGTTCTTATCCCGCAACGCGCGGCCCAGCAGGCACCCAAGGGCCATTTCGTGTGGGTAGTCGGCAAAGAAAATAAAGTCGAGCCGCGCCCTGTATCGTTGGGTGACTCATTCGACCATGACTGGTTTATTTACGAGGGATTGCGCGCAGGAGATCAGGTGGTGGTCGATGGTGCCCTCACGCTCAGTCCAGGGGCTTTGGTAAAACCCGGGCCATTGGCGGAGAAGGCCGAAAAGGCAGGGACCGGCGCTGCCCAGACCGATTCGGCAAAGAGCGGCAAATAAGCACAGGAGGCACCAACCCATGTTCTCCAAGTTCTTCATCGAACGGCCTATCTTCGCAACGGTCACTTCGCTCATCATCGCGATCGCCGGCCTCGTTGCAATGAAAGCCTTGCCGGTGGCGCAGTATCCGACGATCACGCCGGTCCAGGTCCAGGTGACGACAACGTACCCAGGCGCCGACTCGAAGACGGTCGGCGACTCGGTGGCGGCGCCTATCGAGGCCCAGGTCAACGGCGTCGACAACATGCTCTACATGATCTCGACGAGTTCCAGCACCGGCCAGATGACCCTGACGGTCTACTTCACCCTCGATACGAACCCCGATATTGCCCAGGTGCAGGTTCAGAACCGGGTGAATCTCGCTATGCCCCAACTCCCCGAAGCGGTGGCCCAGTACGGCGTCTCGGTGCAGAAAAAGTCGTCCAGCACCCTGATGATCATCACGGTCTATAACAAGGACGGTCGCTACAACCCGGAGTACGTGACCAACTATACTAACGTGTACATCCTGGATGCGATCAAGCGCGTGAACGGCGCCGGTCAGGCCCAGATTTTCGGTGTGCCGGACCAGGCGATGCGCATCTGGATGAACCCGGACCGGATGGCCTCTCTCGGGATCACGACGACAGATATCCAAAACGCGGTCTCGAAGCAGAACGCTCTGTGGGGGGCCGGCCAAGTGGGGCAACAGCCGAGTAGTGACCAGGTGCAATTGACGTACCCGGTCGTGACGCAAGCCCCGTATCTCAAACCCTCGCAGTACGAAGACATAATCCTCCGGGCGACCCAGGACGGCAGCGCTATCATCCGCGTCAAGGACGTTGCGAGGGCCGAAATCGGCCGCCGGCAGTACATCGACGACAACAGGTTGAACGGCGTGCCGGCAACCCCGATTGTCGTCTACCAGCAGCCCGGCGCAAATGGACTCGACGTTTCCAAGGGTGTCCGGAAGACCATGGAGGATATGAAACGCTCGATGCCCGACGGCATCGAGTACGTGATTGCCCTTGATACCACCGATTTCGTGAGGCTGTCCATCGAGGAGGTAATCCACACACTGCTCGAAGCGATAGTGTTGGTTGTTCTGGTTGTCTACCTCTTTCTCCAGAGCTTTCGCTCAACGATCATCTGCACCATCGCAATCTTCGTCTCGCTGATCGGCACCTTTGCCGGCATGCTCGCCCTGGGGTTCTCGATCAACCTGCTGACGCTATTCGGCATTGTGCTCGCCATCGGCATGGTCGTGGATGACGCCATCGTAGTGGTGGAAAACGTGGAGCGGAACATGGCCAAATCAGGGGTATCTCCCAGGGAGGCCACCGTGAAGGCCATGGAGGAGATCGGCACCTCGCTCATCGCGGTGGTGCTGGTCATGGCCTCGGTCTTTATCCCGGCCGCATTTCTTCCCGGCACTACGGGACAGCTCTACAAGCAGTTCGCCATTACCATAGTAGTCTCCGTGGGTCTGTCCGGCTTTGTAGCATTGACGCTGACGCCGGCCATGTGTGGGGTCATGCTGAAGCACTCCCCACCCCCCCAGAAAGGCCCCTTCGCCTGGTTCAATCGTCTGTTTGACCGCTTCACCCTCGCTTTCGGGGATGCAGTGGTGTTCATGATCAAACGAATGACCGTGGCGTTCGTGATCCTGGCCATTTTGATCTGGGGGCTTGTCCACCTTTTCCGGACGATCCCGACAAGCTTTGTGCCCAACGAGGATCAGGGCTACGTGATGGCGCAGATCATCATGCCCGACGCCGCCAGTCTGAACCGCACTTCGCAGACTTCGAGCCAGGTGGACGAGTTGTTCGCCAGGGACCCGGCGGTGAACAACCGGACGATCGTCAACGGCTTCAGTCTGATCGACGGCCAGTACAAGCCCAATGTGGCGACCTTCTTCGTGACGCTCAAAGACTTCAAAGAGCGTTACTCCTCAAGCGAGCGAGCCCGCAAGGAGAACTCCAAGGCCGTACTGATGGGTGTTGCCGGGGCAGCCCGGGAAATCAAGACAGGGTTGACTATCCCGATAGCACCTCCCGCAATCCCCGGAATCGGCACCACGGGCGGCTTCGAGTTCTGGGTCCAGGACAAGGGGGCTGGAGACCCGGCGCGGCTGTATGAACTCACTCAGCAATTTCTCGCCAAGGCCCGCACACGACCTGAGCTTTCCGGCCTGAACTCAACCTTCCGCGCTTCCTCGCAGCAGTTGCGGGCTGAAGTCGACCGCTCCAAGGCGGTGCTGCTCGGGGTGCCGGTGGAGGATGTGTACAGTGCCCTGCAGGCCCAGTTCGGCTCGATCCAGGTCAGCCAGTTCAACCAGTACAGCCGCATCTGGAATGTCATCCTGCAGTCCGATGCTCCATACCGCCAGACCCCTGCCGATATTACGCGGTTGTACACCAGGTCGAATAGCGGCAACATGGTCCCACTGTCGGCCGTGGTGACCACCAATTTTGCTGCCGACCCCGACCTGGTGCCGCATTTCAACGGCTTTCCGGCTGCCCAGATTACCGGCAGCGCCGCGCCGGGATTCAGCTCGGGTACCGCGATCAAAGTGATGGAAGAGGTCGCGAGCGAAGTGCTCCCGAGCGGCTATGGCTATGCGTGGTCAGGTATGGCTTTCGAGGAGAAGAAATCGGGGGGAACCTCCGCAAACGCCTTCCTGTTCGGACTCATTATTGTATTCCTAGTCCTGTCCGCTCAGTTCGAGTCGTGGACTCTGCCCGGCTCCGTCATGACTGCGGTGCCGTTCGGCATCCTCGGTGCCCTGGCCTTTAACGCAATTCGCGGTCTAGAAAACGATGTCTACTTCCAAATCGGCCTCCTCGTGTTGATCGGCCTTGGGGCCAAGAACGCTGTCCTGAGGGTCACATTCGCGGTCGATCTGCGCAAGCAGGGATTGTCGATCATGGATGCTACAATCAAGGCTGGCGAGGAGCGGCTGCGTCCTATCATCATGACATCGCTGGCGTTCATATTCGGCGTGCTGCCGCTGGCTATTGCCACAGGCGCGGGCGCCAACGCCCGCCACTCAATCGGGACAGGCATCATGGGCGGTATGATCGGCGAGGCCACCCTGGCCATGCTCTACGTCCCGCTCTTTTTCTACATCTTCGATAGGCTGAGTGAGCGCTCCGAAGCAAAGAAAAAGCCGGGAGAAGCCGGCACAGGCCCACCTGCAGATGCAACCGATGAACATGGGGAGGGAGACTGATATGCGCCGGTTCGCTCTCTTTGCAATCGCCGTTTTACTGACAGGCTGCATGGTCGGTCCCAACTATCGCCGCCCCGTTGTGGATACACCGCAGTCCTTCCGGTATGAAGAAAAGGACGCACGCGATACCGCCAACACCGATTGGTGGAAGCGGTTCGAGGACCCGGTGCTCGACGCGCTGATCGCCCAGGCGCTGGCCAATAACAAGACTGTAAAGATTGCCGTCGCCAACATCGAACAGGCCGCAGGCCTGCTCACTCAGACCCGTGCGCCTCTGTTTCCACAGGTCAGCTATAGCGGGAGCGCCACACGCGAACTACTGAGCCAGCTCACAGCCACCCCTCTGCCCTCAACCGTCCCGAATCCCCAGTCTTCCTTTCAGTTGCTCGCCGGCGCAAATTGGGAGATCGACCTGTGGGGCCGCATCCGGCGTCTAACCGAAGCCGCTCAGGCGAACCTGTTCGCCACGGAGGAAGCCCGCCGCGGCGTTATCCTGTCCCTGGTCGCATCAGTGGCCGGCAGCTATATCCACCTCCGCACCCTTGACGATCAGCTTGAGATCGCCAACCACACTCTTGCCACCTACGGGGAAACGGTCAAGCAGTTCGAGCTGAAGTTCCAGTACGGCCAGATCTCCGCGATGAACGTCGAGCAGGCGCGGTCCCAGTACGAAACTGCGGCGGCAGCAATCCCGCCCGTCAAGTCGCAGATCGTACAGACCGAAAATGGGATGTGCATCCTGCTCGGCCGCAACCCGGGTGAGATCGAGCGCGGCAAACCGCTCTCCCAGCTAGTGTTCCCCTCAATTCCATCGGGCCTGCCGTCACAGTTGCTCGAGCGGCGGCCCGATCTCGCTCAGGCGGAGCAGAACCTGATCGCCGCAAACGCCCAGATTGGCGCGGCGAAGGCGCTTTATTTCCCCGCAATCTCCCTTACCGGGGCCCTCGGCACTGCCAGTTCCGACCTGTCCAACCTTTTCAAGGGGCCGGCACGAATGTGGAGTTATGCCGGGTCTTTTACCGGGCCGATTTTCACGGCGGGAGCGATTGCCGGCCAGGTAAAGCAGGCCGAAGCAGGACAGAAGGCGGCGCTGTTGTTTTACGAAAACGCCATACAAAGCGCCTTCAGCGACGTGGAAAATGCGCTCTCGTCTTACCAGGAATCAGTCGACCAACTCCAGGCACAGCAACAGCTCGTCAAGGCACTAAGGGAATACGCCCGATTGGCCCGGATGCTATACGATGGCGGCTACACGCAGTATCTCACAGTACTCTATGCGGAGGCACAGCTCTTTCCCGCCGAACTCAACTATGCACAGATCCACGGCTCGGCTTTAAGCTCAATCGTCAGTATCTACCAGGCCATGGGTGGAGGATGGGTGAACCAGGCGGACAAGCTAACTGAGGTCCCGGCGCCGCCCGGTAGCTAAGCTTTTGTCCGGCGGCTTGCAGAGACCGCACATCTTCTCTGTGACCCATGAGAACATCAGATCATGTCTCCATTCACCGTTCCCGAGACTCCACCATTCAGCAAAGGGGAGGTCGAGCCATGGTTATTCGAAACATACCGGGAAAGGCGAAGTGTCCAGCATGTGGAAGCGAGAATGTCCCATCAAAGCTATCCTTTACCACCATCATCGCATGGGCTGGTAAATTACTCGGAGCCCCAACGGTGAAAATTTATAAGAAGAGGTGAGTGGAGTGTGGTAACGAATTTCAAGTGTTTTGGAAATAACTTGCAGATTCCGGTCAAATTCCGTTCTCTGTATCGACCGTACTGTTTGCTTCCTTCAGTTTGACTTCGGCTTCGGAAGAGAGGGGAGTAATAGTGCCTCTACCCGGCATGGTCGACGCTTCCTGAAACGACCGCAATCAAAAAAGGACATGCCATAAAATAGCCGAATACTTTTCTGATGAAGTTTTATCTCGCCTTTGAGCAGGGAATTTTTCCAATTCGGGCAGGCAGAAAAGAGAACAGCCGGTAGAACTCCACTTAAATATTACTGTATTAGTAAACGCAAAATACACTCTCCACGTTATTTTCAAAAGGGGAAAATCTGCTACTCTGCGGCCATAAGGTTGTCCCGTCTTCTTAAATATTCATTCGTCCCGGTAGCCAGGAGCCCTCGCCCTTGGCTTTCTCCTTTTTTGCCCATGTTGATTGCGTTAGGGATATAGGATAATCGAGTGGGCCTTTCGGATATTCCAAGAGGTTTTCGAGTGAAATCCAGGTGCAAAATGCCCTTCAGCATCCGTTGCTGATTGAGTTGACGCATTATTCAGAGAATCATTGTCCGGCGAGGATAGATGGAACAGAACCATGAACGGGCACATAGACATCGGATCATTTATCATAGCACTCATTACTCTTGGGCTGTTTGTGGCCTCACTCTTTATAAAAGGGCTGACCCACGATCTCTTTCTGGAAACCGGGGTGTTCTTGGTGTCAGTTAAGATTATTGTTATGGCCTATAAGAACAGCGTGGCGGTTGGTCACTTGGACGAGAAACTTGACACGATCTTGACGGCGCTCTCAAAGGAAAACGATCAAAGCGCCAATATGACCGACGGTTCACAAGATCGGTCCAATCCGAGGGAGTAGACTGCACTGGACGGCCTCCAGCCATCGGCTTCCGGCTACATAGTGAGCAACCACTTTAGACCAGTAGTATATGGCAAGCTGTACGTAATAAAGGCGAGTTTTTTTAGTGAATACAAGTGGTTATTAAGAGTATGCCTTGCATTCCTAACTTCTTTGTGTCTATCTGGTTTTTCACCCTTGCAGACTCCCTGATCCATTTTCTGTGATCAGTATATCCGATCTGAATCTTTCTATGCTAGAGTATTTTCGCCCGTCCGGCGTTAACGGTGTTAACACCTGGAAGCAACGAAGGAGGTTTTCTCATGGGTAAGTCGGAAAAGCCGGTAGCAGTGGAAGAAGGGCGGCAGCGGACGGTAAGTGTTGATCCGATAAAAGCGGGCCTTATTGTCTCTGCCCTGCTTGCAGCCTTCATTGTTTTTGCAAAACCCATATCCGGTCTTTCTGCCCAGGGAAACGGCATGATCGGAGCAACGCTCCTTGGTCTTTCTTTCTGGATTTTCAGGCCCGCGACTTTTCCCTACCTTGTGGGAGGGGCCATAATCCTTGCCGGGGCCCTCTTGCTGAAGGTGCCTATGGATGTGGTCACCAAGGGATACACATCCCCCGCGGTATGGGTATTGATCCCCGCACTCTTTTATGGATTCGCCCTGATGAAGACCGGGCTCGGAAAACGAATCGCCTATACCGTGCTCAAAACGTTCGAGCCGAGTTACATGGGATTATGCATAAGCTGGTTCATTATCGGATTACTCCTCTCGGCCCTCACGCCATCCATTACGGTGAGACTGGCCATTGTCATGCCCATTGCCATAAGCCTTGTCGAGGCATGTAAACTGGCGGATAAGTCCAAGGGCTCCGCTTTCATTTGTTTTGTCGCCTTTGCAACTGCCCTGCTCCCCGGCATCGGCTGGCAGACGGGTTCCCTGTGGGGTATCTTTATGATGGGGTTCTATCCTCCCGAAATCAGATCGATTGTCACACCGGGAGTATGGTTCCAGTACATGGCTTTTCCTTGGTTTCTTATCACTATTGTATTCCTTGGTCTTCTTTTTGTCGTTTTAAAGCCTGCTGAACCACTTCAGTTGAGTCGAGAGGCCTTCAAGGAACAGTACGCAGCTCTGGGCAGAATCACGAAAGATGAAATAGTGACCGCTGTCATTCTCACGGTGGCCCTTATACTTTTCTCCACGGACAAATGGACGGGGATCAGGACGCCGGAGGCTGCACTGATGGGTTTAATAGCGCTGATGCTCTTCGGAATCATCAAAATCTCCGATATTGGAACCGGAGTTAACTGGGATATCATAAACTTCTTTGGAGTAGTGGTCGGCCTGTCGGCCATGTTCGGCAGCGCGGGCGTCTCAGCCTGGGCCAAACCGATCATCGAACCGAGCGTCCTTTCCCTGGCTGGTTCACCCCTGGTGTTCCTGCTGGCCCTCACACTCGTGCTGTGGGCTATTCGCTTTATAGACATTCCGTGGGGGTTTACTACCTTTGCCATCCTTTCTCCAGTGTTCATCCCTCTGTTTCAGAAGTTCGGGCTCCATCCGGCCCTGGTCAGCGTGGCCTTCATCGCCGCTGGGAATTCCTTCTTTTTGGCCTACCATCAGCCCTTTATCATGATGTGCGACACCATGACCAAATCGAAGGTGTGGACCGGCAATCAGGTTGCAACTGCCGGCCTGCTTTACGCTATTGCCGTTATTGTCGGGATCGTCGTAAGCTCTTTCTACTGGAAAGCCATGGGACTCATGGCGTCGTAATGAGCTGAGAAGGATAAAGAAGGTCGAAGCCGTATCGGTAACCCTTTCGAACGGCGTCCTACCCCGGAGTTAAGGAGATGAGTCCATCTCAGTAAGTCGAGTTTCAACCCTGGCAAATTCAACCAAACACACCGGATTAAAATCTCAGGATACCGTCTTCGTCATCGTATACGGGATTTTTGTCTTCAAAGTGTTTGCATGAACGTGATCCCTCGATCAAATAGCTGCGTCCGTAACAACAAAACTCCTTGAAAATCCCATCCGTTGTGAAAGTCAAGAAACAAGTAACCACTTGAGGAACATTTTTTAACGAATGGGATTTATTAATAATCCTCGTTTCCATGACCCGCGCGATCATTATTCAGCAGGGCGGCACAACTTAGCAGCTCTGCCCGAATGCAGGCGATAGACCCCAGCTTTTCGCCAAGCTCTCCCAGGCTCTTTTCAACGTTGTTTTTCCCCGCCTGGTGAAGCGCCAGGGCTTTTTGAAACGAGATGCGGATTCCCGCGAGCGTAAGATCTGTCTTTTCATTCAATGAGGTTCGAAAATCGTTCATGGTTTTGGTTATACGGTTGACCAGATCGTAGCGCACCCTTCCGCAGTGCCGGTCAAGGAGTTCTGCAACAGACTCCTTCATGCCCTTTAAAATCATTTTTTTGGCAATGAACGAAGGTAAAGCGGAAGTAGCGGCAAGCTGGACCAATTCGAGCCCAACCGGATCGTCCTTTAGCATGAAATAAAAATCGCTCTTCCTGCTCAGGCCTTCCACCGAAGTAAAAGGCTTCAATTGCAACTCGAAAATGTCACTGGTTAAAGTCAAAATCCTCTCGATGATTTCGTTTGTCTTGCGGGCAAATTCTCCGTGTGCATCCTCGAGTCTGGATGAAATTTTTTCTGAAAGCTGCTGTCGCCAGGGATTGAACGTTTCTCGAATTCTATCGAAAACAAATTGTTCGAGCTGCTCCCTCAGACCTCCACCCCCGCGTTTCACCAGCCTCAGGTATTCTTCTTCGAGCTCCTTTTGGAGCGCGGACGATTTTTCCCTCTTAAATCCGAATATTTCCTCGTCCAGTCCGGAAATGGTCTTGCCCAAATGGCCTTTGAGCAGGAACTGAGTATTCTCTCGGTCCTTTGCGATCTCCTTCATCTCCTGTTCGAACCGCTCGATCTTTGTCTTAAGCTCCTGAAGCGGCAGCTTGATAGCTTCCTGTTCGAGTTGAAAGGAGATGGTTTCGTCGGATATCAATTTGAGCAGGTTATTGACAACCGATTGCAGAAAGACCCTGCCTTTCTCACGGGCCAGAAAATCCAGAAGTTGTCTTTCAAATTCAGGCAGGAGGCTGCGCCCCACGAGAAGATCGTCCCCGGCCTTTTTCCCTTCGAGGGCCCATCGGGCCGACAGCGGATAGATCCTGACTTTCCCCTGCCCGACTTCTTCTTCGATGACACGGACCGTAAATTCCAGCGACTCCTTCTGGTCGCTGTCGCTGACCTGGTCGATCTTGTTGAGAACGAAAAAAACCTTATCCACAAACTCGCGGACGTCCTTCAAAAACTGGTGCTCGCTCCTGGAAAGAGGCGGATCGACCGAGACGACGAAGATTCCCGCATCGACGTATGGAAGATAGGCGTAAGCCGCCTCGGTATTGTGACTGTAGACCGAGCCGGCGCCCGGAGTGTCGATGATGCGGACCCCGCCTTTAAGATACTGCGAAGGATAGAAGACCGTGACTTCTTTCACTTCCTTTTTGTTTTGAGGATTTTCGCGCTCTGTAATAAAGGCCGGGAGACCTGCAATATCGATTTCTTCCAATCGGCCGTTCAGATACTCTGCCTCGACCTTAAGCTTTGGACCGTATCGCAAAATTGTGACAACGGAAGTAAGCGGCGTGATGGCTGTGGGCAAAATGCTCTCCCCCAAAAGAGCGTTGATGAAAGTCGATTTACCCCGTTTGAACTGACCGAGAACCACCAGGTTGAAAGCTTCCTCATCCAGTTTGATCCTGATTTCACCCACGGACCTCGAGGTCACATCGCGCACGGCGCCCTCCAGTTGTGCGACAATGCCGGTCAAGCGTTCTCTTAGTTGCGGGTAATTGAACATGGAACATCCTCCTGGCAGCAACGGATCACCCTGCGTGGTCGCTGACATCTGATGGAACACCCGTTTGAGATTAAAAAAAAACTTCTGTTTCCAGCGAGAAAACAGAAGTCATCATCCCTCTAAAGGGCAGTTATGGTGGAACTTCATCACCGCATTTATTAATATACGGGAGGCTTTCCCCTGTCAATCCATAATCTGGAAACATCTGCGCGGGTCTAAAAGAGTCTGGGAAACAACCTTCCGGTGCGCGAGAAATAATTGCGGTACTGCTCGCCGTGAATTCTCAGCAGGTACGATTCTTCGTCCAGCGCTTTGACTGAAACGCAAACGAAGTGAACGATCAGGATGAGGAGCGAAAAGGCCGTCGGGAGCAGCAGCAACACTCCGATCAGTATGACGATTTGAAAAAGATAGATTGGATGTCTCACGATCCGAAAAGGACCCTCGGTAACAAGAGAAGTCTTTTCCTTTTGATCGATCCCGATTCTCCAGGCATTGCCCATAATGGAGTAACACCAAAGGGTGCCGGCGTAGCCAAGTACGATGAGGGCTATGCCGACAGCGAGGCTTGAAGTGTTTAGCAAGGCGGGCGTAAGCGGCCGCAACCTCTGCGCCCCAAGGCCGCACGCTATGAGAATCGGCTGGCCTAACCAGGCCGCGATGACCAGAAACCACCCGGTCCAGAGCAGTTTCTCCCTGGAAGTCCGAGGCTTGAGATTCGCAGATCGGCCGATCAGCTTGCGAACCCGCCGGGCCTGGAGGAAAACCCCTGTCCAGTAAACGAGCGCGGAGGCCAAAACGGCGGCTTGCCTCAGAGTCAAATCGTCATGGACCTCAAGGGCCATGGCGCATCGCGCGTCTGGCCAGGATCAGCCGTTGCAGTTCGAGCACCCAATGCTTTTTGATGCTGAACCAGACGTCCTCTGCCCAGGGCAGATACATGGTTTCCGGATTCATCGTGTCTTCGTTCTGTTCGATGACGATGTTCGCTTCGGGTGGCGGATGGTACCTGTTGATACGGTCCATGATCGCCTGGCTTTTCAACAAATGCTCCGTGTCAGGAACCGGGCCGTGTTTCCAGCCCGCCGGCAACCGCACATTGCGCACATGCGCCGTGCCTGAGGCTTTAAAAAGATTGGCCGGGCCGTAGCCGAGAAAGTCGCCGCCAAGCAGATCGCGGCCCTTGTGAAAGCCGGTGAACTCCTCAACGGTATCGGGGACCGTTCTGAGCCGAAAATTCATGTCCCATTGGTTCGGCAGAAGCCGGGTTAACCCCCCTGCGCCAGTCGATGTCACGTAGGGAAGTGTCAGGCCTGCGACCGGCCGTTTCCTGCCGGTGAGCGGGTCGGTGATCTCGTAACGGCGTTCCCCTTTCCACGTCAAAGGACTCCAGACCTCCACGCGTTCGGAATAAGCGTACATGTCCAGGATTCTGATGTCTTCCATTCCGCCCTGGCTGTTGCCTACGATCATGGGGCGCAATCCCTCTTTTTCGTAGTACCATGCGATCATGCCTGCGATCATTTCCGCGTTTTCGTAACAACTGAATGACAAGGTGGCGTCGCCAGGATTGCGAATACTCGCTTCGGGATAACCCATGCCGATCAGAAAATGGGAAAACGAAATCAGGCGCTCCTTCTGTGGCATAATGCCCCCATGAATGTTGATGATCTGCGGTGCAGGCGCCTTTGACAGAGCTTCCCGGATGTCTTTTTCCGTCACGTGCTCAGGGTCGAGACCCAGGATCGTGTCTTCGATTTCTGGGGAAAGCGTGTATGCCTTAAGCCCAAAGTTATCTTCAATTCGGCCGGCGCGGGCGGAGTCCAGGCCATGGCGTTCGTAAGTGGAGCAGCCGGGCAAAACCAAAGCAGTTCCGAGCAGAAGAATCAAGAAGGTTTTATGCATTGGCAAGCAATCCTGTTGAGTGTGTCAAGAAAACGGGTTTTGAGTTCTTCGATCTGCGGAGGCGAAAAGACAGTGGACCGCCATGTCAGGCTGATGTTCATTGCCTCGCGGACTGAGGTGAAGGACAAAACAAACGGAGTCGTCGGGCCGGTGGAAACGGCTCGGAAATAATCTATCGGCCTCTCACCCGGTTGTTGCTCCCAAAGGGAATTCAAGTTGATGTTCGCTATGCCGCCCCACAGGGGATAATGTTTCTGGTAAAATTTCTTCCTTCGTTCCGTAGAGTACAAAGAAAACATGAAGCGTCCAAAAGCCAGCTCCAGCGGCGTTGCCAGGTAGAGCCGGCCGTTCTTGACGGCGAGCGTCTGCCGGCGGATATCCCTGGCCAGATCCATCAGGCTGATCTCTTCGGGAACTTCGTGGGAAACGACAAATGAGCCGAGGAAAAGTCCGAACTTGTGCTGGTTCCCAGGGCGGAGATCGTTCCTCGTATTGACGATGCAGCCGAGGGAAATTTTCCGGCGCTTTTGCTGAGTTCGGTTCAAACACAAGGGGGAAAAACATTTCATCATCAACGCGAGCAGCAGATCGTTGACGGTGAGGTCCCAGGATTTGGCCGTTTTCATCAAAGAATGGAGCTTTTCGGGACCCAGGCAAAGTGGAGTATACCTGACGTGCGAGTCGTTAATATCGCGGTACGGAGCGCGGCAGGAAGTGTTCATGTTTCTGACATAAGATCGAAGGGAGGCCAGTTTCCGTACGAGCAGCACCGGGTGTCGAAGCAGACCGTCACAACGGCCGGGATAGAGATCGAAAGTTTCCCGGCACTCGGCCCCCTGGCCCCCATAGCGCGCAAAGATGTCTCTCATCAGGCGCACGATTGACAGGGCATCGGCAACCGGATGAAAGTAACTTATACCGAGAGAAAACGAGTTCTCATACGGCACGGCAAAAAACCTGAACGGATCGAAGCTCTCGATGTATGGGAAAGCGGAATTCAACTGCCGCTCGACTTCCGATGCAAGGGCTGAGTGAGGGTTTGCGTCGTTGATGAGCTTGATTTCGCAACGCGCCGGGCCGGCCTCATAGCGGTAAGTTCCCCGGCTTCGATTCAGCGACAGACCCGTCAGCCCCTGTGCTTCCAGAGTTGTGTTCACTGCTCCACACAGCTTTTCGAATTCGAGACTTTCATGAATTCGTAGCACGTGGACCGCGTTGTAGGGGTACAGGTCGTTCCATTGGAGCATAGTCTTTTGAAAGCTGTTCAATCGGCCGGACATGAGAGTTTTCACGCTTCTGTCGGCAGAGGCTGCGCGGCGTCCAATGGTTCAACGCCGGCCGGTTCTCTTCCGCCGGTCTCTGTAAGAAGCTTCTGAATAGTGGGGCACTAAAGCCTCCCCCTGTTTAAAAGGGGGCAGGGGGATTTTTACGAACGGCCCGTTGGCTCCAGGTATTAATGCAAGTCGGTATCAGCGACACGAGCACCGCCGGTAAACTGCGCTCATCCTGGCCCGGAGGATTTCCCGCCGATTCTTAGTAGCACATCCCCTGAAGAGGGTCAATCTTCACCTTCAATTGGGGTGTAGTTCAAACTGACGGCGTTTTTCGGTCGCCACCAAGCCTCCCGCGAACGCCCAAAGCGCCAGATTTCCGCCTAAAGGCGGTAAGAGGAATGACCAGATTAGACGTGTAGCGCGGGCGGCCTGCCCGCTACGCGCTCGCACGACGCAGAGTGGCTATTTTTTTTCGGCAGGGTACTATATAAGTCTATCATACGAGGCTAATGAATCGTTGGATTATCGTCCTTGGATTTTATGACCTTAAGGTGAATTTTTCTCGGCTTGCCTTTTTGTCCGCTCTGGCGTCCGTGCGTCCGTGGATCGCCGCCGAAATGACTCCTGCAAAACCTTACTGCGTCCAGCGCGGGTTTGACGATGAGAATTAGGCCGATAGAAGCGACTGCAAGCCCCGTAGTCAGGTCACGGCCTGAGGCGAGAAAGCCCGTGTACGTGAAGGTTGCCCCTAAGAATAATAAAACCAGTGAAATCATTAAAATTCTCCGGGGTATTCTTTTGAATTAAAGGCGGAAGTTTATTCAACTTCCTTCGACAACTTTTGTCAGATTCGTCCCAACAGCTTAAGCACCCCGATGGACAGGGCGGGAACGTAGGTAATCAGCAGTACTCCCAGGCCAAGTATCAACAGGAACGGGATGACACTCCGGTATAGCTCTCCCATCGGCTTTCCGAAGCGAGATGATGCTAAGAGCAGGTTGAGGCCTACGGGCGGGAAGAGAAAACCAACTTGGAGGTTGGCCAGAAAAATGATGCCCAGGTGGACCGGGTGGACCCCGAAAGCCACCCCGAGCGGAATGACAAGGGGAGTGAGAACGATTATCGCCGAAAATATTTCGAGTATGCTTCCGAGTACCAGCAGCACGACGTTCAATGCCAGCAGAAAAAGGAGCGGCGAGTGAATCTGCTCCTTTATGACCTCCAGCAGGCGGTCGGGGATCTGCGCGTCCACCAGGTAGCTTGTCAGGCCCATTGCGCAGCTAAGAAGGATCAAGACCGCCCCGACGAATGCGGCAGCCTTAACCAGCGTTGCCGGCAACTGCTCTATGGGGTGCAGGTCACGGTGAATGAAGCACGAGATAACGATCGTGTAGGCGCACGCGAAAGCGGAAGTCTCCAGCAGCGAGGCGAGACCGCTACCGAACAGAATGACCATTGCCACCGGGATCGAGAGTTCCCATTTAGCGATGCGCCCCGTAGCCAGCAGTTCGCGCCATTTGAAGGGCTGCCGCTCTATCCCGGCTTTCAGGCTGACGTTTATACAATAAATCGCCACGAGGGTGAGCAGCAGCGTTCCCGGTACCAATCCGGCGATGAACAACTGGTCCGCCGGAGTATTTGCGACAACGCTGTAGAGGATTACGGCAAGGCATGGCGGAAACAGGAGGCCCAGGCTCCCGGCCGCCGTTACCAGGCCGAGCGAGAACTTTTCGGGGTAGCCATCGTTGAGCAGTATGGGATAGACAAGCCCCCCAAGAGCTATGATGGTGACGCCGGAGCCCCCGGTCAAGGCAGTGAAAAGCGCACAGACAGCTCCAACAAGCACCGCGACCCCCCCTGGCATGAACCCCAGCAGCGCTCGAAAAAAATTCACCAGCCGTCCGGGAGCGTTGGTCTCCGCGAGGACAAACCCGGTTGCAGTCAGCAGCGGTATTGCGGGAAGGGTTGGAGAGCCGACTAGCCTGTAAATCTCGGCTGTGACCGCCGAAACTGGGGTCCCGTCCCCCCAGAAAAGGATCAACGCCAATCCGGACATTGCGGCGAATACAGGGCAGCCAAGAAGGGTAGAGGCCATGAGTATCGCGCCCAGGACCCAGGCCACCGAGTCCGTGGGCTGAATTATGCCCAGACAAAAGGCCGCGCCTGCGATGGCCGCAACGCAAAGACGCGCCGGAAGCCAGTTTGAGGATTTCAAAATGTAGGTCAGCGAGATAAGCCCCAGGCCGAGCGGCATTATGCTTTCGCTGATCCAGATCGGGATGCCTAACGTTAGCTCCCGGCCCTGCATACGTTCGGCAATAACGACACACACACTGGAATAGGTAAGAATTGCGGTGACGGAGGCGGCTACGCAGCAGGAGAAGAATTCAGCCTCCCGGCGCGCCCTCACTCCGGGAAGCAGGGAGGCCGTCGAGAGCGTAAGATGTTTACCGGTCAAGGTGGCGGCAAGCCCGCCAATAAAGGTGAGAAAGAAAGTCAACTGCTGGGTATAGGTGGCCGACCCTGGGATGTGAAACCCGGCAAGCGGGCGGCCCAGAAAGTCCACCAGCGGCAGGGCCGTGAGCAACAAAAAGCCTGCGACCAGCAAACCTTCCCCAATACGGCTGGCCAGAAAACGAGGTGTCACTTTCCTGCCTTACCCGCCTGCCGGCGGCATTGATTTCTCAGCTCCATGGCGGTGTCGAGAGGTTCGGCGGGCACATAGGACCCGCGCACCTGCGGGAGAACGCTTTCAATCAGGCGCCGCCATTCATTTAAGGTCTCTTCGTCAACTGAAACCACTTTGACCCCATTCTTCTCCAGGGTCTCAATGGCGCTTTGGTCGGTTCGCCTCGAAAATTCGCGGAGGCGCTGAGAGGCTTTGAGCGCTGCTCGCCTCAGAGCAGGGCGGATTTCGACGGGAATTTTCTCCCAGGCGGATTTCGTTACTACTATGCCCCCCAGGAAAACGGCCCAATTAAACTCGGTCATATAACTGACATGTTTATACCACTGAAGCAGGAGAATACCCTGCGGATTAATGGTGACCGCATTCACCAGTCCGGTCTGAAGGGCGGTCGCAATCTCGGTGGCGGGCAGAGGCACAGGATGGAACCCGGCTTTTTTCCAAACTTCCGCATACTGGTCATCGCCCGACCATATGAACATCTTGAGTTTTCTCATATCATCGGGCGTCCTTACCGGAGACTTCGTAAAGAAATGGGCCCATCCAGCATCCGACCAGCCGAGCAGAATAAAACCCTTTGCCTCCATTCCCTGCTCCAACCGGGGACCGAGCTTTTCAAGGACGCAATCCAACTCCCCGTAATCAGCGTATGCCAGGGGAATTTCGAGCGTGACTATTGCCCGCTCTATTTCGCTGAGGCCCCCCGTGGTAAGAAGCCCCGCATCGAGTGTCCCTAGCCGCATCTTTCGCACGATGTCCCGGTCATCCCCGCTCACCCCGCCCGGATAAAGTCGGAATACGATCCGCCCATTGGACTCTTTTTGCCATTCGGCGCCCATTTCTAGAAGGACCTTATGCCATTCGGACCCTTGAGGCGCGAGCGTCGCCACTTTTATGACAATTTCGCCGGCAGCATGCGCGGTCAATGCTGAAATGAAAAAGAAAATGGTTGCAAAGCAAAACCCTTTAAGTTTCATGCTGTTTCGTTCCTGAATCAATCAAGAAAGAGACGGTCCATTCGGCCGAGAAGCCATCGTGCCCGGCGTTGTGCTATGATATTTGAAAGCCTCTGGTCCGGTGCGTCGTCGATATTGACCGCGAGCGCCTGATCGAGCAGTTTTTTGAATTCAACCCGGTCCTGTATCGCGACGTCAACCGTTTCGGCAAAGGAAACCAGTGGGGCGGCCCTTCGTCCAGCGGACAGTTGCACCGCGCGCGTAAGGCTATCGCGCGCACGGTCGGTAGAGCCTCCGGCTGCGGCCGGCCTCCCGCCTTCGTACACAATCATGAAATCGTAGAGAATGCCCGCGCCAAATTCCGCATTAAGTTCAAGGGCGCGGCGAATGAGGGCCTCGACCTTGGGCAGGTCGGCTGAGAGGGCAGGGTTGGTCTTGTCCAATGAGATGGCGGCCCCCCACGCGGCTGCAGTCCAGTAAAGGAGCGCAACGTCTTTTTTGCCAAATGCGGCCAGGGCCTTCTCAGGATCGCTTTCCAGCAGATCGGCGAAGCCGGGCTGGACTTCCCCGAGGCCGCGAATTCCGTAACCCAGGGCTCGGCGGTAAAGGCGCAGCGCACGCTCCCTGAGAGATATGGCCCTGATAAGGTCGCTGTCTTCAATGAAATCGGCCTCCGTTTGTACGAAGCCGTAGGCGTACTGGGTAAAACCGCTCGTGGCCGCCAGCAGCAGCCCACGATTATGTGGGGACTGCGTCAGCAGGCCCTCGATGGTTTTAAGCCCGAAAGGCAGTGCCGCGCCGACCAGGTCCGGATCATCGTCGGTTGCATAAACCGATGAGCTTTCAGCCAGAGCGTTGCCGAGCCGATCCACCGCGAGTTTCTGAAGGGAACAGCCCGGCAGGGCCAGGATAAAAACCCAGATCGACATCCGGAAGAATACACCGAGAGAGCTTGCAGGCAATTTGGCCGTCATAATCCGATTCCTGTGCTCATGGTCTCCTTTCTCAAAAAGCTCCTAATGCTACTGCGACTCGTCAAAATATCAAGCACTTTTTGGAATCAAACCGGGTTGTACTCGCGATGGAATTCTTAGCCAGGTAGTTGCGCCGACGGCATGTCCAACCGAGCTTTAGGCTATGGGATTGAACGGGCGATACCCTGCTATTTGACTTTCTTGAAGAAGAGTTCCTGCGACCCTGGAAGAGTGACGTGAATAACTCCGTTATCGAGGCTTCCAACTATCACTCCCCCGTTCTTGGTGTTGAGCCTTAGTTCGTTGCCCTTCACATACCAGGAAAAAGTGACCTCATCGTCGCCAACCCTCCAGACGCCTACCCCGGTTTCTTTCAATTCCAGGGTGGTTTCATGGTGATGCGGAGAAGCTTTGATTTCAGCAATATAGGTCCCAACGTGAGCGGTCGATGGACCGCAACCTGTCATGGCGGCCGGGATGAGGCAGAATAGAAACAGCCGCAAAAAAACCGAAGATTGTATCTTTATTCGCATCACGATGAACCGTCACGATTCGGTGGAGGTAATTCGGCTCCCGGCGCCGAGGATCGATTTCATTCTGTTCAAAAGCTCCGGCCTGTCAAAATAATAAATCTGGACGGAGAAAGCCAGCATTAGCGCATTTTCCAGTACCTTTTTCCAGCCGATCGGCTCACCCACAATATCGTAGCACCCGCAGTTGATCGGGGCGCCCCGGTACATGTTGATCAGGATCATTACGTCGAACATTATCAGAAGCAGCCCGATCACTATTATGGATGAGCGGGACTTGAAACCGATGATCAAAAAAAGGCCGGCGACGAGTTCGATCCACGGCAGTATGACAGCTCCCAGGTTCAGGGACATGTAGGGAATCAGCCGGTAATCTGCTATTGCTTCTGCGAACTGGGCAGGATGCGGTATTTTGCTCAAACTTGCGTAGATGAAAAAATAGCCCAGGTAAACCCTCAGCGCAAAAGCGAGATACTCACTCTTTATCATTCGTTCAATAAAGGCTGGAATCATCTCGTAACCTTTTACTCGACCGGATAACCGTTGGCCTCCCAGGCCTGCAGGCCACCGTCCAAAACTTTCACGTCCCTATGTCCCCGAAGCAGCAGTTTGTCTGCAATTTCCAGATCGTACGGCCTGCTTATCGTATTTCCGTAAACCACTATCTTTTTGTCTTTCTCTTCCTCGGGGAAACTTATAAGGTAGACTATATCGAAAAGCGCCATCGGCATGTTGACTGCGCCCTTTATGTGCCGCTTCCGATAGAAATTGTTGGGCATGGCGTCCACAATGAGCGTTTGTCCCTGCCGGTAATCTTCCATTGCCGCAGAGGCGCTGATCGAAGCAACTGCCTCCGGACGCTCGGGGATAAGTGGGATTCCGTAAGGATTCGAGAAGTTAAAGGTTATCGCCAGAAGAACGCTTACCCCGATGACAAGCACAAAATCGAACCAGAACACCCGGGAAGCCCTGATCACCGCATTGGTTTCTTCCTCGATGATTTCCTGGTCTTTGAGAAGCCAGCCGCGCATGTCCCGCACGAAGTTCCTCGAAAGGTACGGGTAATCACGCAGCAAGCTGTCAAATTGCTCCTTCGAGAGCACAACGAGCTGTGTTTCGACCAGACTTTCTGCATTGGCGGTACGAGTGTCGCCCGCTAAAAGAGACACCTCGCCGAAGTGCTCCCCGGGGCCGCGTACAGACAGCTCCCTCACGATCCTGTCCTTATGGCTTACGAAAATCCTGACTCGACCGGAACCGATGATATAGAAAGAGTCCGGCGGGTCCCCCTCTTTGAAAATGATCTCGTTCGGCCGCGCAACCCTGCTCTGAACCGTTCGGGCAAGCTCGTCCAGCTTTTCAGGGGGTAAATCCCGAAAAACAGAGCTCTTCAGCAAAATCTTTCTGTTTTCGACTTCGGCATCGGTCATTGCTGTGGCTATTTCTTTTTGTGCAACATCTTCAACTGCTTTATGAACCGGTCAGGGTCCTGAATGACGCCCGTGTGGCTGTAGAGCACTTTCGCGTCTTCAGTTGAAACGATCATGGTGGTAGGCGTTGGTACTCCCTCCATAGAGGCCGAAATTGCCATATCTTCGTCAAGCAGGATCGGAAAAGGCGTCTTGAACTTTTTTTTGAAGGCTTCCACTTCGGCTCGTCCATCGGCGATCGCTATTGCTATCACCTTTACGTCGGCCAGACGCGAGTCCCCCTGGATCGCTTTGTAGATATTGTTCATTATGGGGGCGTTGGCGCAGCAGTACGGGCAAAGCGCGCTCATGAACTCGATAACCACCAGCTTCGCTTTTATATCACTGACTTTAAACGGTTCAACCGCTTTCAGACCGAGATATTTCTGCGCCGGGGCAGAATCAGGGGCGGGAAGGGTGAATTTCGCAGGTGGGAATTGTTCTGCAGGGACGGCACAAAAAACCTTAATAGACTGCAAAAAAATAAGCGCGCAAATAATAATTTGAAAAAAATTGATCCATCCCCTCTTTTTCATCTCTTTTCTCCATTAGACTGAAAATGCGTCGGGTGAAGCAGAATATGTGATGCAGCCTGCTGCGTCAATCATAAGATGAGTTAATTTTAGCCTGAGTTGCCGGTTGGACAAGTCTCGCGTTTTATACCCAACTCTTTTGCGGTGACTCCTAAGGTATTGACCGGCGCCGCGAAGCAAGGTTTAATTCCTCCTGGGTGGGATTTGCGGCTCGATTCAGTGATCTTATGGACTGATCCGGAGACAGTTAGCCTGTCTGGACTGGGAGACCCTGGATGCGGAATGAAAATCGAGAACTGGAATTGGTGGCCGAACTTAAACGACTGCGCGCCAGAGTTTCGGAACTGGAGTCGATGGCGGAAGGCCGCCGTGAAGTGGAGAAGACTCTACGGGATCAGCTTCAGTTCCTGCAGATATTGATTGACACCATTCCAAACCCGATCTTTTTCAAAGATAAGGACGGAAAGTACCTGGGATGCAATAAGTCGTTCGAGCGGCGCATCGGATTGGACAGGGGCCACATCATTGGAAAATCCACCTCTGACCTCTTTCCGGAAGAGCTTGCCGCTCGATATGAGCAGCACGATGCAGAGCTTTTCGAGCGGCCCGGTGAAAAGATATACGAAACAAGGCTGACTTATCCGGATGGGCTGGGCCGTGATGTCATTATAACAAAGGGAATTTTTACGGATTCCGAAGGCAATGTTGCAGGGTTGGTCGGAGTCGCACTCGATATAACCGAGCGCAAACGAGCCGAAGGAGCGCTGCAAAGAGCGCACGACGAACTCGAGGGGCGCGTGGAGAGAAGAACCGCCGCTCTGGCGGAAGCGAACAGCAACCTGCGAAAAGAAGTAGCCGAGCGAACCAGGATTGCCGAAGAACTCCGAATGAGCTCCGAAAAGCTGAAAATATTTGCCTACTCCGTTGCACATGATCTGAAAAGTCCCTCAATCGGAATTTACGGGCTTGCCGGACTGCTGCAGAAAAACTTCGCTGGAATCCTCGGTGAGAAAGGCGCCGGTTTTTGTGACCGGATAATGAAGGCTTCGGAGCATGTGGCCTCCCTGGTTGATGCGATTAATCTGTTTATCGCCGCCAAGGAAACCCCGCTCAAGATTGAGCCGATTGATATGGCTGAGGTCTTGCATATGCTGCGGGACGAGTTTTCGGCCAGGCTTAGAGTGCGGCGTATAGAGCTGCTTGAGCCTGAAGGGATTGTGCTTGTGCGTGCAGACAAGATTTCCATTCTCAGGGTTTTTAGAAATCTGATCGATAATGCCGTCAAATATGGAGGCGACGGGCTCGCTACTATTGAAATCGGTTATGAGCAAGCCGGGGATTTCCATCATTTTACCGTAAAAGACGATGGGGTCGGCATTAAGGCTGATGACGGCAGCGATATATTCAAAGTGTTTCAGCGGCAGTGCGCATCCGATGAGATCGAGGGTACGGGTTTGGGGCTGGCGATCGTAAAAGAAATAGTCGAGCTGCACAAAGGGCACGTCCGGGTAGAGCGGGGCATTGAGAGGGGGACGGTTTTTCATTTCTTGATTTCAAGGGGTCTTTAACTCTTCGACATGGAATCCTCAGAATTTAGATAAATTGTACACTGGTGAGCAGTTTGCCATAGATAGCGGCGACAGAATCTGTCTAACCCCATGAGCCGGCCTGGCTCGTGTCTGAGGGAATGTAATATATGCAGCATGAATCCGAATACGCCTGGGTTCGCGACTTGCCTTGGCTGATTGTCTTCGGCCTTCTTTCGTCGGCTTACTGCGTGCTTACTGCCGCACACACAGGTGTGACCTGCGACGAACCCGTGTATTTGCTTCGAGGCCTCAAAGGCTGGCATCTGGGCGGTAGCGGTGGTTTGACCAAAATCGGCACAATGCCGCTGCCGGTCGATGTGACGACATTGCCGCTATACGTTTGGGAGTTCTTGCGAGGACAGCGTTTTGATCAGCTCTCGGAAATTGACCGGATGCTGCCCGTGGCGCGCGCTGGGACGCTGGTGTTTTGGTGGGTGGTGCTGTTTTACGGTTGGAGGGTGGGATCGAACCTCGCCGGACGTTGGGGCGGGCGACTGGCTGTGGTGTTGCTTGCCTTTGAACCGTCCCTGCTGGCCCACGCAAGCCTGGCGACAACCGACGTGGCGCTCACTGCCTGCATGCTCGCGCTGGTATATCACTTCCGTGAGGGACGAACATCCGGGTGGCGGCTGCGTGTGGGTCTTCCGTCCCTCTTGTACGGATTGGCCCTGCTGGCTAAAGCCTCGGCACTGTTACTGGGCCCGTTATGCTTGCTGGTGCTCGAATTGGATCGACTGGGGCGCCAGCAGGCACTCGCTGTCCCGGCAAATGGCGGGATGGTGCAATTTTTTAGGCGACTCGTCGCGCAACTCGGCCCGTTTCGCCGCGACTTAAAACAGATTTTTGGTTTGGGATTTCTCCTGATGCTTATCTACTGCGGCAGCGATTGGCGCCCCGAGCCCAGTTTTGTGGCTTGGGCAAGGACACTGCCCGATGGCCCGATGGCATCAGTTATGGTTTACCTGGCGGACCATTTGCGGATTTTTAGCAATGGCGCAGGAGCAATCGTTTGGCAGATCAAACATAACAATATCGGACACGGTGTGTTCATTGCCGGCCGGACTGACCCTCGCGCCCTGTGGTACTATTTTCCTGTGGCGATGACAATGAAGTTGACGGCGTCTCTGCTGGCCTTGCCGTTGCTTGTTGCGATTGTCAGGCCAAGAGCGCTGTGGAATTGGGTGACCGTGATAACGGCGGTACTGATTCTTTTCAGTGTCACCTTCAGGGTGCAAATCGGCATCCGGTTGGTCTTGCCGCTTGTCGGTTTTTTCATCGTAGGTGCGGCAGGTGCGGCGGCTAACATGATCGCTGCGTTGGAATCGGGTTGGCGAAGACATTTGGCTGCAGCGGCTGTGGCTGGCTGTGTATTTTGGACTGCGGCTGCATCGCTCATTGTTTGGCCGAATGCGCTCTGTTATTTCAACGAGCTATGGGGCGGAACCTCAGAAGGTTACAAACTGTTGAGCGATTCCAATTATGACTGGGGCCAGGGGATCAGGGAACTCCGGGACTGGCAGCAGCGAAATGGCATCGAGAACCTGGATGTCTGGTATTTCGGCACCGATCCGGATCGGTTAAAGGGACCTTTCAATCTGGTTTCAATGAAGGATGGTGACTTCCAGGGGCCCGATGATTTTATTGCACGGTTTCGTGGACGCTATTTGGCTGTCGGCACAACCAATCTCTATGGCGGCTATTTCATCGAAAACCCTAAGAGGGGGCATGGCCTTGAAAAATCGACACTGACCGCCATTCGCTATCTCAGGACCAGACAACCCGTTGCCCGCACAACGACTTTTCTGATCTATGATTTCACCGGGTCATGAGGATCCCGTGTGTATGATGATACTGCCCCTGGGTGACCATCTCGCCCTTTTGGGGATGATTTCATCATAGCATTCGATGAAATCGCCGACCTTGCCCAGGGCCGTGCCTGAGACCTGCACGCCTACCTGTTGTCCGGCTCTGGCTTCCTTCACCGGCTGCTTCTCGATCTGGAGCGATTCGATCCTGGCGCTGTGAACCGGTCCCATCGCCGTTACCACCCGAAAATGCTTTCCGACCTGGACGGCGCCATCAACGACATCACAGCCTAGAATCACCCCTCCTTTTTTCGATTTGAAGGTCGCGATCACCTCGCATTTTCCGATAATCCTCTCTTCGGTCTCAATCGGGGCCAGATTCCGGGCAATGGTTTTGACATCTTCAGCCAACCTGTAGATTACGTCGTACAGTCGCACCTCCACCCCATGTTCTTTCACCCACTGATCCAGCTTTGAGGTGACCCCTACGTTGAATCCGATGACAAGCCTGCTCCCGGTCAAAGCCATCAGCAGGTCTTGTTTGACTATGTTTCCCACACCGGACTGGATCACCTTCACTTCCGCTTCGGGTAGCTTCAGGTTGGCAAGCAGAGCGGAAATCGCTTCGACGCTTCCCATCGTATCGCATTTGAGCACCAGTTCAATTTTTGCCCTCCCCTCGGGTCGGTCCGCAAATTCCGGGGGGCCATGCCTTGTCTCTTTTGAAGTTTTATGGGAACGCTTTCTTTCGGTCATTTTAATCTCCATTCCGATTTGGAGCGCCTTTCCGCAACTTGAGTAAATTTCTTGTAAAATTAAGACAGGGCAGGATTGCTGGCTAGTGTCCATCCGGAAACTCCGGATGAACGCAGGAGAATTTCACCTATGAGAATTCGAGGCCCGGCGAGGCTTCCGATTCGGATTTTTTGATCTGCAAGAAAATGAATAGATCGGGAATGTGAGTGAATGACAGGCGCCCGTTTAGGCAAGCGCCTTATCGAAAGTAACGATCATGGCCCTGACCGGGCAGCTCTTCACGCATAGCTCGCAGGCGCTGCACCGCTCGGATTCAAATTCGACTTCCATCTGCGGTCTCTTCACGTGGAGAGCCCCAGTCGGGCAGACAGCCGTACAGGACCCGCACTGGTAGCATCTTTCCTCGTCGCGGCGAATTCCATGGCCGACCGGTTCTACCTGGACGCCCACCTGTTCGAGATATTGGACCCCTTTGTAGAAATTATCAGCGCTGCCATGCAGTTCCATTACCAGCATTCCCTCTTTTCGGGGAAAGATCTGGGCCTTCAGGATATTGAAAGCCAGGTTATAGTCGCGCACCAGGTTGGTTATTATGGGTTTATCCACAATTTCCTTCGGGAATCTCAGTACAAGCGTTCTTGAATACATGATTGCTCCTCGTATGACAGACTTATATACAACCCTTCACGATGTATTTAACACTTTGCGATGTACTTCGCGGAGCGCGGAAGGCCGACAGCCGCCATTCTCGACGCTCTCCCTGACCTGTCTATGACCAGAGACGGAGCGTTCGCGGGAGGCCTTCCTCTTTGGGCCAGATAAAAATAACATTGCCGAGCAAAAGTCCAAGCATTTTTTTCCGGCCTCCCTCCTCCGAGCTCTGAATGTTACTTCCGATTTCCGCCCGCCCCCGTTTATTTGTTGACCCGGAAGGAATTAAAAAATATACTATACTAAAAAATAGTAGTTTAATTTTCGCTTGACGCCACCTTGGAGTTGATATGAAGCTGTCCACCAGAAGCCGCTATGGAGTCAGACTCATGCTCGATTTGGCTCTTCACGCAGACCAGGGGCCTGTTCGGCTTGGGTCTGTCGCCCAAAGGCAGGGTATCGGGATAAAGTACCTCGAACAAATTATAATCTCTCTAAAAAAGGCGGACTACGTTACGAGCGCTCGCGGCCCGAAGGGTGGGCACATGCTGACCAGACCCCCCGAAGAGATTACCGTCGGAGAGATCGTAGGGCTTCTGGAAGGCGGCCTGAAGCTTACGAGGTGTACTCAGTATCCCGAAGAGTGCGTCCGTTCCGGTCAGTGCGTTACCAGAATTCTCTGGATGGAGGCCACCGAGGCAATTCGTGAAAGGCTTTACGCGATCACTTTCAGAGAGCTTATGAATAGGTCCGCTGCCGGAGTTGATGCAAAGGAATGTGGGCTATAATCGCCGGGGCGAAAGTCAGGGCGACCGATGCGGATAACTTGGAATGAAGATAAGATCGATTGCGGTCAGCAAAACAAAGGGCACTCGGAAGGAACCTGTCGAGCAGGTGCTGCTGGTTACGGAACATGGTATCCAGGGCGATGCGCATGCGGGGGCATGGCACCGGCAGGTCAGTTTTCTGGCGATGGAGAGCATCGAGAAGGCTAAAGCCACCGGTCTCTCAGTGGGCTTCGGAGATTTTGCCGAAAACATTGCAACCGAAGGAATCGACTGGGTTAGTATTCCGGTGGGCGCCCGATTCAGGTTGGGCAAATCGGTCCTGGTGGAAATCACCCAGATCGGTAAGGAATGCCACAAAAAATGCGCGATCTACTACCTGGCCGGAGATTGCATCATGCCTCGCGAGGGCGTTTTTGCCAGGGTAATCCAAGGGGGTATCATTCGCTGCGGGGACAAGATCGCTCGGGTTGGCGCCCCTGGTGGTGCAGGATGAAGCAGGCGGACTGCACTCATTGTGGATAAAAATGCGCCCGCCAAATTCCATTTGCATGGGATGGGCGGGCGCCTATTTTACGGCTTTGATTCCCGGAAGCGAACTAAGAGGTTTGTAAGAAGCTCATGCAGACGAACAAAGCTCATTTAAACCACGCGGAAATAATCGAAAAAATCCGTGCCCTAAAACGAGAACTCGGCAAACAACTGATCATTCTGACCCACCATTACCAGCGAAAAGAAATCGTTGCGCTGGGCGATTTCGTTGGGGATTCGTTCGAGCTGTCCAGAAATGCGGCTGCAGATCGGGATTGCCGCTACATAGTCTTTTGCGGTGTGCACTTTATGGCGGAAAGCGCCGCGATTCTCGCGCAGCCTGGCCAGGTCGTTCAGATTCCCAACATGGAAGCTGGATGCTGGATGGCCGGAATGGCCGAAGCTGAAACGGTCAAATCCGCCTGGGAGCAGATCGAATCTACTGCCGGAGAGGGTTCGACCATTCCGGTGGTCTATATGAACTCGGACGCGGAACTGAAATCTTTTTGCGGCAATCGCGGCGGTATCGTCTGTACTTCGTCCAACGCGGCCAAAGCTGTCAGGTGGGCTTTCGGACGAAAAGAGAAGATACTGTTTTTCCCCGACCAGCATCTTGGCCGTAATGTTGGCCACGATCTTGGGATAGCCCCTGAAGAGATGGTTGTCTGGTCGTCCGGCAAGGCTTTGGGCGGCAACGATCCCGACGCGGTCAGGCGCGCCAGGATGATCCTCTGGGACGGCTATTGCCTGGTGCATACCCGGTTTACCGTTGAACAGATTGAGAAAATGCGGGCCGAGTTTCCCGAGGCCAGAATAGTTGTGCACCCCGAATGCACTCGAGAGGTGGTGGCGCAGGCCGATGCGTGCGGGTCAACCAGCTATATAGTGAAATATGTGAGGGAGGCGCCTCGAGGTTCGACAATCGTCATCGGTACGGAAATAAACCTGATCCATCGTTTGGCGTTTGAATACCCCGACAAGAAGGTGCTCGACCTGCATCATTCGCTCTGTCCCAATATGTTCAGGATAAACTTGGCAAATCTGCTGCAGACCCTTGAAAATATTGGCGATATGAATGTGGTCGGAGTACCCCTGCAGATAAAGGCGGGCGCCAGGTTAGCCTTGGACCGGATGCTGGCTCTGGCCTAATCCATGTTTAAGACGCTCCGGCCCCTTATCCTTGCCTCTGAGTCGCCGCGCAGAAAACGTTTGCTTCTCTCCGTCGGGGTTGAGTTCAAGGTGCATCCGAGCAGGATAGACGAATCGGTCTGGCCGGGCGAATCGGCTGAGCCGGGGAAAAGTCCTGCTGAAGTGGCCGAGAGATGGGCCTGTGTCAAGGCCAATTCGATTGCTCCTCTCCACCCCGATTCATGGATTTTTGGAGCTGACACCATAGTTGTCCTCGACGGCCGCATGTTTGGAAAACCCTCAGATTCCGCCGAGGCCGTCCGTATGCTCAATACCCTGAGCGGCAGGGTACACGAGGTAATTACGGGCATGTGCCTCATTCAGCCAGGAGGGAAACTCCTCAGGAGAGGATCTGTTACTACACGGGTTCGCTTTAAAAACCTCTCGATGGAAGAAATAGATGCATACGTCAGGACGGCCGAGCCGATGGACAAGGCCGGAGGCTACGGCATTCAGGGGATCGGGGCTTTTCTGGTAAGATCTATCGAAGGCTCCTATACGAATGTCGTCGGCCTTCCGCTTTGCCAGGCTCTTGAATGGCTGATGAATGAGAATATTATCGAGCCGGCGTAACCAGGGGGGCTTTGCCCTCATTTTTGCGCAGCAGGACGTAGAATGCGCCCCAGCCTCCGTCATAGGAACGGGCCGAAGCGAATGCCAGGACCACCCTTTTCAGGGGCGCGCGCATAAGCCAGGCGGGCAAATTGTTCTTTAGCACCGGTTCTTTGTCCTTGGAATTTAGACCTCTTCCCGCAATTATTAGTACGCACCTGCGCCGGGAGGTAAAGCACTCCATGATGAAGTCCCTGACTTCTTCGCGGGCCTGCTGCCTGTTCAGTCCGTGCAGGTCAAGATAGTCCAGGTAGCTGAAATAGCCCTCCCGCAGCTTCTTCAAAACCTCGGGCGAGATCCCCAAAACAGCGCCGTCGATGTATTCATCGGAACTCGAAAGCTCAAAGGGTCCCTCACCGGCTACCAGGTCCACCAGTTGAGTATAGGCCTCAGTTTCCTCCCTGGCGAGAAAACGCGGATATTTCTTCTCGGGACCCCGGAGCGGGACCTTTTTGCAAGGCCCGGCAGGCAGGGGGCTCACATCGGCCATTGCCGTCTGAAAAAGGGAGTCCTCATCGGCTTCGATTTTAATCCTGTGAGGATGGACCCCGTTTTTTTCCAGCAATGGGTCGAGGTCCGCTAAATGTTGTGGATGGGAGGAAAAAATTTGTCCATAGAGTTGATCTAACTCCTGAAACGGGGTATAGAAACCTTGGCGGGGCTTATGCCGTGTGGATCGGCGCATCGGTTTGAGGCTTTCTCCCTTGCGTTTGTTCATTCCGCCTCACTTTCTTGTCTTAAAATAACACAGGAGAAAAGGGCGGAAAACCTATATCATGAAATTGAACAGTGCAGCTCTGATTGAAAACCAGCATGATTTATCAAAACTTATAGATGACCTCGAAAAATCCGCTCATGTTGCCGTCGACACAGAGTCAAACAGTTTTTATGCCTACTTTAACCGAATTTGCCTCATTCAGGTATCTACCGAGCAACAGGACTATATCATCGACCCGTTTTCGGCCGGCGATATTGAAGCTTTTGGGAAAATCCTTTCCAGTCCCGACATAGAAAAAATTTTCCACGCTGCTCCCAATGATATCGCCGGGCTCAAACGCGATTTCAAATTCACGGTGCACAATATTTTCGATACGTCAATCGCCGCGAAGATGCTGGGATATAAGCAACTGGGGCTTGCACCGATTCTTCTGGAGCATTTCGGCATAAGTCTCAATAAGAAATGGCAGCGTTATGACTGGGGCAGACGCCCTCTTAGAAA
>Ga0187864_10000846_pt1 | contig 32364 bp, 28 predicted proteins | sample June2016WEW_11_4_FD_132985 | JGI IMG/M metagenome (GOLD analysis project Ga0187864, IMG submission 132985) | Peatland microbial communities from SPRUCE experiment site at the Marcell Experimental Forest, Minnesota, USA - June2016WEW_11_40 | ecosystem: Environmental > Terrestrial > Soil >...
CATTGGAACGATCTTGCCAACAGTGATTGTATCCTGATCGTAGGCTGCAATCCCGCAGAAAACCACCCTATTGGATTCCGTTGGGTAAGCAAGGCCATGGATAAAGGCGCAAAGCTCATCGTGGTGGACCCACGTTTCACCCGCTCTGCGGCAAAGGCGGACCTTTACGTCAAACTCCGCCCCGGCACCGATATCGCTCTCTTCAATGGGCTCTGCAACCATGTCATCAAAAACGAATTTTTTCATCGAGAATATCTGGTCAATTACACCAATGCGGGCTTTGTCATCAAAGCGGGGTTCTCTTTCGAAGACGGTCTCTTCTCCGGGTTCAACTCCGAAAAGCGATCCTATAATTATGAATCGTGGGATTATGAAACGGATTCGGAAGGAAAGCCGGTAGTCGATCATACATTAAGCCATCCTCATTGCGTATTCCAATTGATGAAGGAGTTCATGGCCCGATATACGCCCGAGATGGTTGAAACCGTTACGGGAGTGCCTAAAAAACGGTTCCAGGAAATGGCCGACATGTACAGTCCAACCGGCCAACCCGGCCGCTCGGGCACAATACTTTATGCCATGGGCAGTACTCAGCACTCAACGGGAGTCCAGATCATAAGGAGCTATTCCATACTCCAACTCCTTCTTGGCAATATGGGGATTGCCGGTGGAGGAATTAACGCTCTTCGTGGCGAGAATAATGTGCAGGGTTCCACCGATATGGGAGTTCTGTTCAATGTTCTGCCCGGGTATATTTCTAATCCCGGCGAGGCCAATCACCCTACTCTCAAGGATTATATGGAAAAGGAAACTCCAAAGAGCGGCTTTTGGAGCAATAAGCCGAAGTTTTTCATCAGTATGTTAAAGGCTTTCTGGGGAGATGCAGCCCAGCCGGAAAACGACTTCGCCTATGACTACCTGCCCAAGACCGGAAAAGGCTGCCAGGGGGCGGGCTATTCCTGGATTCCTTTATTTGAAGCCATGAACATGGGGACAATTAAGGGCATGCTGGTCTGGGGGATGAATCCCGCCGTGAGTTCTTCCAGTCTTAATCATACCTATTCCGCCCTGGATAAACTGGAATGGATGGCGACTTTCGATCTGTGGGAAACCGATACTTCGGTTTTCTGGAATCGGCCGGGGGCAACCCCCAAGGATATTAAGACCGAGGTATTCCTCTTCCCGGCTACCGATTCTTTCGAGAAGGAGGGAAGCGTCACCAACAGCGGCCGATGGATTCAGTGGCGCTATCAGGCTGTCAAGCCCCATGGTGATGCAAGGAGCGACCTGTGGTACTTGAATCGCCTGGCTCTGGAGCTGAAACGGCTCTACACTGAAGGTTCCGATGCCGTTTTCCCCGACCCCATAGTTCGTCTACACTGGGATTACGGAGAAGATCCGAATCCTCATTTGGTAGCCCAGGAGATCAATGGCTATACAGTGAGCGATCGTAAGCAGGTTCCTAATTTCCTTGCATTGAAGGATGATGGATCAACCGCAAGTGGTTGCTGGATATATTCAGGATTTTACCCCGGTTCCGATAAGAAGGATAACAAGGCCGAAGCTCGTGATGCCGGCGATCCGAGCAAGTTGGGGCTCCATCCCGGGTGGGCCTTTGCCTGGCCGGTTAATCGCCGGATCATTTACAATCGTTGTTCCGCTGATGCACAAGGTCAGCCGTGGAATCCTCAGAAGGGCCTTGTGAGCTGGGATGCCGGGTCTAAGACATGGCTCAGAAACGATGTTCCCGATTTCAAGTGGCTCGATCCGGCCACCAAAGTCAATATCCCGCCGGAGGAATCCGCCAAATCAGCTTTTATCATGCTGCCGGAGGGAAGCAGCAGGCTGTTCGTCCCTAAAGGGCTTTGCAGGGAAGGGCCTTTCCCGGAGCACTACGAACCGCTTGAATGTCATTTTACCAATGCAATGTCCAGCCAGCAATCCAACCCGCTTGTAAAGATCTGGAAGTCGGATCTGGCTAAATTTGCGGAGTTGTGCGATCCAAGGTTTCCGTTAATCGCTACCACCTTTCGAGTGACAGAACATTGGCAGGCGGGAGCCATGACACGCAATCTCTTATTGCAGACGGAAATGGTTCCCGAAATGTATGTCGAAATAAGTCCAAACCTGGCAGAGGCCAGAGGAATCACCATGGGAGATTGGGTGAAGGTAACAAGCGCTCGTGGGGAAGTGCCGGCCCGTGCTCTTATCACTTCCAGGGTGGGACCTTGCCTTTGCGGGCCTGCCGGCTCAATGGATGCCATCGAATTGATTGCTCTACCCTGGCACTTCGGCTTTGCAGGTTACGCTACAGGAGGGCCTGATCGAAAGCGGAACTACGCAGCCAATCAATTGACGCCCATGGTAGGAGATGCCAATACGATGATTCCCGAATACAAGGTATTTCTTTGCGATGTTCGAAAGGCTTGATTCTTTTTGAATTCTCCGGAGGCCAAGATTATGAGTAAGGGAATGTTGATCGATACCACTCGTTGCATTGGGTGTCGCTCTTGCCAGATAGCTTGCAAGAGTTGGAATTGCTTGCCGAGTGTGCAGACTACGTTCACCGAAACGGGGAGCAATCCCAGATATCTAAGCAGTAATACTTTTACTCGCATTATCTTTCGTGAAGTCGTTCGACCTGAGGGTGAGATCGGATGGTATTTTGTCAAGCGGCAATGCATGCATTGCAACGATCCGGCGTGTGCGAGCGTCTGTCCGGTGGGTGCTTTGCGGAAAAATGAGAACGGTCCGGTAACCTATGACGACTCGAGGTGCATAGGATGCCGCTACTGTCTGATGGCATGCCCCTTTCAAATCCCCAAATTCCAATGGGAATCTGCGGTGCCGTTTGTACGTAAGTGCACCTTTTGCGCCGATCGCCTGGCGATAGGACTTTCGCCTTCCTGCGCTGCCACGTGCCCGACTCAAGCAATCCTCTTCGGTGAGAAATCCGATCTGCTGAAGGATGCCCGGCAGAGGATCAAGGGCCGGCCGGGTAAGTACGTTCCACAGGTCTACGGAGAAAAGACGGCAGGCGGCACTTCTATGCTTTACCTCACTTCCGTTCCGTTCGATCAACTGGGGCTGGAATCGGTGGGGTTTCGAACCGATCTCGCAGATGTTCCGTATGGCTTACGCGGCAGGGAGTGGATGAGCAAGGTCCCATTCATAGCTATGGTTGCGGGTGGTTTGGCCCTGGGATTAACCAAATTCAACGAACGGCGCAATAGAGTGCAAGCGACTAAGGAGGAATAGCCATGGCCGAGGACAAAAAGACCGGTTTGGGGCGGATCATTCTATTCGCCATGGTGGCCTTGGGGGGAATTTGCGGATTGGCGAGGCTTCTTCTTGGATTGGGCGCCACTACCAACCTGAGTGACGCATACCCCTGGGGATTGTGGATCAGTTTTGATGTACTCACTGGAGTGGCTCTGGCGAGCGGCGGTTTCATTATGACTGCCGTCATCTATATGTTCGATCTCAAGAAATATCGGCCGCTGCTGCGTCCTGCCAAACTTTCCGCCCTTTTGGGGTACCTTATGTTCATGGCGGGGCTTTTCTTTGACCTGGGTATGCCATGGCGTATCTGGCATCCTTTGATAATGTGGAACCCGCAGTCGGTGCTCTTTGAGGTCTCCTGGTGCGTCATGCTCTACACCACAGTGCTGGGGTTGGATGTTTTCATTTTTGCCTTGGAGCGTTGGCGGGCGGAAAACTGGGTGAGGTTCTTCAGAAATATTTACGTACTGCTTATTGTGGCTGGGGTTGTGCTCTCTACTTTGCACCAGTCTTCACTTGGGGCGCTCTATCTGCTGCTGCCCGAAAAGATGTCTGCCCTCTGGTCTACGCAGGCCATCAGCGTGCTCTTTTTTGTAAGCGCAATTGCCGGGGGATTGGGAGTTATCGTGCTGGAGAGTCTCATCAGTTCCCGTGTTTACGGCAGAAAGCCCGAAATGAAAATTCTCTCCGATCTCGCTAAAGGTATGGCCGTCATGATGCTTGTCTTCCTTGTCATAAAAGTAGTGGATGTCTCTATACGAGGCGTGACGATTTGGGAGTTTAATTCGACCCATCTGCTTTTCCATGCAGAATTACTCATTGCATTGGTCTTGCCTGTACTCCTGTTAATATTACCAAAAGTGCGGAATACAAGTAGCGGGCTCTTATGCAGTGCATCCCTGGCCGTTTTTTGGGTAGCCCTTACCCGTTTCAACGTCAGCCTCACTTCCTATGCAGGATACCGCCACGCAAATTATTTCCCATCATTTGTGGAAATTGCCCTAACGGTTGCTCTGTTTGCCCTGGGAATCCTGATATTCGATCTGGGAGTCCGGTACCTGCCCATATATGGACAAGATAACCCGGCTTCAAGGTAGCTCCACCTGGAAAAGGCCGTAAACATTCCGATGTCCCAGCTTCGGGCCTCTCCTTTGCCAGGGTGCGCGTCAAGAACCGGAATTTCTCGTTCTTACCGCGCACTTTGTACGCTTCGCTTTTTCTTCTGATAGTGGCCTGGCTTTTCTCAAAGATAGCGTGGAGAAACGTCACAAACCCTGTTTATCTCAAGGATTTCCTGAAAACCCCGCCTCTGGTGGTGCTCGGTGTGGCCTCATGGTCTTTGGGAGAACTTGTGGGCTATGTCAAATGCGGCCATTGAGACCGTTCCGGGTTTACCACCCTCTTTCACCGTCTTTGAACCGCCTCCCGGCTGAACCCCGCCGTATTTGCAATCTGCGATACCGCGTGCAGCAGGTCGAGAAAGGACGGTATCTGTCTGCTGTTCATTCGGCCTCTGGGGTTTTTAGAGTTTCTATCGCCCTGAAAGGGCTTTGCCCCGAGCAGATCACCAGGGGGTTTCGGATTTCGTGGGCTATCCCGCCGGCCGTAACGCCCAGTACAGCCGGTTTCTGAGACTGCAGGAGCTGCATTTCGAGTTTGCGGCGTTCGGTCAGGTCTCTTCCCACTGCGACAAGTCCCATGGATTGTGACAAACCTACCCTTAAGGGAGCTTATCGCATCGAGTTGCCGAATCTCGATCCATACCTTCCAAAGCAGCACTCTCCATACCCCATCCTTTCCAGCCAAACACCCGATTCCGTACACGCAAATCCAGCATCGGCCTTCGGGAATTACAAGATGGTGTTCAGCTTGCTCTGTCCCTGTATGTGGTCTGGTTCGACGAAATTAAAGGGTGGCCACGGTCCGCTCAGGAGAAGCTTCGGGGACTTCCGCACACTGATACTGTAGAATCTCTTCCGGAATGCTTCCACGGATTCCCTTGGGACAAGAAAATAGAGGGAAAGAAGGGATGTGAACAAGGTGAAGTTGCCAATCCGGGGCGTTTGGTTTTCCACTTTGCACTTAACATAGAGTCCGGCAAACGGTTCTCGGATTTTTTCAATCACCATCGAGCCTTGCCTCGCGAATTGTTCCTGCCGCGCGTGATGCAGTTTTCGAGCGGCCAGGTAGGCAAGGCCCGGACTGGAAGAATGCCGCTCCCGTGTTACGGGATGAGGAGAGGATGCTTCAACGTCATGCGATAAGGAGTCATCACACGGCAATGCGCGAATTCCAAACTCCACGCAGCCCGCCAACTCCGACAGCAGTGCCGTGTACGCTTCGTTGCGACTTTCAAGAAGCCGGATAATCTGGGATTCTTCATCCAACAAGCATCCGTAGCGCATAGGGATCACCGTGAAGTCACGGTGCAAAAGCGCAATTATTTTTTCATAAGCGAGCACGCGTGAGGTATCCGGAGTGAGATCCGAACGATCAACCCTGGAAAAGGCTGCGCTGAGGCTGTTGGCGTTAATGAACAAGACAGGCCAAATATCGTTGGCGCCGGAAATATGCGGTGGTTCCTTATTTACGCGGGTTTGAAAGATGCAGTAAAGCAGAAAACTCATAGCCGGGTCTCCGCTTCCAGGACCGGACAAAAGCTGTAGGGGGGCCATGGTCCTGATAGCTCGAAGACCAGCTCAAAATCCGCACACTCCGCGTTTGCCCTGTCAATCCGAGCGCAAAGATCCGCCGTAACATTTCGTGGCACCAGGAAGGCCCAGTTAAGAATCATCTCCCCTTCACCTCCAGTCACCTTGCGGGGAAGCGTTTTTCGCACGGCCCAATCGATCGCAATACGGCTTAGATCGCAGGCAACCGCTTCATTGACCTCTTTGAGCCGCTGGTTCAACTCATGCTCGGCGGCGGCCTGGATGCGCTGTTGCTCTAAATAGCGAGTGCCGGGAAGAGACGAAAGATGTTCTGCCTGCCCCTCAAGCATCCTGCAATACTGCTTTTGCGCCGCCTTCTCCCGGTTCAGAAGGCATTTGACTGACCATTCCTCAGTGCCAGAGATCCGGTCAAGAAACGCCCGAATCGCATCAAGGTGCATCGCCATGCGATTCTCCAGGCTCTCCAAAGAGAGGAAAATGGTTCCAAATCGCGCCGGCAATACCGGCGAATGGCGCATAAGCCTCTCTACCACCTGCTCATGACGGCAGGCGCGAGGGCCCACCCACTCAAGGTCCCCCATTCTGTTTTCGGCCAAGTCCCCGCAGAATTCATCCAGAGGCACCATGCCGGCAACTGCGACAATATCCCGGCAGGGCAACAGGAAAAGGGGATTCTCGCCATCCACACCTTTCCCCGCAATTTCCGGAAGGAAAGCGGAACGGGCGAAGCAAAAAAGATATATTGCCTTCAGGCTTGTGTCTTCCAACACCGCGTCTCCATTTCAATAGCGTTCCGAACACAGAAATCGTTCTCATCATCGGCAATAAGAATCGCAGTCCTGGATTGGTTCACCCGATTGTCCTTTCTTCAGGCAAAAGGCGGTGCAACCGGATAGATAACGTTGATGTCCTTATCGAGAAGGTCCTCCAGCGAGTGCAACATCCCGAGAAAAAGGATGCCTGTTTCGCCGGTACACAGCGTCGTATTGATTCGGTCGGCGATAAATCGGTTGCGCCTGTCGAGCAGGGAATCGCCCCGGCCGCTCTGGAGGATTTCGGAGCAGCCACCTCTGCGAACATTTTGCAGGGCCAGGGCCTGTTTTACGCGTTTGTACTCTTCCAAAAGCAGGTCGGAAGATTCCGTCCCCATTATGACGGCGCCCTTTTCGATCAATTGCAGAAGCAGGCGATGATTTCGGCTCCCCTGGTTTGCGAGTTCCTCTACGATCTCGAGTTCACGCCCACAAACAGGAAGGCCGTCCTGGTAAAGACGGACTTTGCCTCGGGGAGGCATCAACCGCTCGACAATCTCTTCGATTTCACTCCATTGTTTGTCGATTGCTCTCAGTTTGCGCCTCCAGGCTTTAAAGCTTAGTCTCTGCAACATTGCCCGTTGTATTGACTCGCCCAGAGTGCCCATATCGGCTTCGGTGTGGACTATTCCTATGTGGATGAGCGTCCTTGGGTCGTTTTCAGCGCCATCGCACTTGTCGGCCGCTTCCATAAACGGCGCCCCGCTACGACCTGTCATTGATTCCTCATGGTGTAAAAAAGTTCAGGTTCATGGTACTTCGTTCGGCGCAAAGTAGTTGCGTGACAGCGTGTTCAAAATGAGCGCAACAGGAAGTGTATAGACTACTAAACCAAGAAAAAGACCTTTGGCGCCGAAAACGCCATGGGAACTGTACACTAAGAGCATGGCAAATTTGCCTTACGCTGGTATTTATATTTCGCTAACGTTTCATGCAGTCTCAACCCTGGCTTGCCCCATACTGCCGGCGCTTTGATCCGGACTTTCCCGGTAGAGGCAAAAATCCAGCCGCATAACTCAAATCCACTTCGGTAGGATTTTTGCCAACTTATGAAAAACAATACAAGTTATCCTTTTAAAAATAGGGGAAGTCGATGAGCGATACTCCGGCACAGCGTATTTTGGCAGTGGTGGATGATTAATTGGAACAAACTGTTCACTCATTCACATCAGCGCCTGCTCTAACCGAGGAACTTAAAGCCACGTCCGTCTCGCGGGACGAACCGGGAGCTGCATCCCTTTATGCCTGGAGCCTGATTGAGGCGAGCCTTGACCCGATGGTGACGATAAGCCCGCAAGGAAAGATTACCGACGTCAACGAACCACCATAAAGGTCACCGGTGTCGCGCGCGAGGAACTCATAGCACGGATTTTTCGAGCCATTTCACGGAGCCTGAAAAGCCAAGTGAGGGATACCGGCAGTTTTTCCAAAAGGGGGGGAATTCAGCCCCCGGCTTCCGCCGGGGCAGGCTTGGTCCAAAGCTCAGGGAGTTTCCGGATGGACGGCAGCTGCTTCGTATGAACTGCTCGTGCCGATTGAATCACACCGGCTCCAAGCGCGCCTGGAAAAAGCGCAGGTATTTCGGTTCGTAAACGAGCTTCAGGCCTTTTGCCCTGTGGCGGTCCCAGAAAACTTCCTCGATTGCTTCGGCGGTAACGTCCATGTGCGCCTGCGTATAGACCCGGCGAGGAATGGTGACCCTTACAAGCTCAAGCTTCGGGTAGCGGTGCTGCCCGGTCTCAGGGTCCCGGCCGGCTGAAAGGATGCCTCTTTCCATCGTTCGCACCCCGGCTTCGATGTAGATTTCGGCCGCAAGGGTCTGAGCCGGGAACCGGTCCTGCGGGATATGGGGATAGAAGCGCTTTGCATCCAGGAAAACGGCATGCCCGCCAATCGGGAGCACAATGGGCACGTCCCAGTCGAGGAGTTTTCTGCCCAGATACTCAACCTGCCCGACCCTGGCCCGGATGTGGCCGTCGTCGACAGATTCTTCGATGCCCCGCGCCATCGCCTCCATGTCCCGTCCGGCAAGCCCGCCATACGTGTGAAGCCCTTCATAGACCACCACGAGATTTCGCGCCTCCTCGAACTTGTCCCAGTCGTTTAGAGCAAGCCAGCCGCCGATGTTAACGAGGCTGTCCTTTTTTGCGCTCATCCACGACCCCTGGGTATATGAACAGAACTCGAGCAGGATATCAGCCACCTTTTTATCCCGGTACCCTTCCTCCCTTTGCTGGATGAAGTATGCGTTTTCAATTGCCCTGGTCGCATCCAAAAGCAGTGGAACGCCATATCGGTCACAGAGCGCGCGCAGCCCGCGCACGTTTTGCATCGACACGGGCTGCCCCCCGGCCATGTTCACCGTAGCGGCAAGGCTCACGTAAGGAATTCTGTCACGTCCGACTTTTTTAATAAGGTCTTCCAGCTTGCCCAGATCGACGTCACCTTTGAAAGGGCGCTCGCTCTGCGGGTCGTGGGCCTCATCGACGATCACATCCGCGAAAGTCCCGCCCGCAAGCTCCTGATGAATCCTCGTCGTAGTGAAGTACATGTTCCCCGGCACCACGTCCCCTTTTTTTATATAGATTTGGGAAACCAGGTGCTCAGCGCCGCGCCCCTGGTGGGTGGGAACTATATATTTATATCCGTAAAATTTTTGGATATTGGCCTCGAGGTGGTAGAAATTGCGGCTCCCCGCGTAAGCCTCGTCTCCGAGCATAAGTCCGGCCCACTGGTAGTCGCTCATCGCCGAAGTGCCCGAGTCGGTGAGCAGATCGATGTAGACGTCCGCGGACTTAAGGAGAAAGGTATTAAACCCGGCCTCCTGCATGCGCTCGACGCGGTATGGGCGGGTCGTCCAGCGGGCGGGTTCGACCATCTTCACCTTCCAGGGCTCGGCCCAGGATTTCCTGGAGGGATCTCGTTTTCGTAAACGGTTTTCAGTCGCCATTGGGTTTCATTCCGAGTTTCAGTTCGGATTTTTTGTCATGCTGCCTGTACACGCAAAATCCGCCCGACTTCCTTGACTTCCAGGCTTTTTTCTTCGATTTTGGATCTCATCTCTTCAAGCATCTTCATCGCTTTCCTGTCGTAATACCGCACCAACCCAACTTGCAGCGCGAGGCTCATAGACGGTTATTATGATAACCATGTCCCGCCTCTGCAGTCATGGGTCTCCAAATTTTATTCCCTGGGCGAGGGGCATCTTTCCGGACCAGTTAATTGTGGAGGTTTGACGGCGCATGTATGCTTTCCAGCAATCCGACCCCGATTCCCGGCCGCCCCCGCTTTCCTTCTCACCTCCGAAGGCGCCGCCGATTTCCGCCCCGGAGGTGCTGACATTTACGTTGGCAATACCGCAATCGCTCCCCCGGCTGCTGAGAAACAGTTCAGACTCGCGCAGATCGTTTGTAAAAATCGACGAAGTAAGCCCCTGCGGAACGTCGTTGTGCAGCTCGATGGCCTGTTCGAGGGTTTCATATCGAATCATGTACAAAATGGGCGCAAAAGTTTCTTTTTTTACGATGGGATAGCTGTTTTCCACCTCGCAGATGCAGGGCGAAACGTATGTCCCGGCATCATATATGCCGCCGGAGAGGACTTCACCCCCGTAGAGCAGCTTTCCGCCGTCTTTTCCGATTTCTTCGAGCGCCATTCTCATCGCTTCGACGGCCTTTGTGTCAACGAGCGGCCCCATGAGCACGCCCTCTTCCAGCGGGTTGCCGATCTTAACCTGCTTGTAGGCGGAAATAAGCTGTTCTTTCAGCCTGTCGAAGATTGAGTCCTGCACGATAAGCCTCCTGATGGTGGTGCACCTCTGGCCGGCGGTCCCCACAGCGCCGAACAGGATAGCCTGCACAGCGAGTTTGAGGTCTGCACATGGAGTAACGATGACGGCGTTGTTGCCTCCCAGCTCCAGTAGAGGTTTTCCGAGCCGCGAGAGAACGATCTCCCCGACACGCCTTCCCATCGCCACACTGCCGGTGGCCGAGATCAGGGGCAGCCGCCTGTCTGCGGCCAGTCGCCCGCCGATATCCTCTCCCGAGCCGACGACCACGTTCAAAAGCCCTTCCGGAAAGCCGCAATCATTTACTACACGAGCGGCTATCATGTTTGCAGCAATGGCGCAAAGCGGGACCTTGCTCGATGGCTTCCAGACTACCGTGTCGCCTGCAATCAGCGCCAGCATGGCGTTCCAGGACCATACGGCGACCGGAAAGTTGAACGCCGTGATAACACCCACAGGGCCAAGCGGATGATATTGTTCGAACATGCGATGCCCGGGTCTTTCGCTGTGCATGGAGAAACCATACAGCATACGCGACTGCCCGACGGCAAAGTCGCAGACGTCTATCAACTCCTGGACCTCGCCCTCTGCCTCCGGAAGTATTTTCCCCATCTCCAGCGAGATCAACGCACCGAGATCTTTTTTCCGCTCGCGGAAGGCGGCGCCGATCTGCCGGACCACTTCGCCGCGCTTCGGGGCCGGGACATCCCGCCACTGACCGAAAGCTGCCCCGGCTGTTTGCGACACCCTGTCATAAGCGGCCGAGTCGGCCTGCCTGATCCTGGCGAGGATTTTGCCATCTATCGGCGATGCGGACTCCAGGACCTTGCCCTGGCAGTCCAGGCGATCCAGTCCAGTGAGAGCGCCCTGGTTCAGTTCGCCGATACCGAGCCTTTCGAGCAGGTCTTTCATTGTTTGCCAAGCTTTCTTAGAGTTTCCTCGAAAATGGAAAGCCCCGTGTCTATTTCCTCTGCGCTGATGGTAAGAGCGGGGCAAAAGCGAATCGTGCTTTCACCGCAACCGAGCAAAAGCAAACCACTGTGGAATGCGCTCTGAACCATGAGATCACGCAAATCGGGGACGCTCTGCTTCGTGATGCGGTCCTTCACGAGTTCCACACCCACCATCAGTCCCATTCCACGCACGTCTCCCATGCACTCGAAGCCCTTCTGCATTTCCCTCAACCCCGCCATTAGCTGCCGTCCCCTGATTTCCGCATTCTCGATCAGCCCTTTTTGAAGAAGATCGATGGTTACCAGGGCTGCCCGGCAGGAAATGGGGTTGCCGCCGAAAGTCGATGCGTGCGATCCGGCATGCCAGTCCATAAGTTCCGCATTCGCGATCATGGCCCCCAGCGGCATGCCTGAAGCAATTCCTTTGGCAAGGGCAATTATGTCCGGTTCAACGCCGAAGTGTTCCATAGCGAACATTTTTCCGGTTCTTCCCATCCCGGATTGAATCTCGTCTGCAACGAGAAGGATGCCGTATTTTTTCGCCAGTTTGCTGAGTTCTGCGTGGAATTCCGGCGGGGGTACGATATAGCCGCCCTCTCCCTGAATCGGTTCGACGAATATGGCCGCAACTTCATCGGGCGGAATGCTCGTGCGGAAAAGGGGATCTTCTATCCACCGCACGCATGCCGAGCCGCAGGCGGGATAGCAGGCCCCGTGAGGGCAGTGATAACAGTTCGGGTATGGCGCGTGGGTAATACCCGGCACGAACGGGTGGTAATATTTCTTCTGATAGGCTTTACTTGCGGAAAGCGAAAGCGCACCCATCGTCCTGCCATGAAATGCGCCGAAAAAAGCGATCATCTGTTCGCGCCTGGTATGATAGCGGGCCAGTTTGAAGGAGGCTTCCACGGCCTCTGCGCCGGAGTTGCCAAAAAAGACCCTGGCTCCGCCCGTCATATTCGCAATCTCGGCCAGCTTTTTGGCAAGAACTATCTGGGAACGATAGTAGAAATCCGTTCCTGACATGTGGATCAGTTCTCCGGCTTGGTCCCTGATTGCCTCAACGACTTCGGGATGACAATGCCCGGTCGAGTTAACGGCTATGCCCGCTGTGAAATCCAGGAACCGATTCCCGTCAACATCCTGAACCCATAGTCCCCGCGCCTTTTCGACAACCAGCGGGTAAATCCTTGTGTAGGACGGAGAAACGAACTCGGCGTCGGCGCGGATAAATTCCGAAGCTTTCGGCCCCGGCAGAGAGGTCTTTATTAGCGGGACTTTCATATTTCCCTCCGATTTCCTTACATCCATGCCTTAAGTCTCTCTTGCGAGGATAGTTACTAAAATAGTTACTCGCGTTTCGAATTCCAGCTCAAAGATACATCCATCTTCCTCAGGTCAAAAAATCCGAATCCAAAGCCTCGGAGAGGCGTGGAATTCTCACCGGTTTTTCCTGATGGACATCACCTGTTGCCCTCTGGCGGGAAAAAAGGCTTGTACTTATATTGCTCAATGCCAAAGTCTTTTGCGTAAGTTTGCATTCTATTCGTTTGCCTATCGCTATTTTCAGACAATTTCGAGGTGAGAGATAGGATAATGCCAACCACGGAAATCGATCTCCCATACCGCGTCAATTACCTTTCGATCCTGGACCAAAACGGGCAGGTTGACACATCACTGGAGCCGCAGCTATCAGCCGAGCTGCTGCTGAAACTCTATCGAGCCATGCTGCTCGGGCGAAGATTCGATGAACGGATGTTGATCCTTCAGAGGCAGGGCAAGATAGGAACTTTTGCGCCGATCAAGGGACAGGAGGCCCAGGTTGGAGCGGCAGCCGCCTTGAATCCCGATGACTGGATCGTGCCCTCCTTTCGTGAAGCTCCTGTCGAAATGTGGCGCGGAAAGCCGATGGAGAGCATTCTTCTCTATTATGGCGGCTACAACGAGGGCGGGCACATGCCGGACGGACTGAACCTGCTTCCCATATCCGTTCCTGTCGGCTCGCAAATGATTCATGCGGTGGGAATCGGTTACGGGATAAAGTACCGAGGGCAAAATACGGTCGTAGCGACATTTTTTGGCGACGGGGGGACCTCCGAGGGCGATTTCCATGAAGCTATGAATTTTGCCTCGGTCTATCAGACCCCGGTCGTTTTCATATGCCAGAACAACCACTGGGCGATATCACTGCCCCGAAGCCGGCAAACCCATTCAAGAACTCTGGCCCAGAAAGCGATCGCCTACGACATGCCGGGGCTTCAGGTGGACGGAAACGACGTTCTCGCCGTCTACAAGGCGGCCAAAGACGCGGTGGAGCGCGCCAGAAGGGGCGAGGGACCGACTCTTATAGAAATGGTAACCTACCGGCTCTCCATGCATACTACCGCTGACGATCCGAAAAAGTACCGCACGGATGAAGAAGTCAGGGAATGGGAGAAACGCGATCCCATCATCCGGTTTGAAAAATACCTGAGAGACAAGGACATTCTCGACGACCGGAAAACCCAGTCGGTTGGAGAGGAAGTCAAAACGGAAATCAGCGCGGCCGAGGGCCGCTGGTCGGAGTTGGTCGAAAAGGGGGTCAATCCCTTGGACATGTTCGATCATGCCTATGCGGAACTGACCCAGACCCTTTCAGACCAGAGGGAAATGCTCAAAAGGGAACTGGAAGAAAAACGGTAGCGAGAAGCGAGGAGCGGGCAGTGGTGACGCGGAGACACGGAGACGCGGAGAGAGTGAAGGTGAAGGGTTATACGGGAAGCGGAGACGCGGAGACACGGAGACACGGAGAGAGTGAAGGTGAAGAGTTAAACGGGGAGCAAGAAGCAAGAAGCAAGAAGCAAGCGAATACCGGTTTTTGGTTGTCAGTTGGTGGTTTTGAGTTACTAACAACTCAAGACTTAAACCAAGTGGTTTTCTCCATGCTTCCTGCTCCTTCCTTTACTGGAGATTTCATCGATGCCCAAAATGAACATGGTTGAGGCCATAAACATGGCCCTGCGCCAGGAGATGGAAAAAGACGACGGGGTTATCCTGCTGGGAGAAGATATCGGGCAAGACGGCGGAGTGTTCCGTGTGACAGACGGGCTGCTTGACAAATTCGGGCCTCAACGGGTGATGGACACGCCGCTGGCCGAATCCGCTATTGCCGGACTCTCAATCGGAATGGCGATCTACGGGCTTAGGCCGGTATGCGAGATGCAGTTTTCAGGCTTCAGCTACTTCGCTTTCCACCAGATGGAAGCTCACGCGTCCAGGATGAGGAGCAGGTCACAGGGCCGCTACGGTATTCCAATGGTCTTGAGGGCCCCCTATGGCGGGGGAGTAAGGGCGCTCGAACACCACTCCGAGAGCCGGGAAGTTTATTGGGCGCATACGCCCGGGCTGAAGATGGTAATCCCTTCCACCCCGCGCACGGCCCGCGCGCTTCTGATAAGCGCCATACGGGACCCTGACCCGGTTGTTTTCTACGAGCCAAAAGCCGTCTATCGGGCCTTCAGGGAAGAGGTGCCCGAAGAAGAGGAAACCTTCCCTATCGGCAAGTCCCGGATAGCCCTGGAGGGCAGCGACATAACCCTCATATCGTACGGCGCAAGCCTCAGGCCGACGCTCGAGGCGGCATCGGAACTGGATGAAAAGGACGGGGTAAAGTGTGAAGTTGTCGATCTGCTGTCAATATCGCCTCTTGACGACCAGATCTTTATTGAATCCGTAAAAAAGACCGGACGAGCCGTTGTGGTGCACGAGGCCCACCGCACCTATGGACCGGGCGCCGAAGTCGTTGCCAGAATAGTGGAAAAGGCCCTGCTCTACCTCGAAGCCCCCATCCGCAGAGCGACTGGTTTTGATATTGTCATACCGTACTATCAGCGCGAGCAGGATTATCTGCCCGGCGTGCTCAGGATCAAAACGGCGGTTCGCGAAACCTTGGCATTCTAGCTCTGGAGGATCGTATGCCGGTCGAGTTCAAGCTTCCCGACCTTGGAGAAGGAATTCACGAGGGTGAGATAATCGAAGTTCTGGTTCATGTCGGGGACAGAGTCGAAGACGGGCAAACGGTGCTGGTCGTCGAGACCGACAAAGCCACCGCAGAGGTCCCCTCGCCGGTCACCGGGACCGTCAAGGAGATAAGGGTAAGAGCCGGGCAGACGGTCCGCGTAGGGGAAGTGCTCATTGTTTTCCTGAAGGAGGGCGAGTTCGAGAGTGAAACCGAGGCGGAAAAGCCCCCGGCCAAGCCCATCGAGGGTCCGGTTGCCGCCGCGCCTTCCACCCGTCGCCTGGCGCGAGAGCTTGGTATAGATATTAGCCGGGTAAAGCCGAGCGGCCCGGGTGGGCGGGTTACCCCCGAGGACGTGCGGGCGTTCGCCGAAGGCGCCGGGCGGCCCGAGGCCGAAAAGGCGCCCCCCGAGGCTAAAATCCCCCCCCGCCCCACTTTAGAAAAGGGTGGGGAGAAAGAACCGCCCGAACCCACCGAGCCCCTCGTTCTCCCCCAATTCGACCGGGCTGGTCCGGTCGAGCGAATCCCGCTTCGCTCTGTGCGCCGAACCATTGCGAAACACGTCGCCGTTGCGTGGTCTCAAATACCCCATGTTACGCACATGGACGTCGCGGACCTTACCGAACTCGAAGCGTTCCGGGGCAAACACAAACAGCAGGTCGAGGCTCAGGGCGGCGCTCTGAGCCTGACGGTTTTCGCAGTTAAAGCCGCAGAGGCGGCACTGAAAAAATTTCCCCGCTTCAATTCCAGCATCGATATGGAATCTGAAGAAATCATTATTAAACATTACCATAACATCGGGTTCGCGGTTGACACCGACCGCGGCCTGCTCGTTCCGGTGATCCGGGACGTTGACTGCAAGAGTATTTTCGATCTGGCGGTTGAACTAAAAAACCTTGCGGAAAAAACCCGCCAGGGACAGGCAACCAAGGACGACCTGTCCGGCGGGACTTTCACGATAACGAACGTAGGCACGCTGGGCGGCACCGGACTTTGTCCGATCATCAATTACCCGGAAGTCGCCATCCTGGGAATGGCTCAGGCAAGATTGCAGCCGGTGGTAGTCGGAGATGAAAAAGACTATAAAATCGTCCCTCGCCTGATGCTGCCGCTCAACGTCACTTTCGATCATCGCGTCTTGGACGGCGCTGAAGGGGCCAGGTTTTTAAGGGTTATCATAGAGATGCTGGAAAACCCGGAAAACCTTCTTATGATGAGCTAGTTTCCACATAGGAGCTTTCATCAGATGGTAATGGGCGAGTTTACCCAGGAAACCGATCTGCTGGTGATCGGCGGAGGTCCGGGAGGCTATGCGGCAGCTTTTCGGGCGGCCGATCTGGGTATGGACGTAACGATGGTCGAAGCCGGCCCCGGGCCGGGAGGAGTATGCCTGTTCAGAGGCTGTATACCGGCAAAAACCTTACTCTACGTTACTGAACTCATGCACGATTCCCGGCGCGCGAGTGAGATGGGCATCACCTTTGCCGAGCCGCAAATAGACCTGAACCGCCTGCGCCAATGGAAGGACAAGGTCATCGACAGGCTGGCGAAGGGTCTTGTCGAACTCACCAAAAGACGCGGCGTTCTTTTCATGCAGGGAAAAGCCACATTAGAGGATTCAAGCCATGCGCGGGTCCAGAATGCGGGGTCCAGCCATATAAGGTTCAAACATGCGATAATCGCCACCGGTTCTTCCACCCGAACCCTGGCAGGGGCGCAGTTCAAACCGGGCGGGCGAGTCATGGATTCAACGGGCGCGCTGGAGCTGGCGGATATCCCTGAACGGCTGCTCGTTGTCGGGGGCGGCTTTGTCGGGCTTGAAACCGGGTCTGTTTACGCGTCGCTGGGCAGCAAAGTGGTCCTTGTAGAAAATGACGCACAGCTCATGCGCGGTATCGATTCCGATCTGTCGAAACCTCTGGTTGCCCGGCTCGAAGGGCTCTTTGAATCCATTCACTTCAACACCGATGTCACCTCGATCGAGGAAGATGAGAGCGGCGTAAATGTCACTTTCAGCGGGGCAATCGAGGAGAAAAACCAGCGATTCGACCGTGTGCTCGCGGCAGTCGGGAGGACCCCTAATTCGCAGGGAATTGGCTTAGAGAATACAAAAGTCAAGGTAAACGAGCGAGGGTTCATAATAGTTGACCAACAGAGGCGCACAACGGATGAAAAAATCTTTGCGGCCGGTGACGTGACAGGCGGGGCTATGCTGGCTCACAAGGCGATGCATGAAGGCAAAGTGGCTGCGGAAGTGATCTCCGGAATGCCATCGGCATTCGATTTTCAGGCCATTCCCGCAGTTCTTTACACCGATCCGCAGATTGCGGTTTGCGGACTAAGCGAAGAGGCGGCAAAAAAGCAAGGCCGAAATATCAAGGTCTCCCGTTTCCCGTGGTCTGCATCCGGTCGCGCTGTGTCCATGGGCGTCGCCCAGGGGATGACCAAGATGATAATCGACCCCGGTTCGCAACGGGTGCTTGGAGTCGGTATTGTCGGGCGTGAGGCCGGTGAATTGATATCCGAGGGCGTTCTTGCCATCGAGATGGGCGCGCTCGCAGAGGACATAGGCCAATCGATCCACCCTCATCCGACTCTTTCAGAATCCGAGGAGGAGGCGGCCGAAGCCTTCCTCGGCAGCTCAACGCACATTTTACCGCAGCGCCGGGACAGCCCAGCCTGAGAGGCCGCCCAAATATGTAAAATCCGATCTCTTGCGGTATTTCCATCAACCCACCTTAACTAAGGAGAATGAAATGAAGGGCAACCCAAAAATCATCGAGAAACTGAATGACCTGCTTTCAGACGAACTGACCGCCATCAACCAGTACTTTGTTCACGCGGAGATGTGCGAGAACTGGGGGTATGAAAAGCTTCACAAGCTGATCGAGAAGCGGGCGATCGATGAGATGAAACACGCCGAAAAGCTGATCGCCCGCATACTTTTCCTGGAAGGCCGGCCGATCGTAAGTAATTTGAAGAAGATAACCATCGGCGCGGAAGTCCCTGCGCAGCATCAAAATGACTGGGACGCCGAAGATGGCGCCATCAAGAGTTACAACGATGGAATCCGGCTCGCCATGGAACTCGGCGACAACGGCTCACGGCAACTCTTGGTTTCCATACTTGAGGCCGAGGAAGAGCATATCGACTGGATCGAAGCTCAACTCGACGAGATCAAGCAGATGGGCATCGCGATTTACCTGGCGGAGCAGATCGATTAAGGCGGTGGGACCGCCGGCCGACTTGGCCACTGCCTTCGGCTGTGGCTCGATAACCGATTTAGACGCTCCGCGGGGCTTCCGATTCGGAAGTATTTGCGGGAACGAGAACAGGCGTCCGCTCCGGCCGGAGCGGGCGCCGCACACCAGAGGCCAAAGCAGCGGGGCGTGCGGGTCTAGGCCGCCGCCCCGCACATATTCCGCCCTCACGTTGACCTCTCCGCATTCAACCTGGCCCACCGCGCATAAGGCCGTCACCAGGCCTCCCGCGAACGCCCCGTCTCTGGCCATGGACAGGGCAGGGAGAGCGTCGAGAATGGCGGCGGTCGGCCTGCCCGCTACGCGCTCGCACGACGCAGAGTGGTTATTTTTTTCGGTAGGGTACTATATAGGTCTATTATTGGAGAAAATCTCGCCGGATCGTGCCGAGGCACCCTCACCACCCCCCGCCTTCCTTCCCCCGCCTCGGCGCTCGGGTCGCTCCCCAGCGTTGCCCTATCCTCCAGGCGGGCAAAATAACTCCAGCACGGAAAGATCGGGATCAAATATACTGATTGCTGAGATGGGAAATCAGATAGATATAAAGAAGACAATAATTAAAGGCAGACTCTCACTAATCGATCACAATCACTAGAAAAACGCGCTCCCGTTACGTACAGGAGCGTAAATTGTCCAGTTCCCAAAATTACGGCCTAGGGTTGGCGCGGGTTCACGAGCGGGTCGACACACCCTAGACTGGACAAAACGCCGCGAGGGCCGTTTTTTGAAGAACGACGACCGGAAACACCTAACCGCAACACGGGCTATTCTGGGGCTTTCAATCGCCTGCTGCGGCGCGAATATCTTTTATTAACATAAACAAATGCCGGCTATCGATGACTGAAGGCACAAATCCGAAGTGCCTATAAAACGCTACGGCAGAATCGTCTTTCGCATGGACAGCAAGCGAGCGTACCCCGACAATATCGGCAACCTGCAGTGCGCGCCCCAGGGCATCCAGGAGCAGCCCGGCGCCTATGCGGCGGCCTTGCCGGTCGCTATGCACGGCGAGACGCGCCAGAATGAGAAGCGGTATCGGATTATGAAAATATTCTTGCTTTCAACACAATTGCGAACTATGGTTCGCTGCGATATAATATGAGGAGCAGGGGTGGTGACGAGCACAGCAAAACCCAAGAGCGTTATTGTTTATGCGGATGGAAACGAGTATTTGCGCCATGAGGAACTATAGAACCTTTACCGATGTTGAGGAATCATACTTCCGCGATCATCCTGAAGAGATTGACGATTATATCACCATCCTTTTTGAAGAATACGCCAAGGATGGGGATGCGGGGGCGCTGCTGTCTTCCCTGCGGGTTCTCGGCCGGGTTAAGGGCTTGACCAGACTTGCCGAAGAAGCGGGCATGAGCCGCAAGGGCGTTCAAAAAGCGCTTTCCGAAGAGGGGAACCCGGAATTTGCCAGCGTCAATTCAATTCTGCACGCGATGGGATACAGGCTGGTCCCGAAAAAACTCGAGACTTGCAATCTGTGAAAACCAGCTCTGCTACCTGAATCGGATTCTTTGACACCAAGATGATCTATCTTATGATATAGGGCCGTGTGGTTGTTAAGGTAATAACCGGCTGGCTGCCACTCGTCAGTTGCCCGGAAAGGAGGGCGAAATGAGTAGCATCATCGAAAAAACAATCAAGGCAGGCGATCTGCCTCCGCAGTTGCGTGGGGACATCGAAAAGGACGCTTTGGTGCTGGTATCCGTGCGCCGGTTGACCGACAATGGCTTCACAGAGGAATTTGAAGAGGGTGTATTGAAGGCGGAGGAAGAAACCGAAGGAACGCCCTTCCGACCGGCTGAAGAGGTTATCAAAGAGCTTAAGGCCATTGCCGCCGATGAATCTTAGGTATTCGCAAAAGTTTGTATCTTCCCTTCGTAAACTGGCGGCGGCCGATAAAACAACGGTGATTCATGCGGTCGAGTTGTTTCAAGAAAACCCCTTCCATCCGTCTTTACGTAATCATGCGCTCGCAGGCAAGATGAGCGGAAAACGGGCGATAGCCGTTGATCACGATCCGCGAATTATCTTCACAGAACGTGGCAATTATCAGGACGTAACTCTGCTGGATGTCGGCGGACATGCTGAAGTTTACCGGCACTAATGCGCGAGCCGCGCTCCCCTACCCCCTTACCCGTGTCCAGTAGCGACCGTTTTCACTGCCGGCTTCAATCGGGATGCCAAAAGCCTGACTCAGCAGATCGCGCCTCAGTATTTGGTCTTTTTTGCCTTTTGCTGCGCAGCCCCCCGACTTTAGCAAAAACACATGACTGAAGACCGGCATGATCTCCTCGAGATAATGGGTGACCAGGATCATCGCAGGGCCGCCGGATGTCCGGCCCAAGCTTTCAAGGGTCAGCAGGAGTTGCTCTCGGGAAACGAGGTCCAAGCCCCCGCAGGGTTCATCCAGAATCAGAAGACGAGGCTTGTGAATGAGCGCCCTGGCGATCAGGAGGCGCTGCTTTTCTCCATGGGAGAGCACCGCGTAGGGAAGATCGAGTATACTGCCGCACCCGAGCCTTGCGGCAAGCCTGGCGGCTTCTTCAAAATCCTCGGCCTCGGGCTTGTCAAATATCCCAAGCGAGGCATACTTTCCGCTCACAATGAACTCGAGGGGTCTCTGTGAAGGCGGTACCTGGGCCTGGAGAAAAGACCCGACCCAGCCGATTTTCCTTCGCAAAGCACGAAGATCGACCTCACCGAAGTGCTCTCCCAATACGGTTACATCGCCCGAGGTCGGCCAGAGGTAGCCTGCAAGGATCTGAAGCAGGGTCGTCTTGCCGGACCCGTTTGCGCCGAGCACAACCCAGTGCTCACCCGGCCTTATATCCCAGGAAATATCGTCCAGTATTAGCCTTCGGTTTCTTACGAACCGGACATTTTTGACGCTGATCCAGGAATTTTCCATTTTGTGTTTTCTAAAACGATTCCCACGTGAGTACGATTTTTCCGAAATGCTCCCCTTTACTCAGATACCTGTGAGCATCCTCGACTTCGGATATTGAAAATATTCGGTCGATAATGGGCTTCACCCGACCCGATTTGAGCAGGGGGAGCACGTTTTCGATGAACTTGCGCGTGATCTCGGCCTTCTCCTCTCTCGACTGGCTGCGCAAAACGGAGCCGATGACTTTGAGCCTTTTGGTGAGGACCGGGACAAGGTTTATTTCGCCCGCGCTCCCGCCCATCAAACCGATGATGACGAGGCGCCCTCTTGTTTTCAGAATCTCGAGGTGCCTGCGTAAATAGGGCGCTCCGATCCAGTCGAGAATTATATCCACCCCCACGCCCCCGGTAATATCCATGACACGCTCGGCGAAATCCTCTTGTTTGTAGTTAATCCCGGCGGAAGCCCCTAAATCGAGCGCCCGTTTCACTTTGTCTTCAGAGCCTGCGGTGATGATAACCTTTGCCCCGGTTGACGAGCAAAGCTGAATGGCGGCGGTCCCAACCCCGCTGCCCCCGCCGTGAAGAAGAAGTGTTTCTCCGGCTTTGATTCCGGCCTGGATGAACAGATTGGAATACGCCGTGAAGAAAACCTCGGCAGCCGCAGCCGCTTCGGCGAAACTCAGGTTTTCAGGAATGGGAACCAGGTGGTCTGCCGCAACGGCAACATATCTGCCGTATCCGCCCCCGGGAACTATTCCGAATACCCTGTCGCTTTCTTTAAAGGCCGAAGCAAGCGGCCGCTTGACAACAAAGCCGGCAAAATCGAGCCCCAACACCCGGGAGGCCCCGGGTGGGGGCGGGTAAAGGCCCCGCCTCTGGAGCAGGTCGGCCCGGTTAACTGAACAAGCTTCAACCTGAACCAGCGCTTCCCCTTCCCTTAGAGCGGGTATTTCGACCGTCTCGAGGCTGAGATCGTTCCATTCGCCCTTTTTTGCCCCCTCACGCACTATGACCGCAGACATAGATTGAGCGTTCATAAGGTGAAATTCTCCTACAGTTAAGGTGAAATTCTCCTACGTTGATGAGGTTAAATTCTCCTGCGTTTATTCCAGTCCACCGGTTTCGGCAAAGGAGTAATACTGATCATGGCCCGCTATAATGATGTGATCGTGGACCACTATGTCCAGATCGCCGAGTATGTTCTTGAGTTTCCGGGTAAGTTGCCTGTCGGCGGCCGATGGCAGCGGGCCCCCTCCTGGATGATTATGAGCCAGGATTACAGCGGTTGCACGATGTTTCAGGCTGGCCTCGGCCACTTGTCTCGGGAAGACGGCGGTCCGATTTACACTCCCCCTCTGTACCTGCTCGACAGCGATCAGCCGGTTCTGGCTGTCCAGCGCGAGCACGCAGAATACCTCGTTTCTTTGGGTCCCAAGGCGGGCCCTAAGATATGAGACAGCGGTTTGAGTCGAACAGAAAGTCTCATCGCGCACCCAGCGGCTCGACTGGTAAGAATCGAACAGGCGGGGAATAAGGCATAGCAGTACAGCGGCATACTGCCCAATTCCGTCTACCTCACGCTGAAGCTCCTCGGGAGGGGCGTCGAACACCGAGGCAAGATTGTTGCCGAACTTTTTCAACAGATCTTTTGCGATCGGCTTGACATCTCTTCTGGGAATCACATAGGTGAGCAGAAGTTCCAGGATTTCATGATCGTGGAACCCGGCAAGACCGCTTTTCAGGAACCTTTCGCGCAGTCTGCCCCGGTGGCCTTCCAGACCCGATTTTGGCGTAGTGAGTTTTTCAGGCGGTTCCCTACGAACAGAGTTTTTCACGATATTCAGGCGCCGTTTAGCAGTGTCATTTATGGGACGCGGCAAACCCGGATCAGACATTGTGGGGTAAAAAAGCTCAGTTCGATTCAGCGATTTTCTGGCGAACTCTATTTAGCAGGGAGTCAAATGATTCATTAGTCAGGATCGAAGCGAACTGGCTTCGGTAGTTTTCCACAATGCTGATTCCCTCGACTACCACGTCATATACTTTCCACCTCCCCACATCCCGGTGAAGCCTGTATACGATCTCGACGTTATTATTGCCCTGATAAACAATGTGCGTTTTGACGAGCGCGTAGTCCCCATCCAGTTTTTCAGAATCATAAAAGATCCGTTCTTTCGATCCTGTATAATTCTCGAGCCGGTTGATATAGGTATTGAAAAGAAGCTGTTTGAAAAGTTGCACGAATTCCTGGCGCTTATCAGGGGCTTGGTCTTTCCATGGCCGGCCCAGCGCTCTTTTGGCCATCTCATCGAAGTTGAAATACTCGTTCACATCATTTAGGATTTCATTCTTTCTCTGCCGCAAAGAGGGCGCTTGACCACTTTCAGACTCGTGCAAAGTCAGGAGGGCCTTTTCTGTGCCGCTCTGTATGAGCGCCATTGGGTTCGATTGGCCAGGGGTAGCGGCGCAGGTAAATTGCGGAGAGACAAGCAGCGGGAACAATACCACCAGTACGAAGAAAAACTTACCTACTTTCAATCGAGATAACACTCTTTCTCTCCTCCGGCATATCTTCGAATTCTTCAACACCAACACGTCTCCATCCGGGAACTCCGACGCAAATTCCACGCCCCGCGAGGCTTCCGTTCAGGAAAGAGCCCTTTCCGGACGGAAACCGGCTCCTATGAGCATTGACGGGGGGAGTATAGCGCTGCCGCCTGATTTGTCAATGGGCACGGCGCCGCAATGGAATCAATATAAATACCATAATAATTCGCGAAAAAGGGGATAAAGAGCGCATTTTCCACACACGGTGATTAGGGAAGGTTTAAAGAAACCCTTCCATAATAATTTCTATTTCATGAATTTTCTCAACCGGATTTCCCTACGTAGGGTTTCGAGCGCATTTTAGAGTTAATTTCAGATTGTAAACAGTGACTTAGCGCTTATAGTCACACATTTGCTGCATTATTCCGGATTGACAGGGTGTGTAAAGTAATTATCTGAGGGGCAAAATATGGACCCCAGAAAACCAGTTTCGCCGATAATTGGTTCCACCGTCTTAAGTTTGTCCTGCCCGGGACCCAGCCGGGCATGGGAATACCCTGTCATCAAAGGCTATGGACGGTGATCTCTCTAACGGCAGCCCCGCCGGAGTCCCCATGGTCACGACTAACGAAGAAATCACGATGGTCCGGGAGACGCCGTAAGACTCATCGGCATCAATGACATGGACGAGTCGGGGACATCTATGGGCGACATTCTGTGACACGGGGTCCAGCGTGCGGGATGCCCTGCTCAACCAGCAGATCGTGTGTAAGAATCACGCCTACGAGTTCGGCGTGGATCGACAAGACCTGACCGACTGGAGGTGGCCCTTCTAAGTCGGGACCTCTGAGAGAGTGTCTGTGGAGGCGGAATGGACGGAAACGGGGGTTAGGTCTTCACCGTATGTCTCGGGAAAAAGGTTTAGGACCCGAGAGGGGCCATAGTTAAAGGAGGCAGCAGCAATGGGTGAACAGGAGCTTGTTACCACGGTTCGAGCCATGATGCAGGAAGGTAAGGGCCTCCTGGCCATGGACGAGAGTTCTCCAACCTGTAACCGGCGTTTTGCCACACTGGGGATTGCGCAAACGGTGGAGGCCCGCCGGGCCTGGCGGGAGTTGATTCTGACCACGCCCGGTTTGGGGGAATTCATCAGCGGGGCCATTTTATATGACGAGACCGTACGCCAGTCAAAAAATGACGGCACGTCTTTTATTAAGCTCCTTACCGAGGCCGGGATTATTCCGGGTATTAAGGTGGACATGGGCGCCAAAGATCTGGCCGGCCATCGGGGCGAGAAAATTACCGAAGGTCTGGATGGCCTGCGAGAGCGCTTGTCGGAATACCGGCGGATGGGGGCCGGGTTCGCCAAATGGCGGGCGGTGCTCACCATCGGCGAGGGCATTCCCAGTTGCGGGTGCCTGGAAGCCAACGCCCACGCCCTGGCGCGCTATGCCGCCCTGTGTCAGGAAGCCGGTCTGGCGCCCATAGTCGAGCCCGAGGTACTCATGGACGGCGACCACACCCTGGAGCAGTGCGCCCGGATAACCGAGGCCGCCCTGCACACGGTGTTCATCCAACTCTACCGGCAGCGGGTGCTTTTGGAAGGCATGATCTTAAAGCCCAACATGGTGCTCCCCGGTAGAGATTGTCCCACGCAGGCCGGGGTGGAAGAAGTGGCTGACGCCACGGTATCCTGTTTGCTCCGGGCGGTGCCGGGGGCGGTCCCCGGCGTGGCCTTCCTGTCCGGGGGCCAGAGTGCGCAACTGGCCTCGGCCCGATTAAATGCCATGAATGTCAGGTGGGGGTCCAAAGCGCCCTGGGCACTGACTTTTTCCTATTCTCGCGCCATCCAGCAGCCCGCCCTGGATACCTGGAAAGGCCGGGAAATCAATGGCGCCGCCGCCCAAAAGGCACTGTATCACCGAGCCAAGTGCAATAGTTTGGCACGCCGGGGAGAATATCGCGAAGAGATGGAGAAACCTTGACCCCATCCAAGGGGAGGTTTCCCCCAAATCAAATGAAGGAAACAAATGCCCATGGGCCTTATTCTCTACTTTCTTCGACATGGTGAAACCACCGCCAGCCTGACGGGCAGCTATTGCGGCGCCCTTGATCCGGACTTGACCCCGGCAGGATATGAAATGGCCCGGGATTTTGCCGCTGCCTATAGAGACCTTGCCTGGGAGGCCGTCTTTTGCAGTCCCCTGAAACGGGCCGTGGCCACGGCCCAACCTTTATGCGAAGCCGTGGGACTAACCCCGCACCTGAGGGATGGGCTCAAAGAGATCGCCTACGGCCAGTGGGAGGGCAAGACCCCGGAGGAAGTAAACCGCGAGTTTCATGATGAATACGTCCGCTGGCTGGCCGATCCGGGTTGGAACGCGCCCACCGGCGGCGAAAAGGGAGTGGACATAGCCCGCCGCAGTTCCATGGTGCTGGAGGAGATTGAACGGACATATCCCTCGGGGAATGTCCTGGTAGTCTCCCACAAAGCCACGGTGCGCATCATGCTGTGCTTCCTGTTGGGCATCGATGTGGGCCGCTACCGCGACCGTATCGACATGCCGGTGGCCGCGTTGAGCATAGTGGAGATGACCGGACAGGGACCTTTGCTGCGGGTATTGGGGGATCGGACACATTTGCGTCAAAGCCTGCGCCTCGGGCCGGGCACGTAAGGCACTGAAGGAGAAACTATGAGCAAAAGGACCCGCGCCAGCCACCCCATATACAATCTGCTACCCGCTGAAATCGAGGGGTTCGATTCCCTGGCCGAGCTTGCCCTGAATATGCGCTGGTCGTGGAATCATGCTACCGACGAAGTGTGGCGGCAGCTCGATCCCGAACTGTGGGAAATAACGCACAACCCATGGGTTGTCCTGCAGACAGTCTCGCGCGACCGGATCGAGCGCGTGTTGGCCGATCCCGTCTTTCGCAAGAACGTTGACGGCCTGATACAGACCAGGCGGCATGCGGTGGAGGCGCCCGCGTGGTTTCAGCAGAATCATTCGCAGGGTCCCCTGACCTGCGCCGCTTATTTCAGCATGGAATTTATGTTGAGCGAAGCTTTGCCAATCTACTCGGGCGGGCTTGGCAATGTAGCCGGCGATCAGCTCAAAGCCGCCAGCGATCTGGGCGTGCCGGTAGTCGGCGTGGGGCTGCTCTACCAGCAGGGCTATTTTCGCCAGGTGATCGACAAGAACGGAGCGCAACAGGCCCTCTTCCCGTATAACGACCCCGGACAGTTGCCGATCACGCCAGTGCGCCAGGCGAACGGCGAGTGGTTGCGGTTGGAGATCGCCTTACCTGATTACTCGGTCTGGCTGCGCGCCTGGCAGGCGCAGGTCGGCAGAGTGAAGCTTTACCTGCTTGACAGCAATGACGCGGCGAACTTCCCCGCTCATCGAGGGATTACCAGCGAGCTGTATGGCGGCGGGCCGGAGCTGCGCCTCAAGCAGGAACTGCTTCTCGGGATCGGCGGATGGAGGCTGCTTGGTGCGCTTGGCATCCGGCCGGAAGTCTGTCATCTCAATGAAGGGCATGCGGCCTTTGCCGTGTTGGAACGCGCCCGCAGCTTCATGCAAGAGACCGCGCAGCCCTTCGAAGTCGCGCTGGCCGTCACTCGAGCAGGCAACCTCTTCACCACCCACACGGCAGTGGCCGCCGGCTTTGACCGTTTCGCTCCGGCCCTCATCGAGCAATACCTCGGTAGTCATGCCGAGCAGAAGCTCGGCATCACACTCCACGATTTGCTGGCCCTGGGCCGCCAGAACCCGAACGACTCGTCGGAAAGTTTCAACATGGCATATCTGGCGATCCGGGGGAGCGGGGCGGTCAATGGCGTGAGTCGCCTGCACGGGAAAGTCAGCCGGCATCTCTTTGAGCCCCTCTTTCCGCACTGGCCGCAGGCCGAAATCCCGGTCGGACACGTGACCAACGGAGTCCACATGCCGAGCTGGGACTCGGCGGCAGCGGACGATCTTTGGACTGAAGCCTGTGGAAAGGACCGCTGGCTCGAGCGCTGGCTGGGGACGACGGAAACCCTGGAGGAGGACATTCGCCGCGTCTCCGACGCCAGCCTCTGGCAATTTCGCATCGCCGCCAGCAAATCTCTTGTTGAATACGCCCGCGCGCGATTGTCCAGGCAACTGGCCGCCTCCGGCAGGCCGCCCGAAGTGATTGAGGGGGCGAAACATATATTTGATCCCAACGCGTTGACACTGGGCTTTGCACGGCGCTTCGCGACCTACAAGAGGCCGAACCTGCTGCTGCACAACCCGGAGCGACTGCTTCGTCTGTTAACCAATACTGAGCGCCCGGTGCAACTAATCATCGCCGGCAAGGCCCATCCGGAGGACCAGGCGGGGCAGGCATTGATCCATGAATGGATAAATTTCATCCGCCGGCCGGAGGTCCGACCCCACATCGTCTTCCTGAGCGACTACGATATGCTCTTGACCGAGCACCTGGTGCAGGGTGTGGACGTCTGGATCAACACGCCACGGCGGCCCTGGGAGGCGTGTGGAACGAGCGGCATGAAGGTGCTCGTCAATGGAGGCATCAATCTCTCCGAATTGGACGGCTGGTGGGCGGAGGCCTACGCGCCTGAAGTTGGGTGGGCGTTGGGGGACGGCCGGGAGCATGGGGACGATCCGGCCTGGGACGCTGACGAAGCCGAGGCGCTTTACGACTTGCTCGAGCGGGAGGTGATCCCGGAGTTTTACACCCGGGACGAGAGCGGCATTCCCACCGCATGGGTCGCCCGAATGCGTGAAAGCATGGCGCGGTTGACACCGCGCTTCTCCGCCAACCGCGCGGTGCGCGAATACACCGAGCAACACTACCTCCCGGCTGCAGCCGCCTACCGCGAGCGCGCAACGAACAAAGGCGCCGTGGGCAGGCAAGTGGTCGATTGGCAGCATGCGGTGGATCGGAAGTGGGGATCGTTGCATTTCGGAGCGGTGAAAGTGGAAACGAAGGGCGGTCAGCACGTCTTTGAGGTTCAGGTATATCTGGATGATCTTGACCCGAACGCGGTGCGGGTCGAGTTGTTTGCTGAAGGAACCGAAGGTGACCACCCTGTCTGCCAGGAGATGAAACGGATGAGTCAACTGGCGGGCACGGCCGCCAGTCAAGTCTATGGCGCGCACGTTCCAGCTACCCGCCCGGCGGCTGACTTCACGGCGCGATTGATACCTCAACGCTCCGGGGTGGCGGTCCCGTTGGAATTCGCTCGAATCCTGTGGCAACGATGATGAAAACGCCCAAACACGAGTTGCACGATTATATCTCGGAGATCTCCGAGCGCGCTGACGTTCGGGCGGGTTTTCCTCTGCCTCTGGGGACCCAGGAAAGGGGAGGAGGGGTTAATTTCGCCATTTTCAGCCGTAACGCCAGCCGCGTTCGACTGGAATTGTTCGACCATCCCGAAGACGCAGCGCCCGCGCGGGTAATCGATCTGGATTCAGCGCGCAACCGCACCGGGGACGTATGGCACGTTTGGGTGGAGGGGATCGGTCCCGGTCAACTCTATGCTTACCGCGTGGATGGCCCTCACGAACCCAGAGAAGGACATCGTTTCAATTTCAACAGGCTTCTCCTCGATCCCCGCGCTGCCGCGATTTCGCGGCTGCCCCCGTGGGATTTTGCATCGGCGCGTGGATACGACCCGTCGGCGCCGGAGCAGGACCTGGCTCCCTCGAAGCTGGACAATTCCAGGTCGATGCCCAAATGCATATTTGTAAACGAGCCCTTCGATTGGGAAGGAGACCAGCCACCCCGGCATCCATGGTCGAAAACCGTCATTTACGAAATGCATGTTCGCGGCTTTACCATTCATCCCGGTTCGGGTGTGGACCACCCGGGGACCTACCGGGGCCTGGTGGAAAAGATTCCCTATCTCAAAACCCTGGGAGTGACCGCCGTGGAACTGATGCCCGTGCAGGAGTTCAATGAAACTTCCATCACGCGCAGGAACCCGCAAACAAGTCAACCGCTCAGGAATTACTGGGGATACGATCCCGTGGTTTTCTTTGCGCCAAAAGCTTCCTACAGCAGTTCGGGAGGTTTGGGCCAGCAGAAGCTGGAGTTCAAGGAAATGGTCCGGGCCCTTCACAATGCCGGCATCGAAGTGATTCTGGACGTGGTGTTCAATCACACGGCGGAGGGAGACGAACTGGGTCCGACGCTCTGTTTCCGGGGGATCGATAACGCGATCTTCTATACGCTGGCGGACGACAAACGCTACTACAGGGACTACACGGGCACAGGCAACACCATCAACGCCAACCATCCCGTGGTGCGGGACCACATCCTGGCCGCGCTCCGTGATTGGAAGGTCGAGATGCATGTGGATGGGTTCCGGTTTGACCTGGCGTCGGTTCTCGGCCGCGACGCCGCCGGCAACCTGCAGGCCAATGCCCCGCTTCTCGAACGGATCGCCGAGGACTATATCTTGAGAGACGTGAAAATCATCGCCGAGGCGTGGGACGCCGCCGGCGCATACCAGGTGGGCAGTTTTTCAGTGCGGCGCTGGGCGGAGTGGAACGGCCGGTACCGGGATGATGTCCGGCGTTTCTGGCGCGGCGATGATGGGATGCTCGGTTTGTTCGCCAGCCGCATCTGCGGCAGTGCCGACATCTATACCAGGTCCGGCAAAGGCCCGGAGGCCAGCATCAACTTCGTCACCTGCCACGACGGCTTCACTCTGAACGACCTGGTCAGCTATCGCTACAAGCACAATGAAGCAAACGGAGAAAACAACCATGACGGGACCGACGCCAATTTCAGCCAAAACTACGGCCCTGAAGGCAAGACGACGGATGCCGGTATCGAGACCTTGCGCAAAGGCCAGATCAAGAACTTCCTTCTGACCCTGCTGATCTCGCGCGGCGTGCCGATGCTGCTCGGCGGCGACGAATTTCGCCGCACGCAAGGCGGCAACAACAACGCCTACTGCCAGGACAACGAAACGAGTTGGCATGACTGGAGCTGTCTGGAACAGCACAGGGAAATTTTCCGCTTCACTTGTGGCATGATCGCCTTTCGTAGCGCCCATCCGATTCTGAGTAAGGAGCAATTCTACACGGACGCCGAGATCCATTGGTTTGGCCCGCAAGGGGGATTACCCAACTGGGCTGACCCGCAAGAAAAACAGTTTGCCTGTCTGATCCATGAAGATGAGCAGCGCGCACTTTACATGATGTTCAATGCCGGCGCCGACGCGGTCGATTTCGGTTTACCCCCCGCACTGCCGGGGGCTCGGTGGCATCTGGCCGTTGACACCTCCCGCGAAGCGCCACAAGATTTGTTTGCTGCAGGCGAGGAACCGCTTTGGGAAGATCCACAAACTTACCACCTGAGCCCCCGATCCAGCGCCATACTTCTTTCCAGCCGAGGTGTAATTCAACCGAAACTGAAATCATGGAGGTAATCGAAATGAGAAAAAGCAGCGCTTTTGCAACACTGATCTTCGTCGTAATTCTTGCCATTGGCGGAGGATTAGCCTTTGCCATGAATAGAGCCAACATGGCAAACGCATGGATTGGAGTCATTACCTTTGTTATCGCCCTCGTTGTTTATCTCTCAATCAAGGTTGCGGATCAGTGGGAAAGGGTGGTGATATTGCGGTTAGGCAAGTTCCGCTCCATCAAGGGTCCGGGACTGTTTTTCATTATCCCGGTCATCGACGTGATACCTTACTGGATTGACACCCGCGTGATCACCGGTTCTTTCAAGGCAGAAAAAACCCTCACCAAGGATACGGTGCCGGTGGATGTAGATGCAGTGCTATTTTGGAAAGTTGTGGACCCCAAGAAGGCAGCCCTGGATGTAGCCGACTATGAAAGCGCTATACGTTGGGCCTCCCAAACGGCCCTGCGTGATGTCATCGGCAAGACCATGCTTTCGGACATGCTGGAAGGCAGGGAGAAGATTAGCAGCGAGCTGCAGAAGATCATTGATGAGCGCACCGAGCCATGGGGAATTAATGTTATTTCGGTGGAAGTCAAGGATGTGCTTATTCCCCCGGCCCTGGAGGATGCGATGTCGATGCAGGCCCAAGCTGAAAGAGAACGTCAGGCGCGGGTGATTCTGGGAGATTCGGAGCGACAGGTGGCGGAGAAGTTTGGAGAAGCGGCCAGGACCTATACCAA
>Ga0187864_10000847_pt1 | contig 32338 bp, 33 predicted proteins | sample June2016WEW_11_4_FD_132985 | JGI IMG/M metagenome (GOLD analysis project Ga0187864, IMG submission 132985) | Peatland microbial communities from SPRUCE experiment site at the Marcell Experimental Forest, Minnesota, USA - June2016WEW_11_40 | ecosystem: Environmental > Terrestrial > Soil >...
CGGCAGCGGCCTGTCCGCTTTATTCATCTTCTCCGTTTCCATGGCGATGTGCTCCTTAACCCCGTTTTTTGCCTTCATGACTATGCTCCTTATCAGACACCTTCTTTGTTTTTATGGTTATGCCCCTTTTCAATTACAATGCCCAAAACACGGCAGACCGTGTGCGCGATCATCCATTCCTCGTCCGTATGAATGACCCGGACCGTGACCCGGCTTCCATCCGTGGAAATCACGCCCACATTCGCCGCGTTTCGCTTTCCTTGGAGTTCGATTCCAAAGAATTCCAGCCCGTCGCAGATCCGGGCGCGGACCGTAGGCGCATGCTCGCCGATGCCGCCCGCGAATACCAGCGTATCCACTCCGCCCAGCGCCGCCGCGAAGGCGCCGATGCATTTCTTGACCTGGTAGCAAAAGAGCGCGACCGCCTCCGCCGCCCGCACGTCCTGCGACTCACGGTCAAGCAAGTCGTGCATGTCGGAGCTGGTTTCAGAAACGCCGAGCAGGCCGGACTGAAAATTGACCATTTCGTTGAATTCCTTCGCGCTCATTTTTTCGGTGCGCGCCAGATACCAGACCAGTCCGGGATCGAGGTCGCCCGAGCGGGTGCTCATCGGCACCCCGGCTGTCGGAGTGAAACCCATGCTTGTGTCCACGGGTTTGCCGTCACGCACCGCCGCGAGGCTCGCGCCATTGCCGAGGTGCGCGAGGATGACCCGGCCTTGCGCTGCCTCCGGTCCGGCCAGGCGGGCCAATTCGCCCATGAGAAACGCATACGACAACCCGTGAAACCCGTACCGCCGCACCCCTTTCGCCTCAAAGCGGCGCGGGATCGGCAAGAGCCGGGCCACGCGCGGCAGGTCATGGTGAAAAGCCGTGTCGAAACACGCCACCTGGGGCAGGTCGGGAAACCGGCGATGAAACGCCCCGGTTAACAGGATCTCCTCCGGCAGGTGATCAGGATCGAATGGGCTGAGGCGGTGCAGCTCTTCAACCATTTTCGCGGTGATTCGCTGCGGATCAAAGTACTTCGGCCCGCCATGCACCACGCGATGGCCGACCGCGGTCAACATGCCGACTCCGATTCGTTCCTCGATCCAGTCCATCAGAGCGCCCACCGCCACCGTGTGATCCGGCGCCGTCACCAACCGCGAAAAGTTGTCCGCCCGGCTCTCACCTTTCACCTTTAAAATGGCCTCAGGCAGTCCGATCCGCTCAATTCCGCCCTCCAGAATCCGCCGGAGCGAGCCGCCGGCTTCGAACAGCGCGAACTTGATGCTCGACGAGCCGCCATTGATCGTCAGGATGCGCGGGTCAGCAGGTTTCATTCATGACTCTTTCGTCATTTTCGCAGTCCGAACCAACACTGATCGTTCATTATAGTCACTCTTGTTTTCTGACCTCGCTTTCCTTCTCTTTGTTTGCGCGCTCCTGGCCGATTCCCATGGTCAAGGCCGTCATCCCGGCAAGGCCGCCCAGTTGCATGGTTTCCACGGCCGTGCTGGGTACGATTACGATCGTGGCGTTCTCCTTCAAACCCTCATAAAGCATGTTCATGGCCCTCAGGTGAAGAGCGATGGGATTGTCGGTATAGGTCTTGGCCGCTTCTCCAAACTTCTCCGCCACCTGTCGCTCCGAATCTCCCAGAATCACCCGGGCCTGCCGTTCTCTTTCCGCTTGGGCCTGCATAGACATCGCATCCTCCAGGGCCGAGGGGATAAGGACATCCTTGACTTCCACCGAGATAACATTAATGCCCCATGGCTCGGTGCGCTCATCGATTATCTTCTGCAGTTCGCTGCTAATCTTCTCTCTGCCTTCCAGCATGTCCGAAAGCATAGTTTTACCGATGACATCGCGCAGAGCCGTCTGGGAAGCCCAACTTATGGCGCTTTGATAGTCGGCTACATCCAGGGCCGCCTTCTTGGGGTCCAAAACTTTCCAGAACAGCACTGCATCTACGTCCACCGGCACGGTATCTTTGGTAAGGGTCTTTTCGGCCTTGAAAGAAGCCGTGATCACGCGGGTGTCGATCCAGTAGGGTATTACGTCGATGACCGGGATAATGAAAAACAGTCCCGGTCCCTTGAGGGAGCGGAACTTGCCTAACCGCAATATCACCACCCTTTCCCACTGGTCCGCAACCTTGATTGCGAGAGAAACAAAGAGGGCGACAATAAAGGCAATGACTCCAATCCATGCGCTTTGCACGTTAGCTGAAGCACTATACATGGTATATGCCAATCCTACGCCGATGCCGAAAATTACGATGAAGATCAATGTTGCAAAAGAGCTGCTTTTTCTCATTTCGATTACCTCCATGATTTAGGCGCCTGATTTTGATGACCGCAAGTTGTTTTTCCTGAAGGTGCTTGTCAATTCGCAATCCTCTATTCAAAATCTAATCATCGCTGCCACATGATTTGAGCGGCTTCAAGGGGAATCGCAACGCCGTCGCAGTGCGTCCATCGATCTTTTACTGCCCGCGATACAGGCAAACGGCCTGACTGATGGCGAGAATATGTCATTCGTTGAAAGTTTTGCGGAAGGCCGAGCCGCGATACCCTGAGGTGCCGAACGCAACGGCGTCGCGGCCGTTGTCTTCACCGTTTTCCTGCTGGTTGAGTCGCCTTTCCGAGGGCGTTGCTCTTTGACGCGATTGAATCCATCAGATCGTTCCAGGACTTGTCGAAAGATTGGGCCCCCTCCTTCTGGAGCTCAGCGGCTAGCGCCCCATTGTCCACACCGACATGCGCGAATCCGGCGAGTATTTCTTCGGCCTCCCCGCCATCAACCGACAACACGCCATTCACGTTACCGTGATCGGCGAAAGCGAGTAACGTCTCCTCGGGCATGGTGTTAATAGTGTCCGGAGCTGCCAATGCCTCGATGTAAAGGACATCCGAAGCCTTGGGGTCTTTCGTTCCGGTGCTGGCCAGTAGGAGGCGCTGCGGCTGTGCCCCGGCTCCGGCAAGTTTCTGCCACCGGCGCGAGGCACGCAGATCCCGGTAGGCAATGTAAGTCCGTGTGGCAATGGCAATACCGAGACGGTTCCGAAGTTCCTCCGGAACCTTTCCCATAACCGCCTTGTCCCAGCGGCTGATGAAGAGTGATGCCGCGGAGCCGACTTTCGGGCCGAGGCCGGCTTCGATCCGCCGCTCAATCCCTCGCATGTATGCGTCGGCTGCGGCGATGTACTGCTCCCGCGAGAACAAGAGCGTGACATTGACCGGCACGCCTGCGAAGATCGTCTCTTCGATCGCCGGGAGTCCCTCGCGGGTGCCCGGAATCTTGATGAAAAGGTTGGGCCGGTTCGCTCTTGCGCAAAGCCCGGCAGCCTCCTTGATACTCCCGGCAGTGTCGTATGCAAGCAGCGGTGAAACCTCCAAGGACACCCAGCCATCAAGCCCGTCCGTCGCGTCATGGATGGGCCGAAAGAGATCGGCAGCCCTGGTCAGATCCTCCAGGGCAAGCTCGAAGAATAACTCTTCCCCCGACTTCCCCTCCCGTACCTTTTGCCGGATGGCATCGTCGTAGAAGTCGGTATTTTTGATGGCATGATCAAATATCGTGGGGTTCGAGGTGAGCCCCGTCACCGAAAGCTCGGTGATATAATGGCGGAGAGTCCCCTTTGTCAGGAGCCCACGCGTAATGTTGTCGAGCCAAAGACTCTGGCCGAGATCGTGCAGTCGTTGTGTCGCTTTCATGGCTCCTCCCAGTGCGCGCTGCCGGCTTTGAAGGCGCCGAGCAGGACAGGTAAGTCATAGTTGGCCAGCTCTCCGATGCTCTCGATGGTGAGGTCAGCCGGCGGATAGGCGGCGATAGCTTCGGAGTCGAGGGCATAATGTCCCTGGCGTGGCCATACGGTCGTCAGCCGGTCGCCCAGGATCTTTTTCATCGCCGTCAGAATGCGCAGCTTGTCGTCGACCATAATGTAATGCCGGGCCGGGTAGTGGCGCTCCACATCATCCAACATCTGTTCTTTGTGGATATAAATCAGCACGCGGCCCTCAACCGCTTCCCATAGCCCTGACCGCTGAATTTTACGCGGTTGGAAGACTACGTCGCCATCGGACAGGATGACCGTTTTCCCCCGGGTGCGAGCGTGTTCAAGGGCATCGAGGCTGCCCGGGTACAGCCGCTCGGCAAAGGGATAGTCTACAAGAAATGAAGACATCAGCAGCAGCCGGCTATCGCACTGGTCCTCAAGCCGGTAGCGCTGCAAAGCTCCCAGATAGTCCCATAGCCAAGCTCGGCGTACAAATCTTCCAGGATAGCGAAATAGCGGTCCCGAGTCTCAGATCCGAACTCGTGCTCAAGATGACTCCTGAGGTCATCTTGCACTCTGTCGTTGTCAAGCAGGGTGTTGTCCACGTCAAACAGTAACACAACTTCACTGGGGAGTGTTATCGCTATCGGGCCGGCGCCCTGATTGGGCATATAAGGAACGTCCTCCCGTCGGTCCTTTTTTGGGGACGGGATAGAATGACGCCGCGGCGATTATGCCCCATAAGCGCCGAACGTAGACAGTTACTTCCCCACGTGGATCTTGGAAAGGGAACTCAGAAGTCCAAAAGCGCTCAGGAGCCACAGGACAACGGCAATCACCACTACTGCGTTCAGGATCGACTTAATGGAGCCCGCCATCGGTATGAAATGGTTGATGAGCCCGAGAAGAACACCGACCACGATCAGGACCATTACTACTTGAACTAAAGGCATGATTAATTGACCTCCCTCTATTGCTTTCAAAAAGCAGGCCGCCAAACTTGGCGAAAATCCGATGGCGCCCGATGTGGGCGTCGAGGGGTGGGCTGGCGGCCGCATGCGCCGGCGAGGCAGCATGGAAATGTCTGCCCAAGGCCGCCCTCGCTCCATCCATGGCAAGGACAACGACCGTCTACTTCACGATCAGGTTGTTCTCTACGGATCTGACCCCTTCGGCGCTCCTTGTGATTTCACCCGCTTTATTGACGGCATGCTGAGAATTAACGAAGCCGCTCAACTGGACCCTGCCCTTGTAAGTCTCGACACTGATTTTGAAGGACTTGAGAAAATCATCTTCCGCAAGCAGGGCTTTTACCTTGGTCGTGATGACCGAATCATCCACGTACTGGCCCGTGCTTTCGTGTGTGCGTGTCGATCCACAGGCCGCAAGGGCGACGACGAACATAAGAAGGACCAGATAGCCGATAAACAGATTCCGCGTTTTCATAACGTTTACTCCTCTTTTGTAAATTTGATGGTGAAACTGATTGATTGCAAGACCTTTTCCGCCAAAGATGCCACACATTCACTCAATCCTTTCAGACCCGCTGACCACCTCCATCCCCAAATAACGCACATCTTATTATGTTCAATCCATTCTCTGGCTCTGAAGATATCGCGCCAAGCCCCTCACATAAGGATCGTACTCCTGAATGGGACTCAGGTTCTGCCTTTCTGCCCCTGAGAACAGGGGTTTTAGCCACGTATCGAAACATGCTAACGTTAATGCGAGAATTCTATGTAACGTAGCAGCGTTTTCTCCGTTTCCATTCCCGCTAGGGAAAGACATGCTTGTTTCAGCATAATGTCGAGCCGGTGGGGCCTGTTTCATTAATTCATGACGATAAGTGAGGTGCATGTTTTTAATCCTCCACGCTTCCTTGAATCCTTACTCTGTTCCGGATAATTATTTTCAAGGGCAAGGAGCCGGATCAACTTAAAGTCTTTCCGGACCCTTACCCCCGGTGCTCCTATTGCACGACGATTTCAAAAAGAGCTCTCATGTTTGCCTTTGCTGCCGGTGAGTAGAGTTCTTTCGGGGCCGCTTCATGCATTGCCGGATCCGTCTTGCCATATCCGATCACGGAAAGCCTGTCCGGTGAAATGAGCCCTTCGCTCACGAGGTATCCTTTGACGGCATTTGCCCTTCTTTCGCTCAGCTTTTGGTTGTAGGCGTCAGTCCCGGACGCGGAAGTATATCCTGCAATACGGACTTGAGCTTTAGGGTTTTCTTTCAGAAGCTGGATATTCCTTTTCAGTATCGTCTGCGCTTCCGGTTTGAGGGTCGCCTTGTCGAAATCGAAATGTATGTCCTCAAAGGCAAGGACAACTACCTTCACTGCCGGCTGAGCTGCAACGGCAATCACCTGCTCCTCAGCCTTCGGCTCGGATGCAAGGATAACTACCCTCTCCTGAACTGCTGCTTGAGGCGGAGGAGGAGCAATTTCACCCTTCTGGGCTTGCGTGAAACAACTGCATCCACCCAAGAATAATCCGACAACACCGACCAATAGTAAAAGAAGTGCAAACCGCGTTTTCATAAATACTCCTTTTTTTGTTGAGTAGGCACATCCGAATACGGATATACCCCTAATACTGTACGATACAACAGACACGCTCTCATGTCTGCCGCAGAAGCAACAATTATTTCGTAGTCCTTCCTCACATCTGTCTGTGGTCTTTTTTGCTACGGGGATCGGGACCGCAAATATCTTTTTCTTCTCGGTCAAGTATCGGTTTTTGTGCTCAAGTTCCGACAATGAAGCGGTTCCTAACCAAGTGGACAAAATATTACGCGAAAGCCGCATCCGGGAAGCTCGCGGAATGGGCCTATTCTTTCAGCTTCAATACGGCTTCACTCGTGCCGCCAGGAACCCACTGAGTGGTAAACCCCAACCGCCTGAAGACGTTGAGCATCCTCTCGTTCTCGGTAAGGACATCTGCCCGGACCTCCTCAAGACCCCTTTCGCGCGCTATCCCGATGAGCATCGCTACAAATTTAGTCCCAAGGTGCTTCCCCTGGAACCTATCCTGCACGAGGACGGCCACTTCGCCGGACGTCAGGTCTTGGTCCATAATAAGTCTTGCAACCCCTATCATCCTTTTCCGTCCATTTTCCTCCATCTCCGCAACTATCGCCATGTGCCGGTCGTAGTCGATATTACAGAAGAGGATAAGCCACTCATGGGATATATCTTTGAAAGCGGAGAAGAACCTGGTCCTCGATGTTTTTTGAGATAACGAAGAGAGCATCTCGTGCTCCGCGGGCTCGTCTTCAGGCCGTATGGGCCTCAGAAGCACTTCGGTCCCATCCGACAGTTGCCAGGGTGTGGTGTACTTGGTCGGATAGGGAGTGATAATCAGGTGAGGATAGGCCGATCGACCGGTCGCGTCATAATTCCTGTCAATAACGATTCGTGCGTCAAGGGCCGAGGCTTTGCCATTCGATACGGCAAGAGGATTTATGTCGATTTCAGCTATTTCGGGGAAGTCGACGATAAGATTGGAAAAATTGACAAGGATTTCCTCAAGTCCTTCAAAATCTGCCGGCGGCTTGCCCCGAAAGCCCTGGAGCATTTTGTATACCTTCGTGTCCTGCATCAACATCTTCGCCAGGGTCTGGTTGAGCGGGGGAAGCCCGATCGAAAAATCCTTGATGAACTCCGCCGTGGTCCCTCCCATCCCGAAGAGGATAACGGAACCGAAATCCTTATCCTTCTTGGTCCCAAGGATGAGCTGGTAATCAACATCTGTGACCATCTTTTCGACCGCTACGCCCGTTATAACCGCCGTCGGTGCACGTTTCTTCACAGTTTGAATCATTTTCTCATATGCCCCTTTCAGGGCTGCACTTGAATCTATTCCCATGACGACGCCACCGACGTCGCTTTTGTGAGAGATGTCAGGTGAAACGATCTTGATAACGACCGGATAGCCCACCTTTTCCGCCATGCTTACCGCCGCTTCCGGATCTTGAGCGACCTGCGCCGGCGTCACCGGAATACCGTAGGTCATGAGGAAATCCTTGGACTCCGCCTCGTTGAGAAGCGTTCGTCCTTCCCCGAGGGCCATTTTGACAAGCCCTTTCAGGTGATCTTTCGAGGGCGCAATGTGTGCCGGCAACTCGTCAGGGGTCTCATAGAGCTGGTCGAGATGTCTCTTATACCTCCACATATTCACATAAGTTCTGACAGCCTCCTCCGGGGTATCGTAGTGTGGGATGCTGTTCTCAACAAAAATGTGTCTCCCTTCCTCGACGTCTTCTCCCCCCATCCACGTTGCGATGACGGGCTTCCAGGCGTTTCTCGCACTATCGGCCACCGCGTGCGCAACCTGGGTTGAAGGGGCAGAGTCCGTGGGCGTGTAAATGACGAGCACTCCGTCCACCATGGGGTCACCGAGGCATATCGTGAGCGCTTTCGTGAACCTGTCGACGGTTGCGTCTCCAAGCAGGTCGACAGGATTCGCCTTGCTCCAGTAGGGTGGCAAAAATGCGTTAAGTTGCTTCATGCTCTCGTCGGAGAGTTCAGCCAGTTCCCCACCCAGGTGAATAAGGGCGTCGGTGGCCATCACGCCGGGTCCGCCGGCAGACGTTACTATGGCGAGCCTCGGACCGCCCGGCAGCTTCTTCGAATCAAGAACCTCGGCTGCATCGAAGAGCTCCGCTATTTCCCCGACCCTTACAACGCCTGCCCTCCTGAAGGCTGCTTCATATACCGCGTCGTCCCCTGCCATGGCGCCCGTGTGGGAATGGGCCGCCTTTGCACTTTCTGTAAATCGCCCCGGCTTCAAAATAATGATAGGTTTGCGGCGGGCGAACGCCCGTGCCGCACTCATGAATTTTCTCGCGTTGCCCACTCCCTCCATATAGATCAGGATGCTCCTGGTAGCCTCATCATCTCCCAGGAAGTCGATCATGTCGCCAAAATCGACATCGAGCATGGAGCCGAGTGATGCAAACATGCTAAAGCCTATCCCGGCGCTGACCGCCCAATCGAGTATCGCGCTGCCGAGGGCGCCGCTCTGAGAGATGAAGGCGATATTTCCCGGCGGAGCCTTACCCCGGAGAAAAGTCGCATTGAAATCCAGTGGAGGTCGCACAAAACCGAGGCAGTTTGGTCCCATAATGCGCATCCCATATTTTTTCCTGATCCGGTCTATTTCGCTCTCTAACTGCGTTCCTTCTTCACCAATCTCCTTGAACCCGGCGGAGATTATTACTACTCCCTCTACGCCTGCCCGGCCGCATTCCTCAACTACAACGGGCACTGACCGGGCAGGTGTTGCCACAACCGCCAGGTCCACATGCTCGGCAACGCTTGAGATACCGGGATAGCTCTTCACCTCCAATACCTTATTCACATGGGGGTTTACCGGAAATATCCGCCTCTTCTTTGACCGGAGTAAGTTCTCAAGGATTGTCCGTCCGACGGCGCCTTCCTTCTCGGTTGCGCCGATCAGGGCTATTGTTTTGGGATCAAACATCACTTGTATGCGGCTCATCGTTATACCTTCCTTTCCTTGTTGTCCGTATCTGTCATAACCTGGATCCCAGGCAGGTCCCTATTGCTCAATCAATTTCTTGCGATACTGGACATATGCGTCGCGCATGGCCACGTAGGGGTCGATCGCTGCCCCTTTGATCGCCTCGAAGTCTCCTATATGGAAGGAGGTGTCATTGACCTTTTCGTGGACGTAGAGCCCCACGCCTTCCGGGCTGATCCATTCGGAACTGACGTAGCTCTGAGGTCTCAAAAGCCAGTCGCCAATCCACCCGATTGTGTCCCGAGGGCTGGAAGGACCGAGAAGGGGCCATACTACATAGAAACCAAAACCGACGCCATACTTGCCGAGCGTTTGGCCAAAATCAGCATCGCGGCCATTGATGCCGAAACACTCTGTCGCGCAGTCCCTCAAGCCCCCGACGCCGACAGTGGAGTTGATTAAGAACTTGGCCAGCTCGATTCCCGCATACCCCGGCTTCCCTTGCAGGAAGTTGTTGACGATGCGGATGGGCGCCCTAAGATTCCGGTAGAAGTTGCTGAACAGGCCCCTGAAGTCTTCCGGCACGATATACTTGTAGCCTTTGGCGGTGGGTTTAAGCAGCCAGAAGTAGAGCTTGTCGTTCACGTGGTACATCGCCCTGTTCCAGGGTTCAATGGGATCGGCAATACGCAGCTCTTCGCCGCCGCCGACATCCTCCGTCACGTTTCCATATTCATCGGACGGCTTCCCTGCAGTGGCAGCCGGAATAGGCCCGGCCTCCTCCACCTGTTTTCCTACCGCCGGCACATCTACACCAGCGCCGGTATTCGGATCTGGACTATCGGAGGCTGCATGGAGGGGTGTAAGGCCAAGAAACAAGAATAGCAGGAGAACCATACATGCGGTCCATCCTATCACGCATATTCCTCTCCGGTCACGTCTCGGTTCCCGGCGCCTCATCCCTTGCCCACCTTCTTGCGCAGGGTTTGCAGCAACTGCTCCGGCGGGTTGTTCCCCAGAATCTCCCGGAACTGGGTGCGGTAGTTGCTGATAAGGCTCACCCCTTCGATCACCACGTCATACACCTTCCATGCGTTATCTTTCTTAATGACCCTGTAGTAAATGGGCGTTTCGCCGCCCTTTGCGACGACGCCACTCTGCACCTCCACTGTAGCTTCCGAAAGGGGCACTTCTTTGGTGAAGTTGACCTGTTCATTGGTGTAGGCAGTGATCTTATCGACGTACGCATCCTTGAGGATAGTCTTGAAAAGCTCGACGAATTCCTTGCGCTGGTCTGTGGTGAACTTGTTCCAGTTGAGCCCCAGCGTCCTCTTCGAAAGCTCCACGAAGTCAAAGAGCTTGTCGGCCGCAGCCGTAATTCTCTGCTCTTTCACCTTCTTCCCCGATTCCCCTTGCAGTTTGGGGTCGCGCAGCACGTCGAGCACGCCATTCACATTGCTCTTGACGGTATCGAGCGGGACACCTGCAAAAGCAGGGAAAGGAACCATTAACAGCATCAGAAGCATCAGTCCGGCCCGCCATTTTTTCATGATATCCTCCTGGATCACCTGGTAGGTTTTTCCGCGGCCCTGTCAGGCTCTTTCTTCACGTCTCCGAAGGCGTACTTGCCTATAAGATCTTCTATGTCCGTCGCCGCAGAGGTCTGAGTGATCACGCCGCCCGGTTTCAGAACTACGCCCGCTCCCCCGGGATCGATGTTCACGTACTTGTCACCGATGAGTCCGGCGCTCTTGATGGTTGCCACCGCATCGTCGTAAACCTTCACGCCCCGGTTGATTTTCATTCCGACGACCCCCATCTGTTTTTCAGCGTCTATACCGAGGTGCATCACACTGCCTACCTCGATGCCATAGACTTCGACCGCGCTCCCGACCCTAAGTCCGGAGACCGACGCGAACCGGGCTGTAAGCGGGTAGGCGTCCTCTCCAAACAGCGAGACCTTGCCAAGCTTCACCGTCATATAGCCGACGCATATGAGGCCGACCACCACGAAAACGCCGACAGCAGTTTCTATTGAATATTTTTTCATTATGCGCTTCCTCCGGAGCCGCCTTCGTGTGCTGCGACAATCTCCTGTTTTGCTTCAGCTTTCTCGATTATCTGATCGATCCCGTCGGTGGAAGAGACTTCCGTGATTCCCGCACTGACATGGATCTCAGGACACGCTTCCGCGCCCATCTTTGTCTGCGCAATATTCTGAATGCGGGCAAGAGCCCACTGGTTCAATTCCCGGGCAAAGTCGGCCACCAGTTGCCGCACCTTATCAGGGCTCGCGTGAGGGAATATCGTGAGGATCTGGTCCCTGCGGTGACGGGCGGAGAAGCCGCCCACTGGTTTGAAACGGCGGTTCGCGTATTCGCCGAGTGCCCTTAGGACTTCCACGGCCGCCTGCGGTCCCAGCGTCTCGTCCAGCAGATCGAATTCGACGCTGAAAAGCGCGGCGGAAGCGGTTGGTATCCCGGCGCTGCCCCCCAGCATCGCGGCATAGTGCACCCTGAACGCCTCCCGGGAAAGCAAACCCGTCAACTCGTCCTGAAAACCCTCAAGGCTGCGGAGAAACTCGTCGATCATGGGAAGCTTCAACCTGACGGCTTCTTCGTAGGTCCCCTCAAAGCCGACCGCCCCTTCCCAGAGAATGACGATCCGATCCGAAATAAAGAAGACATCGGGTATGTCATGGCTGATCAGGACGGCGGTAAACCCGAATTTTCGCCTGTAATGAACGATCATGGAAAGAATCATGTTCTTCCGGATGGGGTCCTGGCCCGTGGTCGGCTCGTCGAAAAGCACAATCTTTGGATCCGCCACCAGGGCCCGCGCCAGGGCCACGCGCTTCTGCATGCCGCCCGAGAGTTCCGAAGGATATTTTTCGACCGCCTCGGTGAGCTCCAGGTCCCGGGTCCTTTTCACTACCCTTTTTTCAATCTCCTTCTTGCTGAGATTCGTTGTCCTCCTCAGTGGAAAGGCCACGTTATCGAAGACCGTCATCGAATCGAGGAGCGCATTGTTCTGAAACAGGTAGGCGACCCGGCTCCTGTAGTCCTCCCATTCACGCTTCTTCATGGTCGCAACGGGTTTTCCCTGAAAGAGGATAGCGCCTTCATCCGGGGTGAGCAGCCCGATGATATGTTTGAGAAGGACGCTTTTGCCCGTGCCGCTCTTCCCGATAATCGTCGTAATCTGGTTCTCATAAATTTTGAGGTTGACCTTGTCGAGCACGGTCTTGTCGCCAAAGCGCTTGGTGACGTTTCTGAATTCTATTAAAGGGGTGTCCATGGCCGGGTCCTACATGAGAAACGACGTTAAGACGTAATCCGCAATGAGGATCATCACACACGAGAGCACGACTGCTGAGACAGTAGCAAGGCCTACGGCCTTGGCGCCATAACCATCGGTCCTCATATGGCAGAAATAGCCCTGGAAGCAGCAGATGCACGAGACGATCGCGGCGAAAACCAGGGCTTTGATAAAGCCTCCTCTGACGTCTACCATATTCAAGGAAGAGTGCACACGGTACACGTACGTGCCTCCATTTGTCCCCAACAGCAGAACACCGGTGAGGTATCCTCCGATGATGCCGATGAGATCAAAAAAGGCGGTGAGCAGGGGAAAACTGATGATTGCGGCAGCGATCCTCGGGCTGATAAGATACCGTACGGGATCGACCCTCATCGTGTAGAGGGCATCGACCTGCTCCGAGATGCGAAGGATCCCGATCTCCGCAGCCATGCCGGAGCCGGCCCGCGCAGTGATCATAATGGCGGTGAGTACCGGCCCCATTTCCCTGACAAGGGAGAGGGATACGGCAGACCCTAGGGCCCCCACGGCGCCAAACTTTACCAGGGTGTAGAAAAGCTGCAATCCGAGCACCATACCGGTAAACAGACCTACCAGCATCACGACCAGGGCCGACCTCGCCCCGATATAAAATACCTGGTTCACGATCTCGCGGAGCTGCTTTCTTCGGAAGATGTTGATAAAGGCCATGAAAAAGAAAATGGCCAATGCACCGAAATTGCCCAGCAGGCGGAGGGTCCCCAGGCCGATGAGCGTAAGCACTGTTATCAGGGGGTTCGCGCTGCCTATGCGGTCGAGGGAAGTCATCTGTAGTACGATACAGGAAGTGCGCTCTTATGCCTGCCGCACAACCGACAATTATCTTCTAGCACTTCCCGGTATGGGCGTGCCGCCCTCTTTACGACAAGGATCACGATCTCCTCTACCCCCTTTCGTTCCTAATGCCGTTCTTCGTGGTCTCCGCCCCGGTCGTGCCCTTCACCCCGGTCATCATGTCCTTCATGTCCCCAAAAACATCCCCCAAGGGATACAAGCATCAGCATTAATACCATGAGCATAATGATTCTCTTCATCGTCTCTCCCTTCATTTAGCCGACAGGCATGTGAATTATATGACCCACCCACACGCCGCATAAGGGCCTCGACTCCGGTCTTCGTCGTAAGACCCGGTGCAATAACGCCACGATCATAGCATATCGCGCGCGGGCGGCCTGGAGCACCGAGGCCCTCAACGCGCTAAAGCGGTCGAAACCGAGTATTCCCTATCGGATGTGGATGGGGAGTACGAGGCTAATGCCCGGCGACATATACGGGGCCGGGGCATAGACGACCGGTGGGGGCGCGTAGACAGGCGCCGGGTAGTAGCCATAGGGCTGATACACACCGTACCCGTACCCGCCGCGCCCATGATACCCGCCGCGGTGGCCTCTGCCGCTATCTCTGGCGAACGCCGGCGCGATGGATATGCCGACGATCATTGAGACGAAGACGAGCGCCATCACGATCTTGCCGACTGTCGCACTGAACTTCCTGGCTTGCGTGTTCGAGGTTCTCATAGTGACCTTCCATTTTTGGAGTGATTCCCTATCGCAAAATAGGGTCTGCTGTCTTGACGTCATGACAGTCGCGATCATTTGCCCTTTGCCTTTGCCTTCGTGCGGCCGTGCTGGCGGAATAACGTATCGGCACTCTTCTTCTGGGCATCCGACATGCCGGCATAGAGAGGCTCGAAGGCCGGGATGAATTTCTTGAGGCCATCTGCATGTGCGTCGGCAATTTCGCCATAGGATTTGAGATCGTCGATAGCGGTCATGGTACCTGCTTTTTCCGACCTTGCCTTGATGAGCGCCTCCATTGTTTTCGCATTGTCCCTCATCGCCTGGGCGACTTTGTTCCATAGCTCTTCCTGTGCCGGGGTGATATTGAGCTTGGTATGAAGCACTTTGATGCGTGCCTCGACACGGTCAGGGGCCGTACCGGCGGTCGCCACGCCCGGCTCGGGCGAGGCCGCCCGCGTTGGACTCGCGCTTGTGAGAACCATAAAGGTGAAGAGCACCACCGCAACAGCGAGTGCGGCCGGACAAATGAGCTGACAGGCAATTCTTTTCATGATCTGTCTCCTTATAAGATTAATTTCCTGCGTCCCAGTAGGTAAGGAGTTTGGGAGTGCTCCATTCTCTCTACCTGTTCATGGTAACTATAAATTCTATCAGGCTGCATGTTCCTTGTCTGTCCCATAACCAACAATTTTGATGTCATCATTCTTGCTGCCTGTGTTGACGACGGACCGGCAAGCTCTGCCGGAGTTTTTTCATGCTTTATAGAAAACGGTTGTGAGGGCAGAGCACTAAACCGGAATTGTGGGATGGAGAACTCCTTGGAGTCCTTCACGCAGCTCCCCTGTCGTGAGTGGTTTAGAAAGCACCTTACAGATGCCTGCCGCCTCCGCCATGCTGCGGGGGAGGTTATCCGGCGTGCCGGTCATCACGACAACGGGCATGTTCGGACGGACAGATCTGATTCTTTCCGCTATTTCGTCTCCCCTCATATCGGGTATCATGAGATCCGTAAGGACGAGATCAAATTCCTCCGGGTGCTCGATGAAGGTCCTGACGGCCTTCCCGCCGCTCTCCTCCACTTTCACCTCGTAGTCTATCGTCGTAAGCATCTCGCATATGAGCTTCCGGAGGAAGTACTCGTCGTCAATGAAGAGAATCCTCTTTTTCGGCATACCCGGCTTCTCTGTTTTCCCGATGAAAATAGGCTCACTGATCCTCATGATCAATCCTCCTCATCATTAAAACAGCCTGCAATCTTCTTCCCGGAGCCGCCACTCTTTGAACATAGGTGAGGTAGACACATAGAGATAGTGTAAGACGGACAGTTGACTCAAGTCTGTCGCAAAACCGGGAATAATTTTGCCATTATCCCGCGCACGAGCGTGTCATCGTTTTTACTACAGGGATTGAAAAAAGCGGGAGCCGGGCGTTGCCTTGTTGCTCGGCCCGGACCGCTACCTCACAGTCGATGCGGGATAGGCCCCCGCCTGATTCTTCTGGACCCCCACTGGTTTGGGGCAGAACGGGCGGTTAATTCAAGTCTAACCGTCCACGATTTCGCCGCGTATTCCCGGATGGACGGCGATTTGTGCCGCGCCTGCCGTCTCGAGGATGCCCTTGGCCTTGGCCACCTCGTCCGCTGTGCCGTGAGCGATAACGAGGAACTTGTCAGATTTGAGCGCCTTCTCGTACTGCATCACACTGTCCTTGGGAATGCCAATGCTGTAAAGCGCGGCGGCTAACGCACCCAGCCCGCCGACCACCACGGCGCCTTCCAGTGCTCCGATAATCCAACTCACGAGCGGGCCGAACACGATGAGGGGACCGATGCCCGGGATAAAGAAAAAGGCCGACCCAAACAGCAAGCCCCAAAGGCCGCCCCAAAAAGCCCCCAGTTTGCCCCAGACCTTCATGCGGTCGCCGACGTTGTAGTAGCCGACGACGTGCTCCTCGGGATGATAGTCCTTGCCCACGATGGACAGTTTCTTCATGTCGAACCCCGACCGCTGGAGTTCTTTGATGCCCGTTTCTGCTTTGATGTGAGAATCGAAGATCCCTACCACTGCGTTACGCTCAGCCATGGTTACCTCCTTATGGCTTCGGGTGATGTGGCGCCGATGGCTCACGACTTGAACGCCGCCGTGATGACGCAAACCGCCCCTTCACATGGACGGCCGAATTCCACTCGATCTCAGGTTGCTCGCCAGGTTCCTCGATATTTTCACCTGTATTTGCCTGATGCTTTCCCTTGACGTGTTGAAGCGTTCACCGATTTCCCTCAGCGTCAACGGATTCTCCGCCATGATGCGATTATCGAGGATAAAACACTCTTTCTCGTTGAGCTGCTTCTTGAAGTCGGCGAGCTTTTTGTGCAGCATTTCCGTGTAGTCTTTTTCGATCAATGTCTCCTCTATGTCCTCGCCGCTTCCTATCGTATCCATGAGCGGGTTCCCATCTCCATGTTGGGGCGCTTCCAGGGAGACATCGCCGTGGTACAGGCGCTGCTCCATATGTTCTATGTCTGCGCTGCTCACCTTGAGGTTGTCGGCAAGGACTTCTGTAGAAGGGATGATCCCGGATTTCTCCAGCTTCTCCTTTTCCCGGTTCAGGCTGTAGAAGAGCCTCCTCTGACTGTCCTTGGTGCCGATCTTTACCATGCTCCACGAGTCCATCAGGTATTTCAGCATGCAGGCGCGTATCCAGAAGGATGCGTATGTTGAGAATCTCGTCCCCCTTTCAGGATCGTATTTCCTGACGGCGCGCACCAATCCTATGTTCCCTTCCTGTATGAGGTCGAGGACGTTGAGGTGGCTACGGTAATCACGGGCTATCTTGACCACAAGCCTGAGATTAGCGAGGACCATTCTCTGCTCGGCGTCTTTGTCCCCTTCCATCTGCACCCGCTGTGCCATTTCCCGTTCTTCTTCCCTTGTCATGAGGGGGTACTTCGATACCTCATGAAAATACTCCGTGAGGGGATCGCGAACTTCCGGGGTCTCGGATTCGGGCTCGGACAAGATTGAGTCCTCTGAGTGAAGGAACGCCATGTATGCCTCCTTAGGCTGCAACAGGATTCAAAGACGGTGTTGTTTGTAAGGCATATGCAGCACTATACGACAAGCGCCGACCCACGTCTGTCGCAAAACCGGGAATTATTTTGCAGTTATCACGCACACGAGGGTGTCATCGTTTTTACTACAGGGATTGAAAAAAAGCAGGGGCCGGGCAGACGTGTCTTTTTGGATTCAAGGGCGCCGGGCCGCGCGCGGCATGAGCAATTATCTTCCTGAAAGGGCTATTCTGTCAGGCGGTGCGTGATGGCATAATGAATCAATTCGCTGGTTCCTTTCACGCCGATCTTTTCCAGGATGCGAGTGCGGTACGTTCTCACCGTGTTTACACTCAAATGGATCTCTTCCGCGATTTGATTCAATGCCTTTCCTCCGCCGATCATACAGAGCACTTGAAGCTCCCGATCGGAGAGCCGTTCATGCGGAGGTTTGTCGGCATTCGACTCGAAATCAAACATCATCTTTTCGGCAAATGCCGGGCTGATATATCTCTTGCCGGACAAAATTTTACGTACCGCCAGCACCAGTTCATTCGATGCACTTCTCTTTGTGAGATAACCCTGTGCCCCGGCCTTTATGGCACGGGGTGCGTAGTGCTCTTCGGGGTACATGCTTATGATAAGGACGGGGAGCTTCGGCTTTATCTTTTTTATCTCTTTCAGGACTTCCAGACCGTTTATGTCAGGGAGAGAGATATCGAGAAGGACCAAATCGTACTGATTTTTCTGCACATTGCTGATGAGTTCATAACCCGTGGCGGTTTCATCGATTATCACGTCGTCAAAGCTTTCCGAAAGGATCTCTTTCAGGCCTTTGAGCACGACCGGGTGGTCATCGGCAATAACGATGCGGAGCATCACCCCCCCTCCGGCTGTTTCCTCCGGCGACGCTTTAGTATGTCAGGCCCTTCTTTCTCTTCACCGAGGGGAACGCTCAAGGTGACGGTCGTCCCTTTTCCCCGCGTGCCGGCAATGGTCAGGGTTCCCCCCATGGCAAAGGCCCGTTCGCGCATGCCCGTCAATCCGATAGACTTCAGATCGGAGATCTGTTCTTTTGTAATGCCCCTCCCATCGTCTCTGACTTCCATAATGAATTTATCTCCTGCGGTCCGCAGGGATACGGTGACGCTCTGCGCAGCACCTGCATGGCGGGCGACGTTTGTAAGCGCTTCCTGAAAGATGCGGAAGACCTCCGTAGAAATTTCCCCTTTGAGGACTATATTTTCTGGCTTCGAAATAATTTCGCAGGCAACCTTTGTCCTTTTTTCGAAATCTTCCGCTGCCAGTCTCATCGCTTCCTGCAGGCCAAAATCGTCCAGGGCGGGCGGTCTCAATGCCATCGAGATTCTCTGTACGGAAAGGATGGTATCATCAATAAGCGCGAGTAACGAATCCACTCTTTCGCCGACCGCGGCATTGTCTTCCGGTGTTCTTCTTCCTATCCATGCGACATCCATTTTTATGCCCGTTAAGACCTGCCCCAATTCGTCATGGAGCTCGCGTGAGAGAGACGTCCTTTCCTCTTCTCTGACCCTCCGCGAACGGGTGCTGAGGTAGCGCAGTCGTTCCCGGGACTCCTTCAATTCTTCTTCAATGATTTTGCGTGCAGCGATTTCCTGCCTGAGCAGCCTGTTCGATTCAGACAGTTGAGCGGTCCGCTCCGTTACCCTTCCCTCCAGCTCATCGTGTGCCCTCAGGAGTTCTTCTTCAGCCAGTTTTCTGTCGGTAACGTCGCGGATATTGCACTGGATGACTTTATGATGGTTCACCGGATAGACATTGCTGACAAATTCTACGGCAATCTCCCGCCCGTTTTTTGTGGTGAGCGGTAAATCTTCGTACCGGACATACCCTTTTCGCTGTAGCTTCGTAAACGCCGCCTTGTTTGCCCTGGTGTCTTTGAAGGCGCCTATCTCCCAGAGCTTTTTTCCCTGGAAATCCGCGTAGGTATAGCCCAGCATATCTATGAGGAATGGGTTCACGTCGTTTATCTGTCCCGTGTCCGCGTCAAGAATCAGGATCCCGTCCTGGGCCGTTTCGAAGAGTCGGCGGTACCGGGTTTCAGACGCTTTCAATGCTTCATCTCTCTGCTTCAACGCGGTGACATCTTCAATGGCGAGGAGGATCATTTTTGTGCCGACGTTTTCCTTGTATATCCGGCGGGCATTGAGCACCATGAACTTATGCCCGATGGTGGGGAATATGTGGTCGACCGCATAGTCATCGAGCTTGGTATTCTTAAGGACGGCCCGAAGCAGTTTCCGGAGCCGGGGGATGTCCCACTGTTTATCTCCGAGATCGTAGAGAAAGTGACCCACGGTCTCGCCGGGCGATACTTCGAAGGTATCGTAGAAACTGCGGCTCGCCGAGAGTACCTTCAAGTGTTCATCCAAAACCAGAAGGGGTTCGCGCAACGTGTCGATTATCGCCTGGGCGTATATGGCGGCTTCGTGAGCTTCAATGCCTGCATGTTTTCGGTTGGTGATATCCCGGATATTGCACTGGATAACTTTGTGATGGTCAACCTGATAGGCATTGCTGACAAACTCCACCCTGATGTTCCGCCCCCCTTTTGTTTCCAGCGGCAAGTCGTCGTAACGCACATAGCCTCTGTCCTGTAATTCCGTAAACGCCTCCTTACTTGCCTGAATGTCTTTGAACCCACCTATCTCCCAGAGCTTCTTTCCCTGGAAATCACTGTAGGTATAGCCCAGCATATCTATGAGGAACGGGTTCACGTCATCTATCTGTCCCGTGTCTGCGTCGAGGATCAGGATGCCGTCCTGGGCCGTTTCGAAGAGTCGGCGGTAGCGGGTTTCAGAAGCTCTCAATGCGCTAAACTCTTTATCTCGTTTCATCTGTTAAGCTCCAAGTTAGGTGACATCTTCAATGGCAAGGAGGATCATTTTTAATAATATACCACTATTCAGAGGTTATTGCCTGGGCACGCCTTTTTGCCTGTTTCTTTTTTTCTATCGGATGGCACATTCTTCCGGCATATCGTCTGGCTGGACCTCCTGGAAATCAAAAGGAGTTTCATTACCAGGTCCGCCTTAAAAACCTCTCTTGCATATTACCTATGTTACAAGAAGTAACGGCACGCATGGCGCGGTCAGTCCTCATTCTTCTTTCGTGGCGTCGCTTCGCTCACCGTATGATCCATCGACCGGATACGCACGTCCCGTTGCGGGAAGGGTATGCTGATCCCGGCCTCTTTCAAGGCATCGTGTAGATTCAGCACGATGCCACTCCGTATGGAGAGCCAGTTGCCGAAGTCGTGGGTCCAGCAGTGGAGTGTGAAGTTGAGCGCCGACTCGCCAAAGCCGTCAAAATAGGCAATGGGAGCCGGATTGGCAACAATACCCTGGTGTCCTTTCGCAACCAGGGTCATCAGTCCTATAACACTGTGGGGGTCGGTGCCGTAGGCCACTCCAAGGCACACCTCGATCCTCCGGTCCTGGTCGGACAAGGTCCAATTCGTCACCTCTTTGGAGATGAGATCTCCGTTCGGGATGATTACCTCAGCCCCGTCGAAGGTCCGTACCACAGACGCCCGTACGCCGATCCGGGCCACAGTACCCGCCAGCGTACCCATCTGGATGACGTCACCGACGTTCACCGGGCGCTCGAAGGCGAGGATGAGGCCCGACACGAAATTGTTGACGATGTTCTGCAGGCCGAAGCCGATGCCGACGCCCAAGGCTCCCGCGAGCAGCGTAAACCTGTTCAGGCCGATGCCGGCGGCCGAGAGCGCGAGGTACAGACCGAAGCCGTAGATCGCGTAATTGGCTAACATCAAGACCGCGTCGGCGAGACCGCGCCGCACGCTCAATCGCGGGAAGACCTCTTCCTGAAGCAAGAACCGGATGAGTCGGGACAGAAGGATCGCAACGATAAGGACCAGGAAGAAGGCGAGGATATCCCATACTGATATCACCGTGGTGCCGAAACTCCACTCTTTCTTCAGCACGTCGGCGAGCCCTGAGCCAAGGATGTTCGCGACCTGGAACACAGTAAGGGCACCGACCAGCCAGAGGATTTTGCCGGCTATGCGCACGGTGACCGAAAACTTTTGCCCGAGCCACTCTCCATGGCGCCGCACGATGTGAAAGGACTGCATGGCAGGCATCCGCAGCAGTTCATCGACCAACTCGACCAGCACACGGGCCAGGGCGGTGATTATCACAAGGAGACACGCCGCGACGATAATACCTTCCGTGAAGAACTCGGCCAGCGCAGCGTTACCCACCGCGTTAGAGACGAGGGACGCCGCAAGGCCGACATAGCACAGCATGACGAGCGCGCCAAAAATCCAGCGCCGCCGGATGGAAAATGTGCTGTAAGTCATAGTCCCCAGCCTGGTGAGCAAGACGAGAAGGGCCATGGCGAAGGCGGTGTTAAAGAGCAGGAGCAGGCGCATCTGGAGTCTCTGCTGCAAAGAGAGATCGACAAACTGGTTCAGCAGATAGACCGCAAAAAGGCCGTACAGGGCCGGTCTTACGGCCGGAGGTGACAACCGTAGCAGCGGCACGTACGCGATGATGAAGACCAGTTCGCTGATCTCCATTGGTGCCAGCGGGTACAAAAATGGAGTCCATGCGAGCGCAAGGAGGCACGCGGCGGAATAGGGCCGGGCTACCACCGTGAGGGTGCCTCCGGAAGACGCGGCGACCTGCCCGGCCTCAACACGATACCTCCGTAAGACTAACAGGAGCGCGGTAAGGCCGATGAACAGCAGAAGGTGGACTACGACCAGAATGTCGTAGTTTTCCAGGAAGACGAGGACGGATGTCCAGAACACCACCCCGAGGTCCCTGACTTGCTTGTGTAAGGGGACGCCGTACGGCCGAGCTTCGCCAAAAGCGCGCCAGAGCGGTGGACTATCCCGCTGGACCAAGCTCTTCCGCCCGCGAGCGACGCTTTCGTCAATCCTGGCCAGAATGCCGGTGATTGCCGCTACTTCCCCTGAGACGCGCTCCTGAAGACTCAAAAGATCATCGAGCCGCTCCTTCGCCTCTTTCTTGGCGGCACCGATGTTTTTGAGCAGCGTAGTGATATGGTCCATGAGCGCCCTGGGTACGTTCTCGCGGGCGGTGTCCCGGGTGAGCACCCAGATCTTTTCCGTTTCGTCGAGCTGACCCAGGACGCCTTCGAGAATGGCGGCTCGCTCATTCAGGGTATTCTGCCAATTACCGACTTTGGCGTTGTAGAACGACCCCTGTTGCCGAAGGTTGAAGAGAGCGGTGCCGCTCAATTGCTCAAAACTTCTCTGCTCAGCATAGGTTCGCAACGCATCAACCGAGCGTGAGACGGGGTCGAGGTCGCTCCTGATCTGCTCAACGAGGGGGTCGGGGACCAGCCTTGCCGAGTGCAGGAGGTTCAGTTTCGCCGCTGTTTCCTCCGCCGCCTGGGCGATGTCGGCCACGGCGATCGGGACGGGTTTCTGGACCTGTCGGCCTTCCGGCTTCGGCGGTTCCATCACAGGCGCCGCGCCTGGCTGTGGTTTCGGAAGTACCTGGGCGTGGGCAACTCCGGGGCCGTAGCCGAAGTCCCCCAGAATGGTCAAAACGAGAAAGAGCGCTGCCAGAAAGCCGACTGCTAACGGCGCGCGCGAGGCGAACCGGTTGTCGACTACCACGTCATCTTTTCCATGGCTATATGATTGTCCTTTATCGCGCGTTTTGCAACCGGCCACCACGTCGATCATCTTCTGAAATCGGTCATTGACCTTGAAGTCGACCTTCGCCCCCTGCGCCAGTACACTATCGGTGGTACCATGTCGTATCCAAAAGAGGGTTACGATCCCGAAAGCTGCGGCAAGTTTCAGGAGACGGACTTCAGATCGCGCTGGTTATCATCGCGGATGATGACGGCCTGGCGAACCGGGTGAACAAATTCGGCATCCCTCAATTTCACGCACCTCGTTCTTTCTACCCTTAGCTTGCTCTAGGCGTCATCATAGACTACACCCAGTTCTGACGGTACCACAGGCCTATGATCGGATCTTTGTCGGGCCGCACTTCAACGTGATCGCGAGCCACCAGAACGCGACCGCGACGGAATAGACGGCATCGAGTGGGAGGCAGGCGCCGATCTGTAAGCTCGCGCAGACGCGGAGCCACCTCCACCGGTTGGACGATGGTCACCGCCGCGATACGGCGCCACTTGGTAGCCAGATCCCCAGCCACCGTAGTCGACACCGTAGGGTTCATAGTAAGCGCCGCCGCCGTATTCGTATCCGCCACCAGGAAAGACGCAGCCGGACAACAGGACCGTCAACGTCCAGCCCACGAAGACGAGCGCTAACCAGCGTAAGAGTGAGATATTCACTTGGGCACCTCTTTACTCTCAGTGTCCGGCCATTCGAGCAATCCGAAGGGTGCCCCCAAAGGGTCGGCAACTACCGCGACTTTGCCGCCGTGGCGATCGATCCGCGGCTCGACCAGCACGCGGCCACCGAGCGCCACGACCTTTGCAGCCATCTTGACCGTATCTTCGACGCGTACGTAATTGAGCCAGTGGGGATGGGCATTGGGCCTATTCGCGGGCAGCGTATTTACGCTCGCACGAGCATAGTTGTCGGACGCGAGCAAGAGATGTTGGACGCCCTCGCTAGCGGGCAACTCGAAGACTTCATAGTCGAATAGCCCCTGGTAGAAAGCAGTGGCGGTGTCCGGATCTCTCGTGATTAACGAGATCCAAATCCATTCTCCGGGTGCGGCCAGAACATCGGGCGGATCACCGCTACTGGAAGCGAGGACCGCAAAAACGGCTCCCTGCGGATCCGCGAAGACTGCTTCCCGGCCGCGGTCGGGGATGCTATGCGGCTCGAACAGCACCTTCGCGCCATTTTTCAACGCAACCTTTTTTGCTGCGTCGACATCGCCCACGGCGAAGAAGCTCAACCACGCTGGCTGTCGATGCTCGTTCGCGGGTACATTCTTGTGAATCATTTCTGCGACTGGACGACCGTCGAGAAATGCCTCGGAGTACTTTGTCCCACCGGCCTGAATGTCGCGAAATGTCCAGCCAAACAGTCCCCCATAGAACTGCTTGGCGGCGGCGAGGTCCGGCGTCACCAATTGAATAAATATAAGTTTGCCAAGGTGATGCTCTTGGCTTGCGGGTTCAACAATCGCCGGCAGCCGGATCGGTGCGGCCATGACCGGCACAGCACACGCAACGCCTAGAAGTATGGCGAGCAACCCTTGCCTAAAAAAATGTCTGGCTCTATCAGGCTGCATCCTTTGCGGACTGATTTGATTTGGTATTATTGAGTCAATCAGGTTTGAGCTGCGTTGCGGATGCATTGTGGTCTCCACGTTGTACTTTTTAATAGATCGTCGTCGTCCAAACAAATGATATACGTGGCTGAAGACGATGGGCCGTCCCGTGCCCCAGTCCTTGTAGCAAAGCACGATGTTGCCGGAGTTCTCTTTACCGACTTTGCTACAATCCGTTGAGAACCTCTTTTCCTGCGAAGGGGTTCCGAATCGCAACGCAACCGATTTACTACCGCTGCGCTGTGGATAGCCTATAATGGAAGTGTAATAATCAGCCCCAGACAAGTCAAGGTGGAAACGCGTTGAAAACAGCCCCTGTTTTTCGCGCCGGCCCAACATGAAGAATGGGACGCACTATGGCTAACAGAATGGACCGGTATCGGCTGGGTCCTCCCTTAGCCTGCCCGGAAATAGGAACGAGGGAATGCCGCGTGCAGAACTAAACCGCTCCGCGGTGGCGAAGCCCTCTATATTCCTCGTCCCTTGCTCCCAATAGCAAGCTTATTTATTCCAGTCAAGAGTTTTCTTATCAGTTTTTAGGCGCCGTAGGTTTTTGGTGGTAGGCGGGTTCCCCATCATACTGCGACATCCTACCCAACCCTTATAATTCGAAAGCCGCACTGTGTCAGCGCTTTTACCTTGCTTAATTGGGGTTAGGATATCGACGGGGAGTCATGTATTCTGTAACGGGAGGTCACTTAAGCGCCTCAATGGAAGAAAACGATGATCTCCCCGCCTGCCGTCAGTCTACCTCACGCAGCTTTTTTTATCACCTTCCTTTTTGGAGGGCCGTATTTACCCACGTAGTCTCGGTTATCCCTCATGATCGCATGGATGATGCACAGGAGCTTCCTCGATACAGCCACGAGCGCCCTCATTGGCAACATGCCCCTGCCGGTGAGCCTTTCATAATAATCGTACATGATGCCGTTCTTTCTGACCATCTGGATAGCGGCATAGTAAAGGATCTTCCGGATAAGACTTCTCCCCCTCTTCGATATCCTCCGCTGTCCCTTTCTCTTTCCCGAGCTGATCTCGTAGAGATCGAGGCCGGCGAGCTTCATGATCTCCGACTGGGTCCTGAACTTCGAAAAATCTCCCACCTCCCCGATGAGGCCCGCCACGGAGACTATCCCGAGCCCCTTTATCGACAATAACCTGGGACTTGAGGGTATCCGCTCCAGTGTTACTGCCATCTCAGCTTCTATCTCGGCAATAAAGCCATCCACGACACCGATCTGGGCGATGATGTGCTTTATATCCAGGACAATGCCGGCCACTCCTTCCTTTATCCCGACCGTTCCCTGGGCGAGGCCGATCAAGAGCTCCGCATCCTTTATACCAAACCTACCCCTGCTCCGCCTGCGCATCTCTTCACCAAGCACTTCTTTACCCAGGGCGCCTATCTTGTCCGGGGTCGTATACTTGTTGAGGATGAACCTAACGGTCTTGCCCTTCATTTGCTTGATGACCGTTTTGAACTCGGGGAAGAGGAGGAAAACCAATTGCTGCATCTGGTTGAGCAATGCAGTGCGTTCCCCGATGTGCCGTTCCCTCGCGTTGTTGAGCCTCCGGAGATAGGCTGCATCTCCCTCGGGAACGACAATACTGAGGGCCCGGCCGAGCTTAATTATGTCAGCGATAACCCGTGGGTCCTTGTCGTCCGTCTTGCCGGGAGAATTATCGTTTACCTCTTTCAGTCTCTTCGTATGCATCGGATTCACCTGGACGATTCTCACAGGCTTATCCATCAGGTAATGGACGAGGGGTTCTGCATAGGGGCCGGTAGATTCGTAGCCGACCACAACCTCGTCACAGTGGAATCTGTTCTTGCTCGCCACAACCAGGTTCCAGAATTTATCGAACCCTTCCCTCGTGTTCCCGAACTTGAAGACCTTTATGTCTCTTCCATCTATCGCAGTGCAGTACCCGGTGTTGCTTGTCGCGCCAATGTCTACGGTCGCGATCAACGTACCTTCCTTCACTGCCCTTACCCTTTTCGCCCTCAGTCCTCTCATCGTAGTTCTCCTCCTTTGGATTCTGACCGGAATAAATAGCTGCAATGAAGGAGGATATTCTTAACCCTTATTGGGCTCAACCATCAACTACAATATAGCAAGCTGTTGCGCATCCACCTTCATGGCTGAATTATCAACGGGTAATCGGGAATCATGTGGCTTTAGAATAGGCGACCATTAGTAAAGGGGGAGACGAGTCAGCGACCGGCCTTTCTGATCTGCAAGAGTGGGGATTGACCACTGCCCTTGTTTCTGTGGGTATGACGATCGGCGATACTGCAAATGCAGCCATCGGGGCGTCACGACAAGGAATCCCTTCGAGCGGTTCGGGTTTCCAGGATGCGGGGGGATCGACTGCGAAAAGGATAAAGGTGACTCTCCACGGGCCTTCCACGGATTTGCCGAGGTTGACAACATCACCTATGTAGTGTATTGTAGTATAAAGGAGGTGAGGTTGATGAGAACGGTATTGTCGGTGAGTCTGTCTGGTGAGATGGCGGCGGAACTTGACGCACTGGCGAAGGCCACGGGGCGGAACAAGAGCGACATCGTGAAAGAGTCGCTGAGCTTTTTCCTTTGGGAGACCAAGTTCAAACAGGTAAAGGGCCGGCTCGTCAAAAAGGCAAAGGCCGCCGGGGTTGTCACCGAGGAAGATGTGTTCAAAGTGGTGTCGTGAAGGTCGTTCTTGACACGAACGTCCTTGTGGCCGCGTTCCTTTCCGAGGGCGTCTGTTATAAACTTCTGTTGAGGGCCAGGAAGAAGGAATACGACCTTGTTCTCAGCCCCGACATCATCGCGGAATTTGAAGGGGTCCTTCTCCGGAAGTTTTCTCTTTCGCAATCAGAATTATCCGATGTCCGCAACCTTTTGGTCGAGGCAATAAGTGAAATATGCCGGGAGGTTGACCCAATCGACCCGACGAGCAGGGACCCGGACGATGACAAGATTCTCGCCTGCGCCTCGGCGAGCGGGGCCGACTATCTTGTGACCGGCGACGAGGACCTCCTCGTGATTAAACAGTATGGCGGCACAAAAATACTTGCCCCAAGGGATTTCGAGAGCCTCTTTATGGATTAAAGGAGGGGGACCCGATCTGGCTTACAACGGTTGTCACCCGCAAGCCGATCAGGGGAAAGGTTATGGATAGGGACGACATATTCTCGGAATTGCGTGAGGCCATCCAGGGGAAGGAATTCGCCTCAATCGCGGAGGCGCAAGCCTTCGCAGACAACTTCATGCGGGAGCAAAACAGCACGCCCCTTTCTGAGTTTCATGGGCTGTCGCCCGAACAGATGCACCGGTTGCTCGCTTTCCCCTTTGACTCGCCCGGACTGGTCAGCTTTATGTCCCCTTTGGAAACGCAGCCCGAGGCTCCGGTTGCCACTCTGTTCCGCCTGCTCGCTACGGTAATCGGCGACCAGGGGCTGAAAGCGACGGCGACTGGCAATCTGCCTCGGAGCTTTTGTCGGGAGGCCGCGTTGCGCTTCTGGGGAGAAGAAGCCTATCGTGAGCATACCCGGTTTTGCGGCATCAACAAGGAAACCGATTTCTTCGATATGCACGTGACCAGGTTGATTGCCAAACTTGCAGGGCTCGTGCACAAATACCACGGGCGGTTCACCCTTACCAGAGAGGGGCGGAAGCTGCTCGACGGGCCGGGGATGGCAGAGATCTATCCGAGACTGCTGCGGGCTTACGTCACGAGGTTCAACTGGGCCTACCGGGACCGCCGTCAGGAAGTACCTTTTATCCAGCACGCCTTCCTCTTCACGCTCTACCTTCTCGCCATTTACGGGGATGAGTGGAAACCCCATGTCTTTTATGAGGACGCCTTCCTCCGGGCCTTTCCGAAGGTTCTTGCGCAGGTGGAGCCGCATCCGTTTTCCACGCCTGAGCGTACGGTTCGTTTGTGCTACACGTGGCGCACCCTGCTCAATTTCGCCGGTTTTTACGGCCTTGCCGACGTGGAACCCGTTGGCGAGGATGGATACGACCGGCAGTACCGGGTGAGAAAACGGCCGCTCCTGGCCGGTATAGTTCGTTTTCACGTGGAAGTAAAGTAGGATGGCTGGAAAGAAAGAGAAACAGGCTTTTAAAGCGGCAGGGATACGCTTTTCTCTTTCATGAAAGAGATCGCGGAATGGGGCTATCCTGCGCGATCGTCTCCACGGTCTTACCCACAAAAAGCCCCTGTTGCCGGGTGCACATTGAGCCTCATCAGCCTTTTTTTCTGCCCTTTCCCGGCCATCGCCGTTTCGCACGCTCCATGAAAGCGGGTTCCTTGTCCCTTGTGTTGCCGGACGCGATCTGCTCGAAAGCAGTGATGAACCCCCTTTTGAGCCGGTGACGTACGCGAATATCGCCAGCCAGAGCCTCCCATTCTGCATGAAGATCGGCCTTTGTGTAACACTTCTTTGCACGCTCGATATTGGCGAGTGCCGCATCATAGTACTTGCTCTTGCCGGCGTTCACAACCCGCATGGCACTGGCGCGGTACAGCCTGGCAGCCAACTCAGGGCGGGATCGCTCGAATGCGCGGGCAGCGGGCTCGCTCTTGTAATGGCTCAAGCCCTCCAGCTCATCATTGGTGGCCCTGCCGAGCCGGGAAGCGAGCCTGTCAAGCTCTTTTAACTCAAGCCAAAGCTCGATCTGGGAGGAAAGATCGCTTTTCTCCGCTGCCTCCATGGCTTTCCCGTGCCATGACTTTTTCTCCTTGGGAGACACATGGCGCATGAGAACTTTATAAAAGACTGCTGATGGACACTGTTGGAATTCGGCCCAGGCCGATTCCAGGGCTTCCCGGCGGCGGCCGAGCTTGACCAGGAGTGCCCGCTTCATCTCGCCTAAATCGAACGCTGCAAACGAGCGAGAAGGACCGTCCCGGCCGATCTTCAATCCGCGCTCGGCCCAGTCAAGGGCCTCCTCGAAGCGCTTCTCGGTTCGATACATGTCGGCGATGACCCGGCACTCCTCCGCTCCAAGTCCGCTCTCCCGAGAGAGTCGGGTATAGGCATCGATGTCATGCTGCGCGGCGAGAACGATCTTGAGCACCGAAGCCCAACGACGGCCAGCATGGTCGGAGGAACCGTCCCCTTTTTCGGTGTTCCTCCGCTCTTGCGCAGTCTGGTATCTGTCATTGACGAGGCAGCCAAAGGCTTCGAGCCCTTCACAGTCAAACACCTTGACCACTTCCCGCTCCAGGCGGTAGCAGTAGCCATAGGGATCGTCTTCCATCCAGGCGAGGAGCGACCTGGCCAGCTCGTCGCGGTCCATGCCGGCAGCCTGGCAGGCTTCAATCCAGCTGCAGAAGAGGCATTGCACGAGGGCCCCGAAGCCGCCGCCGGAGTCATCGACTTCGTCGGCTTTCTCGTGGCAGGCGGCAATGAACGTCTCGTAGAGGCGGGCGGCGCGCTCCGGCTCCCCCTTGATGAGGCTGCCGACCCGGTCCGCGATTGTCTGAACATCCTTTACAAAAGACGAAGCGGCATGATAGGAGACAGAACGTCCGGGAGCAAGGACGGCTTCAATGGCCCGTTCCAGCTGGTCGGTTTCTTTGCTTCTTATAGCAGTCATGTTTGCTCGCTCACCTTCGCTTCCCTAAAAACCCACCTCACGCGCCGTCAAGAGAGCTTCGCCTTGCGGAACCTCTCCAAAAGGGACGGTTTTCTCGAATGCTCATTGCGGAGGGCGACCATGCGAGCGTGGAAATCGGCGCCCGTTCCAGCCATATCGGCAAGATCGCTCAAATCCTGTAAGAGAGACCGCCTCGTCGTATGGTCCCGGTTGCCTCGTGGCAATGAGCCCGTCCGCTTTTGCCCAAAGGTCGCTTTCCCTTCCGGCGAGCGATTGCAAATATTTCAGGCGCTTTTCCGCCGCCTCCCGCTCATGCCTAGCCTTTTCCCGTGCCCGCCGTTCGGCTTCTTCTCTCTTCCGCGCCTCGGCAATGATTTCGGCGCGGGCGCGAATCTGACCGGCTGTCCGCCGCAGGCACGCATTTCCTCTTCCTTGCAACACGCTGGAAAAGCTCAGCCGCGAGGTGAGAATCCTCTCCTTCGATAAGGCGTGTGAGGTACGAGTCCTTCTCCTCGGCCGAAAGACTTCGCACCCACGCCCCGATCTCCTCCCCGGAAAGGCCTTCCGTACGCCCGTCGGGGATCCCTTCCGCTGCCGCACCCACAAGAGATCCCGGTCAATGCGGAGAAAATCGGCCAGAGCCTCAAGGGAGGCGTCCAGATGCCGGAGGCCCGACGGCAGGCGCGGCTCGGGGGTCTCGTCATCCACCTCTCCAGACTGAACGGCAAGGAGCCAACCGAGATACAAGGCGCGGTGATCGCCCCGCATCAGGCCGGAGCGCACTGGCAGGATGGAGGACAGCGCGCCTTCATCCTGAGAGGGATCGTGGTCTTCGACTTCAGACGTGAAGGACAGGATAAACGAGCCGGCCGCGAGGTGAAAAGAGAGACCGGTCTCATCCGCGCAGTACTCCTCCAGGACCTCCTTGTCGAGCAGTCTCTCCGGAATTCGCAGCATCAGGATGCGGGTGCCCCAGTTGGCAAAGTAGAGATGGGCATCGAAATACCTTTCCATCCACTGCTCTGCATTTCCTTTGAAGCTGCCCCAGTTGTAGGAATTGACGAAGCGGGTGGGGGTGATCTCGGCGCGGGTCGAGTATCCTCTCAGCTCCGACATCTGCTGCCGCGTCAGCGGCCGGTCAACGGCTTGGAATTCGTAGTACTGGTATTCGCTCACTCCTCGTCTCCGTTTTGGCGACGTCTCTGCCAAGGCTATCCGGCCCGAATGAGGCCCAAAACCTGACCGTACGGTTGCCCCGTCTACGACGTACGGCGTTTCTTCGGCAGCAGTTGAACGTGAAGTTCGCAGCCGAGAGCGTTTGCCACCTTACGAAGTGTTGAGATAGACACCTTTCCGTAATGAGGCGACTCAAGTCGAGAAACTGCTGTCGGCTTTGTTCCGATTCTTTCTGCCAATTCAGCCTGAGTCATCTTGGCTTTCATCCGGGCTTTGATGATTTCTGCCGCTATTTGGAATTCAGGGCCAAGGGCGTCGTATTCTTTCCTGACTTCAGGGTCTTCCAGCCACTGTTCCTTGATCTTGTCAAAGCTCTTCACTCGTGCCATTCCGGGTACTCCTTCATCCTACGAATCGCCACCTCGGTCTCTCTTTGTGGCGTTTTTGTGGTCTTCTTGGTAAACCCGTGCAATAAGACTATGGTCTTGCTCTGATGGGTGAAATAGAAGACCCTTGCTATTCCGTCTTTTCCTTTTGCCCGTATCTCGAACAGTTTCTTATACCCCTTAACGGGTCTCACATAGGGTTCCCGCGCATTGCCGGGGCCGAACTGCACCAGCATGTCAACGATACGCAACACCCTTGCCTTTATGTCAGATGGTATTTCCTGCAGCCACTCCTCAAGTCTCTCATCGTAGCTGACCGTCCACATGTATAATGATAACAATTTTGTTAACAAAAGGCAATATGCGGCAGCAAGTCCTGCGATCTTCCGGGACTAGACCTCGCATCAGCCAGCCAGGGTCAATTTTATGATAGAAAAATCACGAAGGAGGAAGAAGACGCGGACGAGGATTGGCGGGCGTCCACGGGGAGTTTTCCTGTGATAAAGTTGTGATAAAACAGATTCAAAAAAATCGAAACAGACAGAAAAAACAGAACTACATGGAAGACAAAAAAGTTATCTCTTTGATCCCTGAGAAGTAACTCGCTTTTCAGTGGATTATCATAACATGCTGTTTCCAATGTCTTGTAAATACAGCAAAATATGGTTATGCCATCCGTCGTTATTTCGCAAAACCGAGTTACTTC
>Ga0187864_10000854_pt1 | contig 32234 bp, 26 predicted proteins | sample June2016WEW_11_4_FD_132985 | JGI IMG/M metagenome (GOLD analysis project Ga0187864, IMG submission 132985) | Peatland microbial communities from SPRUCE experiment site at the Marcell Experimental Forest, Minnesota, USA - June2016WEW_11_40 | ecosystem: Environmental > Terrestrial > Soil >...
GGATGGTGCGTCATCGCGAGCTTGCGGTAAGCGCTCTTGATTTCAACGTCGGTGGCCGCACGGGTAACACCGAGCACCTCGTAATAATCGCGTTTTGTGTTGGCGGCCAGAAACTCCCCCACTCTTCAGTTAAGCAAATCAGTTGAGCAAATTAGCAAAGCAAATCCACTGTGTCCGTAAATCGTTTTGGGTAGGGCACGGCTTCAGCCGTGCCGCCCAGAGCCCATAAAGACAAGGGCTTTAGCCCCTGAGGGCCCTGTCACCCGCGGCTATTGCGAGCGACCCGCACCATCGCGGGACGCAGCAGGCGGTCTTTGTACTTGTAGCCGCGCTGTAGTTCGTCGAGGACGTGGTGATCCGGGACCTCTGTGCTATCCACCATTTCAACCGCTTCGTGAATCCGGGGATCGAAAGGCTGCCCCATCCCAACAATCGGCTGCACTCCGATTTTCTGCAGCGCATCCTGAAACTGGCGGTAAATGAGCTCAATGCCGTTGCGGAAGTCGGTGGAGTCGCCGCCAGCTTTTAATGCGCGCTCGAAATTATCCAGGGTCGGCAGAATGTTCTTGATGACGTCGGCCGCCGCGTATTCGCGAAATTCCTGCTGTTCGCGCACCCCGCGCTTGCGGGCGTTGTCGAATTCCGCCTGCAGACGAGCCAGCCGGTCGAGCAGCGCGTCGTGCTCGGCCTTGAGCTTTTCCGTTTCCGATGCCGCACTGATCTCCACTGGTTTGGCCGCAGTTGAGCCAGGCGCAGCTTCCTCTCCGCCTTCCGCAGCCGGAAGTTCGCGCTCCAAATCGAGCTCCCCGTTGGTTTTTCCGTTCCCTTTGCGCATACTGCTGCATTACTCCGATTCGTTCAGAAGTTTGTCGAAAAGCCGTGCGATGTACGACACGGCCGACATGGTGTGTTGATAATCCAGCCGCGTTGGTCCAATCACGGCCAGCGACCCCATCACCTCGCCGCCCACGCGCGCGGGCGCCCCAATGAGGACAAAATTCTGCAAATTCGAAGCAGGCAGCGCCTCGTCCAGCCCGATCACCACGCGCACCGCTTCCTGCCGCGTGTCGAGATAAGCGCTGAGCAGCTTCACGACTTTTTCTTTTTCCTCGAGTGTCCGCAGCATATCCTGCAACCGCTCCCGATCTTCCTGGCCGGTTACATGGTTCGTAATGAGGTTTGCTGCTCCTTCCACGAACACCGCCTGCGTGCCCTCGTTCGAAGCCAGAGCGCCCTGCTGATAAAGCTGCTCGATCGACTTCATCAGCCGGTCATACTCACTGCGTTCCTGTTCCAGGCGGCGGGCCAGCTCGGCCCGCATGTCGCCCATCGTCCAGCCGCGAAAATTGTCATTGATGTAGCGCGCCGCCAAATCGAGATCCGCTTGCGGAATATCAAGCCGCAGCACCCGGTCGCGCACCACCCCCGAGCGCGTGACCACGACCGCCAGCACTTTCTGATCGCCCAGGCGCGAGAAGTAAACGTGCTCCAGCGCGTTGCGAGGTCCGCTGGTAGCCACCGTGACTCCGACACTGTGCGAGATCAGGGAGAGCACATGCGAGGTGCGCTCCATGAACTCCGCCACATCGGTGACGCCGGTCAAAGTGTCCTCAATGATGCTCTGATTCTCGTGCGAGAGATGGGCCTCGCCACTAAGTTGCTCGACGTAATAGCGATAAGCCTCTGCCGTAGGCACCCGCCCCGCCGAAGCGTGCGGCTGCTCAAGAAATCCCGCATCGGCCAGGTCGGCCATCACGTTGCGAATCGTAGCCGCACTCAACCCCTCGCGGCTGGAGCGAGCAAGCGTCCGCGACCCCACCGGCTCTCCGCTGGCAATGAATGTCTCGACAATTGCGGTCAGGATTTCCCGTTCCCGTCCGCCCGCTGGCCCTGCTGGCATATCGACCTGAGCGAGGAGCTGCACCGCCCCTCTAAATTCTTTAGATGCAGTGGCTTAGATAAAGGCTCCACCACTTCCTAATGGAATTCTAGGGAGCGCTGGCGAGGGTGTCAAGGAAGAGCGGGGATATCTTCGCAGCGGAGCGCGGGTCACGCCGCTCCATGCCTGCGATCCGGGAAGTTCGCTGGCCATAAACAGGCAGCTGCGGACGCGCCGTACCGGCTGGCAAGATTCAAAAAGAAGGAACGTCGAACGCTAACTCGGATAAAGATCCAGCTCCCGCAAGTTACTCACCAGTGCATTCATCACGAATTTTCTGTACCACGGTCACTTACACCGATACGCGCTTTCTGCGAAATTGACTTCATCGCCACGCGTCATCCGGCGTCCAGAAGCACGACGCAATCCGCCGGAAAGTAAACGGTGACACTCGCCCTCGGCGGTTCACTCGAACCGCCGTTCCGCAGTGCCAAACCGGCAACGGAACCGAACCGTACCTCGGCAGTGACTTCTTGCCTCGGCGGCTCGCAGGATTCGTGTCTACGAATCGCCCGGCTCGAGACTTTGACGCGCCAGGAAACCGAAATGAGCGTGGAACGAATGAAACGACTATTCATAACCTGCATGGTTCTGGGCTGTCTAAGTTTCAGCTTCGCTCAGGGACTTCAAGGCCATGTAAAACTAAGCGGCTATGCAACTGTCACCATCACAGGGCATTCTGTCACTCTAACCTGGAGCGCCAGTCAGAACGCGACGAGTTATAACATCTACCGCGGAACTACGTCCGGAGGGCCATATGTAAGAGTGGCCTCGGGGATCGTCAGTACAACTTATAGCGACGTACAAGTTACTCATAATCAAACGCTCTATTACGTCACCACGGCGGTTAACGGCAGCAACGAGAGCGGCTACAGCGACCAAACTGCCGCGGTGATTCCCTAGAGCTCGGGAGACAAAATGAAAAACTTCTTATTGATCGGTGTGCTGGGCCTGCTGTCTGGAATCTCGTGGGCACAGTGCGCCACTGGCACTCCAGGAACAAATTGCAGTGGACCGCTAACGGTGCAGCCGCAGTCCGGAAACACGGCGCAATCTGCGATTACTTTAGTTGATCTTGGACTGCCTGTGCCGGCGCCGGCTGTGGGCCAATACACGCTATCGATCGCCAGCGGCATGCTTGTGGAATCGGACAACGGCAACAGCTTTCACTCCCTGGTGGGGCCATTCGGACCGCAAGGGCCGCAAGGCGTAACCGGTGCCGCAGGGCCTGCAGGTCCGGCCGGCGCGCCGGGCGCGCAAGGTTCGCCTGGGCCTGCGGGCCCACAAGGGCCAGCCGGAAGTTTAGCCGCTCCCCCTGACTACAACTTCTATTATGGGGCGAGCGGGTTCAAGGCGGCTGTGGGCACAAACGAAGTCGGGGCCCCATTCGATCGCGATCAGATCGATATGTTAAACGCGACCGCAGTCCGCTTCGTGCTCACGATGGCGACGAACGTTTTGCCGAGCGGAAGCTATGCTCAGGCACAGTACACCCCCGACGGAACAAATTGGTATGCACTGTCGGGAGAAGTGCCTGTGACCACGCCCAACGGAATCTACTCGAGTGGCTGGCAGGGTCTGCCGACCGGAGCGGACGGCGATTACGTAGTTCGCATCGTCGTGTTGAACGCCGGCACCAGCCCCGCCCAGGTCGGGCTCCGCCAGTTGCATTTGCAGTTCAAGTAGGACGCGATCCAGCGCAGCCGATCGGTCAACATGCTTGTCATCGGCCTACTGCGCCCTACTGAATCTGGATCACGCTTTCCGAACTCCCGGCTTTGATCTCCTCCACCCGCGCCGCCACTTTGCGGGCAAACGCGAACAGCGACTTCGCGTGAGGCGAGTCTTCTCCTTCGAGCACGGACGGAGCCCCGCTGTCGCCCGATTTGCGAATCTCCGGATCGAGTTCGACGCTTCCGAGGTAGGCGATGTCGAACTGTTTCGCCGTCTTCTCCGCGCCGCCGCGCGAGAAGATGTCGATTTCGTGCTGGCAGTGCGGGCACACGAAGTAACTCATGTTTTCAACCATGCCCACGATGTCCACCTTCATCTGGCGGAACATCTCAATCGCCTTGCGCGCATCCTGCAGCGCAACGTCCGAGGGTGTCGACACCACGATGGCGCCCGTCAGCGGCACGGTCTGAATCAGCGAGAGCGCAACGTCGCCGGTTCCCGGAGGAAGGTCAATGATGAGATAGTCAAGCAGTCCCCACTGCACCGATCCCAGGAACTGCTTCATGATCGAATGCAGCATCGGGCCGCGCCAAATCAGCGGCTTGTCTCCAGGGTTGAGGAAGCCGACCGAGATGACCTTGAGCCCATGCGAGTTGATGGGCGCGAACTGGTTTTCTCCTATCACCTTGGGTTGCTCGTTGGTGCCGAGCATGAGCGGGACGTTGGGCCCGTAGACGTCGCCGTCGAGCAATCCCACCTTGTAGCCCATCTTGCCGAGGGCGATTGCCAGATTGACTGCGAGCGTGGTCTTGCCGACTCCGCCCTTGCCGGAACCGACGGCGATGATGGCGTTGACGCCAGGTAAAGGTTGAGGGGTGGGCTGTTGCTGGCCGGGATGATGGGAGTGAGCGCTCATCGTTCGATTATACGGGAGGGAAAGGAAGCCATCAGCCATCAGCCGTCAGGGAAAGCAATGCCATCAGCTTTCGGTCCGTCGTGATCTGGACGCCGCATACGCCCCGGTTTAGCTGATGGCTGATGGCGGTTCTTCAGTAGTGCCCTTCCCCCAGTTGCACCTTGCCGCGAAACTTGCGGTAAACGAACACAAAATAGCCCACCGCGAGCACCGCGGCGAACGTCCACCAAACCAGGCCGACGCTCAGTCCGTGACTGCCGGCGGCGGTGTTGTAGATGGTGAGATTATATCGATGATCGCGGGCAGGCAGTACGACGGGATAGAGCGCAAACGCCGCGCCCACCAGCATTCCGGTGATATACAGGCACGAGGCAACGAACGCGAGTTTCTCTTTGCCCTTGGGATTGGCCCAGAGCATCACCGCCAGGCTGGCGACAACGGCGATCGGAACCAGTATCCCGATCTTGTGCCTCTCGTAGTTCGCCATGATATCGGGCCGGATGAAATACGTCGCAACCAACCCACTGAAAGTCAGAAAAAACTGCACGGGCCAGCACAGCAAGGCGAAACCGCGGGCGCGCCGCCCCAGGTCTTCGTCCGTCTTGAGGGCGACGTAGTAAGAACCGTGCGCGGCCAGGGTCACCAGCCCCATCACGCCGATGAGTATCGTGTACCAATCCAGGATGCCCGTCTGCGCCCCGAGTTTGAAGTTGGTCCAGAGCGGCTCAAAAAAATAGCCGGTTGCATCCAGCGGAACTCCGCGCACCACGTTGCCCAGCGCCGCCCCGAAAAACACAGCCAGCAGAATGCTGGAGATGCTGAAGATCACGTCGAAGAAATCCTGCCACACCCGGCTTTCGATGTGCGCGCGGAATTCAATGCCGATGCCGCGCAGAATGAGCAGCCAAAGGACAATCGTCAGCGGAAGGTAGAACCCGCTGAAGCTCGACGCGTACAGTTGAGGAAACGCAAAGTAGAGCGTGCCGCCGGCAGCCAGCAGCCAGACTTCGTTCCCATCCCAGACCGGGCCGATCGCGCGCAGCACCCGGCGCCGTTCATCGTCAGTTTTGGCCGCAATCAGATAAATCGCACCCGCGCCAAGATCGAATCCGTCGAGCACGACATAGGTCGCAATCATCGCGGCAACAATCCAGAACCAAAGGCTCGCCATATTTACCTCGCCTCCGTCACCGGATGAAGATTGGATACGGATTCGTGCCCGGCCAGAGGTCCGGCCTCAATTTCCCGCCGGATCAGGAACAGGCCGAGAATGCCCAGCACCATGTAAATGCCCATGAATCCCAAAAGAGTAAACATGCCGTTACCGGCCGAGACGACCTTGGAGTAGCCGTTTTCGGTGCGCATCAGCCCATAGACCAGCCAGGGCTGGCGGCCGAGCTCCGCGGTCATCCAACCGGCGGTATTGGCGATATAAGGAAAAGGCGCTGCGAGCATCAGGATCCAGAGCATCCACCTGGCGTTAAAGAGTCTGCCGCGCCACAGCAGCAACAGGGCAACGGCCATGACGGCGACGAAGAACGTCCCCAGACCAACCATGATGTGGTAGCTGTAATAAAGCAATGAGATGTTATCCGGCCAGTCTTGCTTGGGGAAAGCATCGAGTCCGCGGACGTTTGCATTCCAGCGTTTGTATGTCAGCATGCTCAACATTTTCGGGACTTCAATCGGGTTATCGATCTTACCTTGCTGCTCGTTAGGCTGACCTATGATCACTAATGGTGCTCCCGGCTGCCCCTGAAACAATCCCTCCATCGCCGCCAGAGTCACGGGCTGCAGGTCGGCGACCATTTTGCCTTGTCCGTCGCCGGTCGGAAAAATCTGCAGCACACTGAACAGGCAGCCGGCGATCACTCCGGTCTTGACGAAGATGCGGGCGTGCGCGGTCCACTTTCCCGAGAGCAGATAGAACGCGCCCACCGACGTCATGATGAATGCGCCAGTGACGGCCGCTCCGCTCATGTTATGCACGTATTGCCATCCGGCCCAGGGATTGAGCACGAAATCCCAGAAGCTCGCCAGCTGCAAGCTCCCGTCAGAAGCCGTGAAATAGCCAACGGGATGCTGCATGAAAGCGTCCGTAGCAATGATGAAATAACCCGACAACCACGAACCCACAAAGACTGCGACCGCCGACAGCCAGTGCGCTTTCGGGCTCAACCGCTTCTCTCCGTACAGGAATAATCCGAGGAACGCCGATTCCAGGAAAAAGGCAAACATGCCCTCCATGGCCAGAGTCTGTCCGATGACGCCGCCCGCGAATCGAGAAAAGATTGACCAGTTGGTGCCGAACTGGAACTCCATCGGAATGCCAGTTACAACGCCTAGTACGAAATTGACACCAAAAATCCTTCCCCAGAAGCGGGCCGCCTCGTGGTACACAGGATCGTTGCGCCGCAGGCCGATCGTCTTCAGCACGACAATCAGAAGCGCGAGGCCCATGGTGAGCTGTGGGAAGAGATAGTGAAACGTCGCGGTGAAGGCGAAGTGCAGGCGGTGAACGAGAAGTGCGCTGTCCATAAGTACGTCCCGCGTCTCAGTTATCAGCTGTCAGTTGTCAGCTCTCGGCTCTTAGTTGTCACTTATCGAGTCTTAGTTGCCCACGTGCTGCCTGTAAACTCGCTTCGTATCAGGGCATCGCTTTAGCGATGCCGCAAATTCTCCGGCATCAAAGCCCCTTTAGGGGCCGCAGATCGCCTAACTTCGAACCTCCTTTCTGCGGACCGATTCCGCTCGGCGTATCTCACGGCGGCGCGCGGCACCATCGTAGCGGCGTTTTTCCTCTTCCGTCTCAGGGATGACGGGCGGGACCGGCAACCGATTTCCGGCAACATCCACAGCGACAAAGGTCAGATAGGCCGAGCTAACGTGCCGGCTCTCTTCGGAGCGATAATATTCCACCCAGACCTTCACCCCCACCTCCATCGAAGTGTGGAAGACGCGATTGACCGACGAGCGCAGGACTATGAAATCTCCGACGCGAACGGGCACGAGAAAATCCATATGATCAATGGAAGCCGTCACCACGTACGCGCGGGAGTGGCGGTGGGCGGCCATGGCGCCGGCGAGGTCGATCCAGTGCATCAGACGTCCGCCAAGAAGCGAGTTCAGCGGGTTGGCATCGTTCGGCAAAACGATCTCGGTCATTTCAGAGATCGATTCGCGCACCGGACGGGGGCGGGTTAACTTCGCTTTGTCGTCGTCGTTCATAAGATTGTCAGTGCATTGCTCGGCCGGTCGTTGCTCGGCCAGTCGTTGCTCGGCCAGTCGTTGCTCGGCCGGTCGTTGCTCGGCCGCTCAATCGGCTGTTCATAGACCGGCTGTTCATAGACCGGCTCACAAATCCTTTAGATCAGAACAGCTCTCTGCCGGGCGCGATATGCCTGGAGATAGCAGGTTGCAAGTCTGAGCACACGCGGGTCCGGATGCGAATCGAGCCATGCCCCGCTCGCCAGATCGAAGGTCAATCTCCCATGTTCGATGGGAGCGTGCGCTAACTCGCAGACAAAGCCGATCGTGACCTGATCCTGGCCAGCGCGGGCAACCGAAAAACGGACCGCATCCCAGTCACGGCTCGGAGGAAGATGCGGACAGGCGGTCGCGTAACCAAGATTGCAAAATTCGCGTATGTGCGTGTCCGATGCCGGCAGTTCCTGCCCCGAGGCGCGGCAGTCGCCAGTCCACCCCGCTCCCAGTGGCAGACGCGAAGGATGCGGCCAGGAGCCGTCGTTCACGATTTCCCGCGGCACAAAAAAAGGGCAAGCCAAGTTGATCTCTCGGCGACCAGCCATTGTAACGCGGGACGTGATCCGAATGCCGTGATATGAATGTAGGAAGCGGCTCTCAGCTGTCAGCCTTCCCGCGAGCGTCTCCTGAGAGCTGAGACCTGACACCTGAGACCTGATCTATGGATCGCATTGCCATGTTGAGCGAGATTCTTACCGCGAATCCCGAGGATTTGTTTGCGCGCTATGGACTGGCGCTGGAGTACTCGAAGGCCGGACAAATCGAGCAGGCGCTTCAGGAATTTAAAGCGCTGATCGCGAAAAATCCGGATTACACGCCCGCATACTTCATGGCAGCCCAGGCGCTGGCCGGCGCGAGCCGCGTCGATGAGGCCAAGCGAATGCTGGTCGATGGCATTTCCTGCGCACGCCGCACCGGCAACGCGCACGCCAAATCGGAGATGACGGCCATGCTGGAAGAGCTGGGCAACTAGCGTTGCTAATGGAGAGACGGCCGCCCCCGCCCGTCCAGCGCAGCGAAGCTCCGCCGCGTCGGCGCCGATAGCTGACGGCCGAGAGCTGACAGCCGGAATGCTACACTTTTGGTTCCGCGGAGGCCCCTCATGCGCCGTTTGGTTTTTCTTCTCGTTCTTCTTTTCTCTCTCCCCGCCTTTTCCCAAGCCAGGCACCCCTTCACGTTCGAAGACATGATGAAGCTGAAGCGCGTCGGCGAGCCTGTGCCTTCGCCCGACGGCAAGTGGGTGCTCTTCAGCGTGGTCGACGTGGATCTGGCCGCGAATACAAAGACGCCGCACATCTGGATCGTCCCCCTGAATATGAATAGTGGAGCGACGGGCGCCTCGCCCGTCCAGCAAGTTTCTGGGGGCCCAGGAAGAGAACGCGCGATCATCGTCGATCAGGACGGCGACCGTCCGCGCTGGGCGCCGGATGGCAAACGCTTCGCCTTCATTTCGACGAAGGAAGGCGGCTCGCAGGTCTGGATCGCGGATCTCGATGGCGCTTCGGGCACAGTCACCGGCGTGCGTCAGTTGACTCACATCGCGACTGAAGCTGCTGGTGAACTCTGGTCGCCCGACGGCAAGAACATCCTCTTTACCTCGGATGTCTATCCCGAATGTGGCGGCGCACCCGGAGAGGAGGCCGTTTGTAATTCGAGGAAGGTGAAGGAGACACACGAATCGAAGGTAAAGGCGCTGATTTTCGACCGCTTGCTTTACCGTCATTGGAATGCCTACAAGGAAGGCAAGCGCACCCATATCTTCGTGGTCGATGTCAATGGAGGGATGATCGGCGCTCAACTGGGAAACGCAGCCACTGATGTCATGACGATTGCCCGCGACCTCACGCCCGGCGACTACGACGCGCCCGTGTTCTCGCTTGAAGGACAGGACAACTACGCCTTCTCGCCTGACGGGCAGGAGATTTGCTACACCTCGAATCACGACAAGGTCGAAGCCACGTCCACCAACAACGATCTCTGGATCGTCTCGGTGAACGTAGGGGCAGCCGCCTCGGCTGCCCGGCCCGTCCCCAAAAACATCACCGCCGACAATCCAGCCAGCGACTCGACTCCGCTCTATTCTCCCGATGGCAAGTACATCGCCTACCGCGCCCAGCAGCGTCCGGGATACGAGAGCGACCGCTTCCGCCTGATGCTCTACGACCGCAAGACGGGAGAGAAGAAGAATCTGACGAAAGACTTCGATCTTTGGGTCGAATCGTTCAGCTGGCTTCCGAACTCAAGAGGACTGTTATTTACAGTTGAGGAAGAAGGACAATCACAAATCCTTTGGATCTTGCCCTTCGAATACAAGAAAGGTCCATCTGGCCCGGGCACATTAAGAGAGAGTGGGAAGGAGTTAATCGTAAACGTGGCCAAAGGCTTTTTTGATTCGCCGATCGCAATTGACACGGATACGGTTGTCGCGAACGGTATGTCGCTCAGAACGCCCACTGAGATTTATAAGATGAACCTGAGTAGACTGAGCGACCTTCACGGCCCACCGCCGGAACGGGCTGCTTCACAACTCACGCACATAAATGATCCTCTCCTTTCACAGATTGAAATGTCCCCCCTCGAATCTTTCTGGTTCACGGGAGCGAAGGGCGACAAGGTGCAAGGCTTCCACGTCAAGCCGCCGAACTTCGACCCCGCCAAGAAATATCCCGTGAAGTTCCTAATCCACGGCGGCCCGCACGACCCCTGGGGAGACGACTGGAGCTACCGCTGGAACGCCGAACTTTTCGCGGCCGATGGATACGTTGTCATCATGATCAACTTCCATGGCTCGGCAGGATACGGGCAGAAGTTCGTTGACGAGATCAACGGCGACTGGGGAGGCGCCCCGTTTGAAGACCTGATGAAGGGCCTCGACTATGCCGAGAAGACTTACCCGTTTATCGATAAAGACCGCGAGTGCGCGCTGGGCGCGAGCTACGGCGGATACATGGCCAACTGGGTGCTAGGCCACACCGATCGCTTCAAGTGCATCGTCTCGCACGACGGCATATTTAACGCTGTCTCCTTCTGGGGCACCACCGAAGAACTCTGGTTCAATAACTGGGAGTTCAAGGGCACTCCCTACACCAACCCTGAGATGTACGAGAAGTGGTCACCGCGCAACGCGGCGAAGAACTTCAAGACCCCCACGCTCGTAATCCACGGACAACTCGACTACCGCCTCGATGTCAGCGAAGGCTTCCAGCTTTTCACCACTCTGCAAACGATGGGCGTGCCGTCCAGGATGCTCTACTTCCCCGACGAAGGCCACTGGGTGCTGAAGCCGCAGAATTCGCAGCTCTGGTACAAAACGGTCAACGACTGGGTCGATCAGTGGACGAGGCAGAGCCATTGAGGCATTGAATCATTGAGTCATTAACTCAACGGTCCAATGACTCAATGGTTCAATGAATCAATGCCTCAATGACTAAATAACTCTACTGGTAGACTTCGGGGACGAAGTTCTGCTCGTGGATGGGCGGGCGGACATACTTGACCTTGTCTAGCGGCGAAAGCTTGAGCGGCGCCGGGGTCAGATCCTCGTAAGGAATCTGCGACAACAGGTGGCAGATTACGTTCAGGCGCGCGCTTTTCTTGTTGTCCGCGTTCACCACGCACCAGGGCGCCTGTTTGATATCGGTGTGCGCGAACATTTCGTCCTTGGCACGGGAGTACTCCACCCAGTGCCGTCTGGATTCGAGGTCCATCGGGCTGAGCTTCCAGCGTTTGGTGGCGTCTTTCATCCGGTCTTGAAAACGGCGCTCCTGCTCTTCGTCGCTCACCGAGAACCAATACTTGATCAGGATGATGCCCGAACGCACCAGCATCCGCTCGAACTCCGGGCAACCGTGCAGGAATTCGAGATACTCGCTTTCCTTGCAGAAACCCATCACGCGCTCAACGCCCGCCCGGTTGTACCAACTGCGGTCGAAAAGGACCATCTCGCCGGCAGCCGGCAAATGCGCCACATACCGCTGGAAGTACCACTGCGTTTTCTCCCGCTCGGTGGGGGTACCCAACGCCACCACGCGGCAGACGCGCGGATTCAGGCTTTCAGTAATCCTCTTGATCGCGCCGCCTTTCCCCGCCGCATCCCGCCCCTCGAAGATGGCCACCAGTTTCAGGCCCTTGTGCCGGATCCACTCCTGCAGTTTGACCAGCTCAATTTGCAACCGGCGTAACTCATCTTCGTACACGTAGTCTTTGCCCAGCGTCAGTGTGCGGGCGGAGCCATTCGCCGGCGTTGCGTTGTTCTTGGTTTTCTCCGAGTCCGAAGTGCGTTTTTGCGCCATGGTCAATTCCAAGATTACGAGGCCAGAGATGCCACGATAAAGTTATCGGCACGACGGGCCAATTGCCTTAGCCCGTCATGGCGCTCGCCGGCTTTCAGATCCCGGTTACTCCGTCGTCCCGAAGATAATCCCGTCCTCACTCTGCGCAAAACGGCAGCTCCTCTTGTCTTCAAGCAGCTTGCTCGCGGCAGGATTGTCGGCTGAAGGAGCGTTTGCCGGAGGATGATTCGCTGCGGGATCATTCGCTGGAGGGCTGTTCGCCGAAGCAGATTCAGCGGGCTGCTGTGCCGTCCCACCGCCATGGTCGCGTTCCGTCGGGTCCGCGGGCGGCTTAGCGGGCTCAGCCAGCGACCGAGGAGCTTGTGCTTCCGCCTGCGGCAATTTGGCGGCCTGCTCACAGGACCAGGGAGCCACATCGCCGGCCCCCGAAGTCCCACTCGCGCCAGAGTTGGAACCAGTGCTCGAAGCACCATCCTCGCGCGCGTCGGAACAGGGGCTCTGGCTCGCAACCGGGTCATCCAGCGGAGCGCCTTGCGGGACCGCAAACAGCGCGTCCGGCACGCCTTGTGGCGCAGGCGTTGGCGCGCCAAATTGCGGAGCGGTTCGCGCCGTCGGGGCCTTGGCGGGGCTGTTGTTCGTCAGCGCCGGAATGATCGCTGCCACGCTCTCCATTTGCAGCTGCGCCGTCGATTGGCCCGCACTCACCGTGATAAACAAATCGCACGGGCCCACGCTTCCGGCGGAGGGCACGATGGAAGCGAGGCCATTCTGATCGGTCACGACCTGCGCCTGCGACGAACCGAGGAGAACCGGCATTCCGTCTCCCCCGGCATTGGAGCCGCCATCCTGCTGGCCTCCCTCGCCGGGACTGACCTGTGCCAGCGTGGTCTGAAAGGTGACGTTCACTCCCATCACCGGATTCGCGGCGCTCGATCCGTCGGTCGCACGCATCACAAGTTTTTGAAAAGCCTGTCCCGTCAACACAGCCTGCGACGAGCCGCTCACCGTCTCCAGCGTCCATAGCGAAGTGGGCGTGGAGAACAGAGTAAAAGTCTGGCAGGGCAAATTGTTCGGAGCGACGCAAGCGCTCACCTGCACATTGGCACTTAGATTCGTGAGATTTGCAGTGATGGTGGCGAATCCCGAGCTGTTGGTGGTTGCACTGCCCGCCGAAAGCGAAGCCGTGCCGTTGGTGATTGCGAAATTGACCACCACATTCGCAATAGGCGTGCCCAAGTCTAGAGCTTCGACCGTGAGAGGAACGGCAAGCGTCGAGCCTTGCCCAACCCGGCGCGTCGGTGTCACCGCGGCCAGGTCGAGCGTGGTTGATGTTCCCACCACCGTGGCCTGCTGCGCTTGCGGCGGCGAGTACGATACCGGCGCCAGCGCGATCGTGATCGTACTCGGTCCTGTCGCCGTGGGAGTGACCAAGCTGGAGGATTCTCCCGCTTCATCGCTCAACACCGAACAGGAAGACGCTCCGCTGCACGCCGAGAACTGCAAGCCGTTGGTCGCGCTCCATGCCATCGTCGCCCCGCTCACCGGCGTAACTCCATCGGCCGCAACCGCGCGCACGCGGATGGCATTGGCAGCTGCCGACCCAACAGGCGTTGCCGGCTCCGCACCTTGCAGAAGAAGCAAGAGATCCGTGGCCGAAGCGCCATAGGTCAGCGCACCTATCATTTGCGAAAAAGCGCCGTTCACCGGATTCGCGACCTGGATGGTAGCAGTTCCGTCCTGCGTGCCTGAAGGCACAGCTACCTGGATCTGGCTTGCCGATGCCGAAAGCGTGCTGCCGTTGTTGCCGGCAACGCTCACCTGCAGTCCCGGACTGAATCCGATGCCATTGAGAGTGGTCACGCCACCGGCAAGACTGAGGCGCGCCGGCGTCGCCGTATCCGAATAAAGGAGGCTGGCTTGGTAGAAGTAGTCTGGACGGCCGTCGCCACGGAAATCGGCCACCCCCACCCGGTACGTATCTGACGATTGGAACTGCGCATCCAGTCGAGTCATTCCAAAAGTCATCGAGCCAAATGCCGAGGGCGTTGAAGCAGGCGCTGGTTCTTCGCTCTGGTCGCTCAATTGCCAGATCCCAATTACGGGCAACAGTTTGTTTTCTGTCGGCTCGCCCGCTTCATCAAGGGCGGTCACTGCGACTGAGGCCGTCCGGTTCGCCTGCGCTGTGAACTCGAAAAAATCGGTGCTGCCGTAACCGGAGATCCACGACCCCCATGCACCGCCCTGCGGAAGCGCCGCCGGAGTCGCATAGGTCGACCCGCTGCCGGGATGCGTTTGCGCGATTTCATCCTGCAACATCAGAATGTCCCGCTCGGCGTTTGACCCATTCGACACCGTGACCACCACCGGTGCGAACGAACCCGAGGGCGTTACCTGCATGAGAGCGTACGGTTCGACGCCCATGGACCAGTTCGGGTCCAGCGCTTCCACGCTTAACTGATACTCGGCGATGGTTTGCCCGGTCGGAATCATCAGTTGGCCCAGATTGAAAAACCCTTCGAGCGAGGCATCATCGGATCCCCACCGGTTATAGGGAAGGTCATTTCCGTCCACGTATCCATCGATAATGTTGCCCGCGTTGCCGCAAAACAGGAATCCAGAGACGGAAGTCACCACATACTGCCGCGAGGGCTGGCCCGAGACCATCAACCGGGCCACTACGTTGACGCCCTGCATTTGTTGCAGCGCATTCCCCGATGCATCGGTGAAGTACACGCTGCCGTAGATTCTGCCCGCCGCTTGCGGGTTACTGCCTGCGGGATAAAGCCGCGCCAGGGCGTCCATGTCGTCCATTGTGGGGACCGCCGCGTTGGGATAGCAGGCGCTGATGGGCACGCAGTTAATCGGATCGCTAAAGTGCATCACCGGAAACCCCGCATAATCGGCGCTGCCTGGAGCTGGGTTCTGCGTCAACACGTTCAGGTTGGCCTGCGACCACCCCAAACCAACCGTGCGCCCCAGCACGCGCACCAAACGGTATTGAACGTCAGGCAGTTGCGCACTGGTGCTGGCGCAGACTCCGTTGATCACCACCAGCGCGTGCACGATGTTCCCGCCCATGGAGAAGTTGTCGGGTCCGCCGTAAACGGCGTTGGTAAAGCAATCATCCAAGTCTCCAGCGCCTTGGCCCAGAATTGCATCTGTGACCGTCCCGTCGTAGTCGTAGATGATTCCGACCGGAGTGCCCGTGGCGGAAGATGTAATGTCCGCCGGGGCGGTAACCACTCCGTAGCCGTTGGTTTCGATATTGCTGCCGTTCACGTCTTCGGCAAGGTGACCGCCCTGCGATGCGCTGAGGGCAACACCTGGAATGCTGGTCCAGGTGCTGAACGCAGTGGCAACAAGGGCATCGGCCTGTGCGCCGGTGAGGATCGCGCTCAAATTTCCCTGATCGGTGAAGTACTGCACCGAACCACTCGCCCAAATCAAAGGTTGGCCTTCGACTCCAGAGGCGTAGCCGGAACCGGCGACAAACGCCGGGCCTCCGGCGCGGCTGGCAACCGCACTGCAAATCAGAAGAACGGCGACCCCTGCGATTCGCGAGCGCATGTTCACTCCTCTCGGGCGCTGCGGATGGCCCGCTCCAGTTGAACGACGCTGACCCTCCCGTTATCGACGGTCGCACGCGGCCGAGGAGAGGATGCGTTTCGGAAGCCAATGGCGGCGGCAGGCCTCTGCGCATCCAGCTCTTGCATATCTTTCGACACGTTGTTCCCGCTCAGGTCGAGAGCAACCTGCCCCAGTGACCCGCCCACCGGGCTAGTAAGGCCCAAACGACTCGGCGGATATAAAAAGATCAAGATGTGCTGGCCGCGGGTCATCGGGCGATGCATGGACCATGCGCCCGCCCACTCGTGAATGGTGAGAACTTGTCCCTGCTCGACCCCGGCAATCGCCTTGTCCACACGAAAACTCAACTGCACTGCCGGAGTCGTCCCCGGAACTAGCCGATCGGTCGCCCCAGTCCCGGTCGTCACAGTCGGGGTCACAGTGGCGAGCACCGTCCCGGCAAATATCATCCCGGCCCGGCGCGAAAGTTGCTTCCATTGCGGGCCGAGGACGCGCTCGGCAATAACCTGATCCGATTGCTGCGCAGCTGCAAAACTCGACACGCAGAAGTTCGACAGACAAACGAGCGCAACCACCCACACGCGTCTTGACGCACGCATAGCGATCTCTTTCTGGAGGGAACGGGACCGGGAGAGGTCCTGGGAGTGGAATCAGCGTAGCGCGTAATGGATCAGGCGGATGTGCGGGCGGTCACTGTGGATTTGTGATGAATCGGCAGATCGGGGGGCTGCCTGTCCATATTCACACATTAGCCCCGGAGGGGCGAACGAACTTAGCTCAGCGCTTCAGCGCTGGGAAGAGTGGAAAGAACGACCTAAGTCCCGGAGGGACGACCCAGTTCTCACGCCCGCTCGAAAGCCTACTTCTTATAGCGACGATTCGCCTTCCGTTGCGCCTTCGCAGCTTTCTTCATTGCTTTCCGCTGTTTCTTGTTTGCCTTGTTCAACATCTTCTGCTGCTTCTTGATCGCCTTACGGGATTGGCGCGCATTTTCTTGGGGACTGATGCGTTGAGCTTGAGCCGGTATTGACCATGCAGCACTCAAGGCGACCAGCAGCAGCATGAAAGTAGCAATTCGTTTCATAACGTCTCCGAACGAAAATCCTGCAGCGATCTTACACCGAAGCTACGCCCATCCTCGCACCCAAGGCGTTACTTCTGTAATGTGACTAGCTGGTGGAGAGCCGGGCGCCCCGGTTTCGTATCAGGGCATCGCTTTAGCGATGCCGCAAATCCTTCGAAATCAACCGCCCCTTTAGGGGCTGAGGGCCGAAAACTGACTTTTTCCGCAGCCTCCTAGTGAATCGTCTTCGTCTTCCGCGACATGTAATCCATCAGTAAATATTGCCCAAGAGTATACGGCGTCGTAAAGTAGGCCTTGCCTCGGCACATCTGCGTCACTTTCTGAACGAACTGCACCAGCCCGTAGTCCGACGCCAGCATGAAAGTATTGATCAGCACGCCCGCCCGTTTGCACTTCGAAACTTCTTCGAGCGTCTGGCTGACCACCAGCGGATCGAGCCCAAACGCGTTCTTGTAAATGCGCCCGTCTTCGAGCGTAAGTGCGGAAGGCTTGCCGTCGGTAATCATGACGATCTGCTTCATGTCCTTGCGCTGCCGTTGCAGGATGCGCTGCGCCATGCGCAGGCCCTCGCGCGTGTTCGTGTAGTACGGACCAACCTTCACCCGCGCCAGTTGCGAAAGCGGCACTTCTTCCGCCGAATCGTGAAACAGCACCAGCGACAGCGAGTCTCCCGGATACTGCGTCCGGATCAGCTGCGACAGCGCCATCGCAACTTTCTTAGCCGGAGTGAAGCGGTCCTCGCCATACAGAATCATCGAATGCGAGCAGTCGAGCATCAGCACCGTCGCGCACGACGACTGATATTCGCACTGATGCACCTGCAGATCGTTGTATTCGAGGTTCAGCGGAAGCCCGAGCCCTTCGCGCTGAATGGCCGACGAAAGCGTCGCCGTGATGTCGAGGTTCAGCGTGTCGCCAAACTCATACTGCTTCGAAGCGCCGCTCGCCTCGATGCCGGTCGCCATGTCGCGCGTGTCATGACGTCCAAAGCTCGACTTGCCCAGCGACCCCAGCAGATCGCGCAGCGCCTTGAATCCCAAAAAGTCGAGGCTCTTGTCGGTAATCTCGAACTTCGCCTGCTGCCGCGCGTCGCCGACCTGTCCACCCACGCTCGATTGCTTGGCGGGATCGTGCGGTTGATCGATCGATATATAGTCTTCCTGCTGCATGCGCTCGATCAGCTTCTCGATCAACTCCTCAAGTTCGCCCTCCATCTGCATCTGCTGGAGCCGGTCGCGCATTTCTTCGTCAAACATCTCGCTATTGAGCAGCGCTTGTTCGAGCGCGCGTTTCAATTCGTCGAGCGTCTTCTCGCCCTCCGGCAGTTCGTACCAGAAATTGTCGTTGAATCCGCTCTGCAGAAAATAGTCCGAAAGCGCGCTGAGCAAGTCCTCCATGCTCATGTCGCTGGCGGGGTCGGGAACGTATTTGGAGTAGCGAACGCGTTTCATAAGAACCGTCGTTCGCTATTCGCTGTTGGCTTTTAGCGAACGGCGAACAGCGAACGACGAGCAGCTAATTAAACCCCCTCTTCCGTCCAAACTCCGACTCGTCCCGCTCAAACGGAGGCTTCTCCGCGACCTTCACTGGCTTCTCCCCCGCCGTGAACACGCGCTCCTCGTTGCGCCCGATTTTCTTGTGCGCGTGCAGCCCTTCCAGAACGAACTCCGCCGCCGATACCTGTATCTCGCTGCTGTCTTTCGGCCCCACATTCAGCTTGCCGAGTTTGTCCATCAGCCCCTGAATCTGGCGCAGGCCTTCGAGCACTTCCTCGGCTCCGGCGTTGTCGCTGAGCTGAATCTCGCCGCCCAAATCGAACCACTGCACCACCTGATTAAAGTTGACGCCGTGAAGATAAGCATCGAACATCTTTGCAATGGCTGTGCGGATCAACTCGCGGCTCACGTGATCCGCGCCCTTCATTTCGCCTTCATACTCCAGTTCCAGCTTGCCCGTGATCGCCGGCAGCGCCGCGTAGATATCGCTGATCCGCGGCACGACAAACTTCTCCTGATGCGTCAGGGCGCGCCGTTCGGCATTCGATACCACGTTCTCGATCGCCGAAATCGGTAGCCGCTGGCTCACACCCGACCGCTTGTCGATCTTCTTGTCGTCGCGCGCCGCGAAAGCGATCCGCTCGATCACTTCCCGCACATACTTCGGAACGTGCAGCCGCGATCGTTCCTCGCCAATCTCGTGGTCAACCTCGCGCTCAATATAGGCCTCCTGCGCGGTAATCGCGATCCCTTCTTCCACCGTCGCCGGATAGTGCGTCCGAATCTCCGACCCGATGCGATCCTTCAGCGGCGTAATGATCTTCCCGCGCGCGGTATAGTCTTCCGGGTTCGCGCTGAACACAATCGCGACATCCAGCGGCAGCCGGATGGGATATCCCTTAATCTGCACGTCGCCTTCCTGCATGATGTTGAAGAGTCCCACCTGAATCTTGCCCGCCAGATCCGGCAACTCGTTAATCGCAAAAATTCCGCGATTGGCGCGAGGCAGCAAGCCATAATGCACGGTGAACTCGCTGGATAGTTCGTGTCCGCCGCGCGCCGCCTTGATCGGATCGATATCGCCAATCAGGTCCGCGATCGTGACATCCGGCGTGGCCAGCTTCTCGACGTAGCGGTGCTCGGGCGTCAGCCAGGCAATCGGCGTGGCGTCTCCCTCTTTCGCAACCAGTTCGCGGCACCGCCGGCAGATCGGCGCGTAAGGGTTATCGTGGATCTCGCAGCCCGCGACGTAAGGCATCTGCGGATCAAGCAGCGCCGTCAGCGCGCGTAGAATCCGGCTCTTCGCCTGTCCGCGCAATCCGAGCAGAATGAAATTATGTCGCGAGAGGATCGCGTTCACGATCTGAGGCACCACCGTGTCGTCGTAGCCGACAATGCCCGGAAAGATCGTGCTGCCTTCGCGCAGCCGCGACATCAGGTTCTCGCGCAGCTCATCTTTTACCCGCCGCGAAGCGAGACGCTGTGCAGTAAAAGGACTTTGGCGCAACTCGCCGAGAGTCCGGGCAACATTCATGGTGGAACCCCCCACACAGAAAAAACCCTTGTTGCGGATTATACCGCCGTCGGCGCCGTCAGTTGTCAGTTCTCAGCTAGAGCTGATTTAACTGAAAACTGACAACTGATAACTGAGATCTGCGTTCAGTTCCAGAAGAATAGTCAAGACCTGTGGATTGGCGTGCCACGATGAGGTGGTAAGATCAGTTGCAGGAAGGGGAGAAGTTGTCGGAGCGATCAGGAACCCCTGCTGACGATCCGTTCAGTGGTCGGCACCCAACCAGTCACGAACGGCTGACGGGACTGCCCTGGGATGCGTCGTACCACGACGGCCCTGCGCCTTGGGATATTGGCCTGCCGCAGCCAGCAATCGTGCGTTTGGCATCCGAAGGCGGATTCGTCGGAGCGGTGCTCGATGCGGGCTGCGGGACTGGCGAGAACGCTCTTCTCGTCGCCTCGCTGGGATTGTCGGTTCTGGGCGTTGACGTGGCTGAGACGGCACTGGCGATCGCCCGAGAGAAGGCCCACGACCGTGGGATCGAGGTTGAGTTCGCTGCGGCTGACGCGTTCCAGTTGGAGCGCTTGGGGCGCAGGTTTGAGACGGTGCTGGACTGCGGATTGTTCCACACCTTTAACGGCGACGAGCGACCAGGATACGTGGCGAGTCTAGCGTCGGTGACCGAGCACGATGGAACTCTGTATGTGTTGTGCTTCAGTGACGACGGTCCCGATACTGGCCCGCACCCCATCAGTCAGGAAGAACTGAGAGCGGCGTTCAACCCCAGCAATGGATGGAATGTCGCCGCCATCGAACCGGACCGGATTCAGACGAGAGTCCACGACCACGGCGCACCGGCCTGGTTCGCGACAATCAAACGGCTCTAGACTGCGGAACTGGTCGGCCCGGTGAGCGATCCCGTGCCGTCACTCATTGCTCTCAGTTCCACCGCGCTTTCGCCGCCCGCCGCAGACCAGGCAGGATCGCCTCGAGATAGCCGACCACCGCTTCCAGACGTTTTGCCTCCGACAGCGTCGAGAGCAGGCTCTGCTTGAAGTCGAGGTCGAGCGGAAGCGATCCTGCGAGTAAGAAGGAAAGGTTGCCGGCATGCTCGTCGGGCCCGGAGGGCTCGGCCCCAGCCAGTTTCGCGATCTCCGCGTGCAACCGCACTGCCTGCGTCACCATCTCGGCGGCCGGCGTGCCGGGTTCGTCTTCCACCAGCGAAATCTCGGCCTGCAAAAATGACCGGTCTTCGTTGACCTCGATCACCTCAAAGCGCTCCACCCCACGCGTCAGGATGTCCATGCGCCCATCGTCATACTTCTTCGTGACCGACATGATCTCGGCCGTACAGCCAATGTCGGCGACTCCATCGGAAGACGCCCGCACCACCCCAAACGGCTTTTTCTGTTCCAGGCATTCCGCGATCATCTCTTTGTACCGCGGTTCGAAAATGTGCAGCGGCAACGGAACCCCAGGCAGCAGCACCAGTTCGAGCGGGAAGATCGGCAACAGCGAACTCACGGCATCTCCAGTGCAGACGATTTTACGCCACTGGCAGGCTGCGGAAAAACTCGATCTCGCGCCTGATTTTGGGTGGCGCAGCGCTTCAGCGCTGCGGTAACCGCTTTGTTTTTACTTCGGCTTTAGCCGCTGAGGTTACACTCTCTGCTCGGAAGCCAGTTTTTCACCAACCAAGAAGCTCCCAGCTCTCCGCCGCGAGCAGGAATTTTGGCTTTTTGTGCCACTGAGCGAGTGTAAAAATGCTGCTGTGAATCTTCTCCTGCAGATGCCCGTCCACCGGGCGGCGAAAACTATCCAAAAGGAGTAGCTCGTTGCACTACTGTTTTTGAGCTAGGCCACACAGAGACTTGTAAAGAACTGACAAAGGGTTAAAGTACCAGAAGCGCCCAGAGCCGATCCTCCCCCAGCCCGAGGGCGCCACAAACCGCAAGGAGGATCTCCGCATGTCTACACGATTGTTCTGCATCGGCTTCGCGTTAATAGCGCTTTGCGCGATCACCGCCCAGGCAAAGCCGGTTACTTGGTATCTGCAAGGCGTCAAATTTGCGGACGGCAGTACCGCCAGCGGATCATTCGTCTATGACGTGGACAACGGTTTCAATGGAACCTACAGCAATATTTCGATCGCAACCACCGCAGGTACCGTTGTACCGGCGAACGCTTTTGCTTTCTCGGACCCCGGCGCAGTCAGTTACAGTATCCGCATCTTCCCCGTTACCTTGGGGAGTGGCGACCTGACGGGAACGCCAATCCTGATATTGAATTTCACTGCGCCGCTCTCGGACTCGGGCGGGACGCTGTCGCTCGTAACCAGCGGCGCTTATGCATCTCTCTGGGGGCGATGCCTCAACAGCATTTGCAGCGATATTGAGCGCCCGAGTCCAATCGAGTATGTGACCGCCGGGTCGGTAACGGCTATACCGACCGGTGACGCGAGCGTCTATTTCACCACCTACTACTCCAATGCGAATACCACGGGTGCTCCGGATGAAACGCTGCGTATCGTCAACGATGGCGACAATGCAACTTCAGCTCCAGAGGGCGTCGAAAACGGAACCCTGTGGGCGGCGATCTACGTCTTCGATGACAGCCAGGAGCTGCGCTCCTGCTGCGCCTGCCAAATCACGTCCGACGGTCTGCTTTCGGAATCCGTGAATAAAGAGCTCACGGTTAACGAATTCACCGGCAGGGGACAAATAGCGCGGGGCGTTATCAAGGTCGTTTCCTCTACCACCAGTGACCCGACCAACCCCCTCCCGTTTCCCGGACTGCGGGCATGGGCCACGCACATCCAGGCAACCACCACCACGTTTCCAGCTCCCGGTCCAGGGCACGCTGTAAACGCCGTGGAGAAGGCGCCGTGGTTCGTCACCGAATCCGCGTTGGCCGATTCGAACCTGACGGCGCTTGAACTATCGAATCTCGGGTACCTGTGTTCCTATGGGTTAACCATTGGCAGCGGCTACGGAGCCTGCCCCTGCACGTTAGAGGACTACGACTTCTAGCGATACGGGGATATTTCAACAGTTATCGCGGCCAACTCTTCAGGCGTGCCGATGGCTCTATCTAGGCTCGCCTGTTGCTGACCCAGTCAAAGCGCGCAAAAGTAAAGAAAAGTAAATTCGCCTCACCCTCAGACCTCAGCCGCATCGAATGAAGTAGGCAGAACTGCAGTCTTCCACCCCCCTCCAAAAGGCCGTACGCACGGCGGCTCTGGGGGTGGAGGCTGCCGTTAGCTTTTCTGTGCTCCCTTTTCGTTAGAATAGGGTTTATGAGATCCTCGTCCCGCCCTGCGTTCCTCACGTTCCCGGTATCTCTGTCCGCACTGTTGAGCGCCCTGTTGCCTCTCATCCTGTTCGTCATCATGATTCCCCAGGCGGCGCGCGCGCAAGAAGGTCCCCTCGACAAATCCGAGCTCAAGGGGATCACGGTCGAGGAAATCATCAAGCGCTTCGCCGCCAAGGAAAAAGAGTTCAAGGAGGCGCGCGATCAGTACACCTACCGGCAGGACGTCAAGGTAATGACGCTCGACGGCGACACCCCGGACGGTGCCTACCAGCAAGTGTTCGACGTGACCTTTGACGACAAGGGACGCAAGGTCAAGACCGTGGTCTTTGCGCCGCAGCCCACGCTGCAACGCATCCAGATGACCGAGGAAGACTTCGACGACATCGAGAATCGCCTCCCGTTTGTGCTGACCTCTGACGAAGTCGGGGAATACGACATCCTGTACGTAGGCCAGCAAAAACAGGACGAACTGAATACCTATGTTTTCGATATTACCCCCAAGCAGATCGTTGGCAAGAAACGCTATTTCTCGGGGCGAATCTGGGTGGACAACCACGATTTTCAGATCGTGGAAACTTATGGCAAGACCGTACCCGACATCCGCAAGAAAAAAGGCAGCGAGAACCTGTTCCCCAAGTTCACCACCTGGCGCGAACAAATTGACGGCCAGTACTGGTTCCCCACCTACACCCGCGCCGAGGATACCCTCCAGTTCTCCATGGGGGGCATAAAGATCCGCGAGATCATCAAGTACACCAACTACCGCCGCTTCGGATCAAAATCAAGGATCACCTACGAAGGCCAGGAAGTGCAGAAAGCGGAGCCGAAGCCAGGAGACCAGAAGCCAACGGAGCCGCAGAAGCCGCAGTAGGGCCAGGACCGGTACACAGGTAGTTTGCTAACGCGCCGAATCTGACGTGTGTGCTGCGTCTTAAGTCTGCTCGCTCCGTGCAAGTTGCTGGCTGGAAGTGCGAACGAGAGAACTGAACGCGCTGACACCCGTCCCGCGAGCAGGTGGACACGTCCACTCCTATGGGCAAGATGGTGTTCGCCGTGCTCGGCGCACTCGCAGAGCTGGAGCGCTCGCTCATCCTGGAGCGCGTCATAGCCGCTTACGCAATGCTCGTGTGCAGGGCAAACGATTGGGTCGCGGCCGCGGGTTTTAGTTCCCCCGGCGGAAGATTCAGAGCTGCGCGCGGAAGGTCTGACGTTGCGCGACATTGCCAAGCGATGCCGTGTGTCAAAGACTACGGTGATCACAGCCTTGCACTAAGCAATTGCCGCGTTATCGGTGACCTTCCAGCTTCTGCGATTGCGCGCAGCCCGCCGGGACCGCCCCCTGGATTTTCTTACGGCACGACAAAGTTGACTGAGGTCCCCCAGTTTGCATAACCATCCCTGGTTCCGCCGCAGGTCCCGAGTGTCAGCGTAAACTCAGACCCCTTGCAGTTCGGGGACTGGATGTAGTTGGTGGAGAAATAGATCTTACCTGACCCCGATAGGTAGATTGCATTACTGTAGTCTCCCCAGCGAGGTCCAGTAGAACCTGGATAGCCCTGGTACTCCGTAAAACCGTCTTGAGGCGATTCGCCCAAATCCGCAATGTTGACCACAGATTTCAAGAGGCCCTTCGAAGTACTGCTTAGCCGGCCGTAGCCCGTGCTGGGGTTGTCGGCCCGAGATTCGCCGGCACCCGACACCGTGAAGGTCATGATGGCTCCGCCGTTTCCTCCGTCCTGGAAGGACAAGCCTTCCGCGGCCATTGCTGGGAATTCCAGGTCCTCATGCTTTGGCGAAACATACCCCTGGCTCGTGAAACTGAAGAACCCTGACGTGTCGAAACTGTCCGTACCGATGACCCAGTAAACGGCGCCCTGGTGCACTTCCGGGCTTGCTTCCGACGAGTACGTTTGCGCGATCTCCGTTGTGGCGGCGCCCCAAATCTGGCCCTGCGCCTGCGAGGCCTGAGTTATATTGTCACCATTGGTAGCGATTCCGCTCTCGGGGCAACTGGCGGGCGGCGTGGAGCCCGTACTGAGGCCGGCGGCTCCGCACTCGTCGCCCAACGGTATCGGCCCACTCTTTTGGGCGCCCAGGAAGCCCAAGCCGTAGTAAAACGACACACCGGAGAACAGCTGGCCGCCGAACTGGATACGGGAGCACTTCGAGCAGTTGGGACTGTTCAGGTTTTCGAGGCCGGTCCAGTCGAAGACGGCGATTCGGTCGTCCCCCATGCCATAAAAGTCCAGCGTCTCAAGCATGAATCCCGAGCCTCCATGACTGTTGTCGAACTGGGTTGGGTCGGGCGGTTGCGCTGGAATTACAGAATACCAGCACGTGACACCAGGCAAATGATATTGATCATCGGAAAAACAGGTTCCGTTCGGTGTCGGTAGGAGACCCATGTTCTCGATGGCGACGGTGAAGGCTGGGTTTGGCTCCCCATGATTTCCAATGACGGGCAGGCCCAGTTCGAGCGCATTCTTGTTAAACGCAAATTCTTGTGCTCCGTTGAAAAAGCCTTCGCCCAATCCAGGCCCCTCGCGCGGGAACTCGTCGTAGAACACGAGGAAGGCGTCTCGAGTGGTCGAGATCTTCGCGAAATCATTGAGCAGGTAGGGGTAGCCCGGCTCGGCTGGGTTGTAATTCGTATTGAGGAAGTAAACGCTGTAGGGGCCAAATGGATCTGAGCCTACACTCACCGCGATCCCTTCATAGCAGCTATTGGCGACGCCTCCAAAGCAACCTGCAAAAGTGCCCCCGTTGGCCTCACTGCTTGCAGAGACAATCTCCGTAAAGAACCAGTGTCCGCCATTGTTGTGATCGTAGAGACACGAGATGTCTCCGCCGCTGCTCCATCCTCTGCTCGTGAGCCCCATAATGGTGTCCAGGGGGATGACCGCTGATGCCCGCTCCAAGGCTGTGTTGAAAACTAGAATCTCCCCGATGTTGTTAGCCTCGACCACATACCCGTTTCCGGCGCATAGACCCTGGTCTGCCGGTTCAATGTCAAACCCTGAAACGTTGGTGCTTTGCGTGGCGCTGTCCACCGCATTCAGGCCTTTCACGCCGGTGGCGCCGCCCGAAGATAAACTAATGTTGTCGCACCCTGGACCCAACGGTTGGCAACTAACCGTTGGAGGCGCGACTGCGACGTCGCTGTGCGGGAGACGCGAAAAACGGCGGACACCCGGTTCGGGCATAACTTGCGGGATAGACAGAATCCCAGATCCGGTTCGCGGGTTGGCGACTGCTGGTTCCCCCGAGGCGAGAGGCGCCGTGGACGGAGAGAAGAAGGGACCTGTGAGCAACGAGCAACCATAGTAGGCGCAACCAGTGGCGGCTGGACCAGCAAAGGTTGGCGAATATTGCCCTAAACTTGATGATGCAATGGCGCTGGTTGTGGCGGCTGCGGCGATGGTGCCTGCTTGTGCTGGATGTGTGAACCCGGCGGCGACGGCCAGCGCGACCGACAGCGACAGCAGTGCAAACCTGGATTGGCGATACATGGGGTTTCTCCACTCAGGACAGATTTAGAAGCCGAGAGATATGAATTGGACCCTGGGGCGGATTGCTGGTGTAAACATAGATCCTCAGGGTGTCAAAGCGGGATCGCGTACGCGGGTCCATTCGTTCAACGTCAGAGTCCCCCACGCCGCTCCATTCGGCACCCCTGCGAACCGGGCGCAATAATACACACGGGCTTAGTCGCCGTCAAGATGCAGAGTTTTGCACTTCAACCTTCAACCTGCTGATTTCTGTCGCGAGTTGCAGTGGGTCTGGTTAGCCCAAGCTGTCCAGCGCTTGCCCCAGATCGGCAATCAAATCCGCCGCGTCTTCAATCCCAACCGAGTAGCGGATTAGAGCCTCAGGAATGCCGCTCGCCGCGCGCTCTTCGGGCGTGCACTCAACATGACTGGTTGTCGCCGGAGGTCCAGCAACGGTTTCTACCGCACCCAGGTTCGCTGCCAGGTTCGCGTAGCGCAGTCGCGGCAACAATGACTTCACTGCCTCGAAGCCGTCGTGCAGCACGAAGCTGAGCACGCCGCCAAAGCCCGCCATCTGACGGCATGCGACATCGTGATTCTCGTGCGCCGCCAGTCCTGGGTAGAAGACCTTTGCGACGCGAGGGTGCGATTCTAGAAATCGGGCAATCTGCAGTGCATTTTCGTTCTGCTGGCGAACCCGCAAATGAAGCGTCTTTATTCCTCGCAACAGAAGGTATGCGGACATCGGTTCCAGGCATGCGCCGTTGATTTCCCGGAAATGATAAATGCGGTTCACCAGCTCCTGAGGTCCGCACACTATGCCGCCAAGCGCGTCCGCGTGGCCGCCGAGGAACTTCGTCGCGCTGTGCACGACCAGATCGCACCCAAGCTGCAGGGGATGCTGATTGATCGGGGTAGCAAGTGTGTTGTCGACTACGACGAGCGCTCCGTGACGGTGCGCTGTCGCAGCAAGCCGGCGGATATCAATGATTTTGATCGTCGGATTCGTGGGAGTTTCGAGATACAGCAGTTTGCAGCCTCTTGCTATGTCTGCTTCGATTGTCTCGTGGTCCGTCGTATCACAAAGGGACACTGCGATTTGGAAGCGCGGCAGGAACTCAACAAAAAGCTTGTTGGTCCCGCCGTAGGTGTCTTTGATTGAGACCACGCGGTCCCCGGGAGAGAGGAGTGTAAACAAGGTGTTGCTGATAGCAGCCATGCCGCTGGCGAAGCTGGTTGCTGCCTCTGCGCCTTCCAGGTCTCTGACTTTCTCTTCCAGCGCAGCTACCGTCGGATTGGTGTTTCGGCCGTAGATGTGGCCGGCCCTTTTCCCCAGCGCTACTTCGAGCCACTCCTCGACCGTTTTGTAACCGAACGAGACGCTGAGCGCTACCGGGACTTGCGTCGCGCCCGCCCAGCGCTCGCCCCGTTCCCCAGACCAAACCGCCCGCGTCCCCAGTCCTGGCGCACTACCATGTTCCGCATGATCCATAGTGGTCGATAGCAACAATGGCGGGTAGGCCACTTTAACGGGAAAGTATAACGCGGGTTTGTCTTTTAACATCCACCGAAATAACTGGGGGTGCGCCACTTCTCGCGCTTTTCGAGAAAGCCTGCCCTGAGCGATAGCCGAAGGGTGGCCCGCCGAACCGCCGACACAGTTCGACTCCGACTAAAAGTGCCTTTGCAATAATACTGAGAGCTGAGAACTGAGAGCTGAGAGCTGAGAGCCGACAGCTAATAAAATAAATATTTTCTCCACTTATCATCCGAATGCCCCATCAGGCGCATGATGTGGCGGCTGGTGTGGAGGTTGAAGGAGCGGGGTTCGCGCGCGGGCTTCATGTTGGCTTCGTGCGGAAGCTGGTTGCCTTTGCGCCGGTTGCAGAGATGGCAGCAGGCGACCAGGTTCTCCCAGGTGGAGAGGCCGCCGCGCGACCGCGGAATCACGTGGTCCAGCGTAAGTTCGCCCGAGGGAAGCGTCGTGCTGCAATACTGGCACGTGTTGCGGTCCCGCAGCAGGATGTTCTTTCGCGACAGCGCCCGCGACTGGTGCGGGATCCGGCGATACTCGAGCAGGCGGATCACCGAAGGCACGCGCACGGCAACGCGGGCGGCATGCAGGAAGTGTCCGTTTTCTTCTTCGGTCATGGCGACGCCCTTCAGCACCAGCACGATCGCGCGCCGCGCGGCACAAACGTTGATCGGCTCGTAGGAGGCGTTCAGCACCAGCACGGGCTGATGCAGCGCGTGGCCATCACCCTCTTGATGCATGCCGGAGCCGAGCATCGCGGCCGGAAGGTGCGAACGCACGCTTCCACCGAAATTGTGTAATCGCAACGACATGATTTCTACCCGTGAGCCGCCATGCTCACGCGATCCTCACTCCCCTTCTCCGACAGATCCTCCGGCAGATTCCCCGCCAACGAGAAGACATCGGAAACTGTCAGCTTCAATGTACGCGCCACCGTCGCCACCCAAACCCGCGCCGCTCCCGCGCGGAGAAGAACCCGTGCGCACTCCGAGGCCGTAGTCCCCGTAGTAAGGACGTCATCGATCAATAAGATGTCGCGTTTCAATATTCGCGTTGGATCGCTCACCGCAAAAGCGCCACGCAGGTTCTCTCGCCGTTGGTGACGAGTCAGGCCGATCTGGCTTCCGGTCTCGCGTCGCCGCACCAGAACTCCCGTCGACAGATCAAACCTTTTCGGACGCGCCAGTTGCTTCAGCGCGCCTCGTGCGATCATCTCCGCCTGATTGAATCCGCGCTGCGCTTGCTTGCGCGTATGCAGGGGAACAGGAACCACCGCGATCATCCCAACCGGCATCGCCGGTTCCAGGTTGGCAATCGTCTCCGCCAGCATGCGCCCCAGCACTGCCGCCGCGGGACGAACCTGCTGGAACTTGAGCAAATGGATCAGGTCGCGCAACTCACCGTCATAGCTACCGTAGGCGACGGCCCGCTCGAAGGGAGGATCCACGCGCTGACAGAGCAGGCACCGCGACTCTCCGCGATCCGCCTCTAAGGGGTCAATGCAGGCTGGATCGATGCCGGCTGGGCGGTGCCGCGCTTCTCCGCAAACGGTGCAGTACGACCCTTTCAGCGGTCGAAGAGCGATCAAACAGGTTTCACAAACGGGAAGCCGGGAAACTCTGAGCAGTGGGAAACCACAGATACGGCAATCGGCGGGAAAAAACGTGAAGAATAAAGTCGCAGCCAGTCGCTCGGCAAAGCCGGCGAACGTATGATCCGCCGCTTGGCCCTGGGCAGAGCGTATTCGAAACCCAGTACTGCTGAAGACAGCCTCCCGCACCCGGCAAACCGATGGCGCTTCGCCGGGCTACATAAGGGCAGTATAGCTGCGGTGCGCGCCCTATGCAACGCGGCGATCGGACTGGTAATGAGTCAGCACGACAAACTGACCCACTACGATATTGACATTCGCTTTACCTTCGCCTATGCTGCGCCTATGGCGATCACCCGGCGTCAACGCGAGCTGTATGACTTTATTTCGCGCTTCGTGGCGGAGAAGCAATACTCCCCTTCGTTTGAAGAGATCAAGGAAGGCATGGGGTTGAGTTCTTTGGCCACGGTGCACAAGCACGTTACCAATCTGGAGAAAAAAGGGCTGCTGACGCGAGACTATAACCGCAGCCGTTCGATTGATCTGCTGCCGCCGAGGGGAAAGTTGAAGCAGTCGATGGCGGTGAACACCGCGGTGGTTCTGCCGCTGGTGGGCAGGATTGCGGCGGGGCATCCGATTGAGGCGGTGGAGCACAACGAGACCATCTCACTGGCGGATTTTGTGCGCTCCAAGGAAGTGTTCGTGCTCGAAGTGCGCGGCGACTCCATGCAGGACGAAGCGATTCTCAATGGCGACTACGTGCTGGTCGAGAAGACGAAAACGGCGCACAACGGGGATATTGTGGTGGCGCTGATCGAGTCGACCGACGCAACGCTGAAACGCTTCTTTCGCGAGGGCGAGAACATTCGTCTGCAGCCTTCGAACGCGGCCATGAAGCCGATCATTGTGCCCGCGGCGTCGGTAGAGATTCAGGGGCGGGTGATTGGCGTATTGCGGAAGTACTGAAAAGCAGTTGTCAGTTGCCAGTACCCAGTAAAATCGAGCTTGCGCACGGCGAAAAGGCCCGGGCGTTCGCCCGGGCTTTCGCATGTTTGAGAGCTGGTCGCTGAGAACTGACAGCGGAGAGCTGACAGCCTACCCTACGTGGCGGTCCAGCGCTTTCTGAATGTCGTCTTTGGAGCGGTAGCCGACGAGTTGTTCCACGACCTGTCCGTTCTTGAAGACAAGCAGGGTAGGAATGCCGGTAACTTTGTAGCGCATGGGCGTGGCGGCGTTACGGTCGACATCCATTTTGCCAACCTTGACTTTACCCTGATATTCGCCGGCCAGTTCTTCGACGATCGGAGCGATCGCGCGGCAAGGGCCACACCAGGCGGCCCAGAAATCGATCAGCACGGGCTTATCGGACTTCAATACATCGGAATCGAAATTAGCGTCGGTGACTTCGACGGTGGTGGTGCTTGCCATTCATCCTCCAGATTTCTCGGTTAGCTGCCAGTTCCCCCGGAGCGAACCACGTGGTCTGTTCCGGGCGGAACTTCTATGCTAGCACCGTTGATTGGATGCGTCGCAAGCGCGGAAGTCGCAGGAGCTGCCCGTAGTGGGTATGCGGGCCAGAGCGCCGTAGAATGATTGTCTTAGATCAATGACTGGGATGAATGACTGGCGATCAATTTCCGGCGATCTCGATAAACTCCGGGTGGTGCTCGTGGCCACGCGGAATCCGCTGAATATTGGAGCGGCGGCGCGGGCCATGAGTAATTTTGGGGCTAGGCGATTGCGGGTGGTGAACCCCTACGAGGCGGCGTTTCGCGAGGCGCGGTCGGCGGTGGGCGCGGCGGGGCTACTGGCGAAGGCGGAACAGTATGGGAGCGTGGCCGAGGCAGTCGAGGACTGCAGGCTGGTGGTGGGGACAACGGTTGCAGGGCGGCGAGAGTTGCAGCATCGGTTACGACGGCTGGATGAGGGCGCGCGGGCGATCAAACGGCAAATGAAGGCGGGACCGGTGGCTTTGCTGTTCGGCTCGGAACGGGTGGGCCTATCGAATCAGGAGCTGAGCCACTGCCACTGGGTGATGCGGATTCCGACGCGAGAGGAGCACGGTTCGATGAATCTGGGGCAGGCGGTGGCGGTCTGCCTGTACGAGCTGGTGCGAGGACGGAAGACAGCGCCAGGGAAAAAAGAGAAGACTTCCGCCAAGTCGGGCGACGTGGAGCGGCTGACGCAGGTGCTGCTTGAGGTTCTGCGCACCAGTGGGTACGTGAAGCCGCGGACGGTGGCAGCGGAAGAAAAGTTGCGGCGCCTGGTGCGGCGCCTGGACTTGAACGCCAATGATGCCGAGGTATTGCTGGGAATGCTGCGGCAGATAGCGTGGAAGCTGGGCGCAGACGAAAAGGACGGCCCTGGCTGAACAACTTCTATGTAGAGACGGGGCTTGCCCCGTCTCACTCGCGGCAGGAGACAAACCCTCACGCCGTCTTCTGCCGCATCGAGCCGACGATCACGGCGCCGACCACCAGCAGAGTCAAAACACTAATGATTCCCAGCGAGATGACGCAGTAGATACACCAAGCGCCCAGGAC
>Ga0187864_10000861_pt1 | contig 32107 bp, 39 predicted proteins | sample June2016WEW_11_4_FD_132985 | JGI IMG/M metagenome (GOLD analysis project Ga0187864, IMG submission 132985) | Peatland microbial communities from SPRUCE experiment site at the Marcell Experimental Forest, Minnesota, USA - June2016WEW_11_40 | ecosystem: Environmental > Terrestrial > Soil >...
ATTATGTAACTCAGTTTCTCGCCCCGCTCGCCGGTCATGCAAAACCAGAGAAAGGAGTCTACGACGTCTTTTTCGGTAAAGGTCTCAAATCTTACGGTTACAGGTCTTGTTGAGCCATCCTTAGGATAATCCGGCTCACCTATTCGCACTTCATTTGATTTTCCCGCTTTCGGTTGAACTTCCGGCATGTTGAGCGAACTGCTTTTTTCATTCCAAAAGCACAGATCAATGAATTGCCCATATGGGATAACCTTGTCAGTACCATATTTTTCGATTGAAATTTTGCTCATTGAAGCACGCAGAGCAGAATTGTTTAACAGAGTGGCTTGCAGTTCCTTCAGAACTGTTAAGAACAAGCTGAATTCCCAGCGGTTATTTCTAAAACCTGAGGCAGCATTCATTGGCATTCTCTGGCGAACTAACTCATCAAATGCTGGTGTCTGGCCCCATATGAACATCAGAGGCTTAGTTACTGTCATCACTAAACTCCCGGGAAGGTTACTTGGATTTGGTTTGGTCATGCCCAGAGTATTCCAGATATGCTCTAACTCCTTGGTCGGAACTTTGTCAAAATCCAATAAACTGAACTTACGGATCTTATCGTAGTCAGCGGATACACTTTTAAGAGATTTCTTTAATTGAGTTAAGCACTCATCGAACTCATATGGTCTTTACCATCTCCATATTTTCAAGATCGGACCAAGTTTTCTGGTCGTTTCATTAAAATGTGTGCTATCCAGCAAATGTCCGCTCTTTTCTTCTACCTTGAGTTTGTAGCTCCAAAACTCATGAAAAGTATTAGGAAAGTTATCCAAATCTGATTTTTCGAACAACCCATACTTGTTCGGAAAGTCGCTTGCGGATATCATAGAATTTAGTAGGTAAATAGCGTTGATAAGCTTTGTGACAGAACAAACCACTTTCCTAACAAATTATTTATATCACTTTCTCGACAAAGATCAATTGAAAATTACGTCCTGCGTTGGAGAAACCAAACCAGCAGTAATTTTCAAAAAAAATGCAGGACGCAATAAATATGTTAAATGAAAAGTCACCTTTGTTCCTTTCAACAAAGGACGTAATAAATTTTCTAGAAAACATTAGAATTATGTTAGGTTTTACTCCCGAATACATGGACTTCACGATTCTACTGTTAGATAAATGTGAAACATGCAGCTTGAATTTCCGCAATGGAAAAACATTAATAACGTTTAATTGCTATGGTGACTGCGATGACGTCGGCGACAAAAAAATTACCTGCGAACGCTACATCCGGCAAGACAATTATGCAAATTCAATCACTTTTGACATTCCACGCGCATATATAGAGCTAGTTAAGAAAAGAAGTTCATTCGCAAAGCCATCATCAAACAGACAATAAATTTTCACACATCAAAATATCGCGTTTTCTAGAAAAATGACTAACTCTATTCGCAATCTTAAGGCGTTTTTCACTCTACCAAAGTTAACGTACAGAGTTTGGAAGGTTTGGCATCGAAACCTTGACGTGTTTAGAAGAACTATAATTGTCAATTTTTTACCCGCACTTCTTGAACCTATACTGTACTTGTTGGCTTTTGGTTTTGGACTAGGCGAGTTCATTCCAAACATGCAAGATCAGAGCTACATTAATTTTATTGCACCTGCTTTAGTTGCTATTGCCGTTATGGAGGGCTCATTTTTTGAGTGCACCTACTCCTCTTTTACTAGAATGTGCTATGAAAAAACCTTTGACGCCATTGTGGCCACGCCTTTAAGTGTGGAAGAAGTGGTTACTGGAGAGCTTCTTTGGGGAGTAACTCGCTCAACAATTAACGCAACTACTGTATTGGCTATAATTTCCGCTTTAGGCTTGATTTCAAGCCCACTGTTTTTACTGGTTGTGCCATTTGCATTTTTAAGCGGATTAATATTTGCATCCATCGCCATGTGCTTTACCGCTGTAGCACCAAATGTTGACTTTTTCAATTTTGCAGATTTCCTTTTTCTCACACCTATGTTCTTCTTAAGTGGCACCTTCTTTCCAATAACTTCCCTACCCCGCGCTGCTCAAGAAGTAGCCTTGGCTGTTATGCCTCTAACCCCCACTGTAACTGTATGCCGGGAAGTTATTTCTGGGCATATTGAACCAATCCTCGGATTAAGCTCAGAAAGTTTGCTACTGATAAGTTTAGCTTGGATACTCATAGCTACTATTTTCTTCTTTATTCTCAGCATTAACCTGATGAAAAAACGGTTAACGGGATAACTCCGTGCTATTTGAGTTTATGGCACTGACCTCCGAAACAATTCGACCCAAGGGCGCTGCGCTAGTCACATTAGTCCTTGGTCGTCGTCCCAGAGGTCGTCTCCGCCATAATCAGTTTCCAGCGTGGCTCCGGAGCTAGAATATGTTGTGTCTCTCATGGCGCCGCATACCTCACATACATCAGTGTCCTCGTCGTTTTCGTGCCCACAGTTTAAGCACTCCCAAGTCTCTCGTGGCTTCTTTGGACCTTGATCACTAAGGGGCATAAAAATGACTTTAGCTGCAATTTGCTTAAAAGCTTTAAGAAACAATAAACTTAGCGCGCTCTGATAGATTAAATGAAGTGACTGAAGGAAGCGAAACTTCCCTTGAACATCAAGGAGCAGAGAAAGAATTGCCGAAAATATGTTTTGACAGGATAATGACTGATGAAATATTGTTTTACGATAGTGCCTTCGAGCAGGATTGCAAAGTTTTTTGCCAAAGAAGGAACATTACGTTTCTTCCTTCTAAGAAGGATTGCAATGTGTGCTACAATCTGGTCGGTGAAGAATTCAGGGAACGACAAATTGAAGAAAGTCAAAGAGTAGAAGCTAAGAGCGAAATTTTCGATGCCACAGTACTGGGGAAGTTTAGAAAACATCATGTTTTGTTCGTATACGAAAAGAGCGAAATCGTCGGCGTTGTCCATTTCTGCGACTACAATCGTGATCCAGTCTTTCTAAACCTTTATCCTTTGTTACTGAGATTTGAAAGAAAGCTCAGAGGGTTACTTACTTCTTCTGGTTTGCAGGATGAAGACATGCTGAAGTTCTTTGAGGCACATGCAAAAGACGACCCTTTCTACAAGGATAGATTCAATAGATTTAGGGATTCTAAGATTGAGAAAAAAATGAAAGAGTTGGAGCCATTCCAAATGTTTGATCTGAAGGATTTGATTGCACTAGCAAATTCAAGAAAAATCTTGAAAATACCTGAGACCATTAATGATGTGAGAAACACGATAATGCACTCAAAAAACGTCGTAAAACATAGAGATTATGAGGTTGCCAACCTAATTTACGACTTTGACTCTTTTCAGAATTTCTTCAACTCAGTCAAGCAGATTAAACTGAAAATTAAAGAAATCAAAGGTAAACCTCCAAACATAAATGACTCGGAGGAAGTGATACGACTAAAAAAGGCAGGGCTATTTTTGCGATTTAGAGACTGGAAACGCACGGGCTATGCCCATAAGTAAACGATAGTGCTCTTGAAATAACTTCAAAACAAGTTTTTTTTGATATGTTTTTATATTGAAGAAAAACCTTAAGACAATCTGAGCACGTGTTTATGACTTACGCTGGAGCAAAATCCGAGTTAGTCAAGAATCTCATCCGGGGCGTAAGCTGGAAAGACAAAACTCGGAGAGAATACGTCGATGATCTCATTAGACTGGAAAGATACATATTAACGGGGCCTACGGGATTTGCCGACGCGCTATTTGCCGCCGATGCTGAAAGAAAAATACAGCCGAGAAACAATGATAATCTTCAAGGAGCTAAAACCAGAGGAATATAAGAAATTCACAAAAGAAGCTGAACAAAGACGAGAGAAATCAAAGGAAGAAGCTGAACGACTTGTCAAGGAAAACAAGATCAAAGAAGAACTATTGAAAAAAGACTGGCTAAAGATGGGCGGAACTGAATAGAGTGGGCGCTAAAAACTACCACAAGTCATCTTCATCGTCTAGCAGCGCTAAATCCTCTTCCATATCGTCTTCTTGAGTTGCTTCAGGATTGTCAGGTTCGTAAACGCTTTGGTCCAAGTTTGATTCTTTTGGTTGGTTGGGGATTGCGTTTGATTTGACAGTTTTTGACTTGTTCTTCTCTTGCTTAAACCTGGCGAAATTGACGATCGCTTGATACTGAGCTCCTGTTTCGCACACACTCCGGCCAGCTCTATTCATGATTTTTTCCGCTTCAACATAAGAATTACCCATTGAAAGCAGTATACACATTAAGACTGTACCGGTCCTCCCAATTCCCGCGTGGCAAGACACCGCAACCGCCTTACCTTCGCTTAATCTTTTATTTACAAAATCCGTAATCTCTATGAGTTCAGTCATTGAAGGAGCAGTTCCATCTTTCACTGGAACATGATGGTCTTCTAGGCCAACATTTTCAAGCTGTTCAGCGGTTACTTCTGCTTCGCCTTTTTCAGCGAGGCGCACCAACACTGATAGCCCATTCTTCTTCAAGAAGAGAAGATCTGCATTTCCTGTGGGCCCACGAACTCCTGCTAGTCGATTTTCTATCACCCAACTGAAACTGCGTTCAAACATAATTTTAACATATACACTTTAGAAATAAGAGTATTTGTAAAAGTCTACTTCGGCGTCCCAGTAAGGCCCGCTCTTTACTGCAAAGTCACAGAGTTTAAAAATAAAAATAATCAATAGAATTATGAGGATCAATGCCGGAAACGAGACGAACAAACCCCGGGTTTCTTTCAGACAATGAGGCTTCACGGGATAGAAAAAGAACACAAGATTTTGTAAGAAGTCTCGCAGACTACAACAAAGATGTTTTCAGTTTCGCAAATCGTTTATGCGATTCTTGTGGAGTGCCACTTCAAAGTGATAGTTGGTTCTGCAAGAAATGCAACATTTGTTTTTGCTACAAGTGCGGTAAAGACTTTAGTCAAATTCAAGAAAACATCTTTCCAAACTGTCCAATGTGCGACGAAAGATTAGTATCGGGAAAAGGTCAAAAGTCAATTCACGATAAACAAAAGGTCTTAAGATACGTTTCTTCAACAAAACTTGAATTTCAAAACGAAGAAGAATTAATCGGAAAGGTAGCTCAGCTTTTCAATCAAGATGTTTCTTATGTGAGACATGTTTGGTCGATTGTAAAGGCAGAAAACCCGCGTGCTCTTTCTGATGTCAAGTGTAGATTTAAAAACCAACAAGACAAATCCTTTAGACCCTTTGACGATTCATTATTGGAGTATTCACCTAAAACTCACACATATAATGTTCCAAACATTATAAAGCCTAAATCTGAGGATGAAGTCGAAAAAACCAACCTCAAAGACCTGAAACCTATTGATGGATCAGAGACTGAATGGAAGGAAGGCAAAATGCAGCCTGCTGAGCAAAAGAAATATCGAAGTTCATTTGAAGAATAGATGAACGCGCGCAGATGGGCTCATAAGAACCTGCTTAGTAGTTCAATTATGCTTTTACTAAGGAGTAAAAGATAGAGCCTTTTGTAATTACTTAGTAACATCCTTGCTCATGCGTTCAATTACGTTTCTGAGAAAGATCTTTAGCTTCTCAACGAACTTGTAAAACTCCTTCTCATCGATTTCTTTTAACAAAAGCCCTTTTTCTTCACCCCATGTGAAGGGAGCGGTCAGAATAGTGGATTTTTTCTCTTCTAAATTCTTTCGATACCTCGCATAAAGATCAAGTGTAAATTTGGTCTTCTCCATGATGCAATCAGAAATGTCATGCAACGAGATACCAAACTGGCTCTCAATTAAGTACGCGTCAACATAGTCTCTAGCCTTTGTGCCTTTGCGGGTTAGGATTGCACGAATTTTCTCCGCCAAAATCTCACTTACGTCGTAGACATCGAAATCTATTTCTTGAAAGTACTCCATATACTCCGGGAAAAGCAAAGCAAGCTCTTCCTCAGCCTCTGAAACTATGCTTTTCAGTTCAGCACTCTTGAAGGGATAGCATAGTTTTTCAACGAAATTAATCTGAACCTTCAAGAAACTTTCATGATCCAACACTTCTGACCTGTACCAAATCTTAAACGTGCAGATCTTATCTCCTCCGGTGAGCTCTACATATTTTCGGTCGTCTTTATTGCACTTAAACTCCAACCCGCGCGTCTTAGAGATTTCTTCAAACGTTTTCCCCAAGTTATCGATAACTGTAGATAGATAACGTCGAATCTCTTTCTGAGACTTACGCTTAAAAACGCTCTGATCCTTCCAAGTGAAGTCGATATCCTCTGAGAATCTAAAGTAATCAAGATAGCACTTAGCCAGGCATGTGCCACCCTTAAACGCAAAATTATCGTGGAAAAACTTGTTCTTTGAAAGATCAAACAGTAACTGGTGCAGAATAAGGTCCTTCTCTATTAGATCAGCCCTCTTAATGCTCTGAGTTCTGGCAACCTCGTTAACGAAGTCTTTCCTCACCCAATCACCTCATTAGCTATTTCCTGAATAGTCTTCGGATAATTGATTGCGTACTCTCTGATCTTTTCTTTTGATGCATTCCCCGCCCATTCGGAAACATCAAGGATTATTTTCTCTCTAGGAACGCCAGTATAGCGCCACAGATAAATAAAATCAAGAATAGTTTTTCCAGCATCTGAATACCGAAGGCCGTCTTTAACTACGCCAAAGAGCAGCAACTTGGGCGCAAATTTGAGGAACCTGTATTTGTACCCTGCGATGTTGATCGGTTTAGACCTGAACAGTTTGTCGTTTACCACGTAGTCGACTGCAAAAGATTCATGCGTCATGTTGTTGAGTTTAAGCGCTGTATATAGTCCGAAGTACCAGTTCTTAACACCTTTGAGTTCGAGTCCCTTAGCCACAAGCTCAAAGTGATTGTACCTGACCTGACCAAGCTTAGCTTCATCAAGGGTCTTTACGTAGAATATTCCTCTGAAAATTCTGATGAAATATCCTCGGTAAACAAAGTATCTTATTGTTTTCTCGTAGTTTAGCTGCATTGATTCGCAGTAACGTTTAAGCTCTTCTGATGTGATGAATTCCTTTTTCTCAAGTCGCAACTTCTTAAGCAGGATAGTGGACTTAATCATTCATATCACAAGGTCACATTTTTTATGACATTATGATATAAATCACAATGTCGAATATAAGCATTAACTTCCGACTACGCTGCAGGTATTCTTTTCTTGAGCGCTACCCAAATTAATCTTTGATCAGTTTTTCATGTAAATTTTCCTTCATGCTCATAATATCAGAGCAATTAACGTTCCATCTCTTTGCGCCTTCGAGAGTCTTGCACAAATAGCAATATGCTTGGAGCATTTGTTCACGGTTCAGCTTATCAACATTTGATGGCTTAAGACCCTTCAATGTCAAAACAGGCGTCTCCTCTTCAAGAACACGAACAATCAATAGTTCGTAACTTGGCTCGTCCAAGAGCACGCCTTCCTTTTTGAGGAATGCTTCTAAGCCTGCTATCGGAATATCATGGCATATTCCTTCAGTCATATCATTCTCAGAGAGACATATGGTAAAGGCAAGACCATGCCTTTTGGATCTATTTCCTAGAATACGTTTGTAACCTTGCAACGTTGCCTTCTTTACGTTTACGAGTCCAAATTCAAAACCAGCCTGCCTTGTGTCTTCCTTGAATTTTTCTTCGTTCATATTGCTGCCATAACTGAAGAATCTCAGTGTGGAAATCCCCCCAGGGCAGAATTTATCAATGTACTCTTTCAATGCTATTCCTGAGCATTGAGCGATCTTTGAGAATACCGACTTCAAATTGTCGCTCATGAAAAACACTCGAGTATTTCTTGTTTAGACGTGTGCTATAACAGTATTTAATCCTTTTTTAGTATGTACGCGCAGTCAATCTACAATAGCGTTCATGCCTATTCAAACCTACCAAGATAAGGCAAAATTGACAAAACCACACCGAATCAATGCTTTTTAGAACTTCCCGGAAGCCTCCAATAATGCCTCGTTTGCAGCTATTTCTTTTTCGACCTCGACAGCTCTTTTCTCTTTATCTTGCTTTTCCTTAAGTGTCTCTAGCCCCAGCAATGTTACGAGCCGATAGTTATATCCAGCATTTTTGATAGGTACGCTGGTTTTCTGGGGTTCGCCTGCTGTTTGGAACTGAAAGCTTGCCATACGGTAGAGATATTCATACCGGTTAACAAGGATAAGCCTAGCTTTGTCTAGTTCGAACAGTTGGGTTAGGACGGGTTGCCAGCTGTCGCGGGTTTTTGCATCATAGTAGATATTTCTCTCTGAAGTATGGTATTTTTCGCTTAGCACCTTCACTATCTCGCAGAGGGTGAAGCCTTTTGCTTCGAGCTTTAAGAATTCTAAGCGTCTTTCGAGGATATCGTTCATGGGATGCCTTCTAAAATTGAAATGCGGATTTCATTTTCGCTGTAGCCAGTGGTACGCTTTATCATGTCTCCTTCAAGCTTTACTTCTCTCTGCCTCGCCTCTGACAAGAAATAATAAGGCTCCTCGAATGTTGGAACATGGTATTTTTTGCAGATTTTGAAGTAGGCACGCGCTCTTGAGTCAATTAGAATAGCCTATGGCACGTTAAAACATTTCAAGCTGCTTACGTAGAATACTCACCTCTTCTTTGGGTGAGAGTTCAGGGCTTGCAAAAAGCAATTATGAAGGTCGCGAATTCGGTTCAGGATGGGGGAGTCGGCTCGGCAGCTTTTACTTTTAATACGCATTGTTCACTTTATATCTAGTGTAAACTGCATACGAAAAGTCACAAATAACTCTATCAGGCGGAATGCCGGAGTGCTTTTGATGCTGTTTAATCAGCCGCTTAATCTTTTCGCACACCATATAATTTAAAGGCTTATATAGCATTTCAATATTATGGAATTCTATGAAAACTGCAAGCTCCGAATACACCTTCAGTAAAGCAGAGCTATCCATACTAAAAGGGATAGCAAAAGGAAATCACGAACTATTTTCCATAGAGAAAGCTCTTTCAATGACACCACAACTTCTCTCCTACAACCTAAAGAAGCTTGAACAAAAAGGTCTTATTAAAACAACCCAGCATGCATTCAAAAAGCAAACTTACTTCAGTGATTCAAAACATGCAATATTGCTTAACGATCTCTTATCAGTCCATAGCCACATTGACTGGGAAAATGTTCTAAGCGGCAAAGCGATAGACATCCTGCTTCAAACTCTGAACGGACCTGAAAATCACGCAGTTACTATTCCCAAAAACACTCTTTGGCGCCACCTCAAAAACCTGAAAACCCGCGGAATAATCACTCAAAGCGGCTCGATTAATTCCCGCTTTCAAACTCTATCCGAATTCCTTGTGGAATACCAAAATTTCTTTCTGAGAAAAATAGCAGCCACCGCCTCAAAAGATGCAGTCATCCTTTGGCAAAAAGACGGAGAGTTTTTGATGCGAGCACCCAAGACAGTGCAGCGACCTCCGAAAGGCTTCCTCAAAACTGCAACTTCCATATTTCAGGAATACGACCTGCCTCTTTTCTCGGAATCCGAAATCTACCTCTATTCAAAAGACAAGAAGGAAATTCGGCCAGAAGACGCTATACTGCACACTTTGTTAATAGAGCCAGACAGCACGAGGTACACAACTTATGCTCTTCTTCTGCTCAAGAAAATCGGGAACAACTTGGACACGGCATATCTGCTAAGTGAAGCCCAACGACTCGGCATCAGAAGTCAAATCGATGCCATGCAACAATTCTTAAAAACTCACAAACGTCAAGCCGACTCAATGCTGCCAACCTGGAACGAGTTCGCCGAAAAAGCAAAAGACTATAATGTCGTGGTCGCATGACACAAAGACGCGCCTTTAAAAAAAACTACCTCCAACAAGAATTCGACAGACTCGAGTTAAAGTCTCCAACAATGCTTCATTCTTAGCAATTTCATTTTTAACAGCTACTGCCATTCTCTCATGGTCTTGCTTTTTTTGAGGGTTTATCATTTATCATGGAGAAAGAATGTGGAAAAAGGAAAGCTTTTAACAAACCTATTACTTACTACTTTTCAGTAGTGAAATGAGGTAGTGAGCATGACTTTGACTGTTGAGAAAGAGCGAGAGCGAATTGTTTCAAAGGGAGGCAATTCATCTGTAATCTATTTGCCAAAAGAATACTTCACTCCAGGTGAAAAAGTGAACTCTCGCTTAGAGATAGATTCAGATGGAAACCTCAAAATGGTCTTGACAAAAAAACTCTTCAATTTCACCTGCGATACCATAAAAGTCCTTATTGATAATGATTTTAACGTCGAATATGATAAAACGGTGGCAGGGACAAAGGTTTTCAGTGCCAATCAAGGAGCTTTAAGTCTAAATTGCACGAAATCATCCCAAGAATTGGAGCCAACTTATGTTTCTGTTTCTCGACGATTTGATCAAATTCTATCCGTTAAAGATTATACGAATCTATTGAATACTCTAAAGAGACTCTTAGCCACAAATTTTGATGCGTATATAGAGCCTGAAGGAGATATGGAAGCAGTGCGAATCTTCAAAGACCCTCAAAGATATAAGTTAAAAGATGAATTCGAAGCAATAGAAGCGTTGAATGGTACCGGACGAAAAATAGGTTTTTCTATCATTGTCAGATTTAATAGCAAAAAGAATAGTTTAGACCAGATTAAGAATGCATTTAAGGATCTCAGTCCTTAAAGTCTAAGCTCTTCTTTTATGAGTGCAGCAAGGCTTAGTATAACCTCATCAGTCTTGAGCGTTCTATTTAATCCGATTACTGTTGCCCTTATGACATCTTTCTTTTCAACTCTGCCGACACCAGCCAGTTTTGAAATAAAGATGCCGATAACAGGTATGCCAAGCCTTTGGAAGAACTCTTTCCACTGCTCTATCTCTTCTTTCTGGTCATCCCGGCACAAGATTAGGGCGAAGTGCGCTTTCTTTGCAATTTTTTCTGATTCAGCAGTTATCTTGCCTGGAGCGTCACCGATCACAACAGCATGAGATTTGGAGGACTCTTCAAACAACGCAGCTGCCTTATCCGCAAGCTCGCATGACCACTCTTTTTTTGCGCCAACTCGCTGCTCCCAACCTTTAACCCCTCTGATGAATTCGAGTGTTGGACTGGCTAAGTCCAAGTCCACAGCATAAGCGTCAACCCCCAGCTGGCGCAAACCTCTAGCCAGACTTTCGGCTAATGTGCTCTTCCCGGAATTAGGTGGACCGCCAATAATAATGCGAAATGTCAACCAATCGCCAAATCAGAATGGATTCTATGAATATTAAAAACTTGCCTTGAACCCTGGTCCCGTCTCCAGAAGATCACCTTGCTAAGGAAACTAACAGAACATAACAAGACCTTGTTTAGCTCTGAACCTTTCCAGTGATTCAAGAATAGCCTTCCACCTTCGGCGCCATAGCAACTGAGAAACATGGGCTCAGAAAATAAGGTCTAAACTTGAGCTACTCATAGAGAGAGGGCAAGGGCTGGCTGTAAGGCGTTTCAGAAGGGGATTCTGTCTTGATCTGTTCCTGAACTTTTCCTGACAAAGCTTCTGTTAATTTCATGTTGGATTCAAGAACCTTCACGGCCAAACCTTTAAGCTCCTGCATCTCAACAGATTTAGCCGCCGCCAAGTTGGCAACAGAATTGAAGCGTTCTAACACAACCTCCAGAACCCTTCGGTACTCATTAGCCATTTCAGAAACCAGCCTACTCGCAGTATCATCGTTCTTTGCGTCATTGATAATTTTTTGCTCGATAGCTCGAATACCCTGTTGGACGTTGAGAATCTTGCCGTTGATGGAGAGTAAGGCTTTTCCCTGCTCACCTTGAGCCTTCACTATCTCTGTTGTTGTCTGCTGCCCCAGAACCTGGTCGAGAGTACCATTATTGAACATAGTCTCAAACTTAGTTACCGACATTTCCCTGTTTACTTTGTACTCTTTCCTTATCGTGGCATCGTCTTTCTGGTAAATCCTTTCAATCGTATCTTTCAAAACCTGCTTAGTGACACAGTGGATTTCTCCGTCAAGCCTCCCAGAGTAATCATTATTAAACTCAGCACTTGAAACCACTAGATCATTTACCGAGCGACCGAGCCGTTTCTCCACAATAGCGATCCACCTGTCAATAGCCATGAAACACAGCGCCTTAGTCATGCCGTGGTCATATGCGATGTATCCACTAACCAGTTTACGTTGTTCCCCAAAACAAACGTAAATCTTGACGTCTTCCACATTCTCGGTAGTGTTCCAACTTTCAATGTCTTCGTTGACTTTGAAGCGGAGTCTCAAATTGTGAACGCAAATCGGATCAATCTTCACACCGTAGGTGATAGAGTCGCAGTATACTCCAGGATAAGGCTGCTTGACCGAGCCCTCCAAAACCATCAACCTCAGAACGTTCCTAACTGTGCTTCGACTGAGTGGTTTTTTGGTCTTACTTTCATTGATTTTTTCACCTATTTCCTTCGGAGTGAGAATTTGTCTTGCTTCCCTGAGCGCAGTTAAGATTCTGCGTTTCGTCGGTGAATGCTGATATAGACTGTCTAAACAGATGTCAGGCGCTTGGCCGATAGAATCTGAGTTACCGTTATGAGCAGCCACTAAAAGAAACACCCCTTTGCTTCAAAAACTTGGCGAGATTCAGCGCCTAGAAAGTCAGACCAATGAGAACAATTCACGTAAAAAAATTCGCACCCACAGTCTCCGCAGAAATCACAAAAAACGGGAGAAGCTACGGTTAATTTAAACAATTCAGCAAAAGCTATCTCATCTCGTTCACTTGTCCCTGACTTTCGATGACTTCGGCTTACAAAAAAAGAAAAAGGGAAGAGGTTGCGTTTTGCTGGGAGAAAACTTGATGGTGATGTCACCGCCCGATATGAATGCCGTGCTAGGCTACGAGCCCACCTTTGACAACTCAATAATGCAGTTGCATTAAAGATTTACGACAATTCTTATAAACCAACATAATATTAAACTTGTGTCACCCTAAACGTGGACCGGTAGCTCAGCACGGCTAGAGCGTTCGACTGATAATCGAAAGATCGCCGGTTCAAATCCGGCTCGGTCCACTAGCTTAATCCTGGCTCTTTTTCTTTCTTCTTAGGAGTCTTAATTTTAATGGTGACTTCTACAAAGCCTTCGTTAGGCTTTTCAGGTTCCACTGCTTCTGCATTTTGTTCCATCTTTAACTGTTTGGTTTCAATGGTTTTTTGTTCGGTTTTCTCTTCTTTTTTTGATGTTTGATTTTCTGTTTTCTCAGCTACCTCTTCGGCTTGGGGCTTTTCAACGGCTTTTTCTGTGGGTTCAAGAACATTTCCTTTTGTTGCTTGCTCTATTTTTTCTCCAGCTATCTCTAGGGACTTTACTATTTTTTCTGCTGTTGGGGATAAATGTTCTCTTGAATGAGTCGGAGAAGTTGTAGCATAAATCTTCGAAACCTCGGCGCCGAATAACATAATTAGGTTTAGGATAAAAATCCATAGCAAAATAATCATTAGTGAACCTGCAGCGCCAATGATTGTAGTGATCGTGAAGGTTTCAACGTATGTGCCGATGACATAGTTAGTCACAGTGAATGCAACACCTGCTACAACCGCGCCTAAGATACCGTCTCTCCAGTGAACTTTTGCGTCAGGAATTAATTTGTAAGTTATCGCAAAAAGCAGCGTTGATAAAGCAAATAATAGTAAAATTCGGGCTATTGTTATAGAAATTAAAGTTAAAGTTCCATTTATTGAGAAAAATCTTATTGCTCCAAAGAGAAAGGTTGCTATTCCTGTCCAAGCTATCACGATTAATCCAAGAATAGAGACAATGACAAATGGCCCAATTCTTCGTTTAACCATTCTTGTGAAACTTTGTATTTTTGGTGATTTAACTTCCCATATAGCGTCCATTGTGTCACGCAAAACTGCAAAAGTACCGATTGCTCCACCCAGAGAAAAACCCACTGTCGTGATAGAAATCCAAAGGGATGAGAAGGGTGACATTGAGCTTGCAAGCAGTTCTTTGAACAATCCTGCAACAGATGGCCCTGCGAGTACAGTTATTTGTTGAATCAAATGTTGAGTCGCTTGAGTTTGACCATAGAACAGCGCAAAAATAGCTACTACAATTAGCAAGAGGGACGGCAGCGGTAGAATTATGAAGAATGTTAATGCCGCACCTCGTATAAGCGCGTTGTTAGCTTGCCAGTTCTTGAATGAAGATTTGAATAATTGAAAAATCTCTTTTCTATTCATAATTTAGCCTAAAATTTGCGCTTGTAAGCTTTACTATAGGTTTTTCCAATATTTATATTTCGTATATCTTTGTGGGGAGTAAACAGGCAACCACAAGTCTAAAATTCTGGGTTACCGGTAACCGTAATCTTAAAAATTTCAATTTCCGAATAATGATAGTTAGGTGTTTTTGATTTGGCAACTGACGATGAGATATGGTATAGTTAAATAAAATCAGAGAAGCTGTAGAAGAGATCCCCCGCCTCAACCTCCAAAAGTCTTATGGAAAGAATTCCTTGATTTTCTGTCTAAGTATAAGGTTATGGGGCTGGCTGTTGCACTTGTGATAGGTTTTTATTTGGGCAGTTTAGTGCAGACGCTCGTGAAAGATTTGTTTTTGCCGTTGATTGGTCTTGCTTTTCCAGGGCTTACTAATTTGGCAACATACATTGTCGCGTTTAAGAAGCAACAGTCAGTGTCGGCGATTTCTTGGTTGCTTTGATCACGTTCATAATCGTTGCTCTCGTTATCTTCTTGATAGTGAAAATTGGAAAACGCTGGCATATTGATCAATCTTGACTCTCTACGCTATACTATTAAGTGAGGCAAAGGAATCTTAGACTGAAAAATATGGCACAATCCTCTCCCGAAGCAATTTGGAACTTAAACGAAAAAGACTTCTTAACATTATTGGAATCAGGCTTCTTTACCCCCAAGCCCAAAGAAATCAGGTTTTACGCTCCAAGCTTCACCTACTACAAAACAAAATATTACTGTTCTTCGCCAAACAGTTTCCCAACAATTTCCGTCACTGGAACATCTTGCGCGTTGAACTGTAAACACTGCGGGGGCAAAGTGCTTGAAACCATGCATCCAGTGCTCTCGGCTAAGGATCTGTTTGAGTTATGTTTGAAGCTGAAACAGATCGGTGCTCAAGGTTGCCTCGTCAGCGGCGGATGTTTACCTGATGGCTCAGTGCCTCTAAACCAGTTCATACCTGCGCTTAGGAGAATTAAGCGGGAGCTCGGCTTAACAGTTTTCGTTCATGCAGGCATTATAAATCTTGAAACTGCCGTTTCGCTCAAGGACGCTGAAGTCGATGCAGCATTAATCGATGTTATTGGTTCAAAAGAAACGATAAAGCAAACCTACAACCTGAACGTAACACCGAAAGATTATGCGGATTCATTGAAGGCTTTGGATAAATCAGGATTAAATTTTGTGCCTCACGTCATCGTTGGCTTAAATGAGGGCAAGTTAGACGGTGAACTAGAAGCTCTCCAAATGATAAGCAGAGTTAAGCCTTCCGCCTTAGTAATGATATCGTTCATGCCTATCCATGGAACAGCTATGGCAAAAACGCCGCCGCCCAAACCAGTCGACATAGCCAAAGTTGCATCGGTGGCACGGTTGATGTTTCCAGAAACTCCGTTGATTTTGGGCTGCATGAGACCTAAAGGTGCAATACGCAGTGAAACAGACGTTTTAGCGTTAAAGGCTGGGGTTGATGCAGTTGCGTTTCCCACTGAAGATGCCGTAAAATACGCGGAAACCAGAGGCTTAACAATTTCTTTTTCTTCCTATTGTTGCGCTCAAATGTACATGGACGCTGCTGGAAAAATTAAAAAGTAATCGATGTTAGCTTGATTTTAACATTTTATACCCTAGTATAATGGTCCACGCTGAAACAATAAGTCCCGACACGAATTCTGGAATAGCCACATTTGGAACATACTTAAATGCAAATAATAGTATCCAAGGCAGTGCTGCGGCAATACCAGTTGAAACAGTGAAAAGAGCCATTCGCCTTTGATGAGCAAGCAAAAAAGCGCAGGTTATAATTAACATTGATATGGGCATTAGTGTGAAGAATGCTACAGAAACTGCATAGTGCGTTCCAGAATAGTGTTCGTTAAAAACGCCAATAGCGATAAGTGCTATCGTTGCTGCCGCAAAGGCTGCGGCTCCAATTTTGCCAACCCAAGTTTTTCTGAGGTAAGCATACAAGCCAAATAATGCAAAGTTTAAAGCTAAAAGCCCGCCGGCGCATAGACCGAAGTTGAAGAGTAATCCAGTTATGCCTGCTATTACGCCTAAATCGCTTAAGGCATTGCTTGCCCAGCTGAAGGAGGGGTAGGATGCGATGGCTATCAGAATGCAGGTAAACGCAGTTATGGGTGCAAATATTCCCGTGGCGGCTCCGAATCTTTGTTTTCCAGTGGTACTATATTCAGGCAAAGCATTGATTCCTCAATAACACTGATGGGTGTTACTTGCTTTAAGATTTGTGTTCTCAGGAATAAGCCGCCTCAACGTCTGCGACAAATGAGCAAATAAGCAACCTAATGTTAAAGCAAAGCCAGTTAGTATCCAGCATTCTTGGTTTTGTTCAATAATCCCAAAGGTAAAAAGCGAAAGGTTAATGAAGGAAAGTTGATGTGTATTGCTGGGTTTGCCGGTCAAAGGGCACGGGTTCCACCTGATCCCATTCCGAACTCAGAAGTTAAACCGTGTTCCGTTTCCAGCTGTAGTGTGGTCTTAGGCCATGCCAACCTGGGAAAGCTGGCAGCCCACTTATAAACAAAAAATGTCGGTAGATTTGGCATAGCTTTATAACTAACCGTTAATAGTTTTTTGGAAGTGGTGTAAAGATTGAGTCTTCTTTCGGGTAACGATACGCTTCTTCAGGTACTGAGCCTAGCTTCATACGGGTTCTTTATAGTTTTAATTTTCTATGGTCAAAGAATTCAAATGTACGTTATGATCCGGGAGGTAGAAAACTCGCTTCATAAATTAAAGTTCATAAAAGAGGAAGGGCGAAAAAACGCTATAGATGCTATAAAAGAAATTGGCAAACCACCCGCTGACCCTACAGCTCGTGTTGACCGCTATTTAGAGTATTTCACTATCGGTCCACAGGGAATGGATCCAGCAGGCCTCGTTTACAAGCTTGATCATATTCTTGATGTTAGAGATACACGGTTGAAGGATGAAGTTAAACTGATGGCGCCAGGATGCGATGATGTCCAAGTGAACAATTTAGAAAACACTTTGGAAGCCGCAATGGCGTTGAACTTTATCTACAAAGTGGTGCGGCACTATTACATTCAAGGCAAAAAGACTCTGAGTCTCTACGTAATAATGCAGATACAAATGATATTGCCCATGGTAATGAAAGAAGCCGAAGCATACGCCAGCGCTCTGAAAGCGTTCGCTTATGGACAACCAATCGGCGATGGTGCAGGACCATTAGTAGCTGCAAAACTAATGCATGGCTACGAAATCCGCAAATTGCCAAAAGACTGCGTCATGGCTACAGTCCCAATTGAAGGACGTACTGCTTTAATCATAAAGGCTGAAGGTCCGGGCGGAAATGTCGGCAAACCAGGTGATGCTGTCGAAGCAGTCATTGAAGAAAATGAGGGTAAAATTGCTAATGTGATAATGATTGATGCTGGGTTAAAGCTTGAAGGCGAAACACTAGGTGAAGTCGCAGATGGAATCGGCGCAGCTATCGGTGGACCAGGCGTAGACCAGTACAAGATTGAGGAAAAACTCACAAAATACCATATTCCAATTAACGCTATAATAATCAAAGAGGACATTGGCGATGCAGTATCACCACTCCGCAAAGAGATCAACGATGCCGTTGACAAAGTCATAGAACGAGTCAAAGCCGTCATCTTAGAGCAAACCAAAGAAGGAGACAAAGTTATAATCGTAGGCGTAGGCAACTCCATCGGAGTTGGACAATAGGAGGATAAAAAAATGGCTCAAAAGCAAACGTCACCGGGAACCCAAAAAATCTCAAATTACATAATGATGATAATCTTAATTGTTTTGGTGCTTTCCGTAGTTTCCATAATATTAGCGGTCAGCGTCTACATGAACGGTGTTTCCACACCACAAGCTGGAACAGACGATTTAACAGCCGGTTTCCTAGCGGTCATTGGTTTGATTGCTCTGAGCATGTCAATGTTCACACTATACCAGTCACGGAGGCAAGCAGCAGAAATGAAAATTGAAATACCCAAAGTAATGACAACCGTCGAGTGCAAGAAATGTGGAACCAAAACTGTGCGTGAATTCCAACGGGGCGATTATGTCTATAAAGACCTTGATGCATGCCCCAAATGCCCCGACACAAAACAGTTGATTACTGCGGTTTACAAGGAAATCAAAGAGAAAGAAAAAACATACAATGTCTAAGTCAAGAAGTCCCATTGAGTAAGCATCTGCATGGGTACACAGACAAAAAACGCTGATTTTCTGCATACAATACAAAAACAGAAATAGTAGAACGACAGAATAAGCGTCAGAGGAAACCCTTATGAAAAACCGTAAAATTGCAATAAGCATGACTCTACTCGCTGCAGCTCTAATTGTTCTTGCAGTTGTAGGAAACGTGCATGCTCAAAGCTACCAGACAGTAACAACCATAACAGGCTCTGGCGACCAAACAACCAACTACTTTGATGTACCATCAAGCGAATTTCTACTAAACTGGACATATAGCAGCTCCACACCAACGTACGCAGCCTTCTACGTAGATCTTTACCAGCAGGGCAATAGTATACCTGTTGACAGCATCATAGCGTCATCCGACAGCGGCGTTTCTTACGAGCATAGCATGCAGCCAGGTAACTACTATATCACAGTGAACGCAGCTAACTTAGACAGCTACAGCATAATCATAGCAGCGCAAACCACAACGGCAACGCCAACACCAACAACCGCGTCGACACCTGTAACCCCAGAATTTCCCGCTGCAGCCATAACTCTTGCAGTTCTAATCGCAGTTGCAACTGGCGTTATTGGAATAAAAACAAAACCGAAAAAGACCAAAATAAAAGCATGATTAAAAAATCATGCCTCCCCAAACTTTGTTGCTAACACTGCATCCAGTTCCTTAAGCTTATGTCCGGCTTTAGCCGCAGCTTCCTGATCTCCGCGTTTAACGCAGTCGCGTAGCCAAGCAGCTGTAGCGGCGTAAGTTTTTTGAACATCCAATTCGTCACCTTTACTCATCACCGATACACCTCCTTTCTGTTCCAAAGAGTGTTACTTAGTTCGGTTCGGATTGCCATTCTTATTGCCTGAGAACGTGAAGGATAGATGTTTTGCTTCACTAAGTCATCTAAACCTTCGAGGTATATGACAGGCAGTAGCACTGTTATAAGTCGCATAGATTTCTTTGCCATTTTTAGTAGACCTTCATGCTGTTGCTGACTACAAATTTAGGCTTAGATACAGTTTTGCCGCATCGGGGACAACGATACTGCGAAGGATACTCATAATCCATCTGTTGAGAACATTCTTCACAAAGCACAGCTAAGCCTCCTTTTTTTGGAGAAGCGCCATTGCCTCTTTAAAGTTGAAACAACGGTAATCTGATAGTGGAACCTGTTTTTTTAACGGACAATCATTTATGCCTTTTAAGGGTTCTGTGCAGTAGTTACCCTCAAGTTTGGGGCATCTTTCGCTTTCCATCACTTAAGCCTCCCGGGCGAGTTCTTGCTCGATTAGTTGGACGGTTGCTTTTTTGTAGCGGGGGCTCAGATTGCACAGCTTTGCGTAACCATATTTTTTCAGCAACTGAAGCGCCACAGTTTTTTCCTCAACAGAATAACGGGAGCTATAGCTGGTCGAGTACAAGTTCGGGGCACATAAGACCATGACTCTTGCAATCGTCAACAAAGTTTTCTTAGCTGGGGCACCAACAGTTTTCTCCTCTTCAGTTGCTTGATTCAAGTAGGGCTGAAGAACATGTTCCTTAGTTTCAAAAATCAACCTCATATCCGCTCCATCGGGGACATTTTCGACAGAAGCTTCTTAGTTTGAACGGTTGTCCTGCATACATGCCGTCGCAGGGTTGAGAACCGATTTTGCGGTTTTCGTAGTAGTCGCCGCAGGGCATTTTAGTTTGATTCTGAGTGGTCATTTTTCATTTCTCCGTTAAGTTACCATAATACCACGCTGTTATTTAAAGTTACCGTGTTACCCCACTACCACAAGCTATTAATAAAGGAAAAACAGATAAGGTAATGTGGTACAATATGCAAACCATGACAAAGAAGAAAACAAGCCTCAACATAGACGACAAACTCTGGCGAGACTGGATATTATACGTAGTCAAAAAAACAGGCACAACCCAAAAAGTCTCAGAGGAAACAGAACGCCTAATCCGAAAAGAAATGAAGGGAAACCCCATTGACTGAAGGCGAATTAAAAAAGATAACTCAAACGGACGCAACTTGGAGCTCAACAGTATCTGAAACAGGTCAAGCAACATCAGAAGTGAAATGCCTAAAATGCGGTAGTGACCAGGTTATTTGGGTATGTAATGATAATAAGCGATGCGAAAACACTTGCGAAAATTGTGGTTATCAATGGGTGTGCTCATCAAATGGGTGCTGAATAATAGCATCCGCTAAGTCTTAGTGGATATGCCTAAAAAATAGTTTTTGGGATGTAGAAAGAAAGCATCCTTAGGTTACGTTTACGTTTAAGGTTACGTTGGTGCTGGCGCAGATGCTGGCGGTGTGTATGTTGATCCTGTCGTCATAGTAGTAGGTGATGTGGCTGCTGCTACTGCTGCTTTGTAGTTTGTTGAGGCTTGGTTAAAAACTGCTTCTGCTTCAGCGACGGTTTGGGCTGGGTTGTCGATTAGTTGTTGGAGGACGCTTTTGGCTGAGGGTTGCGGTGGGACTGCTTTGGCGGCTGTAACTGCGGTGGCGAAGGCGGATGCGATTGATTCTGCACTAACAGTTACTGTACTTGCTGTGGGGTCGACGAGGATGTTTGCAAGGGCATATCCAACTGCACCGCATAACGCGACAAAGATGCCGACGTAAGCAGCGTCTGGCAAACTGTTTATTAGAGAAGCAGATACGCTTCCGATTGCAATTAGAAAGATGCTTATGCTTTTCAACAGGTTATGTGCTTTAACAGTTAAAGAGAAACTCATTTTGGTTTTTCACCACCTTTGTATTGGTTTTTTTATTGTAGGGTGTTGAGTGTTGTAATTTGGTCGGTTATGTCTTGGAGGGCTGCGTCTTCAGCTGGCACCAGCACGTCTATGTCCAGGGTTGTTAACACGGGGCCTATGGTGACGCGTTGAACCGTGAATGTTCCAACTAAATTGAGGTCTGGGCGACTGACGGTTACGTTCATGCCGGGTACAATGTTGTAGGCGACGTTTGTTAAGACAACCAGGGGGGTGCCGCTGTTCGGGTTATTTAACTGTATGAGTTTTTGCTGGGCCAGCTGGTTAAGCTCCGCCACGGTGCCTAAGTGGGTGTCTAAGAAGACGCGGAGGGCGCCGCCTGATCCGGCTTGTCCTTGCAGGGGGTTGCCGCTTGAGTCAAGGCTGCTGCTTTGAATTATGACGGTGCCGATGGTTTTGCTTCGGTCTATGCCTCGTTTGGTTCCTGTCTCAAACTGCGTTAACGTCACGGCTGATTGAGGTCGGGTGCCGATGTAAACGGTGCCTCCGCCTCCAACTGGGTTGCCGGTGCACCATAAGTTTAAGCCTAAGGCGTCAGCTAACGCTAAAGCCGCGGTCCACGGGGAAACATTGGTGAATTTTATGGCGACAAATGATGTGGAGCAGTTGACCTGGATGTTTGGGGTGCCGAAGGAATCCACGGTGTAACCTTGTGCTAACGCAGCGATGCTGGCTAATATTTGGTTGACTGGTTGAGGGGCGTCGCCGCCTGTGCCTGAAAAGTTTAGGTTTACGTTGCTGCCTTGTTGGAGCGCTACGAAAGTAGGGTTGTATGCGATGCACTGCAGATTCGCAGATGTGTATTGTGCACCGGTGCATAAGCCAACGAAAATTTGATAGCTGTTTGGGGCTCCAGGCGCTTGATAGAGAATTTGGACGTAAACGTTGTTAGCTATGATGGCTCGGTTGACAGCGGTGTTTGGTACGTTAAAAACGAATTCTTCTTGGCCAGTTGCAGTGCTGCTGGCGCCATTTAACTCCATTAACACGTGGTCAAGCGAAACGTTAGGCCAAGTTACCCATGCGGAGCCGCTCCAATATTGAATCGTCCAGGTTGGAGGCGGTGTAGCAGTTGGATCCACAACGGCCACGGAGTAGCATTTCAAAGACAGTGGAGAGTAGAGTGAAAGTGACAATTATTTGATTTTTCCTTCCTCGCGAAGCCGCTGGATAAGTTCAGGATCATCAATATGTATAAGCTTTCCATTCTTCGCTAAATTAGCCAACGTCATAACTTCATCATAGCGTACAAGGACCTCTTTCAACTTTTCAAGTTCCTTCTGGGAAAAACCAACCATGCCATTTGACGCTCTATTTGCATCATTTAAACATAAAAACGGATACGCTTTTTTAATTGCTTCAACACAGGCCACGGTCAGGCGGTTGAAGCCTCCGTATTCATGTTCGATGTTTCCTGTGTGGCCCATTAGGGACTCCTTGATTTTTGGGTTAACATTCGCGTCAACAAGCGTGTCTTCAAAGGCGTCGCGTAACGCAGTGGGTTTAAATCCGGGTTTACCAGATAGCCCCGCTTTTTCAATTAAAATGCTGAGCACCTGGCTGATTGCTCGGTTGTTTAGTGGTCCTTCTCTGCCGACGAACAGTGGGTCCGCAGGGTTAACGGGTCCTCTCACCAGAAGATAATTCTTCAGGTCATTAACGATGTCGGGGGTAGTTACTGCTCGCCAGACCTCAGCTGTTTTGCTGCGGGCCTTCTCAAAATAAGCCCAGGGTTCCATGGGAATATCGTCACAGCATAACCCCGCCATGTCGATGGGAACGGGTCCGCACTCGTACATTAACGCGATGATTAATCTGTCTCGGCTGTTATCTGCAACGCCATAGAGATGTCGGACTTCCTCATTTGTGGGGCTGTATTTTTTGACGCGCCTCGTCTTTGGATAATTGATGCGTTTAACATCTAAGCCGTATCTTTTGCAGTTGTTTTTGAAGAAGCCCTGGATGTTACCAAGGACGCCGCTTGCGGATCGGCCAGTGTAACGTTTTTCGTTAAGTAAATGTTTGATGTAACTATAGGTTTTGCGGTCGTAACGTTCAGCTTGCTCCATGTCAATGTTCTGCATTATATCTAGTCGCCTGTTGGCAATTACGCTGTCAGGGTCCTCATCTAAGAACAAAAAGTAGCTGGGTAAATGGTTAATGTAGTTCTGTTTGGTTGCCGGTCTTAAATCTGCCATAGCTTTTTTTATGGAAATGTATTCCTCGATGGGTTTGCCGAAGCGTTGAGTAAATCTTGCTCTACGTGTATCCTCTGCCGTTTGTGCTTTCTCCCTACGTGGTATGTCTGACTTTACATTATAAGCTTTACTGAGTAGCATTTCTAAGTCAAAACTTCACAGCCATCATCTTTTAAAAGCACCGTGTGCTCGGCTTGAGCAACGGGTTTTTTGCTTACTTCAACGAATACTGGATAACTCATAATCGCTTTTGAAGCAAGCAATTCCTTGAATGCAGTTTTGTGCTGTTCTTTGGGAACCACGTCGGTTAGCCATCGTTCAGCAAAAGGCAAAGTTCTAAAATTAGACCCAATGTACTTGAGCAGTTTTTTGGCCGATTCATTTTTTACTGATTTTGCTTTAAGTAAACGGTAAATGGTTGTTTGCGGGCTATCATTTACGTGGCCAACTGCTTCAGGTAATGTGACGAATGGTTCTATGGCGTAAACTTCTCCGGTTTTCACTTTTGTAAGTGACACTTGAGCTACGTTAGGGATGGATGTTCCCGCGTGAATCAGGTATCTTCCAACCGAGTGACCCGTCAGGTTGCTGATGGGTTTAAAACCGCGGTTTTTTATCGTTGTCTCGATTAAGCTGCCGATTTTGCCAAGCGCCATGCCGCCATGAATGTTTTCTATCGCTGTTTTCAAAGCTTGTTCAGCAGCGTTTGCCATGCTCCTGCCCTCTGAGCTAAAACAGGCTGTAAAAGCTGTGTCGGTGACGTACCCGTCAACATGAACGCCTAAATCCACCTTAACCGTTGATCCTTCGGGTATCCTTAAAGTGTCATTGGGAGGCGAAGTGTAATGTGCAGCTACTTCGTTAATGCTTACGTTGCAGGGAAATGCAGGTTTGCCACCTTTTGATCGAATTAATCCTTCGGTTTTTTCGCAAACATCTATGACTAGCATGTTTTCTTGGACGTAAGTTTTCATTTCTTCCCTTGTTTCTCGCAATATTCGTCCTGAAAGGCAGAATTTTTCGAGTTCTTCTTTGTCATAAGGCATAACAAATCACTAACTGCATGAATTTGGATAATGCGCAAGATACTTAAATGCATAACCACACAGCTGCTTTCCGCGGTTCTATTTGAAAAGCAATTTAAACTTTTTTCGGCGCTTCTCTACTTTGGTAGCAGGTGACATCAAGATTAGTTGTAAAGCACTATTGGAAAATTGTACCTAACTACTTGGCGGCAGATGTAAATAACGTACTAATGGCTAAAGAAAGCCAGCAGAACTTATCCACTCTCTATGTTAAAGAAGGGAACCTATTTGGCGGCCGCTTTACGCTGCATCACCAAAACTAAGGCAAACAGCAAAATAGCAATCACGACAGCCATTATTATTAGAGCGTTTTGCTGCCAGTCAAATCCAAGTACGCCCCCTTGTGAACCTACTTGGATTGGGGTTGCCGTGGGGTTCTGGAAGGGTGATGTGGTTGTGGTTGGGTTGGACGATGAAGTTGGAGTCGTTGGTATTGGAGTCGTTGGTGTTGGCATTGAGGTTGTGACGGTTTCGTTGCCGATGGTGATCATTTGTATGTTACTCCAGCTGCTTTCCCCAAGTGTAACAACATTGGCTGTGTAGCATTGTCCCTCATTATAGTAGGTGTAGCCTATGAATGCCTGGACTTGAAAATCGATTTGACCGCCTATTGGTACATTCCAACCTACTATGTCAAAGGATACCACCGTGGTACTGGAAGAGGAAGCGGCAACACCGCTCAAACCGTTACTGCCTAAGTCAGTGTCTCTGGTAAAGTTTTCAAAATGCCCCTTGGAGCGGACATTATAGTATAACCGGTTGGTGTAGTTACCTGACGTGTAGGGTGTGAACGGCTGATTCTGAATCGTAACCTCGATCGTTCGATTATCCACATAGCTACCGGGGTTGGTGATAATAGTCTTTCCAGTATAAGGGTCCGTTCCGTAAGTTGGGGGTATACTGTAGGAGCGGTCGACATATTGAAGAGTAAACTGTGGCACAGACGGTGTAGAAACCTGAGCATATGCCAAATTAGCTATCACTGTAGCAGATACGGTTAACATCAAAACAAGCATTAATTGGAATATATTGGCGGGTTTCATATCCTACTCTTGTTGGCAAAGGAATAAAAAGCTATTAGTCAAGATTCTTTGACTAATTCAAGTCAAGGTTTATTGACTAGCAAGTTTTTATCTAAAGGCCACATCTAATAGATGCATGCGATCTACAGTTGTCCTGTTGCTTGTTTTCGTTATATTGGCATCGGGCTTCCTCCTAACTAGACGACCTGTGGAGGCTCAATTTAGCCCTCCGATTCCGGTATTCACTTTGAAGTTTGACAATGAATCTTATGATGTTCCCCCAACTGGTTCAACCCCAGGGTACCATGTAGACGAAGAGTTCATCGATGTAATCATCAAGAACACAAACGAGTATTCATTTTATGCCGTCGTAAACGAAAGCTTGGTTAAGCTATACTACAACATCCGCGTAAAGGATCACTCTCAGGATTGGACAAATTGCACCGTTTCCCCAAACCTTGCTCCATCTGACTCAAATTACACTACCGTTAAATTTGGTTTAGGAAGCGTCAATCCTGATCCTGGCGGTTTTAGCATCTGGATAGGTAACATTACTAATGGCAACCAAGTTGATTTTCAAGTTCGGGGAGTCGATGGGTTCTACACGAAACTAACCCAACAAAACCCCCCATGCTGGAGACTCCCACAATACAGCGTATTCAATGAGACAGGCGCAAGCAGCTGGAGCACCGTACAAGTAATAGATAGATCTGAGATTTCCATCTCAACACCAACCCGAACACCACCCTCAACAACCACAACGCCCACTTCATCAGCTAATAGCATTAGCCCTATCACACTAACAGTCAGCACAGTTGCCGTAGTAATAGCTGTCTCTGCAGGTGCACTAACAGCCATAAAAAGACACAGAAAACAAAAATCTCTTGATCTGTCTCCTGAGGTGGAGTAACGAAGTCGTTAACTGAAACAAGACAGGGTTAAAGAAGGTCTCTGTTGAAAAGAATGGTCCCAAAAAATTTAACCGAAAGCAAAGACGAGCAAGGACAGAACACATGAATCTGTGGAGAGGTAATATGAGAAAACGTTTGGTCTTCGCTTTGGCAGCTGCCATAATTGTTGCCATTGTGGTTTCAGCGTTTGCTGCAATAGAAATTTATAAGCCCTTTTTCGTTACAAGTAAAAAGCCCTTTTACGTTGGCGTAACATACTGCGGCGACTCAGCTGTAGAAGCAGAGCAGCTGATTAACAGAGTTAAGAATTACACTAACTTGTTTGTTTTGGACTCTGGCACATTGATAGGAAATGTTCCGGTGACGGAGCAGATATGCGATTATGCCGTCAACGCGGGGCTCAACGTCATTTTGTATTACAGCAACAACAACCCGGCAATCACTTGTGATTCTTTGATTACCATTGCTCAAGCTAGGTGGGGCAGCCATTTCTTGGGATTATACTACGATGACGAGCTTGGCGGAAAAATGCTTGATGGCATCGCTAATCTTTATAGTTCAAGCCCGAATGAGACAATTTCAAAAGGTCAAGATGGCTCGTTGTATGTCCAAACCAATAACCTGATAACCAATTCAAGTACCACCTATGATTTCTTGCCCTCAGGAGAAATCGAAGTTGATATTAGCCAAAATCTCCCTGACTCATTTGAATTCCACTCGACCTTCTACTACCTGAACGGCACAATTTCCTATACTACAAAAAACTGTTCAGCAACGGATGGAACAGTAACCAGCCAAATTTTAATGTACCAACCAGACGGCACAGTGCAAACTGACACGGGCGCGGTCGTAACTGATGCAGGCAACATTAGCCAGTTTGAACCCTATCAGAAACTTTTGGATTCAAGACCAATCCAAACCTACGCTCAAGCGGCAAACAGCTTTGTAAGCTACGAGCAATCCACATTGGGTTCAATCGGCAACCAATCAGATGTTAAACTCTTCACCTCAGACTACGCCCTGGACTGGTTTGACTACCAAGGCGGCTACGATGTAGTGCTTGCCCAGCTCGGCTGGAACCAATCCACAACGCAAAACATCGCATTAGTCAGGGGCGCTGCAGACATGCATGACAAAAGTTGGGGAGCCATGATAACATGGGAGAGCCAGTCGGCGCCCTATTTACAAAGCGGTAGCCAAATGTACAGTGAAATGAAGCAAGCCTACGAGGGCGGCGCCGAATACGTTGTGGTCTTCAATTTTGCAAGTGATATCGACAGCACGGCTGGGCTTTTGCAGGACCAGCATTATTCGGCGTTGCAGTCTTTCTGGACAGATGTAGTTCAAAACTCAAGCGAAACTAATAACGTTAAAGCGCAGGATGCGTTAGTTCTGCCTAACGACTACGGCTGGGGCATGCGAAACCCCAACGATAACATTTGGGGAATGTGGCACAATAACTCTTCACAGCAGGTTTGGAATGCACTGCAAGCCTCGCTGAGCCAATACGGGTCAAAACTCGATATAGTCTACGAGGACCCAGCCTACCCAACGGCTGGACGATACCAACACGTGTACTACTGGAATCAGACAACATAAACATCGCTTCGACATAACTTTAGCATTCTACATGGCTATTTCCGCTTAAGGCTTGTAGATTTTAGGGTCAAGCACCGCAAAGTTGTTGCCGCCCAAATGGTAGAGCATCCGCGCCTTCTTGAGGTCGTAGCTTTCGGTGAAGATGCCCATGTCAGCGTAAGCTTCAACTATTTTTCCGACGTAAACAGTGTGGTCGCCCGTTGTAAATTTGCTGTCCACAGTGCATTCTAAGTGTGCGATGCATTCGCGTATTGCTGGCGCCTTGACTTTTTTGGCTGGCATCCGTGTCAGGTTTGTTTTTTTGAACTTGTCAAAGCTTCTACCCGTCAGTGAGCCGCATGCATAGACGGCTTGCAGTGTCTCCAATGTTGGAATGTTCACTATGAACTCGCCTGAATCCTCAATTAGCGTGTGAGAGTGACGCGTTGGCGCGAGGCTGATGGCCAAAAGCGGCGGGTTAATGGAGGTTGGCATAGCCCACGCGAGGGTTGTAATATTAGGTTTACCTGCTTTTCCAACGCATGAAACCAATACGGTGTGCATTGGGTGAAGAAGACGATATGCTGAGGCGATGTTTACTTGGGTTTTTGCGGACACCTAAATCACCTATGTAATAACATAAATAGTCGTGAAACAACGCGCTTATTTCTCTTTTCTTTAGAGAGCTCGAATGTTGCTAATGAATTGAGCAGAGAACAACACATTAGCCATTGCAGGTTCTGCTAATTTTTGTACACTTTGTTTTGGGCTGCTTTTTTGAAGCAAAGCTTAAATTATTTGCAGGTTGCGTACACAGAAGTAAAAAGACTTAAAGTATTGGTACTAAATACTCATTGATAAAATAATTACTCCATGCTAGGCTTTCTCACCGCAATAGAAAACTTTAGCATTTAGAGTCCTTAACATATCAGAATTAGAAACTTGGCACTTTTAGACCTTGAAAGTTAGAAACCTTAGAAGATAGACCTTTTGAACATAGATATTTCAATTTAGAAGAAGAAAAATTAAAATAAGCTCCATCTCTACAAATTCTTGATACATACATATGATAGTAACAAAGAAGGAAATAAGGAACTTTCTTTTAATTGCTGTTTTAGTCACTATGCTTTTATTTTTACCTATTATACTCGATGTTTTTGCAGACTCATTTTCAAATACGATTACCACGCAAATAATTGAAACAAAAAAATTAATTTCTACAGAAGAAGCAATTAAACCTACACAACCTTCTACGTCATCATCTGAAACTGTACAAACATCTCCAAATGGTGGCAAAAATTTTTTTGCCAACATAGACGAAAGTTTAGCCGTTATTCCAGGTACAGTATCTGGTACAGCCACGTTGCAACTAACTACTAAATTGTTGAATTTATTAGCGTTAAACGAAATTATTATTCAGATGCATGACTATCTTGAGGGAGCTTATGGGCTTACTGTTGTATTCCTGACCAGCATTGTTGCAAGAATCAAGATTAGAAAAGATGTTAGGTTCCCTATAATGCACGCTGTAGAAATTATCTAAGAAAACTTTATCATTTTATCGAGACCATGCTTTAAGATAATTGTTCTTTTCGGTACATATCCGAGAATAACGTTAGTTTCCAGTTTACCCAGAACAGCCTTATCGTTGCGACTTTTCAATATTTTCTTTTGCATAGAAATGTATGGCTAGAAGTATTTACCCTAAAAATGCTAAGGGATTTCTTCTATTCTGCTAAGTTTCTAAGTGCTTAAAACATTTAGTAAAATTTCGTTGGTAGGTATTTCTTACCCTTTCTGTTTCTAAGTTGATGTAGTTTGTTTACTCCTTGTTAGGAGTAAGGGCTAAAACTTAAAAGGAAACATAACTCTATTGGTTGCTCAGATAACCTTGGTAAACCTTGGATTGCCAAAGAAGTCTGAAGAGTTTTTCCCATATACAGTGATTGTTCTAATCTTTTCTCTTTTGATACTTGGATTTCTTTCATCTTTGATCCCTACTATAAATGTGAGTGAAGCTCAAGATATTCAAAAGTCAGTAATTACCCTCGATGGAGTGCTTTTTGGATTTACTGGAGTAATGGTAGGGTTATTTACTCGAAATATTAAGACACTCAGCGAAAAGACTTTAAAGCGAATCTTTTTCTTCGCTTTGCTAGCGTTTTTTAGCTTTATTTTTTCAATGATTTTTAGTTTCATACAACTGGGTTTGGGAACTGGAGCATGGGGATTGACACCCTTTGCTCCAATGTTTATGATGATCTATGGGGCTTTTTGTTCCTCAGTCTATTTGCTTCAAGTATTTTATGAGGATGTTTTTCCACCACAAAACGAGAGCAAAAGCTAATACTTTGGATTCAGTTCTACGCTTTTCAGATTTAAGACTTATCTCTCTAAGTTTCCAGCTTAACGAGACCATTCTATAGCCAAGCAGGTCTTTCTTTCTCACGCTCTACCATCGAATAGATGAAGTAAGCTAACAATAGCAAAAAAATAGGGATAAAGATTAATAAAATTAAATAGGAAATAGCAGAATTTAGCGAATAGAAAAGGTAACTTACATAAGCTAATCCTACTATACCAAATACTAAAGCTCCAGTTATCGTTAAAGTGAAAGACCCTATACCAATTTGCATGGTTAGACTACTTCTATGCTCTACAGATTTAAGACTTATCATCAATGAAACTTGGTTAAATTCTACTGAATACATCTAACCCTTGAATGTACTCGGTATAGCAGCGCACTCTTTTTGTGTCAAGAAATCTTTACAAGAACTCTTTTATCATCAACCCGTCTCTAAGACTAAGTATGGGTATCAGCAAGAGTTTCGCATTATTCTTTATTCTAATTATGGCAATCTCAAGCCTAAGTTTAATGATGGTTAAACCTGCATATGCTCAATCAATACCTACGCCATCCGTTCCAGAATTCACAGTGCAGTATCACTTCAATATTATCGCACCAACTTATACCATAAACCCGTATACAGGGCAGAATGAAACAGTTAGTACAGGTCCATCTCCCTACAATCAAACAATAGAGTTTACAATTAAGAATCAACCCTTTACTCCTTATACAGATTCAAATGGCAATAACATTAATCTATATTATAATTTTGCATTCAAGGGACAGTTTGAAACAAATTGGAACTATTACCCATTTAATTATGACGACTCTAGCTATCCTGACGGGTGGGCTTCTGGGTGGGCAAATGGAACAGCCCCATGGTATTATTCCTCTTCAAATTCCACATATACTGTTGTTTCCATCAATGAAATCTACTTAGAGGACCCAGCCATTCAAGACATGCCATTTCCCAATGGCGCTCAAGTAGATTTTCAAGTACAAGCAAAAATAGGTTTCCTTAGCCCACAAGCAAACGAAGCTGGAGCAGAATTTGAAGTTTTTAACGGTCAAACAAGCAATTGGAGCAACACGCAAACTGTAACTATAAATCAAGTATTATCAAGTCCAAGCCCAACAGCTACTGTTCCAGAGTTTCCAACTTTGATAATTCTGCCACTTTTTGCAATAGTAATACTGCTATCAACTGTATTTATCAGAAAGAGAATTCCCAAAAAGAACATTACTTTTATTGTTTAACCTTGAGCATTTAACATATTTCTACGCTTTGCAGATTTAAGACTTACCTTGTTCAGTTTTTAAAGTTAAAAAGCTAAGAGGTAGAGGCTATTTTAATTCCCTTTTCGCTAAGGAAGATTTGATACAGCCGCTCGTTGGTGCGGTTCGATTCCTCTCTCCATTTTTTCTTGTTATACCAAATTACCGATAGGAAAAATATGAATGTAATGATTATCTTGCCTATGTTTTCAGAGGTTAAGCTCGGAAGCCACGAAAAGAGTGCAATCCCAGCCAAGTAAACAAGGTCGGCTAAAAAGGATATCTCGAAACCCAAGAGTAACCCCTCGAATGCAGAATTCTTGAAAACTAAGAAATCATAATAAAGGGAGATATCGTCGTTATTTTTATTTTTAATCCACCAATGAAAATCGGGGTCTATGTCTTTTTTTGATTCGACGAGAGTCTTTTTGAAAGGATGTCTAACTCTGCTGTTAAACCCGTTATTAGCCAGAACG
>Ga0187864_10000862_pt1 | contig 32082 bp, 28 predicted proteins | sample June2016WEW_11_4_FD_132985 | JGI IMG/M metagenome (GOLD analysis project Ga0187864, IMG submission 132985) | Peatland microbial communities from SPRUCE experiment site at the Marcell Experimental Forest, Minnesota, USA - June2016WEW_11_40 | ecosystem: Environmental > Terrestrial > Soil >...
ATCCCAAGAACCGTCTGTTACAAGTTGGATATCACCGCGAAGGGTATTGGCAAGTGGATGAGTGCTAGCGGGGCTTCCGGTCTGGGCATGCCGCGCTATTTAACAGGCCGGATTTGACAAACCCGCCACTACAACTTTTAACTGTTTCTTTATCAATATGTTACGTTTTACTTGCTGCCTATTTGCTGCCTAGTCACCGCGTCGGATAAACGCTGCATAGCCTCATCTAGTTTCGGGCTGCGAATCTTAATGTACGCGGCTTGCGTGATTTGCACGCGGCTGTGGCGGAGGACTCTTTGGACCGTGATATCGTCGCAACCGAGTTCGAACAGATTAGACGCGATGCCGCGCCGGAAGGCGTGCCACCCATACCACTTCAGTCCGACCGATTCCATGGCGGTCTTTATAGATTTTCTACCCATCACTTCCAGATTGGTTTTAAAGAGCCTGGCTCCAGCAATAGGAACGACGGAGACTGTGGAGCGATACTCGTCCAGAATGTCGCGTAGGGCCTGGATCGCCGGCACATAGTTTTTTGAGGATTTGGTTTTTGTCTCCTCCACATGCCCGCGCCATACGGATCTGTTTACGCTGATATCTTCACCGTCGTAATCTGACCACTCCAATCCCTGCACTTCTGATCTCCGAAGCCCCGCGAAGGCCGCGCACGCCACGGCCGCACGTTGCATCGTGGGAAGTACCTGTAGCGCCGTTCTGATCTCCTGCAAATCATAGGCATGTGTTTCTTTTGCTGGCTGGCGCTGCTTTGGGACATGGCACTCGCGCACCGGGTTGCCTTCTCTAACACCGGCCTGTGCAGCGTAGCGAAACGCACCGGATAAAAAATGTTTGATATGCGCCAGCGTGTTTCGCGCCAGCGGTTTCGAAGCGGCGATGTCGTCGAGAAGTACCTGCACGTCAAGTGTGCGATATTCTCGTACACGCAACACGCCGCGGCCTTGGATGTTCGCTCGGAACATTTGCGTATATCGACTGTGTGTGGAGGCCCTCAAGTTTTTGGTGTGGGGCAGGTAGACCCGCTCAATGAAATCATCCAGCGATATGCCTGCATCTGAGGACCGATTAACTACCCGCAGGATTTCTTGGGCCAGGGGTTCTACCGATCGCTTCGACGGATATTCTCGCAGGGAAGCTAGTCTCTTGGTAGCGCGTCGGGGACCCTCATAAAATCTAAGAAACCAGGCACCGTGAGATTGGAATATCTGGCCGCGTTGCACCGGGGAATTAGATCACAGCCCATGAATGGTGTGCAAGGCGGCCGCAGGCAGGCAAAGAACCTCTGCGGTCTTCTGTCTAAAGCGGCGGCTCGTGAGGTTATGCGATGATGGCGCGAGAAACACTGCGGACGAAGGCCCCGAGGGTTCGTGGGTTCATGCCTACCTGCATCGCAAGGAAGGCGATCAGGGCAATGCAATCTATTGGTATGGTCGGGCGGGCAAGCCTGTTTGCCGAGAGCCACTCGATGCCGAATGGCTCAGCATCGCGAGAGATTTGGTGGGATAGAGCGAATTCTCTTTTTCTAGTGATTGCGAGGCGTTGAGGGGACTCCGCGGCACTCGCCCCTCCTGCATCCTCTGCCGATTCCGGGTTAAAATCCGTTCACAGTCCGTTGAAGCCGGTTACGTTCATCGTGGTATGGATGCCGGTGTGGCGCATAAGTTTTTGTTGGACTGCAACGCCAGTCCCAACTGCATCCAACCATACCCGGAAACGGTGGCGCATCCTGTGCGTTCCAGCTTACCGATACCAGCATCCCATAGTCATTTTGAGTCATTTTCTTCGGCAGGCATAAACTCCTTTCGGAAAAAGGCATCCACGCTTGGACTGCTGCCTGGGCGCGAATTTGACACAATAGAGGGCACCGATCACCAGCAACACCACCCCCCACCACACATTGGCATGCAAGTAGAAGAGCTGCACACCAGGATTCACGGGAGGATTCACCAATTGGTAAATTCCCGCAGCCAGGATCAGTGCGCCATTCACCGACAGTGAAATACCGATGAAGAACCAGATCGAAATCATCCTGCGACCTCCATTCGCCAGAAACTTCCGTTTACCAGAAAATGATGTTCAGTGCGATGAAGACGACAGTCACCACACCCGCCCAGAAAAGAGGCTTCTGGTACAGAGGAACGTCTCCCACCGAGGGAACTTCCGTCAGCCCGTAGACCAAACCAGTCAATTCGCCCTCAGGGATGGGCTTTGTCACCAGACTTACCACCACGGTCATGACCACGCATACTACAAAAGACCAGAGCGCCTGATACATATCCTGGGCAAGGCCTTTGGCGTGGGGCGAGAGCGCCACATAACGCAGTGCGGAGGGATCGACTTTTACCCAAGTCCACATACTGATCGAAGAAAGCGTCCCGCACAGCAATCCCCAGAATCCGGCAGGACCGGTCGCACGCTTCCAGAGCATCCCGAGTACGACTGTACCGAACAGGGGAGCAATGAAGAAGCTGAACAACGCCTGTACGTAATCCATGATGCTGGCGAACTGCATTACAAGATACGCAGTACCAACGCTGACCAGCACGCCGATCACCGTGGTCCAACGCCCCATGTTCACGTAATGACGGTCGCTGCCCTTGCTGTTGATAAACGGACGGTAGATGTCATACGTCCAGACGGTGGTGAAGGCGCTCACATTCCCCGCCATTCCAGACATGAAGCCGGCGATCAGCGCCGTAACTCCAAGGCCGAGCAACCCGGGGCCGCAATAGCGGGCCAGCATGAGCGGGAGAACGTCGTTATAGCTATGGGCACCAGTTACCGTGGCCACCGACTCCGGAACCAGCTTCTCCGGTAGCACGGCCAGGCCGAGCAGACCGGGGAGGATCACGATGATCGGTACCAACATCTTGAATCCGGCGCCGATAATAGGCGCCATCTCCGCGCTGCGAATGTCTTTCGCCGCCAGAATTCTTTGCACCACCAGGAAGTCGGTGGTCCAATAGCCCATCGAGATAATTGCGCCCAGTCCGAACACTATGCCGACCCAGTTGATTCCCATGGGATTGTTGCTGAAGGAGCCCAACCCAGACCAGAGATGGACGTACTGTTCCGAAGCTCTCTGCGTAATCTGCAGCTTAAGGTTGGTCCACCCGCCGGTTTCATATAAGCCAAGAATCGGTATCAGCAGAGCGCCCGTCCAGATGAGAAAGAACTGTAAAACCTCATTAAAGATGGCGGAGCGCAAGCCGCCTAGCGTTACATAAATAGCGACCGTCAGCGATGAAACCCAGATGCTGAAATTAATATCCCAGCCCAGTACGATCTGCATGACCTTAGCCATGGCAAACATGTTGACGCCGCTCATGAGCACGGTCATGAAGGCGAACGAAACCGCGGACAGGGCGTGGCTGGGTTCGCCGAAACGCAGTTTTAAATATCCCGGCACCGAGTGGGTCCTGGAAATGTAGTAGAACGGCATCATGACCAGCGCCAGGAACAGCATCGCCGGGATGGCTCCGATCCAATACCAATGCGTCGCCAGAATGCCGTACTGGTATGCCGAGCCCGCCCAGCCCATCAGTTCGAGCGCACCCAGATTGGCTGAGAGAAAACTGAGACCGGCCACCCACGCCGTCATCTCGCGGCCCGCCATGAAGAAGTCTTCGCCGGTGTTGGCCCGCCCTTTTAAGTACCAGCCGATAGAGAGCACCAGGGCAAAATAAAAAACCACGATGACAATATCGACCGGGGCAAGACGCACCAGCCGGGTTGGCACATCGGTCGCTAGCAGTGGCGTCATTGCTCGTCCTTAGCCTGCCCGTAATATGCGTCCTTACCGTGTTTTCGCAAAATATGTTTTTCGTGTAGCCTGCTTCCAACCAACTCCGGCGCTGGATTGAGGCCGAGTGTGAAGTGTACCGTCCGCGCGATAGCTTCCAGAGTAACCGCATGATTGGGCAAGTCCTGCTATTCGGGCTCCTCATCCCACCGCACCGTCCGTTCCTCCCGGCTGCTCTTGTGTGCCAGCAGGAGCGCTCGCATCGCGCGCAACGCCGCTTCCGGTGTGACGTCCAAAGCCACGCATTTCTCAATGGCGTCCCGCACGTTGGCGTAGAACTTGCGATAATCTCCGCGCGCTGTCTTTACCTTGCGGCGGGGCTCTCCCACTAGACTCAGCGTTCCCCACAAGTCCTCTGTGTCTTCGCCCCATTGCTCGCCCCAATCTTTCCCTGGGGGAGTTCTGTCTGCACGCAGCGGCTCCTCCTGCGGATCCATGCCGAACTTCAGGAACGATCCCTTCGTTCCGTGAATCAGAAAGTGCGGCCCGGGCGCAAACGCCACCATGCTTGCCCGCAGCGTCGCTCGCAGCCGGGGATACTCCAAGCGTACGTCGAACGCATCATCCACTTGTGACGTTTCGCGCTGGCAGAAAGCTGAGGCTGTGATCGCCTGCGGCTCCCCGAACAGAACGAGGGCCTGATCGATCAAATGCGGCCCCAGATCGAACAGCACCCCCGCAGCCGGCTGATCGGCACGCTCCCGCCAGGCATCCGCGTTCCCCTCCAGCCGAAACCGGTCGAAGCGAGCTTCATACTCGGCGACGGCGCCCAGAGTTCCCGATTCCACGAGCCTTCGCACCGTCTGAAAATCTCCATCCCATCGCCGGTTGTGATACACCGTGAGCAGGCGGTGCTTTTTCACTGCCAGCCGCGCCAATTCCTCGCACTCTGCCAGCGTCGCAGCAAAGGGCTTATCGACCACTACGTCTCGGCCCGCCTCCAGACAGGCGCGCGCCAGCTCGACGTGCGAATCGTTCGGCGTCGCTACCACGCACAGGCGAATCTCTTTGTCCGCCAGCAACTCCTGCAGCGTTCGCGCCACCCGAACATCCGGATACATCTCCCGTGCCCGCGAACCGTGCCGCTCCAGAATGCAAGCCAGCTCCATTCCCTCGACGCCACGGATCACGGGCCCATGAAACGCCTGCCCTGCCAGTCCAAATCCAATCAATCCCACTCGCACCATTGTGACCTCCGGTCTCTTCGCCCGTGCGCCACCACTGCTGCATCGGCGCAACGCTGATTGTATTATCATCGTCAACGTACACGTTCAAGTATTACCGCTCCCTAACGAGGCTGCTGATCAGCGGCGGCAAGCAAAGCGACATGGGAAATGTATTTTCTGGGAATCGACGTAGGTACTGGAGGTACGCGCGCTCTCGTCATCGACGAGGGGGGACGTGTGATTGCTTCCGCCACGGAGGAGCACCGGGCCTTTGCCTCACGGCGAATCGGCTGGGCGGAGCAGGATCCTTGCGACTGGTGGCGGGCTTGCGGTGTGGCTGTGCCCAAGGCGTTGGCAAAAGCCCAGTTGCGCGGCGATCAGATTGCATGTGTCGGTTTGTCCGGACAAATGCACGGTGCCGTTCTACTAAACGAGCAAGGGCGCGTGGTTCGGCCCGCACTGATCTGGTGCGATGTCAGGACTGAGAAACAATGCCGGGACTTGACGGCGCAAATCGGTGCCGAACGTTTAATCCAACTCACATGCAATCCCGCACTTGCCAACTTCACTCTGACCAAATATCTGTGGGTTCGGGAGAACGAACCCGCCAACTGGAGCCGAGTCCGCTCACTCCTTCTGCCCAAAGACTATGTGCGATTTGAGTTGACAGGCGAACGCGCAACCGACGTGGCTGACGCCTCCGGCACCTTACTGCTCGACGTTGCCCACCGACGCTGGTCGAAGGAGATTTTAGGGCTCGTGCAAATGGACGAGTCGCTTTTGCCTACCCTGTATGAGTCGCCGGAAATCTGCGGGCGCATCTCGGGCGCTGGCGCTGCTGCTACTGGCCTGCAAAGCGGGACGCCAGTGGTGGCCGGTGCGGGAGATCAGGCGGCAGGCTCAACCGGCATAGGGGTGGTTTCGCCAGGAGCGGTAAGCGCAACCATCGGAACCTCGGGAGTAGTTCTTGCCGCAACGGATAGTCCGGCGCTTGACCCTGGAGGGCGCGTGCACACGTTTTGCCATGCTGTTCCCGGGCGTTGGCTGGTGATGGGTGTGACCCAGGCTGCAGGGCTTTCGCTTCGTTGGTTCCGGGATCAGTTTGGCATAAGCGCGGACGGCCAGGCTGAGTCCTATGACAGTCTCACCACCGAGGCGGCGAAGGCTCCTCCCGGATGCGATGGGCTGCTGTGGGCTCCCTACCTGATGGGAGAGCGCACGCCTTACCTCGACTCAACGGCCCGCGGGATGCTAGTTGGCTTGACGGCGTCTCATACGCGAGCTCATGTAATTCGCGCGATCCTGGAAGGGGTCGCGTTCAGCTTGCGCGACACTTTCACGATTTTTCAAGAACTCAAAGTCCCCGTGAAGACGATTCGTCTGGGCGGTGGTGGCGCCAGATCGGCGCTTTGGCGGCAAATTCAAGCGGACATCTATGGACGACGTGTCGAGACCGTCGAGGCGGAAGAAGGCGCCGCCTATGGAGCTGCGATCCTGGCGGGAGTCGGCGCCCAAGCGTGGCCGTCGGTTGACGCTGCCTGCGAAGCCGTAGTGCGCGTTGCCGGGAACACAAGTCCGCATTCTGCGGATTCGCTTGCTATGGGAAAGGCGTATAAGGTGTATACCCGCATATATCCCGCGATGAAATCCATCCTAGGTTAACAATTGCAGTATGGAGAATAGGTTATGACAAGTGCGAATGACTACCAGCCGGGTCCGGAACACAAATTCTCCTTCGGTCTCTGGACGGTCGGCAACCGCGGACGCGACCCGTTTGGAGACTTTGTGCGACCGCTGATCTCGCCAATTGACATTGTCTCCATGCTGGCCGAGGTGGGCGCGTGGGGCGTCAACTTGCACGACAACGATCTGGTGCCGATCAATGCCACGGCCGCCGAACGCGACTGCATAGTTCATTCGTTCAAGAAGGCCTGTGAAGCCAGCGGGATTGTTGTCCCGATGGCGACAGTTTCGCTCTTCTTCCACCCGATATTCCGTGACGGAGCTTTCACCGCCAACGATCCCGAGGTACGCGCCTATGCTCTTCAGAAAACCATGCGTGCCATGGACATAGGAGCGGAACTAGGCGCGAAGATTTTTGTGTTATGGGGTGGCCGCGAAGGCGTCGAGACCGACGCTTGCCGCCGGGCGGATGACGCGATCAAGCGATTGCGCGAAGCCATCAACTATCTCTGCGAATACAACATCGAACACGAGTATGGGATGAAGTTCGCTTTGGAAGCCAAGCCCAATGAACCGCGGGCCGACATCTACATGGCCACCACCGGCAACTACTTAGGCTTCATTCCCACCCTTGATCATCCTGAAATGGTCGGCGTAAATCCCGAAGTCGCGCACGAACACATGGCGGGGCTCAATTTCATGCATGCTGTGGCTCAAGCGTGGGACGCTGGTAAGCTCTTTCACATCGATCTGAATGATCAAATGCCCGGCCGGTTTGACCAGGATCTTCGATTTGGCTCATCCAACCTGAAGTCGGCATTCTGGCTGGTGAAGTTTCTCGAGGACGTTGGCTACGAAGGGCCGCGTCACTTCGACGCCCACGCCTACCGGACTGAGGACTATGAAGGCGTAAAAGACTTCGCCCGCGGCTGCATGCGAACCTACCTGATCCTGAAGGAGAAGGCTCAGCGCTGGAACGTTGATAAAGAAATCCAGAGGATCCTGAGTGAGATTTCGAGCAATGGAAACGGTACTTTCAACGTGGGTCAGTACTCAAAAGAGGGTGCATCTCAGCTGCTTACCCATAGGTTTGACAAAGACGCGATACTAAAGAAGCGTTTGCAGTACGAGCGTCTCGATCAACTGACGGTGGATATACTGCTAGGTGTAAGGTAGGGGCTGTCAGCTTTGAGCACCGTCCCTTACCACGCGCTGGTTTTGCTCGCCTAACCCTTCGATGCCCAGCCGCATTCGATTTCCCGCTTTCAGATATACCGGGGGACGCCGCCCCATACCCACACCGGGGGGAGTACCGGTGGAGATGATGTCTCCGGGTTGCATACTCATGAACCGGCTCACATAGCTAACCAGTTCGCGAACGCCGAAGATCATGGTTTGCGTCGATCCATTCTGGTAGGGGTGGCCGTCCACTTCAAGCCATATCTTCAGGTTCTGCGGGTCAGGAACTTCATCTGCTGTTACCAACCAAGGTCCGATAGGGCCGAATGTGTCCGCGCTCTTGCCCTTCACCCACTGCCCCGTGCCCTCGAGTTGGAACGCACGCTCCGAGAGGTCGTTGATGACGCAATAGCCCGCCACACAGGACATCGCGTCGTCCTCGGCGACGTATTTTGCTGTCGTCCCGATCACCACACCTAACTCAACTTCCCAGTCTATCTTGGTGCCACCCCGCGGAATTACGACGTCGTCGTTCGGCCCGCAAATGGCGGACGTGGCTTTCATGAAGATTACGGGCTCGCTCGGGACTTTCATGCCAGCTTCCGCTGCATGATCGGAGTAATTCAACCCAATACAAATAAACTTGCCCACCCGGTCCACGCAGGGGCCGATCCTAGGCTCGCCCCGCACAATCGACAATTTCGAAACGTCAAGGTTTTTGAAAAGTGCAAGAGCCTCGGGTGACAATGACTCCCCTGTGATGTCGGGCACCAGGCTCGAGAGGTCGCGAATGTGACCGTCGGAGTCGAGGATCCCCGGTTTTTCCTGGCGCGGCGAACCATAGCGAACAAGCTTCATACTATGTTTTTCGAACTCTGACTTAGTAGATCCGGATAAAGAGTTTAGCATCAGACCGGAGGGAGCTCCGAACCAACGACGTGTTAGCCCCAGTTCCATTTGCGCGTGAACTTCATGGCCGAGGTGAAGCTCGCATTCATCACGCCTGCAACCAACAAATCAGGGCACGCACAGCCAAATCTAGGTGTCAATGGAGCCTATGCCCATTTTCTTGAGTCCGGTGGCTTGTAACTCCAGCTGCTCTCCTCGTTCTTCGGTCACCACGATCCTGTCTTGCTGAGGTTGAAGGTCACGGATCGAGCGCCCTCTGGAGCTGACCTGAGAGAGAAAAACCACATACGGGGCTCGCAGTTCGGACCTTGCAGGAATCCGGCGGAACGTGGGAGTGTCGAACTGCGATCCCCGCGCAAAGGTCTCTCCCCTGCAGATGGGCATCGGGGTCGAGCCAAACTCCAGACCGCGGGCTCGCATTTTCCCATCCCACGGTGGGGCTAATGCGAGCAAAGTTCTCTTCCCAGATGGCCCCCCAAGGTCTGAGCGGCGAAAACAGTATCCCAGCAACAGTCCGAGACGCCAATTCAGAGCCGCTATAAATCCGAGTTGGCGCCGCGGGTCGAGCAACACTGCCGCGACACAACCTCTACCGTCACGCCCAAAAGGACGATCGAGATTTATTTTTCCGCCGCCGAGCGCAGGAGCCTCCGGCCAGGTGAACTCTTGATTGTCCCGGATGAGACTTCGTCCTTCGTAACCGTGCGGCCAAGTCAGGCCCCGAGATCCGGGCAAAGCAACAACGCTCTCGTCCGGGCGCAGCAACGGTGGGCCAAGGGTGACGTGCTGGATCCAATGGAAAAAGTGATCCTGGGTGCGTTCGTTGGTTAACCGTTCCTCGACATAAACAACCGATTCATTACGCCTCAGACTGAGGTCGCGGCGGAGTCGGAGACCGGCGGCAGGCAAGCGCACGCCCAGCAAAAGGCGAGCTTCCGCATTGTTCTGTTTGCGCCCGAGCAACTTCCAACGGGAGTTCGCGGCCTCCCCATGCAGCGCCAGTCCCCGCACGGCTTCCTCTTCGGACGGTTCCCCAAAATAGTCCAAGCATACGGCGTGCCCCGTGAAGGCGGCGAGAAACTTACCCATCGATGTCGCGCCGTACTTGCGAACATGGCTGCTTCGGAACCTGCCGGGGTCCATCGTGGGCCAGGGAGCTTCCCATAGTGAATTCATGCTAGCGACAGTCTGACCAAGAAGACGAAAATCAGCGATGTGTCCGCCCCCGGTAAGCGTGGTCAGTTTGATGACGCCATTGTTCAGGCAAAACGCCGGCCGGTTATGGCAGTTCGTTTTCAGACAGCCAGGTCGTGGCGCTTTCATCTTGCTAGACCGTGAAGCCCCCATCGATTGGAAACGCGGTTCCGGTTACAAACCCTGAATGCTCCGACACGAGGAACAACGCCGCCTTGGCGACTTCTTCAGCGGTGCCAAGGCGCCCCATCGGCTGGCGCGCTACAAACTGCCTTCTTGCTTCTTCGGGATCGGCAAATGCCGCCAGTCGCTGTCGCAAAGAAGGCGTATCGATGGTTCCAGGACAAAGACAGTTCACACGGATGCCATCGCGAACATAGTCAATCGCCATGCTTTTCGTAAGCGCCAGGACAGCACCCTTTGAGGCACTGTAAGCGGCCCGCTCGACCACGCTGCGCAGCGCGGTTGCGGACGATGTGTTCAAAATCACTCCCGCGCCCTGCTTGAGAAACACGGGGACGACAGCATGAGACATGAGGTACATGCTCTTAACGTTCACAGCCATCGTGCGATCCCAGTCTTCTTCCGTTGTCTGGTGAATCTTGCCGCGAGGTACGATGCCCGCGTTATTGAACAGAATATCGATTGTGGGAAAGCTATCCGAGGTCGTGGAGATGACGCGCTCGACTTCGGCTGCGCGAGAAACGTCTGCTGCGATGGTCAGGACCACCCCGCCGGCACGTTGCACATCTTCAGTAAGCAATTTGAGAGCAGACGGATCCAAATCGACGGCGACAACTTTTGCGCCCTCCGCGGAGAACAGCAGGCCGCAAGCCCGGCCAATGCCAGCCCCCGCACCAGTGATGATTGCCACTTTGTCCCGCAGTTGCACCCGCACGCTCCGAATTCTTGGTAGCACGCTTGTGCCGCTCTCCTCAAACACCCATACGCAAGCAATTCAAGGCGCCAAGCTGCTGCACCCTACGCTCCCTATGTTTCTAGCGCGAGGATGGTATTAGGCCTAAGAAAGAACGGCGGCACAATACCGCAGGTGTTGGAGAGCGGCAAAATCTCTTCGGGCAACTCGATGCCGAGCACATCGCGCATGAACGAGCGTCTCTTTTGGCATCGGTCATAGCAGTCCGGAGCGAATTCCTTCAGCTTCGCGCGCAGTTCACCATCGGCAACCACCACGCCATCCTCTATGCGAGTTGAAAAATACCGGCTGGATCCCGGGATGACATCGACCTGGATGGCCATACCTGTGCGCACCGGAATCTCAGAGTTAGCATAAAACGGTGAACTCATCCACTCGTCCAGGTGGATCAGGTGGCCGGGATTAAGGTAAATTCCAAATTGCGGAAATGGCAGGCGCTCCTGTATCAAATCGTAGAATCTGCCTCCGGGCGTGCCCAACTTCAAGAGTGCGAACCACTCTCCCATAACCTCGAAATAAGGACCAGCGAAAGCGGAGATATAGTCTGCGGCTGAATGCGGAAGATCTTCGGCTGAATGCGCAATCCAGCCGGCGCGGCATATATTGCTACCCCAGTAGGCCACGTTCATGGCTAGGGGCTGGCCACGGCGGATAAGCTCGCCGCTCGGGCCTGACAGGCCTAGGCTGCGGTTATTCCCGGTACCAAATGTTACATGGCAGCTGAGCGGATCTCCGTTGAGACGCGCACATTCGACCACCGAATGGTCAGTCATTCCTTCCCGCAAACCGAAGATCATCCGCTTAACAGACTCTGCGGCTTGCCCGTTCGTGTATTCGAAGTAAGCGATTTCATAAGGAGAGCACACCGTCCGAAGGCCGTATTCAGGATGCATGAGCAGGTCAGTGACGTTGCCGACATGATCCCGCCCGGCGAGATCCCGGAGTGTGTCCGCCAGGTATGCGGGAATGTCTATCGCGTGATAGGCATCGGGGTGTTCTCGTTCGGAGAAGTATTTCGAACCAACACTACCCACAAGTGATGTTGGACCAATACCTTCCTCCGCGAATATCTCGCGTAGAATGCGGCTCTGGTTCCTCGGTTGATTCAGCAGAGAAAACGTCTGGAAGCGCTCGTGGCGCAACTTGCCATTCGTATGCAAGGAGCTTACCCCAAGGTACGCTTCACATTCGTTGCCTACAAGGATGAGCGGGACGACCGCCTCCCTGACGATCAGTACCGCCTCTTCGAAACGGGGATCGAAGCCGGTCAACCAGGTCAGATTGGCAAAATGCTCCCGGTCGCCATATACAACGATATGCGTGAGCTTAAGCTCTTTCATTCTGACGCGTAGGTTGTCAATTCTTGTTTGTAGCTCGAGAGCCGATGGCCTGGTTAGACAGGTACCCCGACCGAACTCAGGCCAATCGATCTCGATCAAGCGGTGGGTCCGAGGTTTGGGCGTCATCGTTGCTAAGTATCCTTTCTGTTGTTGCTAGAGCAACCGATCACACATAGAAGCCCGCTCTGCTAGTTCTAATGCCCGGGTGCCGCTCCAGTTCCTTTTCATCGAGGTCGAAGCCTAACCCTGGAGTGTCGTCGAGGTGGAAGTAACCGTTACTTACGGGTAACGGCCTATTTAAAATTGCATCGCGCCACGCCACATCCTGCATGATGAATTCCTGACGAAAAAAATTCGGGATCGATGCCATCACGTGAGCAGAGGCTATGGTTGAAATCGGCCCATTAGGATTGTGGGGGGCCACGGGAACGTTATAGGCCTCACACATGGTGGCGATTTTTCGCATTTCGCTGATCCCGCCGCAGCGCGCAATATCAGGCATCACGATATCCGCCGCATGGCGTTCGAGAATTGGCCGGAACATGAATCGGCTGTGCAGTCGCTCGCCAACACAAACTGGCAGTGAAATCTTGCTGCGTATGTCAGCGATGGCATCGGGAAATTCGGGTCCCGCTGGTTCCTCGTACCACATACAGTTAATACCGGTGGCTTCGATACGATGCGCCATCTCGATCGCGGTCGGCCCGTTTAACATCGCGTGTGTCTCAACCGCAATGGACCCCTCCGGTCCCATTTCTTCAGCCACCGCCTTGAGACGACCAATCGCTAACCGCTTTTGCGATGGCGTGAGACTGAGGTTTGTGCTGAGATCATACCCGTACCGATACTGCGTATGCGCAAATGGATCAAGTTTGCAGGCATTGAAGCCGGCGCGAACCACTTGCGCGGCCTGCTTTCGATAATCCTCTTCCGTTCCGTCCCCTTGGGTGAACCAGTAGTTCGCATAGAGGAGAATATCGCGTGTGTAGCTCCCGCCCAACAGTTCGTAGACGGGGAGTCCTGAACGTTTTCCGGCAATGTCCCAGAGCGCGATGTCGACCCCGCTGATGGCGCTTAGCAACGGGCCCGCTTGCCCTATCCAATTCAGGTCTTTATAAAGCTTGCTCCAGAGATAGTCGATCCGTGATGGGTCTTCACCTTTCAGCAGCGAGCCAACAAAGCAGCATGCTGCTTCAACCACGGGACTCCCGGGCCAATTGGTGGCTTCCCCAATACCGGTCAGGCCCTCGTCGGTTTCGATTTTGATGAGAACCCAGTTGTATTGCAGCCCCTCCACCAGCCATGTTTTCACCTGGGTGATCTTCATGCTCGCTCAGTGAACTACACTCTCGTCTAAAGCAGACCGAACTTCTCTACGATGGCCGTAGTACTCAGGCTGCCAGATTTCAATGTTTCCCGTACTTTGTGCTCTCGATCGATGCGTTCCATCGCGTTCTCCAGGACTTGTGCTTCCAATTTTTTGGGAATCACGACGACTCCGTCGATGTCCCCGAAAACGATGTCTCCCGGGGCAACCTGAACCTCGCCTATTCGCATTGGAACGCGAAATTCAATCACTCGCCCCCGAGGTCGTTGATCCAGCCCATACCAGCCTCGCGAGAACGTTGGGAAATTGAGTTCTCGAATGCCGTTAGTGTCTCGGGAGTAGCCGTCCACCACGGCCCCAACACAGCCGAGCCGTTTCGCACGAATCGCCATGTGCTCCCCGAACAATGCATAGGCTGCGGAACTGCCCGACGCGACATACACCTCGTTGGACCGTAAATCGTCAAGCGCCTTCAGCATCAGACCAAGGGTCGGTTGAGAATTCCCAGGAACCTCCGCTCCAGGCGAGTCCTGATGCAGGACCGTCATTGCCCGTCCCGCCACGATCATATTATCGCGAACAGGGCGAATCTCAGGGGGCAAGAACTGATGAAGGTATCCCAGTTCATCCAAAGCATCACTGATTACAGCGCTGAATAGTTTCTCGCGCATCGTTCGAAAGAGATTTTCGTCGCTTTCCTTCACTGTCTGCTTCTCCTCCAAAACTAACCTCCGGCTCGCCGAACAGCGTATCAGCAGTGTTTTCCGCGGAGCTTTATTGGTAAGACCATGTTGGGGCCAAGACCAACTTACCATTCTTTCTCAAATACCGGTCAATTTCTTGCGCTTGCGGGAAGGCTTGCCATGAGGTCGGGATGGGTTTTGAGGATCCAAGTCAACCCAGCGGGATTCTACCTGGAATGGGAGAGTCTCTCGAAGAGGAAGCTGCTAAAGGCGGATTCGAACAGCCTGATAACTTATCGCCACGCTATCCACCGCCAGGAGCACCAGGGGTTTTCGTGGGCACCTCTTGCGATTATTACTCTGCATAACATAGCTTCAATGGTAATACCGCGACTATATTGGTAATATCTGAAACGCTCCGCCTGTCGGGTTCAATGGCGGAGCAAAGAAGGAAAACGCACGGTTATGCAAGAGCGCCCGAAGACGGCGAGACGGAACTTCTGCGCGAACAGCTTGAGTGGCCTCGTGACCGGGGATGTACAAGTGGCTGACTGCGATTTCGTAATGACGCGAAGGCCTTAGTAGGTGAAAAATGAAATCTTCAGTCGTACGTCTTCTCGGCAACTCGAAATCAAGATTGAAAGGCTCCGAAGAACCACGGGGCAATACGTCATCTGCACTCGAAAGTCTTCGATCATTTATTCAAGATGGCAATCTAAAGCCGGATATGAAGCTGCCCCCGGAACGTACCCTTGCCGCGATGCTTCAGGTTGGCCGGCCAGCGTTGCGCGAGGCCATCAAGGCCCTGAGCATCCTCGGCGCTCTGGTAAGCCGCAGAGGCGATGGAACCTATCTAAAATCGATTGCAGCTGTCACTTCTGGCTGGCCTGCTAATGCGGAAGTTCCGGAAGCGCGCCTGGACATGCTGGAACTGCTTGAGCTGAGGAAGATGGTGGAACCGCGGGCGGCGGGTCTGGCTGCTTCGCACGCCAGCGTTGAGGATCTTCGTCTGATCGAACGCGCCAGAGTAGCTATTGAAAACGCCGGATCCGATTGGAAGGCGGTTGGAGAACTGGATTTCGCACTTCATCAACTCATCATTACTGCGACTGGGAACAGCATTCTGCGGGACACATATAAGTACCTGACCCCTCTGCTGATGAAGAGCCGTTTGATCACAGCCCGCACGGCACAGGATTGGAAACGGATGCGAAAAGACCACGCCGAAATCGTCAAGGCACTGGTTCGGCGCGACACAAAGGCCGCCGAGACGTCCATGATGAACCACCTCCATCACGTAGGTTTCGACCTTATTGCGGCCCGGAAAAGATAGTCGGTCACGGCAACCAACCCTTCGACCTGTCGAAGGCAATGCTGGCTTCGCAGGACTCGGCTTGTGACGGGATAGTTAGAACTAAATTCATTTTCCTGGAGATTCCCAAGTGACCTCTGAACCCACCAATCCCGATGCGGATCCTCAGCTTCTACGCAACTCGCTCGGTCTCTCAGAACTGGTGTTCCAAGGTATCACGCACATCGCACCGTCGACCAACGTTGTGTTCACTTTTCCCATCATCGCCCTCAAGGCCGGGCCGGACATGCCACTTTCGTTCTTGCTCTCCACAATCGTCTGCTTCTTTATCGGGAACACAGTGTCCCAGTTTTCCCGGTACATGCCGTCGAGCGGCGGTTACTATTCGTTCGCCACGCGTGGACTCGGGAGCCGCAGCGGCTTTATGGCGACTTGGAGCTACTTAATCTATGAGATCCTAGGATCGGCCGGATGCACGGGTTTCCTTGGCTATCTTATCTCGGACATAGTGCAAAAGCAGTTCCATGTGAACATCCCATGGTGGTCGATCGCGTTGGTGACATCTGCCCTGATCTGGGTGCTCACTCACCACGGCATCCAGCTGTCGGCGAGGATTACAGCACTCTTAGGTGGCCTCGAACTGCTCATTATGTTAGTGCTTGGGATCACGTTCCTAATCCATCCAGGACCAGGTTCCACATACCTTGCGCCGCTAAAGCCTTCTTCATCACCTCATCACTTCGGCGGTATCTTGGCGGGGATGGTTTTCTCCATCCTCGCGCTTAGCGGGTTCGAGGCTCCGGCACCGCTCGCCCAAGAAGCCCGCCTTCCCGGCAAGTTTATCAGCCAGGCGATCATGCTTTCCCTTGGTAGTATCGGCACCTTCTACATCTTTACTTCCTATGCGAGCGCAATTGGCTGGGGCACCGGCGACATGGCCGCCTTCGCCTCCAATCCCAATCCTTATTACATTCTTGGCCGTGCGCTCTGGGGCGCCGGCTGGTGGTTCGTTGTCCTCGCCATCATCAACAGCGCCGTCGGCGTCGGTCTCGCCTGTACCAACGCTGCGTCGCGCGTGCTGTACACGATGGGTCGGGCAGGCACGCTCCCTGCTAGTTTCGGGCGTATTCATCCCAGCCACCGGACACCCACGTTCGCGATTGCCTTTGTGCAGCTATCTACGATCGCGGCAATCCTCTTAGTGGGCTCGTTATTGCGACCCGATTACATCTTCGGTTTCCTTGGAACAATTGCCACCCTTGCGGTCATCGTTCTCTATGTTATGGCGAACCTGGCCCTGACGCGCTATATGCGCCGGGAACAGCGAGCCAAGTTCACTGTTTGGCAACACGTAGTGGTCCCGTGGATCGCTACCCTGGCTCTGCTACCTGTCCTGTTTGTCACCGTCTACCCGGAACCCTCCTGGCCCTACAACATAACGCCCTACCTGTTCGCCGTAGCGCTCCTTGTCGGCTTTGTCTACATGCAGTGGCGCGAGTCGCGTAATCCCGGGGCGCTTCGCCGAGGTGCAACAATGCTCACCCGCAGCGGCGACACGGCAGAGGGCGAGGTGGAAATAACGAACCCATAGCCCCTCTCTCTAGTGCCTCTGCGCACTTGAGCATTGGGTCTCATTTGCCCGACCTGACCCCTGAATCTGTTTTTGACGCAATGTTTGGATTAAAAGTAAACGTTGGTGAACGTATAAAGAAAAGATTGTGAAGCAGCACAATAGGCAATTTGTGCTGCCCCCGTGGTCACCGGCGCCACTCAGAACATGGTATTACTGTTCGCTGATTTCTCCGGAACGGCTTGACACACATCCCAGTGCTCAACGATTTTGCCGTTCTGGACACGGAAGATGTCCACGACCGCAACTTTGTCGGGCTCGTCGATCGCAACCGCATGAACCGCGACCAGGTCGCCTTCGGCAATTACGCGCTTGATCTCCTCTTTGTGGTTGTGGTGATCCTTTAGGTACGCAACATATTCGTCGACCATTGCCTTACGACCGTCCCCAATATTCGGACGATGCTGCTTTATGTTTTCGCTCAAATAATTGGGAGCCACATCTAACTTCTGATTCACGTAGAACTCGCGATAAAATTCGGCCACGATTTTTTTGTTCTCGGCGGTGATATTCTCTTGAGACTGTGCCGATTCGGCATGTTTGGCATTCATTGTTTTCTCCGTGATGTTTAATTGCTTTCAAGAAGCAACCCTCTGGTTCCACGACAAATCCGAGGGCAGAGGCCGCTTCTGTCATTCTCAACAACCGTTGCGGAGGACCGTGTCACCCGCTGACTCGTCTGTTTGTCAGTTTAGCTAGCGCATCATATACCACATCCCTGCCCTGCCAAAACCATGGGAGAGCCAAAGGCGATAATCGCCGAGAAAAGTCCAACGGCCGCAATCACGGCGAGATAGATGACAACGATGAGCCAATCCAGGCCGGACAAGCTCATAGCGTGCTGTTTCCGCGGTAACAACTCAATGATCTTCGACCTAATTGCTGGGCGCAAATCGGGCTCAGAGACTTTCACTTTTCCCTTCCTGCGAGTTTCGTACAAAATGACTTTTCCCGGACGTATGGTACAGTCTCTCCTTGGATGCGGAATGAGAAGCCGCTTTTTCTAATTCTCCTTGTTTATGCCGGCAGAAAGGGTCATTGCAAATGGACGAACCGCGTCTGCTTCGGGACATTAAAAACCAAGGGCAGTCTCTTGCACACGTGCTGGCCTATCAATTCGCTGAAGGATATCCAGCGTTGTTAGAGGCCTCCGCCCTTCTTCGTGTCGCGCCAAAAATTATCGTCACAGGGATGGGCGCCTCGCTCTACGCGTCCTTACCGCTGCAGTACCAACTCGCAGCCATGGGATTGAACTGCCTGGTTGCTGACAGCTCCGAGTTGTTGCATTATCAGCAGCGGCTCTGTGCCGATGCGGTCGTAGTTCTCGTCTCGCGTTCTGGCGAGTCGGGCGAATTGACCAAGCTTCTTCCGCAGATAAAGAAAATTGCTAGCCGGACAATCACCGTCACCAACGCACCTGGAAGCATGCTGGCCGCCGGCGCGGACCTTGTCCTGATCATTGGCAGCCTCGAGGACGAGAGAATGGCCATCCAAAGCTACACCGGCACTCTCCTGACCCTCATGCTGCTGGCAAGTGTTGTTGCCGGCGACCTTGACCAAGTTCGCCAGGAGATGAGTCACGTGCTCGCGACGATCTCGACCTTGCTGGATGGCGAGCTCGAGGGACCCCGCTTCTGGGATGGCTTTCTTGATCCTGCATGTCCCATTTTCCTGCTGGGTCGTGGACCATCCTACGCGTCCGCATTGGCAGGAGGGTTACTGTTTAATGAAACCGCCAAGCATCCAGCCATCGGCGTGACGTGCGGGAACTTCCGACACGGCTCAGTTGAACTTGTAGATTCCAATTTCCGCGGGCTCGTCTTCGCGCCGCGTGGTAAGACACGCGAACTCAATCTTGCGCTCGCCGAAAGTCTGGAACGTTTCGGGGGCAAGATTCTTGTCATCGGTCCTCGAGATGAGGAACACGGCAGGTCGCAGTTCATTGATGTGCCGACTTCCGATAGACTTGCCCCTTTGGCAGAAATCATTCCGGTACAGTTCGGCGCTTTGTACCTGGCCAAGTTGAAAAGGCTTCCTATCGGGGAACTTCGTTACATCGCTCAAGTTACGCGCGATGAGGTAGCTTTCTAGCTCAATTTGTGAGGGACTCTGCCCGTCGGAAGGTCCGAACAACGTAGGTATGACTTTAATGTTCGTTTCCGAAGCGATGAATGTATCTAAGCGCCGCCAGCCCACCGATGGTTCGGAGAATTTGAGGCAGACGGATAATAAACGCTCAAGGAGGTTTGTGTGCGTGGCGAACGCTTTCGATCATGGGTGGTTTTTGCTTTCCTGATTTGTCTGGTGGCGATCATGGCTGCTTGCAGTAAGCCTGCCCAAGTTGGCAAGCATTACACCGTCGCCGTGATTCCCATGGGGTCTACGCACGAGTATTGGAAGAGCTTTCATGCGGGTGCGGTCAAAGCAGTGCAGGATCTGGCGGGGCAAGGGACGAAAGTCGACATTATCTGGAAAGCTCCGTTGCGTGAGCAAGATCGTGAAGAGCAGGCGCGGATAGTGGAAGGCTTTATAAGCCAGAGGGTGGATGGCATTGTGCTTGCTCCAAGTGATGGTCACGCTCTGGTACGTCCGGTAGAGGAGGCGGCCTCCGCGGGTATACCCACCGTAGTCGTCGATTCCGCGCTGGATACGACGAAGATCGTCAGCTTTGTCGCTTCCGATAATTACCAGGGAGGGGTACTCGCCGCAGATCAAATTGGAGAGCTGCTCAACGGCAAAGGAAAAGTTGTGCTGCTCCGTTATCAAGAGGGGGTGGCCAGCACACATGACCGTGAGGAAGGATTTGTCCAAAAGATAAAGTCGTATCCGGAAATCGAGCTGGTCTCCTCCAATCAGTTTTCGGGGCCCACCCGCGAGACGAGTCGACGCGCCTCAGAGAACCTTCTAACCCGCTATGCTGGGCAGATACAGGCCGTCTTTACGCCGAATGAGGCTTCCACCGCAGGTATGCTCCTCGCGCTACAGGACATTAAGAGGGCGGGTAACCTCGTCCTTATCGGCTTCGACATGAGTGAGACTTTTATTACGGCCATGCGTAACAATCAGCTTCAGGGCATAGTGGTGCAGAATCCGTTTCGCATGGGCGATCTAGGCGTTAAGGCCATGATTGATCACCTCGAAGCTAGGAACGTGAAAGCGCGCGTCGACACCGGGGTTATGCTGGTTACACCAGGCAACATGGAAACCCCCGAAGCACAGCAATTGCTCCACCCACCCTTGCAAGAATACCTAAACCAGTAATGCACGACTCGGCCACACAAGCGCTCCAGCCACCGCTTCTTCAGGTCGTTGGAGCAGAGAAACACTTCGGCGCAACGCGAGCACTTGACGGTGTTGATCTGGAAGTGCACCGCGGAAAGGTGCACGCTATCATCGGCGAAAATGGCGCCGGCAAAAGCACGCTTTTGAATATCTTGTCGGGGGCGGTCCGGCCGGACGGTGGCTCCATTTTCTTTCAAGGACTTTCCTACCATCCTTCGGATCCACTGGAGGCGCTCCGGCGAGGAATCGCGTACATCCATCAAGAACTTTCACTCTGCCCGCATCTTTCTGTGGCGGAGAATATCCTTCTAGGAACTGAGCCGCGGCGGGGCGGTTGGCTGGATCAGCGCAAGATGAACCAGATGGCGGGCCAGATTCTTGAGCTGTTCCATCATCCGAACATCACGCCAGAATGCCGCGTCGCCGATCTTACGATTGCCGAGCGCCAGATCGTCGAGATCTGTCGCGCGCTGGCCCAGCACCCTTCATTGATCTTGATGGACGAGCCCACCAGCAGTTTACAGCGCGCTGATGTCAAAAAGCTGTTTGAGTTCATTCGTCATTTGCGTGATTCTGGAATTGGCATTATCTACATTAGCCATTTTCTGGAAGAGGTGCGCGAGATTGGGGACGAATTTACCGTTTTGCGAGACGGGAAGAGGGTGCTATGCGGCAGGTTGCACGATGCAACCGACGCTAATCTTATCGCCGCCATGGTAGGGCGTCCACTGCAAGAACTTTTCCCTGCTCGCGCCTGCGTCTCCACCACCGAGAGTGTGCTTAGCGTCGAAGCTCTTCGCTCGCGTCCGGCGCTTCACCACGCGAGTTTTAATTTGCGAAGGGGAGAAGTGCTTGGCATCTCCGGGCTGATTGGGTCCGGATGCACAGAGCTGCTGCGAGCGGTGTTTGGCCTGGACCATGCTGATGGCGGAAGTGTGGCTGTCTTCGGAAAGCCGTTATCGCTTCGCGGCGGCCCAAAAACGCGAATCGCCGCCGGTGTGGGATGGCTGAGCGAAGATCGGAATGGTGAAGGGCTGGCCCTGACTCTTTCTGTGGCCGATAACATTTCGCTCACCAATTTCCGGACGTGCTCACGCGGTGGTTGGATCGATCTCGCGAAACAACAGCAACAAGCGAAGGAGTGCGCCGACGCGGTCAATATCAAAGCGCCGAGCATGACTGTTCCCGTCCAGTATCTTTCTGGTGGAAACCAGCAGAGGGTGGTTCTGGCACGTTTGCTCCATCAAGGCTGTGAAATCTTTTTGCTGGATGAGCCTACGCGCGGCGTGGATGTCGGTAGTAAGAAGCAGATTTATGAGTTGATTGCCTCGCTTGCGCGCTCAGGCAACGCAGTGCTGATTGTAAGTTCGTATCTTCCCGAGTTGTTTGGTATCTGCGATCGCCTGGCGGTCATGAGCCGCGGATATCTTTCCGCGGCGCGCCCCATCGATGAGTGGACGCCAGAGACGGTTTTGCAGGCGGCTATCGGTGCTGACATCAAGGGAACATCTCTTCCTGGTGCGATACCTGGATAATTGTGTGAACGCCTCAACCATTCCGGCACTTGCTTCCGCACCGAAGGCATCTTTGTGGCGCCGATGGCTGCGTATCCTTGGCCCGTTCATCGGCTTAATCCTAGTAATCGCCATATTTGCAGGCCTAAGTGATAACCCTGGTCGGTTCCTTTCTCCGGGAAACGTCAGGATCGTGCTGGCGCAGACCGTAATTGTTGCCTTGGGCGCCGTCGGCATGACCATAATTATCATCAGCGGGGGAATCGATCTCGCACCTGGTTCGGTGATCGCCCTCACTGGGGTGGTCTGTGCCCTCGCTTTACGTGCCAATTTGCCGCCCTTAGTGGCGCTGCTGGCTGGAATGGCGGTGGGCGGAATGATCGGCCTGATCAACGGGCTAGCCATTACCATCCTACGAGTGGTGCCGTTTATTGCTACGCTGGGTATGCTGGGCGTGGCTCGCGGCCTGGCCAAATGGATTTCTGGCGAGCAGACCGTCGACATCCCTAACACCTGGATGAACAGCCTGGCCATTGCCTTTCCTACTCCTTCATGGCTGTTGGTTGCCCCGGGCGTGTGGATCGCCGCCTTGGTGGCGGTGTTTGCCGCGACTCTGCTGCGCCGCACAGTCTTCGGCCGTCATGTGTTTGCGCTGGGATCCAATGAAGTCGCAGCGCGAGCCTGTGGCATCCATACCGGACGATTGAAGCTTTGGATTTATTCGATCGGCGGATTGCTCTTTGGTCTCGCCGGAGTGATGCAGATGTCTCGCCTGCGCCAGGGTGACCCCACGGTGGCGATCGGTGTCGAGTTGGACATCATTGCGGCTGTAGTGATTGGTGGAGGTAGCCTTTCCGGCGGGAAAGGCAGCATTCTGGGCTCCATAATTGGCGCCCTGATCATGGCTTTCCTGCGCAATGGTTGCCAATTGATGGGCTGGCCAAATTACATCCAGGAAATCATCATCGGAGGCATTATCGTGCTGGCTGTAGCCGCCGATCAATTACGCCTTCCCGGCACCGAAGCCTAAATCCGGTGGAGAAGATCGACCGACACGATCGTTTTGCGAATCCTGCCCATGCGGTAAAAAGTCTTGACAAGCTTTAGCGAGCGCGCGTATATGAGATGACTGATTATGGTCTTACCAATATGCATCGGTGCGACCAGTAAGCGGGAAGGGGAAACGATGACCAGCGTTCGGATGAAAAGTCCACTTAGGACTATTGCCGGTTGCTCGAAACTGGCGATCGGCGGGGTCAAGGAAGCCGAGATCCAGCAAAGCTATTCATCTGTTGACCGGTCGCAAATTTCGACGGGGCGTAGGGCATTCGTGTGCGCCAGGATAGTGCTCAGCCTCTTTATCGGTCTGTTCGCGCATGCGCTGTGGGCACAGGTAAGCGGGGAATTCTTGGGAGTGGTGACCGACCCGAGTGGCGGTGCGATTCCTGCGGTAAAGGTAGTGCTGCAGAACTCAGAAACCGGATTCGCTCGCCAAACCTCCACCGACCAGACCGGAAACTATGAGTTTTTGGCCGTGCCTGTCGGCGATGGCTACAACGTCACGGCCGAGGGCCCGGGATTCGAAAAAACTGTGCAGTCGGGTTTCAGGCTCCTGGTAAATCAACGCTTTCGTGTCGACTTCAGTTTACACGTCGGAAAAGTGACGGAAAATGTGAGTGTGACGGGTTCGCCGGTGCAGGTGGAATCCAGCAGCACCCAATTGGGTGAAGTGATCCAGGACCGCAAGATCGAGGCTCTCCCTCTGAACGGGCGCAGCTATCTTGACCTGCTCGGGTTGCAGACGGGGGTGGTTCCAGTATCGAATCCAAGCACCTTCCAGCCCACGATCGTGGCTTCGGGTGATCTCACGACAGGTTTGTTGTCGGTGAATGGCCAGCGTGAAAACGCCAATGCTTTCATGGTGAATGGAGCAATCGCGGAAGACAACGGCTCGAACGGCGCCGGTATTATACCTGTACTCGATTCCATTGAGGAATTCCGGCTCCTGACCAGCAACTTTGACGCCGAGTTCGGCCACTTTTCGGGGGCCATCGTCAACGTGATCACCAAGTCCGGCACCAACGCGCTCCATGGGTCTGTGTTTGAATTCCTGCGTAATACTGACCTGGATGCAAAGAACTACTTCGATACCACGCGTGGCACCTTGCAGCGCAACCAGTTTGGAGGCACGCTTGGCGGCGCAGTGGTCAAGAACCGGTTGTTCTTCTTTGGCGATTATCAGGGAACCCGCCAGAGCCAAGGGATTTCCACTGGCGATCTCTTGGTGCCCTCAGGACCGCAAAAGGGCGGCGATGTGTCAGCTCCCGTGAACGCGCTCCTGGCAACTGTGGCGCAGGAAGGTGCTCCTCTCCCGAGTGTTCGTAGCGATAATGATCCCGGCCACATGGCAGCGACGCTAAGTGCTCGGCTGGGCTATACGGTAACTGCGGGAGAGCCCTATTTTAAGACCGGCTGCACTTCCCTAGCGGATGCCCAAAGCGGCGTGTGCGTTTTTCCTGGCGGAATGATTCCAACAGCTGCTTTCTCACCAGCGGCGGCGGGCCTGCTGCAGTTCTTTCCGACGCCGAACGGCACTGGCAGTGGCCCGTTTCCAACCTTTTCCAGCAGCGCCTTCGGCGAAAAGGTCAGGGACGATAAGTGGGGTGCGCGCGTTGACTTCTCCCGGAACCCCAACGATTCCTGGTCGGTCTACTACCACTTCGATGACGCCACCGTGAACATCCCGCTCGGGGGGCCCAATACGATTGGCACGTTCAACAACCTACCAGGTTTCGGCTACATACAAGCTTCGCGCGCGCAATTGGTGGTCATCAGTAACACCAAGATTTTTAGCTCCACCAAGGTGAACGAGGCGCACCTGAGTTACCACCGGATTGCTTTTCCTGGGCCTAAGCCGGATCAGGGGCTGGGCAAGGTTAGCTCCTTTGGTTTTACCGAGGGTGGCTTGGGCCTGATTCCCGCTAATCCGCCCATCGAGGGGGTGCCGTTCGTTGTCCTCAATGGCTTGGGTTTGACCATGGGTGCGGCGATCACAGACGGTAATTACCAGAACAATTTTCAGCTGCAGGATGGATTCTCTTGGACTCTAGGGAAACACACATTGAAGATGGGAGGCGAATTCGCTCACCACAATTGGTACAGGAAGGGCGGGCCTGTGCCCAACGGGCAATTCGTCTTCAACGGAGGCGAGAGCGGAATCGACTTCGCTGATTTTCTCATCGGGGCTCCTGACGCGTTCATTCAGAGCAGTAGACAATTCGTAGACGCTCGCGCCAAGTCCGGCGCGGCATACATCCAAGACAGTTACCGGGCTCTCTCCAACTTGACCATTAACCTCGGGGTGCGCTGGGAGTTTAGCCAGCCCTGGGCCGACAGCAAAAACCGGATCCAGACTTTCATTCCGGGCGAGCAATCCACGGTTTACACCAACTCACCCACCGGCTGGGTTTTCCCGGGCGACAAGGGAGTTCCCACGACGCTGGGCCCCACCCGCTGGCACAACTTTGGCCCGCGGCTGGGCCTCGCCTATTCTCCAGCACCGGACAACGAGTTCTTGAAGAAGATCCTCGGCGGTCCGGGCAAAACCAGCATCCGCGCCGCAACTGGCCTGTTTTACACAACTCTTGACACAACCGGCACGGACTTCGAGACGGGCGATGCTCCCTTCGGGTTTTACTATGTAAGCCCGTCACTTACCTACCTGGATACTCCGTACAAGGAACGGTCGAGTGGACCCGATCCCGGGCAGCGCTTCCCGTTCGTACAACCAGCTGCGAATGGTAACTTCGCTCCGTTTCTACCCATCGCCTATTCTTCGGCCTTTAACCCGCACAATGTGGCGCCGTATGCGATGGACTTCAGTCTCACCATCCAGCGCCAATTGGGCAATTCTACCGTCTTCACTGTCGGCTACGTGGGCACCCAAGGCCGCCACTTGTTCCAGCTGCAATCCTTCAACGTGGGCAATGCGCAAAAATGTCTACAGATTGCGGCACTGTACGCCGCTGCCAGCCTACCGGGAGGTTGCGGTCCGGGATTTGAGGACACCATCTACAATGTCGGCGGCCAAACCTTCGACGGTACGCGGCCTTACTCGGTCACGTCCGGACAATATCTCAGCCTCGGGGAGCTTGACTTCGGGGACAACCCGTATAACACGACAAACGGCAATTCCGACTACAACGCTCTGCAGGTGACACTCGATAAGAAGGTGGGGGCGATGCGCTTTCTTGCGGCCTACACCTGGTCGAAGGCCATGGATGACGCCTCGGCATTTACCGAGTCGGTGAACCCGTACAACGCTAACCTGAGCAGGGGCCTTTCGACCTTCGATGTCACCAACAACTTCGTGGTCAGCTACTCCTACGATTTGCCTTTCGCGCGCGGGCTTTCCAGTAGGAGCGGTGCAACTTATAAGCTGCTGAACGGATGGCAGCTCGTTGGGGTTACGCGATTTACTACTGGTTTACCGGTCTTGTTGCAGGAGACCGACGACCGCTCCCTCTGCGGCTGCGATGGTCAGGGCATACACGCTCTCGACTTGCCTAATTATAACGGCCAGCCGATCCAGAGATTTGATCCCCGCTCCTCTCCTAGTCACCAGTATTTCGGTACATCGGTCTTCTCCGAAATGACTCTGGGAGTTCCGGGCAATTCCAATCGCCTTTTCTTTCACGGACCTGGCCTTAACAATTGGGATATGGCGTTGCACAAAGGAACACAAGTCACCGAGCGAGTTTTCCTGGAATTCCGCGCAGAGTTGTTCAATACCTTTAACCATGCCCAATTCGTGACTCCAGTAGGTAACTTCGTCGCCAGTAACTTCGGTCAAGTGACGGCTGCGCGTTTGCCGCGCATAGGACAGGTCGCGCTAAGACTCCAGTTCTAAAAGGAAGGCTTAAGGAGCGAACTTAGTGCCCATCTCTCGGCGTGCTGGATGGTGAGCAAGCTAGTCTCGTGTCGCATAAGTTCGTGACATAAGTTAGAGTTGTCATCCCGAGCGGAGCGAGAGATCTGCAGTTTGCCGCCAGACGAGGGAAACTGCAGATTCCTCGTCGCTCTCGCTCCCCGGAATGACAAACAGGGAAGAGGTCGGAGTGCCCGCAGTTATGCCGCGAACTTACGGGACACCACACTAGGATAAACCGATGAACCACCGCGAATTTCCCTGTGCCGTCGGCTTGGGCGTGGCGGCATCGCGGTCGAATCATTTGCCGGCGGCAGGGTTACGCGAGTCTGCGATGAAGCGGAGAGAACTCTAATGATGGACCGTCGAGGTTTTCTCGGAACAATGACTGCCGCCATGCTTTTGACCGGCCGGTTAGGATGGGCTGCGGATGCTCGCAAGATCGAGAAAATCGGAGTACAGCTTTACACTGTGCGGGAGGCGATGAAGCAGGACTTCGAAGGCACGCTGGCTAAGGTGGCTGCGATCGGCTATCGCGAGGTCGAGTTCGCCGGATACTTCGAGCATTCCCCGCGGGAAGTTCGCACTGCACTCGACCGGTATGGCCTTGTGGCTCCGTCGACCCACGTGGACTACGACAGTCTCGCCGAAAAGTGGCCGCAGGTGATCGAGGCCAGCAAGATAATTGGGCACGAGTACATCGTGAATCCGGAGATTGGCGCCGAACTTCGCAAACAGCCGGACGGCTGGATGCGTGCGGCCGAGACTTTCAATCGTGCAGGAGAAGCCAGCAAAAGGACCGGCATTCAGTTTGCCTATCATAATAATTGGTATGAGTTTATCCCGGTCAACGGCAAGCGGCCCTACGACATCTTGCTGGAAGAGTGTGACCCGAACCTAGTCAAAATGGAACTGGATCTTTGTTGGATCACGGTGTCCGGTCAGGATCCCCTTGTCTATTTCCACCGCTATCCGGGACGTTTTCCCCTGGTGCATGTGAAGGACATGAAGAAGATTCCAAGCCCGGCAGCGGCCGCCGCCATTTCTTCCGAGGATAAGTTCTTCCCCGACATGGCCGATGTGGGCAGCGGAATCATTGACTGGAAGCGGATCTTCGCCAAGTCAGAAGAAGCAGGCATCAAGCATTACTACATTGAACACGACGACCCTAAATTGGCTTTCGACAGCATAAGAGTCAGCTACAACTATGTGCGGGGACTACGCTTCTAGTAGACTTCCGGAAAAACTGCTTCTAGTTTGTACCTCGCTGAGCTAGAAGCGAACGACATTTCTGCTCTTGCATCAGCCGGATGGTTGCGCCATGACGGAGAAATTCCAGTCGTCCCACGCGATGAAAATCTGTTTGATTCTGTTTTGCGGGGTATTCCAGGCTAATAACGCAGAAGCTCAAGGCCCGCCTTTGCCCGCAGAGCATGACCAGGAATGGAGCGTATATTCCGGCGGCCCGGAAAGTATCCACTATTCGAAGCTGACCCAAATCAACCGCGATAACGTAGAGCGCCTGCAGGTTGCGTGGACGTTCGATTCTGGCGATTCATTCCCGGGTTCTGAGAACGAGTGCAATCCCATCGTTGTAAATGGAGTGCTCTATGCGACGACGCCAAAAATAAACGTAGTTGCGCTCGACGCCGCAACCGGCAAATTGCTGTGGCGCTTCGATCCAAATCTCGGACTACACGTGGTTGGGAAAATGCGGAGCCGAGGAGTCACATACTGGTCAGACGGGAAAGAACAACGCATCTTCGTTGCCGTTCGCCAGTACCTTTATTCCTTGGACGCGCAAACTGGAAAGCCAGTCGGAAATTTCGGCGATTCTGGGCGAATCGATCTTCGCGACAACTTGGGACGCGAGCCAAAGAACTGGGTCACGATGACAAGCCCGGGAATCGTGTATAAGGACCTGTTGATCATCGGAAGCAGCATGGCGGAGACGCTTCCTGACTCGCCCGGCGATATTCGAGCTTATGACATCCGCAGTGGAAAACTGAGATGGTCGTTCCATACCATTCCTCATCCTGGCGAATTTGGTGAACACACTTGGCCCAAGGACGCGTGGACCTATAGCGGCGCCGCCAATGATTGGGCGGGACTGTCGCTGGACGTAAATCGCGGATGGGTTTTCGCTGCGACTGGCTCTGCAGCATCTGATTTCTATGGAGTCGACCGGACGGGCGACGACTTGTTCGCTGATTCCGTAATTGCCTTGAAAGCCCTGACTGGCGAACGCGTCTGGCATTTCCAGACAGTCCGCCACGATATCTGGGACCGCGATTTGCCCGCTCCTCCAAACTTGGTCACGATATTTCGAGGGGGCCAGCCGCTTGATGCTGTCGCGCAGATTACGAAATCGGGTTATGTCTATTTGTTTGACCGGGATACTGGCGCGCCGCTATTTCCGGTCGAGTACAAGAAGTATCCAAAGTCCGATCTAGAAGGGGAAGTCACCGCCGACACCCAGCCGCTTCCGGTGGCGCCCGAGCCTTTCGCACGGCAGAAGCTCACTACAGATATGCTGACCCGCCGGACCCCTCAAGCCCACGATGAGGCGCTGTCGCGCTTTCGTCAACTTCGCAGTAACGGACAGTTTATGCCTGGAAGCCGGGAAGGCACAATCATATTCCCGGGCTTCGACGGGGGAGCGGAATGGGGTGGAGCTGCTTTCGACCCTGAAACTCACCTTTTATACGTCAATGCGAATGAGATGGCCTGGGTTTTGCGGCTGATTGAGCCTGCGCTGAATACTGGAAACACTAGCGGCAAGCGCATTTATCTCCGCGAATGCTCCAGTTGTCACGGAGCCGACCTCCAAGGAACGCCTCCGGAGTTTCCTTCCTTAGTGGGACTCGGCAGCCGCTATTCTGATAGCGATGTTTCCGCCCTCGTTGCGCAAGGCGCCGGTAGGATGCCGGGTTTTGAACGTCTAGGAGAGGACGGGATGCGCGCGGTTGTGGACTACGTCTATTCCGGCATCGACAGGAGCGCGAAGACCGCAGGTCCATCGCCCACCGCTCCGAAGTTTATGAGCGACGGATACCACAAATTTCTTGATGCCGACGGATATCCTGCGATTGAGCCGCCTTGGGGAACACTGACTGCCATCAATCTGGACACCGGAAAGTTCGTTTGGAGATGCCCTCTGGGGGAATATCCAGAACTCGCAGCCCAGAGCCTGAAGAGTACCGGAACCGAAAATTACGGCGGACCGGTGGTGACTGCAGGAGGGCTGCTCTTCATCGCGGCAACCAATTTCGACAATAAGTTCCACGCATTCGATAAGGACACGGGCAAGCTGCTTTGGGAAACAAAGCTGCCCGCGGCGGGAAATGCCACACCCTCAACCTACTGGGTCAGCGGACGTCAATTTGTGGTAATTGTGGCTGGAGGCGGGAAGTCGAAGGGGGTTCCATCGAGCGCAAGCATTGTGGCATTCGCGCTGCCCAAGGCAAATTGACGTTTGAATCAGGAAAACTCTCGGCTTCCCCATCTCCGTGCAACGTCGTGTCCTTCGTGGATCATGAAGTCAAGACATTACTCAATGCTTCGCGTGTTCACAGCCTGTGCCACTTGTTGCCGCGCAGCACGAAGGGTGGTCACGGAATCGCCCGCTGGGAAAAACTCCATGGCTGCATAGCGATTGTATTTGAGTTCCGCCAACTTGCGGAAAATGTTGGCGTAATTAATCTCGCCCGTGCCCGGCTCGTGCCGCCCCGGCACGTCGGCAATGTGCACCAGCCCGACCTGCTCGATATTCTTCTCCAGTTTTTCGATCAGGTGACCTTCCGATATTTGCTGATGGTAGAAGTCGTATAGAAATTTCACATGCGGATTGTCCACCTTGCGAACGATCTCGAATCCTTCCGCCCCTGAGGTCAGGTAATACTCGGGGTTCTCTTCGTGATTGATGTTTTCCAACAGCAGCGTGACATTCTCTTTGGCTGCCATATCGGCGGCGGGCTTCAAAGCCTCGATGCAGGCCGCATGATGCGTCTCGTGAGACAAGCCTTTGACCCAGTTTCCCGAAAGAACAATGATGGTAGGACATTCCAATTTGGCGACGACGGGAAAGAAATTCTTGAGGTCAGTCAGAAACGCGTCGCGTCCTGCCGGGTCCGCAATTCCTTTCCAGACACCGGCCGCAGAATCAAAAGTAATGCCCAAAGAACGCTTCTTGGCGTTAGCTCTACGGAAGTCGTCGTCGGACCACAGCTTGTACTCGTCCACCAGTTCGACCGAGTGGTAACCAGCCTCAGCGATTTTCTCTAGTCGCTGCTCGAAGGGCAATGGCTTGAAAACCGTCCACAGCATTACGGAAAGCTTGAAGCGCACGTCGGCTTCCCCGGCCGTCAGTTCGGGTTTGGATGGCAGAGTGGCGCCCGAGGCGACGCAGGTTCTCGCGCGGGCAAAATCGCGTTCCTTCATTCCTCACTCCCGTGAATTTTCCATGAATAGCACCCGGCAAAACCTAGCACCCGGCAGTGTACACCCAGTTTGCCTCCCTTCGCGTCAATATGGGGCGGCGGGTTTCCGCCCATGAAGCCGAAACGATTGCGAGCGTATCCGCTCGGGAGTGCAGGTAGTGTGCGCGATCAAAGATTGTCTCAACGAGGTGTGGGCTTTTTCTTACTTGACCGAATTGAAGCGAGACGAGACATAACGAGACAGTATCCGGGGATAAAGTGGAATCCGGCACATCCTCGGTTAGCTGGGATTGAGAAATGTGGTACCTAAATTATGCATAGACTCGGGCCTCGCCTTGAGGTGCTGCCTGGATTTCGGACCTCATCGTTGTTGCTGCTTGGTGTCTTGATCGCCGACTGATTCGTCTTCTCTCTCGGTGCTCTGTTCCGTCTTTCTAAGTTGTCATGTAGGGCCTGCGGCCCGCGAAACCACATGAAAATTTCTGAGAGCCGAGCCATAATCCAGGAAGGCTCGGAGCGGCGAGATTGATTCAACAATGGAGCAGCCGAGGCCGTTAAGTTGTCTGATCCGGAGCGTGCGTGATAGAGCGAATAAATGGTGCGTTGTCTCTCCCCCTGTGGGAGCGGCGATAGCCCGAGACCCTGCTTAATGTAATCTGCGGCACGCTCTCCGCTCCCGCCAGGAGGAAGCCTATGGCGTATAGGATAGCCGGAATTGACGTCCACAAAAAGAAGTTGGC